>ERZ1645192.697-NODE-697-length-28023-cov-5.838566_pt1 | contig 28023 bp, 27 predicted proteins | sample MGYA00575354_ERZ1645192 | MGnify/ENA primary metagenome ERZ1645192 (study PRJEB40844, sample SAMN11349763) | freshwater sediment metagenome | isolation source: river sediment | host: Sediment | place: India: Faizupur Khadar , New Delhi | collected 2017-02-21 ... | reverse complement strand
TAATTTTTTGAAATTTGTTTAATTTTTTTTTAAACAATCTAGTTTTGTTTTACATAATTTGCTTAATTTTGCACAAATTTTATCAAAATAATTTTAATAAATTAATAATTCTATCATGAAAAAGAAAATTTTATCCTTAATCGTATGTTTAGTTGCAGCTTGCACCTATACCTTAACTGCACAAACCCCACAAGAAGAAAGTGTTGAGTTTAATAAAAAAATGGTAAATGCCGTAAGTCTTGAAATTCCGGATTTGGATGTAGCTACTGTTACTTTGGCTATGGAAAAGTTTATGGAAAACAACGGCTTAAAGAAAACAGGCATGAAAGGATTCAATGCCTATCTGAACCAACCTTTTGCCAAATTAAGCACACAAAACCTTGATATGTATACTACGGTTATTTCAAAAGGGAAAAAGAAAGATGCAAAGACCTATGTTTATTTTTTATTAAGTAAAGGAAACGAAAATTTTGTAAGTTCACAGGAAAATGCAAGTGAAATCATGAATGTCAAAACACTTTTACTTGAGTTCCTTCAATACAGCGGTCAATTTGCTTTAGAACAAAAAATCGCATCTGTGAATGATAATATTGCTCAATTAGAAAAAGAAAAATCCAAGATTGAAAACAACGGAAAAAAGATAGAAAAAAAGAAAGAAAAAATTGAAAAAGAAATTAAAAACAACGAAGAGGAATTAAAGAAGAAAAACGAAGAAATAAGCAAAGCCAAAACACAATTAGAACAATTGAAATCGCAATCCAAGAAATAAAATTTCATAAATTTTTACACTGATTTGAAAACAAGGATTTGTTCAGGGAATTTTTCCCGTATCACAATTTAAAAACTTAAAGGAATAATATACCTTCTCAAATCTTCAAATCTATTAAACTTCTCAATTATGTACATTGAGAAGTTTTTTTTATGATTGAAAGGATAGGATTAATTATTTGTTACTATACAATCTTGCTGAATTTTAATTAGATTAGGGATTTTAGATGCTTCATAAACAAATTGTTCAAAATCGCCTAAGGCATTGCTTGCGTATATTATTTCACAACTTAATTCGGTTGCATGCATAAAAGCAGTTGTTTGGAGTACTTGAAATGATTTCAAACGTAGTGTAGGATAATTTTGTAATATTTCCATGAGTTTGATTCGTAAACCCGCTTCATCTTTCTCCGAAAAATACAATTTAATGATTCTACCATTTTTATAATAATTCTTACTGATAGACTTTTTATTAATAAATGAAGCTATAGGTCTGATTGATAGATTTAGACTTGCAATAACAGCTGCTACAATAAAAGCTTCAACAAGTAAATGAAACCCTGTCAGAGAACCTACGGCAGCAGAACACCAAATGGTTGCTGCAGAATTTAATCCGTGAATATTTACTCCGTCTCTCATGATTACACCGGCACCTAAGAAACCTATTCCGGCCACGATTTGTCCCAATACTCTTGAGGGGTCCGTAATTGTAGAGCCATTACTTAATATATCCGATGCCATTACATAAACACAAGCCCCTACTGCCACCAATGTATTCGTTAATAATCCGGCACTTCGCAATCGCCATTCCCTTTCAATGCCAATTAAAACGCCGGCTAAAACAGCGGCTCCCAAACGTATTACAAAATCCAAAATGTCCATCGCTTACTCTTTAATATTTTTCTTTTGCAAAATTATATTTTTTTTAAATACATTAAGCATTTATTAACTTATTTGTATTTTATATAAGAAAAATCAAAATCTTATAATTCATTAAGAAGTCGATATAAAAAACGTTAAAATAAAAGACCAACATCTTCGTTAATTAGTAAAAATTTTGACAATGGATTATAAAAAATTTACACGAAGCATTCAAAATCGTAAGATTGCAGGCGTTTGCAGTGGTTTAGGTACCTATTTTAACATAGACCCGACACTTGTTCGCATTATTTTTGTCTGTTTATTTTTATTTGGTGGCAGCGGATTATTTCTCTATCTCATCATATGGCTTTTAACTCCTGAATTATAAAAAGTAATAATAATGAATAAAAAATTTGCACGTAGTAAAGACCGTAAAATTGCCGGTGTTTGTGGTGGCATAGCCGAGTATCTAACTATTGACCCCGTACTTGTTAGAGCAGTATTTTTATGTTTACTCTTTTTTGGTGGAAGTGGTTTTATCATTTATCTGATTTTACTAATCGTCATGCCGGAGCAAGACGCTCATTACACTGACTATGTAGAAGTAAATGAAGAAGAAGCAAAAAAATCAGAAACCACAGAACCGGAAAAAACAATGAATGAAATCCCAAAAAAAGCTTTAAACACAGGCTCTCTTATTTTTGGATTATTGTTGATTTTAGCCGGCCTATTTTTCTTTTTAAGGAACTTCTTCCCTTTTTTCCGCTTCGAATATTGGTTGCCTTTGGTTCTGATAGTTATAGGTATTTTATTGATTTCATTTAGTAAAAAATCAAAAAAACAATAAATCATGAGATATAAAAACATATTTTGGGGTATTTTCTTTATAACAATTGGCGTTTTATGGCTTTTGCATAATCAAAAATTAATTTATATTGACTGGAGAAATCTATGGCATCTTTGGCCCTTTATTCTTGTTTTAATGGGAATCAGCATTATTCCAGTAAAAGATATCTATAAGATTATTATGGATGTAATCGTTATGGGCATAGCTATCTTTGTGATGCTTACACCCTTCAATCAAAATGAAATAAACAAGCAAATACCTTTCTCAAAGCTTATAAACGTTGATCATAAAGATAGCACCCATTTTCACACGGCAAGTTTGTCATTGGAAGCCGGAACCGGAACGCTTATTTTTGCTCCCGGCAATTCATTAATTCAAGTTTTTGGTCTCACCGGACAAGCATACGATTTGAAAATAACAAAAAAGGAAAAAAATAATTTCTCACATGCAAAAATTGATTTGGAAATATATCCTTTTAAACAGCTTAGTAAGCAGTCTGAAGCTGTCATTCAATTAGACACAGTTCCCGTTTGGGATTTAGATTTTGATTTAGGCATTTCTAAGAGCAAGATTGATTTAACAAATTTTAAAATTAAAGAATTAGATTTGGATGCCGGCATTTCCGACGTTGAACTTAGATTGGGAAGTTTATATTCAAATGTTAAAGTTGAAGTATCGACAGGCGTATCCTCTGTTAAAATTGAAGTCCCTTACTCAATGGGATGCAACATACACAATGAATCGGCACTCGGGAATTATCAATTCGTTGATTTCGAAAACCAAGGAGATGGTTATTATACAAGCTCAAATCCACAAGACAGCCTCATCGGACATATTGATATCTATATAGAAACGGGGGTTTCTAATGTTACTGTAATTAGATATTAATATTTTATCATTAATGATTTTGTATAATTATTTTCTAAAAAAAAGAAGATTGTTTCTTTCTATATGTGTTTTTCTTTTTACATTCACATTAAGCTATGGACAAAGCATTCGAATGGAAAATGAAGTAGATACTATTAAAAATCAGATAACAACAAGCATTTTTTTTAATAACATACCTGCAAAAAACACTGCTCGCTGGCAACAGGTTTTATCTCCTTCTGCAACCTTACTTCATCTGGACACCACAGGAATTCTATGGGACACAAGCCATCATATATTAACGCTAATCTGGGAAAAATTTCCTGCAAAAGACAGTTTTTCTTTCACTTTCACTGCCCTTTTCTCTCCTGTACTACCCGAAACATTTTTTTGGGGAGAAGGAGCTTTGTTATTTGAAAACACAAATAATAAAATAACTAAAATTAAAACCGCTCCTCAGACAATTCATTATAGAGCAATCTATCAAGAAAAAGGGGAATATATTTCCGACTCAATTTATTTCATACAAGTAGGTGTCGGCAGAAATAACCGTGAATCGGATTATAAATTACAAAGTGGGGATAAAATACAGAAAACCAAAGTCGAAAATCGATATAAATATCATATTGGACCTTTCTATAGTGAGGCAGCCGCCAGAGAGCGTTTGCTGTTTTACAAAAAACAAGTGCCGGATGCGTTTATTGTAAAAGAAAAAAGAGAATAAACAGTATAGGTTATTTTTCAATAACTAAAGCATCCGCAATAATTTCTGCAATGCTTTTAATTTTCACGTTTAATTTATAATAATGATTAATTTGCATCAGCTGATCGATACAGTTATGGCAGGGGGTTACTACGATGGTTGCTCCGGTATTACGTATCTGTTCGGCTTTTATCTCTCCTATTTTGATACGACGGTCATTGTATTCGCTCATTGCTAATTGACCGCCACCACCCCCGCAGCAAAAATTATCGTTTCCATAAGGGTTCATTTCCACAAAATCGTTGACAGCACTTTTCACGGCAAAACGTAATTCATTTACTAAGCCACCATTGCGAACTAAATTACAAGGGTCATGCATAGTAACACGTTCTTTTATAATAGTTTTATCTAATTTAATCCTCCCCGAACGAATGTAATCGTTAATTAGTTCTGCTACGGTAATCATATCAAAATCGTATTTCATTCCCAAATAATTAGGACCTTCCCAACGATTTGCTCTGGAACCATGACCACATTCCCCCAAAACCAGCATTTTTGCCTGTAATCTTTTAACTTCATCATGCAAATGCCTTGCTATAATACCGGCTTCTTCATTATTTCCATTAAACAAACCATAATTAGTAACATCATACATCGTTGATGATAACGTCCAACTTTCTTTTGCCACATAGAATACTTTTGCCATAGCAGAAATAGAGAGAGGAAAAAATTTAGGTTCTCTCGGATTCAATGTATACAAAACATTTTTATTCATCTCATCCAAAGGAATACGCGCATTTTCATCTTGCATTTCATCTATCAGTTCTTCTTCCATCCACTTAATGGTATCGACAAATTCTTCCGTTGGAATAGCCATATTGTTACCGGTTGTTAAAGCAGCGTCAACTGTAGCTTGTAAAGTTGCAGGAACCAGGCCCATAGCCGCAAGCATTTGCCTTCCTGTTCTCACAACATACGCAATATCTACTCCTATGGAACAATGTTTTACACAACGTCCACAAAGAGTACAAGCACCAAAAAGGATATCTATCATTTCTTCTGCCATTTTCTCGTCCAAATCACGTGCGTTTACAAGTTTAGGAGCTATCTTTCCCGTAAGGGTACAATAACGTCGATACAATGAAGCAACTAATTCTACTTTGCGGGCAGGTATAAATTTATCCTCTTTCATGCTTTTGTAATACATGCAGCTATCTGCACATAAGCCACAATGCACACAGGCATTTAAATGCGTTACTAACTTGCTGTCAGCTGGCATTTTCAATATTTTCAATGCCTTATCTATCTGTTCTTGCGATAATTTTTCCATCTTATTTCACTTTTTTAGGAGGCCATGTATTTCGCCATCCGTAGAAAAAACCTAAATGATAACGGGCTGCAAAAAAATAAACCACGTGTTTTAATTTACCAACGGTCATGTACAACAACAATATACATACAAAAATATAATAGTTTGTTTCCACACAAGTACATAATAAATAGCCTATGGTCATTCCTTGAAAAAGCGTAACTATTAAGTTAGAAAGATAATCATCCAAATTACTTAAATTACGCATATTTTTAACTAATAAACGTTTTACAAACAATATAAATCCACAAATTGTAGAGATTGATAATCCGGTTATTAATATCCATTTTAGCCATAAAGGCAAGGTAAATTCCAATGCAATATTGATAAGAAAAAACACAAATAAAAACAAAGAAACAAAGGTGCCTACATGATAAACCATCCCTGCAAAATATGTAGGGATGTGCAAGTAAGCTGATTCTTTATGATCTATCATTGCAACAGTGGAAGAATAAGCCACTCCTTTGGCAACACTTCCGCTTTTTTTGGAATAATCTGTAGGATTACCCAAGCGAATTAATCGAATAAAATGTGCAAACAAAACCAATGCACAGATTGCCAATGCTCCCAAAGCCATCCATTGATACCAATTCATAATATATTGTTTTTAAATATTAAACACAACCATCAGGTTTTGGTAAACCTGCTATCCGACATGCCCCTCTGGCAGGACCTAAAGGAAATAATTCATAGATTTCTCTCAGCTTCAAATTGGTTTCTTTACATATAACTCTTATCATCGGAGCCATCCCTTTTTCGAGATAGTTATTACGTATCACATTAATTACAGACCAATGTTGTTCTGTTAGATTATGAATGCCATCTTCTTTTGCTATTTCCACTGCAATATCAACATTCCATATTTCGGGATTAACCAAAAAACCGTCTCCATCAAATTCTATTTGTGCCATTTATTCTAATTAGTTTAAATTATTAATCATTATCTTCTTCATATTTATCTAAAATATCATCCGTACTGAGTTCTGAATCCGGTAAAACAAAATCAGGACAAAAATGAAAACGTACGCTAGTTTGATATCGTTTGCAATTTGAATAAAATTTATTCGTTGAAAAACAAAATGTTTGCAAATAATACTCTTTCACTTCTCGAGTAAGAAAATCATTCTTATGAATAAGTATACAACCGTCGCTATTAGGACATTTATCGTATTCCATTTTTCAAGTTTTAAGTTGCAAAAGTACTAAAAAATAGATAATAAATTTAATAAATGGTTTACGTTGATAAAAAATACATGAAGAAATAAACTTTATTTTAATTAATACGTTAATTTATAAACCAAGTTGAAATTTTATGAAAAAAAGTAGTTTTCCCTTATGGATTAATTTGATATATCTTAAATTAAAAGAGATAGCAGGTATTAGCGAAGACACAGACATAGAAACGACCATACAAACAATTTCTAAATCTGTTGAATTTAAGGGAGTAAATGTTTGGATTTTAGCATTTGCAGTCATTGTAGCTTCGGTTGGATTAAATGTAAATTCTACTGCAGTAATAATTGGTGCCATGTTAATTTCTCCATTAATGGGACCTATTAATGGTATTGGCTTGGCGATAGGTATCAGTGACAGTGAGCTATTACGTAAATCCCTTAAGAATTTCACAGTAATGGTAATTATAAGCATTATAGCTTCTTTTACCTATTTTTTAATATCTCCCTTAAGTGATGCTCAATCAGAATTATTAGCACGCACTCGCCCTTCAATGTATGATGTTTTCATCGGATTTTTTGGCGGTTTATCTGGAATAATAGCTCTTTCACGTAAACAACAACCTTTTACAGTTATATCCGGAGTTGCCATTGCAACGGCTTTAATGCCTCCATTGTGTACAGCGGGTTACGGTTTAGCAACAGCACAAATCTCCTATTTTTTAGGTGCCTCCTATCTATTCTTTATTAATTCATTTTTTATCGCTTTAGCTACTTTCTTAATGGTTCGTTTTTTACATTTTCCGCACAAAAAGTATGTAGATGTAAAAAAGCAAAAATTTGTTAAACGCACCATTACGTTATTCTCTATTGTAATGATTGTGCCCAGTATTTTCATGTCTATCATTGTTATAAAAGAAACTTCCTTTAACAATCAAGCAATAAAATATATCAATGACATCCAAGAATCCTCACTTTTTGAAAATATTCAGGTCCTCAGTTCTAATCGTGAATTCAATCGAAAATCACAAACTATTACTATTTCTATTATCGGTAAAGAATTAAAACAGAAAGATATTGATTTCCTCAAAAAAGAATTATTAAAATACGGTTTAGAAAAAACAAATTTAATAATCAAACAAACAGGTAGTGTATTAGATGTAAATGTACAAGCTGATTTTCTTGAAAATCTGTTAGATAGAAAAGAACAACAACTAACGGATAAAGACTCTATCATCAAAACATTAGAAAATCAAATTGCGAATAAAACAAAGATAGACATCCAAAAAATTCAAATTGCTAAAGAAATGGCCGTACAATATCCCTTCATTAAATCATATTCCATTGAAAATACGGTTTATATAAATACTAAATCTCTTGAAAAAGACACTATTATTACCATGTATGCTGTGTGGGATACAATCCCGAACTTCCATCAAAGAAAACAGTTAAAAAAATGGTTAAAAATTAGATTAAACGTAGACACGTTAAAAATTATAAATTAACGAATTATGTTAATTTTACTTTAGGATCAAGGAATGCATATATCACATCAACTGCAATATTTATAAGTATCAATATAATAGAAATATAAAGCAAACTACCCATAACTACAGGGAAGTCATATTTCTCCAATCCATTAACAATCATCACTCCTACTCCTTTATAGTCAAAAATATATTCCACATAAACAGCTCCTGCCATCATTCCTGCCAACCATCCGGAAATAGCTGTAACTACCGGATTGAGTGCATTTTTAACTACATGCCTACGAATAACCGTAAAAAAACTTAATCCTTTGGCAAAAGCAGTTTGCACATAATTTTGAGATAAAACTTCCAAAACAGAGTTGCGCATCAATTGGATAACAGTAGCTAAAGGTCTTATACCTAAAGTAATTGCAGGTAGAATTAAATTTTTAAGATCTAAATATTCCCCTTCACCAAAATCACTCATTGTATATAGACTACCAAACATATTTAATCCTGTAATATCGGACAATAAAAACGCAAAAATCCATGCAAATAAAATAGCAGCAAAAAATGAAGGTAAGGCCATTCCCATAACAGAAAAAACAATAGCACTTTTATCAAACCAACTGTCTTTTAAAACAGCACATAAAATACCTATGAAAACGCCAACGATAATAGCAAATATAATAGATATAACAGCAAGCAAAGCCGTTTTAGGGAAAGCTTCATTAAGCATTTCCAATACAGGACGTTTACTCTGATATGAACGGCCCAAATACGGCGTTTTCAGCACACATACATTTTCTTTACCGAAATAGAATAGTGGTCTGGCTGAATATTTTGATGTATTTAAATAAAATACACTTTCTTTATTTATTGCATTATGAAAAGATAATGGTAAAAAATCATTACAGAAATTAATATAACGAATACTTAAGGGTAAATCCAATCCTAAATCTTTTCTTACAGCTTCTTCCGAACTTACATCAGAACGTTGTCCCATAGTCATAGTGGCTGAATCAATCGGTAATACTGCAAACAGCAAAAAAACGACAGTGAAAACACCCCACATCACCAACAATCCATACCCCATGCGTTTTAATATAAAGACAAGCATTTTTAAACTATTTGCTGCATAATTGCCATTAATGACTCTTTATAGATAGTGTTTTTTTGTTTTACAACAATTTCTATTGCACTTTCAAGTTCACTCTTAATAACGGATTCCGCATAGGCAACTCCTCCATTCTCTTGTATAATATCTATGATTTTTAATATATTACTGTCTTCATTCCGATGATTTTCATATAATGAAATAAGTTCCTTCTTTTGCAAGGCATTCAACTTTTTTAAAACATGTAACAAAGGAAGAGTAATGATATGTTCCTTAATATCTTTAGCAAAATCCTTATCTTTCAAATTTTTATCATAATCTTTCAAATCATCTTTGATTTGAAATGCCATTCCAATTTTTTTACCTATTTTTTCAAAATCATCCATTTCATCTTCGGAAGCAGATGTTGAATATGCACCTAAATACATACAGGCAGCAAATAAAACGGCAGTTTTTGCTTCTATAATATGATAATATTCTTGTTCACTAATTTGAAAATCATTGATTTTAGTTAGTTGAATCAGTTCTCCTTCTGCCATAAGATTTACCAGATGCCCAATATAGTTATATAAAAAAGTGTCGTTGAATTCACATAAAATTTGCATGCACTTTGATAACAAATAATCACCTGTTAATACAGAAATTTTATTACTCCAAATAGCATTTACCGTATGTTGGTTTCTTCTAATAGAAGCATTATCAATAACATCATCATGAACCAAAGATGACATATGCAATAATTCAATGATTGTAGCAATCAGATATGTTTTTTTATTTATTTGTCCTGTCATTTCTGCTGACAATAAAACCAATACGGGACGAATGCATTTCCCATGCGTTATTGTAAGATGATGCAAAATATCATTAATGTCTTTATCTCTGTTTTGAAAAATTTTCAGATACTGTTTTTCAAATTCGATAAATTCCTTTTGAATTGAAAGCGGTATATATTTTTGCATTTCTTAATTGTAAATAAAGATTTGCAAAAGTACATTATTTTTAAAAATCTCACAGTTAATATTTCATATATTCTTTGTTAAATACACAAAAATAATATCTTTTTTTTCTACTTTTGCAAATCGAAATTAAATTAAAATCAGGCATGAAAAAAAAAGTGCAAAAGAATAAAAAATCAAAAGCTAAAAAAAGAAAGTTATCTTTTATGAAAATCATTTTTTATGCTTTGTTATGGTTTTTCGGCTTAAGTATTTTTTTTACTCTGGCATATCGTTGGATAAATCCACCTATAACTCCTTTAATGATATCAAGAGCTATTATAGATAAGGAAAGCATAAAAAAAGATTGGGTGAATTTGGAGGAAATATCACCGTATATGATTGCAGCTGCGATGGCTGCGGAGGACAATAATTTTCTCGGACACAATGGTTTTGATTTTGGTGCCATTCAGAAAGCTATTGACGGAAACAAAAAAGGGAAACGCAAACGTGGTGCCAGTACTATTTCTCAACAAACTGCGAAAAATGTGTTTCTTTGGTCCGGTCGTTCATGGATAAGAAAAGGATTGGAGGTGTATTTTACGTTTTTAATTGAAACATTTTGGACAAAAGAACGGATCATGGAAGTGTATCTGAATGTCATTGAAATGGGACCGGGCATTTATGGCAGTGAAGCGGCTGCTGAACACTATTTTCATACTTCTGCAAAAAAAATATCCAAACGGCAAGCATGTCTTATTACAGCTTGTTATCCAAATCCTCGCAAATGGAATCCTGCCAACCCAACCAATTATATAAATAGAAAAGCAAATAGAATTTCTGCATTAATGCCTAAATTGGGAAAAATCAAATTTGATAAAGAAAGTATTGCCAAAGCTCAAGAAAGGTATCAAAAAAGAGAAGAAAAAAGAATAAAGAAAAATGAAGGGAAAGTTATACAATTATGAAAATATATGAAATTTTCATGTAATTTTGCAATCTAATTTAAAAATCATCCTTTATGATTCAACGTATTCAATCCTTATTACTTTTATTAACTGTTATCTGTTTAGTCCTTGGGGCGCTTATGCCAATAGGAAGTATTACAACTACAGAAGCGCACTATATTTTTACCCCTTGGGTTTTAAAACTTAACATACCTGAAGGAAATATTGTAATGACAACCTATTATATTGGCATAGTTCAAATTGTATTGACCATCATTGCTTTTATTGCGATTTTTATGTATAAAAACAGGAATGCTCAATCAAAGTTATGCATGGTAGGAATTTTCATTAATTTCATCTTGTTATTACTTATGTTATACATTTATCCTGATCGCATCTTTCCTGCGATGGATATTTTTATGTATGAAGATATAAAAGTAATTTACAATCCTTGGTGTATCACATCAATACTTTCAGTAGCATTTTTGTACTTTGCCAACAAACAAATTATCAATGATGAGAAAAAAGTTCGTGATGCTGATAGACTTCGATAACTGAATTATTTTCCATTTCAGTTACACTAAATAGACTCTTTTATGGACTTTACATTACACTCTCCTTTTTCTCCATCGGGAGATCAACCGGAAGCCATTCAACAATTAGCAGATGGTTTAAATCAAGGTATTAAAAATCAAACTCTTTTAGGAGTAACCGGATCGGGGAAAACATTCACTATCGCAAATGTATTTCAGAAAATAAAACGTCCTGCCTTAGTTATCAGTCATAATAAAACATTAGCAGCTCAACTTTACAGTGAATTTAAAGAATTTTTTCCGGAAAATTCGGTAGAATATTTTGTTTCCTATTACGATTATTATCAACCGGAAGCATATATACCAACCACAAATACGTATATAGAAAAAGATTTGTCTATCAATGAAGAAATTGAAAAGTTAAGGTTAAAAGCTACTTCTTCTCTTCTTTCCGGAAAAAGAGACATTATTGTAGTGTCTTCAGTATCTTGCATTTATGGCATAGGCAATCCGGAAGAATTTGCTAAAAACACTATACATATTAAAAGTAATCAAAAGATTAGTAGAAATAAACTTTTACATGATTTTGTTAACAGTTTGTATTCCAGAACTGAAACACATCTTGAAAGAGCTAAATTTCGAGTAAAAGGTGATATTGTTGACATTTTTCCTGCATTTGGAGATATTTCTTATCGAATGACATTTTGGGGAGATGAAATAGAAAGCATCCAATCTTTTAATCCCCTAGACGGACATAGCATTGAATTTCTTACTGAAATTACCATTTATCCAGCTAACATTTTTGTTACTTCTCAAGATATTATTCATCAGGCTATACGTGAAATTCAAATAGATTTAGTTCAACAAGTAGAATATTTGAAAAATACGAACAGACACATTGAAGCAAAACGCTTAGAAGATCGTGTGATATATGACATTGAGATGATTAAAGAACTTGGCTATTGTTCCGGTATTGAAAATTACTCGCGATATTTTGACCGACGTCCTCAGGGAGCCAGACCTTTCTGTTTGTTAGACTATTTTCCGGATGATTACATTTTAATTATCGATGAAAGTCATGTTACAATTCCACAAATTAAAGGCATGTACGAAGGAGACCGCTCTCGAAAAACAAATTTAGTCGATTACGGATTCAGACTTCCGTCTGCTTTAGACAACCGTCCCCTTCGCTTCGATGAATTCCAATCAATAATCAATCAAACAATATATATTTCTGCTACTCCTGCCGATTTTGAACTGAATGCATCCGAAGGTGCTATTGTAGAACAAGTCGTTCGACCGACTGGCTTACTGGACCCTGTTATTGAAATCAGACCTTGTATTAATCAAGTAGATGATTTATTGGAAGAAATTGATAAAATAATTGAAAAAGGAGAACGTGTTCTCGTTACTACTTTAACCAAACGTATGGCAGAAGAACTCACACGTTATTTACAACGTATTGATATTAAAACACAATACATTCACTCTGATGTTGACACACTAGAACGAGTAGAAATTCTGGATTATTTAAGAGAGGGAGCTATTGATGTACTCGTTGGCGTAAATTTGTTGAGAGAAGGTTTGGATTTGCCCGAAGTTTCATTAATAGCTATCTTAGATGCTGACAAAGAAGGGTTTTTACGTTCCGAGCGTGCATTAACACAAACAGCCGGAAGAGCCGCTCGAAATATTAACGGTAAAGTTATTTTTTATGCAGATAAAATTACCAATTCAATGCAAAAAACCATTGATGAAACAAACAGAAGAAGAGAAAAACAAATTGCTTATAACATTAAACACAACATTATTCCTACCAGCATTCAACGCTCACGTAAATCATTACACAAATCCAACAATCAAAACACAGGCTATAATAATTCTACTGACACTCCTATTGCAGCTGAAGAAATCAACACTAAATATCTTTCCACTAATGAAATTACGAATCTCATCTTATCTAAACGAAAAGCCATGGAAATGGCAGTGAAAGAGTTGGATTTTTTAGAAGCTGCTCGATTGCGAGATGAAATTAGAAGTCTAGAAAAACTAAATAAATAAATTTTTATTGTTAATCAACACATTACTTTTTAAAAAAAATATAATTGTATTTGTTTTTTTATGCAATATTTCGTACTTTTGCACATCTTTTCAAGCTTTATTTTTATGGATAAAACATTAATAGAATTCGATCAGGTTATTAGTAATTGTAAAAATATATTTGTAAAAAAACTTCACGATTATGGAGTTGCATGGCGTATTTTAAGACTTTCATCCATTACAGATCAAATATATATCAAAGCACAAAGAATAAGAAGCATTGAAGAAAAAGGCTCCCATAAAGTCGATGAAGGAATTATCCCTGAATTTATCGGTATTATCAATTATGCAATTATGGCTCAAATGCAATTAGAACTAGGCACTTCTTCTATCGAAACCATTTCCCTACCGGAAGAGGATGTAATTAAATTATATGATAAGTATGTTTTAAAAGGCAAAGAACTATTAATGAATAAAAATCATGATTATGACGAAGCTTGGCGAAATATGCGTGTGAGTTCCTATACAGATATTATTCTCATGAAAATTCTTCGCATAAAACAAATTGAAAATATTGAAGGTAAAACGTATATTTCTGAAGGCTTAGATGCTAATTATTACGATATTTTTAATTACTCCGTATTTGCCCTTATTAAATTAAATGAAAATAATTAAAATAATAAATTATGAAATATAGGCACAATTTACACAAAGAAAAAAAGGACGGAATATATTATATCCGACATTTCAGTCGTCTATTTATCGGGTTGTTGTTCATATTTTCCGGTTATGTAAAAGGAGTTGATCCATTTGGATTTGCTTTAAAAATTGAAGAATATCTTGTTTCTTTTGGAATAGATTTTATGACACCTCTGGCTATGACTTTATCCTTTTTCGCTATCTTGGCTGAATTTGTCATTGGAATTGCTCTTATTTGTAACATTCAAATGAAACTAACATCCTGGGCATTATTATTATTTATGGGCTTTTTCACTGTGCTTACGTTTTGGCTAGCATATGCATTAGACATAGTCAATATAATCAATTCCATTTTTAATAAAAATTATAATATTTTTGTTGTTACCGATTGTGGTTGTTTCGGAGATTTTATCGTCTTATCCAATACGGAAACATTCTATAAAAACATCATATTCTTATTCTTTACTTTGATTATCGTTCATCAACGCAAAAAATACAAACACATCAATTTCCATTATATAACTCAATGGTTACCTATCCTTTTAGGAGTTATTTTTGTATTATTTATGACTATTTATTGTTTAAGACATGAGCCTTGGCACGATTTCCGTCCATGGAATAAAGGTAATTTTATTGCAGCTGAAACTTATTCCGAAGCACCCGACTTAGATTACATTTTCCAATACAAAAATAATAAAAACAATACTATTGTAGAATATACCGTTGATGATTTAACGAAAATTTCTGAAGATAGTGTTAGAAATGAAGATTTTGAAAAGAATTACACCTTTTTAGACCGTAAAGAAAAAGTCGTTAAAGAAGGCGTCAATGCGAAACTTTCTGATTTTACACTTATCGATATGGAAACAACACAAGATTTAAAAAAATCAATAATTGAACAAGGAGGGTATCATTTTATATTATTTATCCACAATATCTCTAAAGCAAATCTTAATAACTTTAATGAAATTAAGAATTTTGCAAAAAAATGCGAGGAAGAACAAATCCCTTTTATTGCCGTTACAGGATCAACTCCAAAACAAATAGAACAATTTAACGAATCTCAAAATAGTAGTTTTAAATTTTATTATAGCGATGAAACTCCTTTAAAAACAGCCATTCGAAACAATCCGGGATTAATTTTATTGAAAGATGGATACGTCATTGATAAATGGAGCTTCAGAGACATACCAACGTTTGACACATTCAAAAAAAGAATTCCTACGTATGAAGCTAAACTTAAAAAATATAAAACCATTCTACCTCCAACTCTTCCCAATAAAACGAATTTAGATTCTATTAATTATTCAGCAAATAATGAATAAATTAGAGCAAGATATACAGGATTATTTTTTAGATTTGATTCTTACGGATGCAAAGATGGAAAAGGTTATCCAAAAAATGCAATCAAAAATCACTTCTTACGTCTCTGATAATAATTTAAAATCTTTAGTATTAGGAATCTCCGGAGGAATTGACAGTGCTTTTGCAGCTGCCCTTTTACGACCTGTATGTGATGAAATCAATATCCCTCTCATTGGGCGTTCCATTACTATTGAAACAAATAAAAAGGATGAAATTGAACGTTCAATTCTTATAGGAGAAAACTTTTGTCATAATTTCAAATATATGGATTATACTTCATTATTCCAAACATTTCAAAAAGAATTCCCTCTTATTGATTGTAGCCACTTATCCAAATTGCGTATGGGAAACTGTAAAGCACGTATACGTATGATAGTTTTATATGACATTGCTCAACTACACTCAGGATTGGTTATTTCTACCGATAATTTCACTGAATATTTAACCGGTTTTTGGACCTTACATGGGGATGTGGGAGATTATGCTCCTTTCTGTCATCTTTGGAAAACAGAAATATATTTTGCCTCTAAATTAATTGCAAAAAAATTACATTTAAATTCCAAAAAAGCACTGCAATTATGCATCAATGCCATACCTACAGACGGTCTTGGTATTTCAAATTCCGATTTGGATCAATTAGGGGTCCCTACATATAAAGAGGTTGATAACTTATTTATAAGATATTTTAAAGGTGATAAATCACTAGAGAATCATATACTTATACAAAGATATATCCATAGTTTTTATAAAAGAAATAATCCGATTATTCTTCATAGAAGTACTTTTATATAAATTAATTTCAAAAAAACATATTTACTTTATTTTCAATATTTTAAGATTTAATTTATATTTAAAATCATTACATATTATCATATAATAATATTATCAACAATATAATATGTAAATTTATTCATAAAAATAACATCAAAAAGTTAACAAAGCTTCGAAAATAGGGTTTAATAATAAGGTATATTTTTGTACTTTTGCTTTTTAAAAGAAAAAAAAGTAACTTTTTAAAAATTATTGAAATTGTTTGAAACATTTTGCATGAAAAACAAGTATAATGAAAGAAAGTTACGGAAATATAAATAAAAAAAAAGAAGAATGTCTGAAAGATAAAAAGATATGAAAAATAAGAAAATTTACATATTATTTTTGTTTGTATTATTCGTACTAAAAAGTAACGCACAACAAGATCCACAATTTACACAATACATGTATAGTGATTTGCTTATAAATCCGGGAGTAGCAGGTAGTGCTGGCATATGCGCTACAGGCATGTTCAGACAACAATGGGCAGGATTTCAAGATACATGGACAGATTTGGAAACTGGTAAGACAACAAATTATTCAACTGCTCCTCAACAGATTCTTCTTACTTTGCATGCTCCTATTAAAGTACTACATGGGGGATTAGGTTTATCGGTTTCTCAAGATAAATTAGGTTATCAAAATGACATTGCAGCAAAATTAGCATATTCTTTTAAATTTAATATAAGCGGTGGCTCCTTAGGTTTAGGTATTGCCGGTGACTTTTTAAGCAGAACCGTACATGGTTCAGATTATCATCCTATAGATCCGGGAGATCCTGTGATTGCAACTTCTGATAAATCTGATTTTTATATAGACCTATCTTTCGGAGCTTATTATCTGAATCCCAACAAATGGTATGCAGGTATTAGTGCTACTCATTTATTAACGGGCGAAGGCAAAAACACACATCAAAAAACAGCTCGTCATTACTATTTGTATGGTGGATATAATTTTGCACTTCCGTTTAACCCGAATTGGACAATGAAACCAAGTGCAATGATTAAAACCGATTTTGTCAAAGCACAATATGATTTAACAGTAGTAGCTGAATGGAACAACATTGTTTGGGGAGGAGTAAGCTGGCGTATTGCTAATGATGCTGTTGCATTATTAGTTGGAGCTAAACCTTTTATTAACTCATCTAATGCTATTAGAGGCTTGGAAATAGGTGTATCTTATGATATAACAACTTCTAAATTAGGATATAATCACGGGAGAAGTTTTGGTGGTCCTGAAATAATGTTAAAATATTGTTTTACTATTATTCCTCCTACTTCTGTCTACGGTTATCAAAACACTCGATTATTAGGCAATAAACCTATTGAATATTAGAATAAATAAAAAAGAAAAATACAATAAAAGTGAAAAATAATAGTTATTCATATATAAATTTTAAGAGTATGAAGAATTTGATCTTAACATTAATAGTTGTTGTTGCATTATTTTTAACAGCTTGCAACAATTCAGGTAATGGTCAACTAATTGGAGCTCAAGACAGAATAGAATATAATGAGGTGGAACCATTCGGTATGAAAATTATTCCTCAGGGGCACTTTAAAATGGGAGTGGGTGATGAAGATCCAACCTATTCTATGACCTATAGTGCTAAAAATGTTACCGTTCAAACATTTTGGATGGATGAAACAGAAATTACAAATAATGAATATCGCCAATTTGTTGAATGGGTTGTTGATTCAATTATCCATGTACAATTAGGTGAAACATTGGATGAAGAAGATAACGAACATTACATGAAATATGGAAGAAATGATGCTACTGAAGACCATGATGAAGGTGAAGTTATAGAACCCAAACACATCAATTGGGAAACAGAAATTGATTGGGAATCTACTAATGAAGAGTATAGAACTGCTTTAGCATACCTCATTTTAGACCCTAGCATAGGAAATGAAAGGTATTATCACTACAAAATGAAAGACATGGATATTAAGAAATTAGTATTTGAATATTGGTGGTATGATAAAAGAGCATATAAAGATGATGAAGTACAAGGAGCTGCTTTTAAAGAATTTGATAACGTAGACCCTCAAACAAAAGACATGGGAATGTTTTCAAACAGACCTACAGCGTATAACCAAGGAGCAAAGCCATTCTTACGACATGAAGCTATCAATATTTATCCTGACACTTTATGTTGGATACATGATTTTGTATATTCTTTTAACGAACCTCAAACGAATACTTATTTTTGGCATCCTGTTTATGACCACTACCCTGTTGTTGGTGTTAGCTGGAAACAAGCAAGAGCATTTTGTGCTTGGCGTTCACATATCAGAAATAACTATTTAAGTACGCAAGAATGGGCATATGAAAATGAATTCAGATTACCCAATGAAGCTGAATGGGAATGGGCAGCAAGAGGATATTTAAGTGAAAACCCTTATCCTTGGGGTGGTCCATACACTCAAAATATCAATGGATGCTTTTTGGGAAATTTCAAACCTAATCGAGGTAATTACAGCGCTGATGGTGGAGTCTTAACTGTTATAGTTGCTCATTATCATCCAAATGATTGGGGTTTATATGATATGGCAGGTAATGTAGCTGAATGGTGTGAAGATGCTTATAATGAATCTGCTCATAATTTTGCTCACGATTTAAATATGCAATATACTTACTTTGCAAAAGACAGCGACCCTCCTGTTTTGAAAAGAAAAGTGGTTCGTGGTGGATCGTGGAAAGACATCAGTTATTATATGAATACTGCTACAAGAACATATTGCTATCAAGATACAGGTAAATCATATATTGGATTCCGTTGTGTACAATCTTATTTAGGCCGTGTATATGGAGATAATTTGGCAACAGCTTCCAATGTATATTAATTAATGTAAATAATTTAATCTAAATAATAACATAAATAATAACAATTAAAAAATTAAATCTATGGGTTTTAATGAATTAGTAAGAAGTAAACCGTACAAAAACTTTATGGCAAAGTTATACGGATTGGGTGCATCAGTTGTAATTTTAGGTGCTTTGTTTAAAATTTTGCACTTACCTGGAGCCGATATAATGCTGATGGCAGGTATGGGTACAGAATCTATTATTTTTGCTTTCTCTGCTTTTGAGCCTCTTCACGTTGAATACAATTGGGCACTTGTTTACCCTGAATTAGCAATGGGTTTAGAGGAAGAATCTTCCAGAAATAAGAAAAAAGCACAGGGTTCTATCAGCCAACAACTTGACAATGCTTTGCTACAAGCTAAAATTGGACCGGAACTTTTAGATAGTTTAGCATCCGGAATGAAAAATCTTGGTGAAAATGCAAAACAACTTTCCGGAATGTCTGATGCCGTAAATGCTACTGACGGTTTTATTACAAATGTTTCAAAAGCATCTGAATCAGTAAGAAACTTAACAGTTGCTTATGATAAAACGACTGATACATTAGAAACATCGGTAAATAAATCACAAGGCTATTTTAATAATGTTGAAAAAGCATCTTCTGCTGTAGGTGAATTAGCAAATGTATATGAATCTACAATAAGAAGTATGACAAGTGGAAGCAATTACAATGAAGAAGTCTCAAGACTATCTAAAAATCTTGCAGCCATCAATGCTGCCTATGAATTGCAATTACAAAGCACAAACGAAACTTTAAATATTTCCAAAACTTTAGATGAACATCTTAAAAATTTAGCTACTAATTTACAAGAATCTAGTTCCAATATTCTTAGTTATAAAGAACAAGTGGATATGCTATCTAAAAACGTAAGCAAATTAAATGATATTTACGGAAATATGTTAGCTGCTATGAGCAACAGAATGTAAGATTTAAGTAATTAATTATTAAATATTTAAAAAAATATATAATATATGGGTGCAACAAATTGTCCGGAAACTCCCCGGCAACGAATGATTTCAATGATGTATTTAGTGTTAACTGCTATGTTAGCCTTAAATGTATCTAAAGATATATTGGATGCTTTTGTCGTTGTTAATGAAACATTGGAACAAACAAACATAAACTTCACCAGTAAAGTAGACCAAACCTATTTTTTGTTTCAAAAGCAACTAGAAGCTGAAGAAGCTAAGGTAAAACCCTTTTACGACAAAGCAATGAAAGTAAAAGCAGCTTCTGATGATTTGGTTAAATATTTTCAAGACGTTAAAAAAGAATTATTTTCCAAAGTTGATAATATTCCTATTGAACAAACCGAAGGTAAAACATTGAAAGATTTAGAAGGAAGAGATAATTATTCAACTCCTACTCTTTATTTTATGGGACAAACAGGTATACCTGGAAAAGCTAAAGAAATGAAGAAAAAAATCGATGATTATAAAGCAGAACTTATTAAAATTGTTAATAAAGAAAATTTTCCGCAAATAATCAAAAATTCTTTAGTTACTGACGGTGATTACAGGAATAAAGACGAAAAAAAGGAAACATGGGAACAACATAATTTTGAAGGTATTGTAGCAGCAGCAAGTTATACTATTTTAAATAATTTAATCGGTGAAATTAAAAACACAGAATATACAACAGTTAGTTACTTATTTTCTGCTATAGATGCCGGTTCTTTTAAATTTGACAATGTAGCTGCCAGAGTTATCCCAAATAGTCGTATTCTCTTTTCAGGAGACAGTTATGAAGCAGATATTATTGTAGCTGCAGTCGATTCTCGTCAAAATCCCTCTATTTATTGGGGAGCCGGACGTGATACTGCTACTGAAGCTGATATTAATAATCTAACCTTAGTTGAAGGTGAAAAAGGGATGGTTCACTTAAAAATTCCTACAGGAGGTGTAGGTGATCAAAAATATGCAGGTGTTATAAGACTTAAAAGTGCTGAAGGAGACAAATATTATTCTTTCAAAGATGCTTACACAGTAACAAGACCATCAGCGGCTATTGCTGCTGACAAAATGAATGTTTTCTATGCAGGTATTCCAAATCCTGTAAGTATAGCTGCTCCTGTTGCTCCCGAAAAATTGAGAATTTCTTGGGGTGGATTAAGCCCGAAACAATTAGGAGGTGGAAAATACGAAGTAACTCCCGATAAAACTTTAATTGGCAAAAAGGTTACAATCTCTGTTTCAGCTGATTTAGGAACAGGAAGATCGCAGAATATGGGAACACAAGAATTTAGAGTAAAGGGTGTTCCAAATCCTATAGCCTATATTGGGTCCAATATTGGTTCAGGTAAAGTATCCAAAGAAGTATTAATAGCAAATACATTTTTGACTGCGAGAATGGAAAATTTCGACTTTGCTTTACCTTGGAGAATTACCAGCTATAGAATTACTGTTGTTAAAAACGGACGTGAAGTAGCCAGTAAAACCAATTCCGGATCACAATTTTCAGCTGAAATACAAAATGCTATACGTTCAGCTACTTCCGGAACAACCTTTGAATTCACAGAAATTAAAGCACAAAGTATTGCCGGTGTTAAAAACTTGGACAATATTACAGTACGTATTCGATAATAAAATTAAATAATCAAAGTATTCATATTAAATTTAACAGATATGAAAAAAATAAGATTAATCATTGCAGTTTCCATACTTTGCAGCATTTCATTTGTACATGCTCAAAATATTGATAGTGAAAATAATCAAGGAGGTGTTAAGGATGCCCCGTCACAACCAGTACGTGATCCTATTGACAGACCTTATCAAAAGGATCTTCTTTTTCAAAATACTCCTGTTCCTCTACAAGCTATCGATGAAGAATACATCCATTTTTCCGCTCTTATCTGGCGTGTAATTGACTTACGTGAAAAAATAAACTTACCTCTTTATTTTCCAACGGAAGTTAAAGGAAATTGGAAAAGTTTTGCACAAATCATATGGGATGCTGTTGATTCAACTGAAAACAATACAATGCCTGTTAGAATTTATTCTACGGAATACTTTGATATACCCTTATCTGTTTCCGAATTCAAAGGAAAATTTAGTCTTGAACCAATGACTATTCAAAAATGGCTTACAGATGAATATGGTAATCAAGTATTTGATGAGGAAACAGGCGATCCAATTTCTATTGGAGATACTACGATTGCTCAATATGCCAGTCCGAAAGAAATATTACAATATGATATTAAAGAATTATATTATGTAGATAATCAACGTTCAATGCTTGATGTTAGGATTATGGGGATTTGTCCTATCCTGCAAAAAGGGGCATCTGATATGTTTGGAGACGTAGAAGAAGAAGAAGAACCTCCTATGGAAGGTGAAATATCAGAAGGTGAAGGAATGACCGAAGGCTTAGACCCTGTTGAAGAAGATATGGGTGAAATTGTTACTACAAAATTAACCCCATTGGGCTGGCTATACTATCCTGAATTCAGACCCATTATGGCTAAAAACGAAGTATTTAACTTACATAACAATGCTAATCGTAGAAGCTATGATGATATTTTCATACAACGACACTTTTCCAGTTTTATCAGAGCTGAAGAAAATGTATATGATAATAGAGAAATCAACTGGTACATTGTGAATGGCTTGGATCAAATTCTTGAAGCTGAAAAAATTAAACATAAAATATTTGCATTCGAACACGATATGTGGGAATATTAGAATAATAAGTATATAGATTAAAAGGCTACCTATACAGTGTAGCCTTTTTTTATAAATGCAGAAAATGAACCAAATATTTCAAACAGATATTACCTATTTAAAAGGTGTAGGCGTTAAACGTGCCGAAATACTTAATAAAGAAGCATCCATTCTAACGTTTTTCGATTTATTGATGTATTTTCCTTATAAATATATCGATAAATCTAAATTATACAAAATAAATGAGATACAAAATAATATTCATTCTTATATTCAACTCAAAGGAACTGTCTGTGATATTAAAATTATAGGAGAAAAAAGAAGTAAACGTTTAGTTGCTACCTTACAAGATAGTACCGGTTATATAGATCTTGTTTGGTTTAATAGCATTCACTATATAGAAAAAAATATTATTAAAAATAAAGAGTATATAGTTTTCGGTAAAGCTAGCTTATTTGGAAATACCTTAAACATGACTCATCCCGAAATAACCGAAATAAACACTTACGAAGAAACACAACCTATCCCTATTCCCTTTCAACCATTCTACAGCTCCACTGAAAAAATGAAAAGAAATGGATTGGATAGTAAAGGAATTAGCAAACTAGTATTTCAACTTTTTAGCAGTTATATGGATAAAATAGAAGAGAATTTACCTATCTATATCCCTTCAAATTTAAAATTTATTGACAGAAAATCAGCACTTTTAAATATTCACTTCCCTCAAAATCAAGAATTATTAAAACATGCCCAACACCGACTAAAATTTGAAGAAATGTTTTTCGTACAATTACATTTAATACAAAACAAATTAATTCGTTCTTCAAAAAATAAGGGATTTCTTTTGTCAAAAATAGGAAAATATTTCAATGATTTTTATTATAACTATCTACCTTTCGAATTGACAAATGCTCAAAAAAAGGTTATTAAAGAAATTCGTTCCGATTTTATTTCCGGAAAACAAATGAATCGTTTATTACAAGGAGATGTAGGGAGTGGTAAAACAATTACGTCATTACTTATTATGTTGATTGCTATTGACAACGCTTACCAATGTTGTTTGATGGCTCCTACAGAGATTCTCGCCAATCAACATTTTGAAAGTATTTCAAAACTTTTAAAACAAATTGATATTAAAATTGAATTATTAACGGGAAGAACAAAACCAACTAAACGTAAAACGATATTAAAGGAATTAGAAGAAGGTAAAATTTCCATTTTAATAGGGACTCATGCATTAATTGAAAATAATGTAATTTTCAGCAAATTAGGATTAGTTATAATCGATGAACAACATCGATTTGGTGTAGAACAACGTGCTAAATTATGGAAAAAGAATGATAATCCTCCCCATATTTTGGTAATGACAGCAACACCCATTCCACGAACGTTAGCAATGACCGTATACGGAGATTTGGATTTATCGGTTATTGATGAATTGCCTAAAGGAAGGAAACCTATTGCTACTTACCATTATAGTCAACATAATCGTGATAAATTAATGATATTTCTACGAAACCAAATTCAAATGGGAAGGCAAATTTTTGTCATTTTCCCTCTTATACAAGAATCTGAAGCATTGGATTTAAGAAATTTATTAGAAGGATACGAATCTTTTTTGATAGATTTCCCCCTACCCCATTATAAAGTAAATTATTTACATGGGAAAATGCCGGGAGAACAAAAAGAAGAAACTATGAAAGATTTTGCCGAAGGAAAAACTAATATTTTATTATCAACAACTGTTATTGAAGTTGGAGTTGACATTCCTAACGCAAGCGTAATGCTTATTGAAAATGCAGAAAGATTCGGTTTATCTCAACTTCATCAGTTAAGAGGCCGTGTTGGAAGAGGTGGAGAACAGTCATATTGTATCTTATTAACCGGGAATAAACTAAGTAATGAAAGCAAAAAACGCATACAAGCTATGCTATCTACTAATGATGGATTTGAAATCGCAAACTTTGATTTAAAACTGCGAGGTCCCGGTGATATGGCCGGAACAAAACAAAGTGGCATGTTTGAATTCAAGCTAATTGATATTTTGAAAGACGAAAAATTAATTTCGTATTGTAGAACATTAGCAAATGAACTACTAAAAAGAGATCCCCAGCTAGAAAGAAGCGAGCATCATGAATTAAAACTACATCTTAATTATTTATATAAACAGGCTACTAAATATTATCAAATAAGTTAACGTATGCTTAAAGTAGGAAACATTCTTTTTGATAATACCAAACTATTATTAGCTCCTATGGATGATATTAGTGATTTTTCTTTTCGCAGTATATGTAAAGAATTAGGTGCCGACATAACCATTAGCGAGTTTGTAGCATCCGATGCACTTATTCGAAATGTTGAAAAGACCAAACGAAAAATGTTATTTTCAGAGAAGGAACGTCCATTTGGCATACAGATTTTTGGAAATAATAAAGAGAATATGTGTACTGCTGCTAAAATTGTTGAAACATATCAACCTGATTTCATTGATATAAATTGGGGATGTCCTGCAAAAAAAGTAGCTGGGAAAGGTTCAGGATCAGGAATGTTACAAAACATACCATTGTTAATTGAAATCACTAAAGATATTGTTAAATCAGTAAAACTTCCTGTAACTGTTAAAACCAGAATTGGCTATAATGATGAAAACAAAATCATTGTAGAGTTAAGCGAAATGCTGCAAGACATAGGTGTTCAAGCAATTAGTATTCACGGAAGAACAAAAGTTCAAATGTTTAAAGGAGAAGCGGATTGGTCAATAATTGGCAAAGTAAAAGCTAACCCTAAGATTCAAATACCTATCATTGGCAATGGAGATATTATTTCTGCGGATAATGCTATAGCCATGAAAAACAAATATCACATTGATGGAATTATGATAGGAAGAGCCAGCATTGGAAATCCCTGGATATTTAAAGCTTGCCGTAAATCACTTGATAATCTGAACGATTATACTGACCCAAGCATCTCAGAACGCGTTGATGTGTGTAAAAAACATTTTTTGTTTTCGATAGAAAATAAAGGAGAATATACCGGATTAATAGAAATGAGAAAACATTATAAAGCATATTTTAAAGAAATTAATGATTTTAAGACATTTCGCATTAAACTAATGAGCTTGAATAATGTTATAGAAGTACTGGATTTATTTAATGAAATTAAGATAAAATATGGAAACAGATGAGAAAAGAATTGAGACACTATCTATAGATGTTAGTCGTGTAATCTATGAAAAAAATAAAAAATTACATAATCTTTTACCAACTTTTTTTATAAATTATCTTCGACATATCATTCATGAAGAAGAGTTGAATGAGAATATATTAAACCATAAAGAATTGAAAAATATAGATTTCGTAAATATGGCTATCTCTTATTTCAATATTACGTATACTGCATTTAATGAGGAATATATACCTAAAAACGGGAGTTACATTATAGTTGGTAATCATCCACTCGGAGGATTCGATGGATTGATTATTACCAGTTTGTTACATAAATACAGAAATGACATATTACTAACGAGCAATGACTTATTGATGAATATTCCTAATCTTCGAGAGATGTTTATTCCAATTAATACGACCGGCACAAATACTACCGAATTAGCGCGTAGTATGGAAAAAGCTTTTCAAAAAGAAAATATAATATTATTTTTCCCTGCTGGACTGTGTTCCAGAAGAATAAAAGGAGAAATTGTAGATTTACCTTGGAAAAAAACATTTGTAAGTAAAGCCAAATTATATCAAAGAGACATTATTCCTTTTTATTTTGAGGGAAAAAATTCCAATTTTTTTTACAATCTGTCAAACATTAGAAAAAGATTAGGAATTAAAACGAATATCGAAATGATATATTTAGTTGATGAGTTATTTAAACACAGAAACAAGCATTTTAATATTGTTATTGGAGAACCCATATCATATAAATCACTTAGCAAAGATAAAAGTGATTATGAACATGCCAATGAAATAAAAAAAATAGTTTATAATTTAAAACAGAATTTATATTGATATTTTTTATAATATTGTAAAATAATTTATTTCTATAGTGGAAAAGATTTTAAAAAGGATACATCGACGATTAATTAAATCGGAACTTACTGATGATAAGTTGATTTGCGCAACTAATTATGGGGGAAATCTTATTTATTCCATTAATTGTTTTGATGCACCGAATACATTATTAGAGTTAGGAAGACTTCGAGAATTTGCTTTCAGAGATGCCGGAGGTGGTACAGGAAAATCGATAGATTTGGATCAATTTGACATCACCAATCCTCCATTTCAACAATTGATTGTTTGGGATCCAAAAGAAAAAGAAATTATAAGCAGTTATCGTTATATTTTGGGTAAAGATATTAAAATCGACAAAAATGGCATTCATAGTCCAACTGCAAAACTTTTTAAATTTTCCGATAATTTTATTCGAAATTATTTACCGTATTCCATGGAACTAGGACGTTCTTTCGTTCAACCTCAATATCAAGCTTCACGTTCACGTAAAGGTTTATTTGCCTTGGATAATGTTTGGGACGGATTAGGTGCTATTATGTATAAACACCCTGAAATAAAATACGTTTACGGAAAAATGACGATGTATAAAAGTTATAATCCTTTTGCAAGAGATTTAATTCTGTTTTTTCTAAACAAACATTTTTCAAAAGGTGAAATATTAATGGGAGCATACACTCCTCAAAAATACTATCACGATGAAAACCGTTTAGCTGCATTATTTCCCAATGATAATTTTAAAGATGATTATAAATCGCTTGTACACGAAGTTGATAAACTGGGTTGTAAAATTCCTCCCCTTGTTAATATTTACATGAAAGTTGCATCTACCATGCAATGCTTTGGCACTTCTGATAATGAAGAATTTGGAGACACAGAAGAAACCGTAATATTAATAAAAATTGACGATATCTACGAAGAAAAAAAAGCCAGACATCTAAATCCTAAATCTTATAAAAGTTTGAATGATTATAAAA
>ERZ1645192.696-NODE-696-length-28039-cov-11.171491_pt1 | contig 28039 bp, 22 predicted proteins | sample MGYA00575354_ERZ1645192 | MGnify/ENA primary metagenome ERZ1645192 (study PRJEB40844, sample SAMN11349763) | freshwater sediment metagenome | isolation source: river sediment | host: Sediment | place: India: Faizupur Khadar , New Delhi | collected 2017-02-21 ... | reverse complement strand
TCCTGGCGGGCATCCTGCTGAAGATGGGCGGCTACGGCTTCATCCGCTTCTCGCTGCCGATGTTCCCCGACGCGTCGCAATATTTCGCGCCGCTCGTCTACGCGATGTCGATCATCGCCATCATCTACACCTCGCTGGTCGCGCTGGTGCAGGAGGACATGAAGAAGCTGATCGCCTATTCGTCCGTCGCCCATATGGGTTTCGTCACGATGGGCCTGTTCGCCATGAACCAGCAGGGCGTGCAGGGCGCGATCTTCCAGATGGTGTCGCACGGCCTCGTCTCGGGCGCGCTCTTCCTCTGCGTCGGCGTCGTCTACGACCGCCTGCACACGCGCGACATCGCAGCCTATGGCGGCCTGGCGAAGAACATGCCGCTCTATGCCGTGGCGCTGATGGTCTTCACTATGGCCAACGTCGGCCTGCCGGGAACGTCCGGCTTCGTCGGCGAATTCCTGACGCTGATCGGCGCTTTCCGCGCCAACAGTTGGGTGGCCCTGTTTGCGACGACCGGCGTCATTCTGTCGGCGGCCTATGCGTTGTTCCTCTACCGCCGCATTGCCTTCGGCGCGCTGGAGAAGCCGAGCGTCGCCGGCATGTCCGACCTGTCGCTGCGCGAGATCGCCGTTCTGTCGCCGCTGCTGGTCCTGACCATCTGGTACGGCGTCAAGCCGGGCCAGATCCTCGACGCCTGCGCGGCTTCCGTCGATTTGCTGATCAAGAACTATGACGCGGCCCTGACCGGCGCGAAAACCGCCGCTCTGGCGCTGCAGTGAGGGTGTTGAAACCATGACTTCGCTCAACGTCGCCCTCGCGCACAGCCTCCCCGAGGTCATCCTCGCCCTTGGCGCGCTGGTTCTCGTCCTCTTCGGCGCTTTCCGCGGCCGTGACGACGATGGTCCGATGTCGGAGATCGCCATTGGCGTCATCGGCCTCGCCATTCTGGTCATCTTGCTCGGCAACAAGGAGACGGCCATCGTCTTCAACGGCGCCTTCATCAATGACAGCTTCGCCCGGTTCATGAAGGTGCTGGCGCTGGTCGGCTCGATGATCACGCTGGTGCTGGCGCAGGACTTCATGGCGCGCGCCCGCATCGACAAGTTCGAGTTTCCGATCCTCGTGCTGCTGTCGACCATCGGCATGTGCATGCTGATCTCGGCCAACGGACTGATGGCGCTCTACCTCGGCCTCGAGCTGATGTCGCTGGCGCTCTATGTCGTCGCCGCCCTGCACCGCGAAAACGTCCGCGCGTCCGAAGCCGGTCTGAAATATTTCGTGCTCGGCTCGCTGTCGTCTGGCATGCTGCTGTATGGCGCTTCGCTGCTCTACGGCTTCGCCGGCACGGTGTCTTTCGCCGGCATCGCCCAGGCGATTCACGGCCACGCCTCGATCGGCGTGATCTTCGGCCTCGTCTTCCTGCTGGCCGGCCTCGCCTTCAAGATGTCGACCGTGCCGTTCCACATGTGGACGCCCGACGTCTATGAAGGCGCGCCGACCCCGGTGACGGCCTTCTTTGCCAGCGCGCCGAAGATCGCGGCGGTTGCCGTCGCGGTGCGCGTCATCACCATCGCCTTCCCCGGCATTCTCAGCCAGTGGCAGCAGATCATCGTCTTCATGTCGATCCTGTCGATGGCGCTCGGCTCCTTTGCCGCCATTGGCCAGACCAACATCAAGCGACTGATGGCCTATTCGTCGATCGGCCATATGGGCTTCGCGCTCGTCGGCCTCGCCGCCGGCACCGAAGCCGGCGTGCAGGGTGTGGCGATCTACATGGCGATCTATCTCGTCATGACGCTCGGCACGTTCGCCGCCATCCTGTCGATGCGCGTCGACGGCAGGCCGGTCGAGGACATTTCCGACCTGTCGGGCCTTGCCCGCACCGACAAGCCGATGGCCTTCTTCCTCGCCGCGATGATGTTCTCGCTGGCCGGCATTCCGCCGCTCGCGGGCTTCTTCGCCAAGTGGTACGTCTTCCTTGCGGCGATCAAGGCCAATCTGTTCGCGCTGTCGGTGATCGGCATGCTCGCCTCGACCGTGGCGGCCTTCTATTACCTGCGCGTCGTCAAGATCATGTATCTCGACGAGCCGGCCAAGGCCTTCGACCGCTCCAGCCCGGCCGTTCGCGCCGTGCTGTGGGTGTCGGGCCTGCTGGTCATCCTGTACTTCGTCTATCCGGCGCCGGTGGTTGACGCCGCTTCGGCCGCCGCCGCCGCGCTGTTCTGATGAACGGATCCGAGTTCGGCGCGGGGCCATCAGGGTTTCGCGTCGAACGTCTCGCCTCGGTCGGTTCGAGCAACGACGAGGCCATGCGCCGGGCGCGCGAAGGCGATGCCGGCCGCCTGTGGATCGTCGCCGGCGAACAGACGGGCGGACGCGGCCGTCAGGGTCGCGTCTGGTCGTCGCCGCCCGGCAATCTCTACGCCAGCCTGCTGTTGATCGATCCGTCCGCGCCTGTCCGCGCGCCGGAACTCGGCTTCGTCGCCGGCGTGGCCCTGTGCGAGGCGCTGCGCGCGGCGCTCGGCGACGACGACCGCCTCGCCATCAAATGGCCGAACGACATGCTGTTCGACGGCGCGAAGCTGTCCGGCATGTTGCTGGAGGGCGCGGTTCTGCCCGATGGCCGCTTTGCCTGCGTCATCGGCATCGGCGTCAATTGCCGCTCGCATCCGACCACGACGCCGTATCGCGCCACCGACTTGGCCGAGATCGGCACGTCGCTCGCCGATCCCGCCGAGATTTTCGATCGCCTCGCGTCCGCGCTGGCGCATTGGCTCGCGATATGGGATGAGGGCAGGGGCTTCGACGCCGTGCGCGGCGCCTGGCTGAAATCGGCGGCCGGGCTCGGCGCTGAAATTTCCATCGCCACGCCGACGCAACGCCTGTCAGGTCGCTTTGAAACGATCGACGCGCAAGGCCGGCTCGTTCTTGCGACGTCTGCCGGCCCCGTCACGGTCGAAGCCGGCGATGTCTTCGTCACCGCCCCGGCGCGACTTGCCACCGGCGGCTGAGCACATTTGAAGGAAAGCATTTGATGGCGGACAGCCGCGAGGACTTCGTATTCGCGCCGCTCGGCGGGCTGGGCGAGATCGGCATGAACGCCGCGCTTTACGGCTATGGCCCCAAGGGCAAGCGCAAATGGCTGATGGTCGATTGCGGCCTGTCCTTTGCCGGTCCCGACATGCCGGGCGTCGACCTGCTGATGCCGGACACCGGCTTCATCGAGAAGATGAAGAAAGATCTTCTCGGCATCGTCATCACCCACGCGCATGAAGACCACATCGGCGCCATCGCCGATCTCTGGCCGCGCCTCGGCTGCCCAGTCTATGCGACCAAATTCGCCGTCGGCCTGCTGGAGAACAAGCGGCTGTCCGAACCTGGCGCGCCGCGCGTGCCGCTGCGCGTCGTCGCCCACGGCGGCACGCTGGAGCTTGGCCCGTTCGAGGTCGAGTTCGTGCCCGTGTCGCATTCGATTCCCGAGGCCTCGGCGCTGGCCATCCGCACGCCGACCGGAACGATCGTCCACACCGGCGACTGGAAGCTCGACGCGCAACCGGGCATCGGTACGGTGACGGATTCCGCCCGCCTGCAGGCCATCGGCGACGAAGGCGTGCTGGCGCTCGTCTGCGATTCGACCAACATCCTGCGCGATGGCGTCAGCCCGTCCGAGGGCGAGGTGGCCGCCGAGCTGAAGAAGGTGATCGCCAGCGCCGAGAAGCGCGTCATCGTCACCACCTTCGCCTCGAATGTCGCGCGCATCCGCGCCGTGGCTTTGGCGGCGGAAGCCGCCGGCCGCAAGACCGTGCTCGTCGGCCGCGCCATGGAGCGCGTCGTCGCCGTGGCGCGCGAATGCGGCTATCTCGAAGACGTGCCGCCCTTCCTGTCGATCCACGCCTTCGGCGATCTGCCGCGCGACCGCATCGTCGTGCTGGCGACCGGCAGCCAGGGCGAGCCGCGCGCCGCCATGGCCCGCATTGCGCAATCCGATCATCCGACGGTGAAGCTGACGGCCGGCGATACGGTCATTTTCTCCTCGCGCACCATTCCCGGCAACGAACGCGAGGTTGGCCGCATCATCAACGGTCTGGTGCGGCAGGGGCTCAATGTCGTCACCGACCGCACGCATCTGGTGCATTGCTCCGGCCATCCGCGCCGCGGCGAAGTGGCGCTGATGTATGACTGGCTGCGGCCGAAGATCGCCGTGCCGGCGCATGGCGAGGCGCTGCATCTCGACGTGCATGCGCATTTCGCCCGGTCGCGCGGCGTCGAGACGGTCATTCCGATCGAGAACGGCGATGTCGTCACCTTCGGCCCCGGCGATCCCGGCGTCTATGAGCAGGCGGCGCACGGCCGCCTGATGAAGGACGGCGAAATTCTCGTGCCCGAGAGCGACGAGGCCGTCGCCACGCGGCGCAAGCTGGCCTTCTCCGGCGTCGTCTCGATCGCCATCGGCATCAACGCCAAGGGCGATCTTGCCGGCGACCCCGACGTGGTGATAGCTGGCGTCCCGGCGCGCGGCCGCAAGGGCGCGGCCATGGACGAAATCGTGGACGATACGATCTTCCGCACCCTCGACGGCCTGCCGCGCCAGCGCCGCCGCGACGCCGATATGGTGTCGACCGCGGTCGAAAAGGCGGTGCGCGCCGCCGTCGGCGCCGAATGGGGCAAGAAGCCGGTCGTGCACGTCCTCGTCATTGAAGTTTGATCGTAAGGAGACCCACATGATCGGCCGCCTCAACCACGTCGCCATCGCCGTCAAGGACATCGCCGCCTCGTCGAAGCTCTACCGCGAGACGCTCGGCGCGAAAGTCTCAGGCCCGACGCCGCAGCCCGACCACGGCGTCACCGTGGTGTTCATCGAACTGCCCAACACCAAGATCGAGCTGCTCGAGCCGCTTGGCGCCGATTCGCCGATCGCCAAATTCCTCGAGAAGAACCCCGACGGCGGCATGCACCACCTGTGCTACGAGGTCGACGACATCATCGCCGCCCGCGACCAGCTCAAGGCCAAGGGCGCGCGCGTCATCGGCAATGGCGAGCCCAAGATCGGCGCGCATGGCAAGCCGGTGCTGTTCCTGCACCCGAAGGATTTCAACGGCACGCTCGTCGAGATCGAGCAGGTCTGAGGCCAGGGCCGGGCCCGTCCCGGCCCTCGCCGCCGCTCCGCCCGCGCGCTCCGGCGCGCCGGCGGCAATCTGCCCGCGCTAACGGTCGAAAGCTCATGACGCCCTTGCTCCCCGTTTCGACGCCGATGGCTTTGGCGATTTATTTCACCGTCTGGTTCATCGTGCTGTTCGCGGTGCTGCCCTGGGGCGTGCGTTCGCAGCACGAGGAGGGCGAATACGCCCAGGGCACCGACCCCGGCGCGCCCGTCGCCCCGAAACTGCTGACCAAGGCACTGTGGACGACGTTCATCGCAGCCGTCGTCTTCGCCGGCATCATGGCCTATCTACGTTTCATGTGAGCCCATGCCGCCTGTCTATTGACCCGACGGGGGGATGCGGCTAGGTGATGGCCATCCCGAACGGGAGCGCGTAGCTCAGCCGGTAGAGCATCTGACTTTTAATCAGGGGGTCCTGGGTTCGAGTCCCAGCGCGCTCACCACCCCACAGTTTTCTTGAAAAGATACCGATCACGGGCTGATTGCCGCGCCTGAAAGCGCGGGCGCGGAGGCTGTGCCGTTGGGCTGCCGCCGAGCCTGAGCGCCCGCGGCGCTCAGGCCGTCAGGGGGCGGAGGCGCAGCGGCAGCGCGACGAACGCCTTGTTCATCGGGTCCGCGCCGATAATGGGCGGCTGCGCGCCGGGCTCGATCGCAAATTTCTCCAGCAGGGCGCTCAGCGCCGCCCGCGTCTGCATCTGCGCCAGAACGCGGCCGAGACAGAGATGCGCGCCGGCGCCGAAGGCGAGCAGCGGCGCCGGCCCTTGCCGCGCCATATCGAACGTTTCCGCATGCGGGTAGGCCTCCGGGTCGCGGCCCGCGCTGTCGAGCATCAGGCGCAGGCGCGCGCCAGCCGGAATGACGCGCCCACCGAGTGCGAGATCGCCGCCGGCGACGACGCGTTCCCTGAACCGGATTGGGCCATGCAGGCGCAGGCATTCGGCGATGAACGGCATCAGGTCGCCGCGCCGCCGGCGCAGCGCGTCCTGCAGGCGCGGCGTCGTCGCCAGCAGATGCAGCACATTGCCGAGAAAGGCTTTCAGCGTCGCATTGGCGAGCGTCAGCAGCAGGATGGCGACGCCGGCGTCGGCGGCCGAATAACGCGCGTTGCTTGCCGCGGGCGCGGCCTTGAACTGATGCCCGACTGCTTCGATGCCCGCGGCCACGCGCTGGAGCATGTCGGCGACGACATGCTCGCGCTTGTCGTATTCGGCAAGGCGCATCATCGGCCGCCACTGGCTGAGCAGGTCGCGCATGCTGGTTGCGATGAAATCGACGCCCGGCTGGTCGAGGCCGAACATCGCGCCGAGAACCGGGTCGACCACCGGATTGCAGAAGCCGGACACCGCGTCGAATTCGGCCTCGACCGGCAGGCCGGCGACGATCCGCTCCGAGATCGCCAACAGCGTCGCATAGCGATTGTTGGCCACGGCGGCGTGCAGGATGGCCTGCCCGCGCGCGCGCGAGGCGCGATGGCGCGGACCTTCCAGAAACAGAATCAGGCTCGTGAACAACGCCTCGAGATTGTTGAAGCGTCCAGACATGCGCCGCGACAATTCGAAGGCCAGATCGCTTTCAAACGTCAGGGCGAGGGCCAGCGGCGAGGTCAGGCAGGCTTCGACGTCGCGGTAGCGCGTGATGATGTAGGCCCTGGCCGCCTCGTCGTAGATCGGGTCGCATACAGGATGCGGGGGGCCGTAAGGCGACACAGCGGAAAACCCAATTCAGGCGACAATGCTGCTTTGTTTATGTTAAAGCTCTGGCTTCAACAAGGAATTTGACGTTTGGCGCATGCGGAGGCCAAGCTGGCCTTGCTACGCGTCTCCGCCGCGGCCCGCGATTCCTCCGCCCTGTCCGCCCGACGGAATCTCGATGTCTTCGATGCTCGCGACGATCCACGACTCGTTTGCCACGGCCTGCGACGCGCAGGCCGCGCCGGACGTTCGGCTCGACGCCGCCGAACGCCTGATCGGCGAGGGGCTGTTCGAGGAGATGCAGCCGATCGTCGAGTCGCTCCGCGCCGTCCCCGACCTGAAGGCGCGCGTCGCGCGCGCGCTCGCCGCCTGCCGCCAGTTCCAGCGTTGGGGGCTCCATCGCCAATTGGAAACCTATCGCGGCGAGGCGGGCGCTTCGGTCGAAACCAAAAGCGTGATGATCGCGCGCCGTCCGCAGAGCGCGCGGTGCATCGTCGTGTTCATCGGCGCCGCCAATCAGTTCTGGATTTCGGCCTACATGCTGAGCCGCATTCTGCCGCAGGATTGCAACGTCATCTTCCTGAAGGACCCGTTCCGGTTTTCCTATCTCATGGGGCTGGACGCGTTCGGCTATGGCCATGGCGCGATGACGGCGGGGCTGTCGCAGCTCATCGCGCAGCTCGGCGCGACGCAGGTCTATGTCGTCGGCACGTCGTCGGGCGGGTTCGCCGCCCTGCATTTCGGCCTGACCACTGGCGCGCGGGCGGTGCTGGCCTGCTCGCCGGCCACGACCCTGGTTGATTTCGCCGCATATTACCGGCCGGTGGCGAGCGAGGCGCCGGAAAACGCCGCGCTTTACGACAGCCGTTTGCCCGACGTTCTGGATGTGAAGCCGCTTCTGGCGGGGCTGGCGTCGCCGCCGCCCGTCACGCTGGTCTTCGGCGGCGCGCACGCGACGGATGCCGCCATGAGCCGCCGGCTCGCCGGCATGCCGGGGGTGAGGCTGCATGCGATCGAAGGCTTCGATCGCCACGACGTCCTGCCGCATCTTCTTGCCTCGGGCGAAATGAAGACGTTGCTTTCGGAGCTTATGCAATCATGAAGCGATATGCTGACCACTCGGTCACGCTGGCGGGCGTCGACATGCGATGGGGCCCCCGTCGGAAGGGCGCCATCCGCAGCCTGCTGAATTGCCATTTCGACATCGTCAACGGCTGCCAGTTGAATTGCATCGGTTGCCCGAACGCGACGCTGAATCCAAAAGTGACGCGGATTTCAGTCGAGGATTTTCGCCTCTGCCTGTCGAATTTGGACGTCAAGGCGATCGACAGGCTGCGGTTGTTCAATTTCGGCGAGCCCTTGCTGCACCCGGATTTGCCGGCCCTGCTGCGGGAGATTCCTGCCCAGCGCTGGAAAGCGAACGTGGTCGAACTGTCGACAAATGCGCAATTCGCAAACTGGGAGATGATCGAGGCCGCGTTGCGGGAAAAGGTTCTGACGCACCTCGTCGTCAGCTGCGACGGCGACGGCACGCCGGAGGACTATGAGCGCCTGCGGCCGCCGAGCCGGTGGGGGCGTTTGCAGGAATTCCTGCGCCGCGCCTCGGAGCTGCGCAATCGCATTCATCCGGAGCTGCAACTGATGACGCGGACGATCTGCGCCGATCAGCCGGGGCAGGCGCGCTGGCGCGAAATACTGGAGCCGCTTGGCTGGGCGCCGGAGTTCAGGGGCTGGATGTCGCTGCCGGAAGCGCCGGCGCAGCTTGGCGCGTTCGAGAACGGCGCGGGCCTTTGCCGCTTCTTCCGCGCGATGACCGACATCTTCGTCAATGCGGACGGAGATGTCGTGCCGTGCTGCTACCATCCCAAGGCGGCGGTGCTCGGCAATTTGAAGCGCCAGACCGCGAACCAGATCATGGCCGGCGAGACATGGGCTGGTTTCAAGGCCAGCCTGGCCGCAGACCGGCTTTCCGTGCCCGTCTGCGGCTCGTGCGCGGCGACCTGACGCTCAGAGCCGTTTGAGCCAGCCGTTGGGATTGGCGGTGACGTTGTAGCCGAAGCGGTCGCAATAGCTGAGGTCGAGTTCGTAGTCCCGGCCACGCTCCCGCAGGAAGGCGCGGATCGCCTCGTGCGGCGGCGACAGTTCGGGCGTGCCAACGAGGCTGCCGCTGTTGCCGTCCTCGACCACCATGTAATCGCCCGGTTGCAGATAGGCGTCGAAGTGCTTCAGAACCGCCGCCGTCATGTCGGTCGTGTGGGCGGCGTCTTCGATCACCAGCAGCGGATGCGGCAGCCTGGACATGACGGAGGCGGGCAGCGCCTCGTCCAGGTCGAGCGCATTGCCGGTCAGCACGTCGATCCTGTCATCCTCGATGCCGGTGGGCGGGGCGATGTCGACGGTCAACACCCTGCCGTCGATGCCATGCGCCCGCAATTGGTCCGCCATCCAGATCGTGCGGCCCCCTTCCATGGAGCCGATTTCGATGATGGTCGCCGGGCGCAGCGTCTCGATCAGGCGCATGTAATTATAGACGTCGAAGGGCGAGAGCAGCATGGCGCGACCCTTGTAGGATTGGGTCATCATGCCGTTCTGCACGCTCTTCCAGACCTCTGTCGGCACCGCGGTCGTCAGCGGACGCTCGCCGGCGGGAACGGGCTTTTCCTGCTGGCCCGACGAAAAGACGCTGACCATCTGATATTGCGACATCATGCCAATCAGTCGGGCGTATTCCAGCCATTCCACGATCGGCCGCATCGCCGCATTGGGCGTCACCATGTCGAGCGTCGCGGCGAGCGCCGGGTTTTGCGCGATGCGCGCCAGCGGAACGACAATGGCGAGCCCCGACATCGCCTCGATCCAGATGAAGCGGAACCTGTCGCGCTGATCCGCGAAAGCGTCCTCCATGGCGGTGCGCACGCCGTTGCGCGGTCCGCCCGCGACCTTGGCGCAGGGCAGGCGCATCATCATGCCATGCGGATCCCAGTCGTTGCGCAGCGGGCTGATGAGGCCGAGCGCCGCCGGCTGACGAAATTCCTCCGGAATGCCGTCGATGTCGTAATAGGCGTCGCGCCGCCCCCACGGCCAGGACACGTCGTGAAAGACCATGATCGGCGGGTTGGCTGCGGGCGCGTCGCCCGTGCCGATCAGGGCGCGGATCTCATGATAGACCGTGTACCAATTGTGATCGCCGTCGATCAGCGCCACATCGGCGGCCGGCAGGCGCGGCAGCACGTCGAGGCTGAGGCCGAGATGCACTTCCGCGACGCCGCGCCACTTGTTGTTGAAGGCGGCGGCGTCGAATTGCGGCTTCGGGTCGATGATATCGGCGAAAGCGCCCTGTTTCTTGCACCAGCGCGCGAGGCGCGTGGTGTTCTTGCCGGCGTCGGCGCCGATTTCAATGACGCGCCTGGCGCCGCTGGCGTCAAGCAGCGGCTGAAGGACAGGCCCCCAAAAAGTATTCATGGCTCTTGAATTCCTTGCTTCGCTGCGGCCTTGCGCCAGAACACGCCGGTGTAATCAATCTTCTCGATCGGCTCGCGCACGCCATGCGCCGCGCGGAACTCTTCGACGGCGCGCCGACAGAAGGGCAAGGCGTAATCGTCGATGATGACGAAGCCGCCGGGCGCGACCTTGGCGTAGAGGCTCGTCAGGGCGTCCATGGTCGAGTCGTAGAAGTCGCCGTCGAGCCGCAGAATGGCGATGGTTTCAATGGGGGCCGTCGGCAGCGTCTCGGAGAACCAGCCGGGCAGAAAGCGGATGTTTTCGCCGAGCAGCCCGAGTTCTTCGAAATTGGCCTGCACGGTTTCCTGCGAAACCGCCAGACCCTTCGCATTCACAATGGAGCTGTCGAATGCGCCATCTTTTTCCGGGTTGGCCGGCGGAAGCCCCTGGAATGAATCAGCGAGCCAGACGCGCCGGTCGGAAATCTCCCGAACGGCCAGCATGCCGGCCATGAGAATGGCGGAGCCGCCGCGCCAGACGCCGCATTCGATGAAATCGCCCGGAATGCGCTCGTCGAGAACGCGCTGGACGCAGGACGCCAGAGCGTCGAGTCGCTTGCGTCCGGTCATGGTCAGGCCGCTGGGAATGCCGCGCTCGCCCCATGACCCCTCCCTTTTTTCCGCGACGAGCCGGTTCAGTTCGCGCCGATAGCCCGATTTCGCCGTTTCGATCAGGTCGGCGCGGCCGGCCTTGGCCACGGCCGCCTCCAGCGCGCGCAGCCGCGCCTCGGTCTCGTTGCCTGCGGTGTTGAGCAGGCGCTGCTTGAGCAGTTCGACATAGCGTTCGGCGACCGCGTCGGGCTTGCCGTGACGTCCGGACGCCTCAAGCTGGCGCGTCAGCTTCGGGTTGTTGACCTGGAAAAGCCAGAACGGATTGCGGGCGGGCTTGAAGGGGCCCTTGCGGACGCGCTGGTATTCCTTGGCGAAGGCGCGAAGCTGCGGCTCGACGTTCTGGTGCGCGGTCGACGCGCTCTTGCTGTGGTATTGGTGGAACGTCGCTTCGCCGCCGATGACGATGACCTTCGTGCCGTCCAAAGCCGCGGCGCGCCCGAAGAGATCCGCGCTGGCGAAACCGCCGCCGTCGATCTGGAATTCCTCGCAATAGCCGCCGAGCTCGTCCCATAGAGCGCGCGGCATGAACAGCGCATTGCTTTCATAGCCGGGCGAATACCAGCACAGCGGCGCGTCGAGCTTGGCGAGGCCGTTGGAAATTTCGAACAGGCGATAGCCGTCCTTCGGCCATTCGATCGAGTCGAGCAGCCTGTCTTCGACGGACTGATCGTAGCCGGTCTCGAAGGCCAGCCATTGCGGACGATGGCCGAGCATCATCGAGGCTGTGTAGACGATCGGCCTCGGATGGGTTTTGGCCGCCGCCAAAGCGGCGCAGAGCAGGCCCGGCGAGGCCATCCGCGCCCCGTCGATCATCGTGCCGATCAACGCGCCCCGGCAGGCGGCCAGACCCATGTTGAGCGCCTCGACCGGCGAGCGCGAGCCGGTCTTGCACTGAAGCACGCGGAGGTCGAGGCCGAGGTCGGCGAAATCCGCTTCGACCGGGGGAACCGCCGAGCCGTTGTCGACGACGATGACTTCATAGTCGATGTCGGGAAGATCGAGCTGGTAGCTGCGCGACAGGGAGCGCAGCGTGCGCGGCAACTCCCGCGCCATCTCGAAGCTGATGACGACGATGCTGAGAAACGGCGGCGCGCTCGTCATGCGACGTAGCCGCTGGCGCGCAGATCCGCGATCAGCTCGGCGAGATTGGCGTTGCGCAGGAACAGCGTGGCCTCCATCTCGACATTGAACTGTTCTTCGAAAGCCCCGCAGATGATGACGGAATCGGCGGAATCGAGGCCGAGTTCGTCAAAACGCGCGTCCGGCGTGATCTTCGTGGCGGGAATGTCGAGAAAGTCGCTGACGTAGGACTGGATCCATTCGGTCACTTTGGCGGCGTCGAGCTTTTGCATGGTTCAGGCGTCCTTTTGGCGCAATTGCAAGGGAAGTTTGGCGAGCCGGCGCAGGGTCTGCCGGTCCCGCCATTGGCGGGGGTGGGCCGGATCGAAGGAGGGGCGGCGGGCCGCGATCGCCTGCAGGCAGATCCTGGCCTCGAGCGAGGCGAGCTCCGCGCCAAGGCAATAATGCATGCCGGCGCCGAGGCCGATGCTGCGCAGGTTGGCGCGGCGCGGATTGAAGCTGTCGGGATCGGCGAAAGTTTGCGGATCGCGGTTGGCCGCGCCGACCAGCAGCAGCAGCCGCTCGCCCGCAGCGATCCGCGCCCCCTGCAAGGTCATGTCGCGCGTTGCAAAGCGCCAGAACTGCTGCACCGGACCATCAAAGCGCAGGGCCTCGGCGACGGCGGCTTCCGCGAACCCGTCGTCGGCGGCGAGCGCGTCGCAATCGACGCCGGCTTCGACCACGGCGGCGATGGCGTTGCCGATCAGCGCCGATGTGTTCTCCGAGCCCGCCATGGTGATGAACATGGCGTGATCCGCCAGCGCGCTGTCGCTCAGCGGATGGTCGGGCCCGGCCAGCGCCATCATCCGGCTCAGCCCATCGTCGCGCGGTTCGCGGCGGCGCTCGTCGACGGCCTGCTGGAAGGGACGGCGCATGTCGCTGATCAGCTCGTTCATGCGGGCGTAATAGCGCGGCGAGCAGCCCCGATCGAAGGCTTTGCCCATTTCGGCCGCGCCGAGGATGAAATCGACGACCATCTGACCCAGCAGGCCGAGGAAACGCCCCATGAACAAGGGCGGCAGCAGGTCGGCGAATTGCGTCGCGCCATCGAAGCCGCCCTGCGCGGGCGCGGCGGCCAGCAGGTCGTCCGCAATGCCGCGAATGTCGTCGGCGTAACTCGCGACGCTTCGGGCGGTCAGCACCGCCCGCAGGTAGCGCCGCGACGCCGTATGGTCGGGCGGATTGACGAAGGGCAGGAAAACCGACAGCAGCGCCTCCAGCGTGTCCGCCTGCTTGCCGCCGCGCCGGCTGAGATCGCCGACGAGCCTGCCGAGTTCCGTTACCCGGAACGACCGGTCGGCGAGAACGGTCATCGCATCGGCATAGCGATGCACGATCCAGGATTGCGCCTCGTCGCTCCAGAACACGGGCGGCGCGTCGCGCAGCGCCGCGTAAGGGCGGTAGGGATCGTCCATCAGGCCGGGCGTGTAGAGCGAGAAGGGCAGCGCCCACGACAGTTTATTCGGCATGACTGGCCTCGGTCTCGCCGTCGGCCTGCGTCAGAAGCGGCAGGCAGAGATGGCGCTGGATTTTTCCGCTGGTGGTGCGCGGCAGCCGGCCTTCGCGCACGAAGACGGCGCGGTCCAGCCGGATGCCGTGATCGACGCTGACGGCGCGCGCGATCGTTCGGAACAGCGCTGCGTGGTCCAGTGCGGCGAAGGCGGCTTTCCTGACTTCCTGAATGGCGACGATGCGCTGTTGGCCGTCCTCGTCCAGCGCGAAGACCGCGCCGGCGCCGGGCAGCAGGATCGGATCGGCGTCGCAGATCGTGTGGTCGAGATCGTTGGCGTGATAATTCGCGCCGCGAATGACGATGACATCCTTGCTGCGGCCGCTGACGAACAATTCGCCTGCTTCGATGAAGCCGAGATCGCCGGTGCGCAGATAGGCGACGCCGGGTTCATCCGCCAGCGTCGCGCCGAAAGCGTCCCGCGTCGCAGCCGGATTGCGCCAATAGCCGCGGCTGACATGCGGGCCGGCGACCCAGATCTCGCCCTCCGCGCCCTCGGGCAGGCGCTGGCCATGTTCATCGACGATGGCGAGCGTTTGCGGCTTCAGGCCGACGCCGCAGGACACGATCGTGTCGCGGCTCTTGCTGACGCGCAGGCCGCTGCCCTTCGCGCCGCCCGATACGAACAGGGTCGCCTCCGCCAGCCCGTAACAGGGCAGGAAAGCGTGGGCGTCGAAGCCATAGGGCGCGAAGGTCTCGGCAAACAGCGACAGCGATTTCGCCCGCACGGATTCTGCGCCGCAGAAGGCTGTCGTCCAGCGGCGCAGGTCCAGCCCTTCGCGGTCTTCGGGCTTGATCATGCGCGCGCACAGGTCATAGGCGAAGCTCGGCGCGCCGCTGCCTGTCGCCTGCAGTCGCGTGATCGCCTTCAGCCAGCGCACGGGCTTTTGCAGGAAGGCGAAGGGCGGCATGATATGCGTCGTCCGGCAGGCGTAGAGCGGATAGAGCACCGAGCCGATCAGGCCCATGTCGTGAAACATCGGCAGCCACGTCACCGAGGGCTCGTCCGCATCATTGCCGAATGACGGGGCGATCATCTGATGGTTCGCCGCCAGATTGCCGAACGAGATGACGACGCCGCGCGGCGCGGCGGTGGAGCCCGACGTGAATTGCAGCAGCGCGACATCGTCCGGCGACCAGTCGCGACCGGCGTCGGCGGGCCATGTCGCGGCCGTCGCCACGCTGTCGGTGGCGATCCATTCGGCGATGGCGTCGGTGCCGTCGATGGCGCCGCGCAGCTCGCGGCTGGTCACGTAGCGATCGAGCGTCAGCACGGCGCGCGCCTCGCAGGCCGAGGCGACGCCGGCGATCCGGCGTCGCGCCCGCGGCGTGACGGGATAGGGCGCCGGGACCGCGATGACCCCGGCGAGAAAGCAGGCCAGCAACGCCTCGATGAAGGCGAGCCCCGGCGGGTAGAGAAGTACGACCGGCTTGTCGGCGAGTCCCGCGGCGATCAGCGTCTGCGCGATCGAGGCGGCGCGGTTGCGCAGCTCAAGATAGGTCAGAGCTTCGCTCGCGTCCTCGCCGCGCTCCATGAAGGTGAAGGCTGTCTTGTCCGGTTGCAGACGCGCCCACAACATGAGGCGTCGCCTCAGGTCATGTTCTTCATGGGCCACCGTGCTGCTCCTGATGCGACGCTTGCGGAAACCTCCTGCCCATTCTACGCGCGCTGCGGCCGGGCAAGATCTGGCGCGGCGACTAAAAACCGAGAAATTGTTGGTCTGTCAATGTTTTGTGCCATCGATCGCGCCAGCGCGCACAGGCGCGGCGGTAAGCCGCAGGCCGGAGACACGCGCAAGTCAGCCTATGTCGGCCTGTCGCGTGGCGACGGCGTCGCGGATGATGGCGATGAAATCGCTCAGGCTCTCGCACTCGAAGACGCTGATCGGGTCGACAGCGACCAGCAAACGCTCTTCAATTTCGCCGCACAGCAAGACCGCGTCGATCGAGCTCAGGCCGAGGTCGATGAGGCTGGCGGACGAATCGACCTGTTCGACCAGCCGGCCCAGACGCTCCGCCGTCAGAGACAAAACGATCTCTTCCACCTTCGCGCTGTCGATTTGGCCTGCGCCATCGGGTCCGGAATGCATGTCTCAGTCGTCCTGAATGTTTCGAGGCTCAGCCTTCGCCGCCAGTTGGGCGCAGGCGTCGCAAGTGTCCAAGCCAGCGTCGCCAGCCGCGGGCCGCATCGTCGTTCGTCGATTTTTCTATGGCGATTCTGCATTTCGGCATGTGATTCTCGAGCCAGGATATTGGCCCGCCATACTCTTGCGTGGGGAAGATATACAGATCCCATTCGCCCTCGACGCCGGGCGTTTCGACCTTCAACGACAGCCTGCCGGATCCCCCGCGCGGCGCCGGCTGGAGCCCCCATGCCGGCGACGGGCCATGGTCGCCGGATATCCAGACGTAACCCACAGACAGGCGGTCGCGCGGCGTCGCGACAGCGGGCGACGTTGAACGGATCGCCACTTTGATCGTCGCCCGCGAAGCGGCGGGGAGCGATGGCGGCGGCGCAATCGGCTCGACCGTCATGACGCGGCTGTCGGCCGGCTTCGGCGCGGACCATTGCGGGTCGAGCAGGCGCGCGACGGCGGCGCCGACGGCTGCGTGATTGGCTTCGGAGAAATATTCGCCGTGCCCGCCCGGAATGATTTCGACCCGGTGATCGGCAAACAGCGCGCGCCACAGCGGCTCGGGGTTGAGGCCCTGAAGGAACGGATTGAACATCGTGCTTTGCGCGCCGAAAATCAGGCCGCACCGGATCGGCAGCGGCGAGAGCGACGGCCATTCCATGCAGATGACGGTTTCCACGACGCAGCCGCGTCGCAGCAGATTGGCCGCGATGCGCGCGGCGATCGGCGCGCCCTGGCAATTGCCGCCGACGGAGCATCTCGACAGGTCGAACGCCGCCAGCAGCAGCTCGGCGTAATGATCGGCGATGCGATTATCGAGCGCTGGCCGGCCCTTTTCGATGCGCGCGACGAGATTGAGCGACCGCAGCGCGATCACCGGCTGGTCCGGCCCCAGATCGCCGGCGAGCATCGGGAACTCGTTCTGCCCGTTGAAGCACCAGATGAGCGGCGGCCGCGACCCGCGCGGATTCAGGATCCGGACCAGCCCGGCCGCGTCGGCCGGCTCGCCGGCCCAGTCCGACATGAAATGCTGAAGCAGTTTCAATTTTTTGTTGAAATCGGCCATCCGCCTTCCCAATTCGCGTCGCTGGTCTGCGCCATGGTCCCTGCGCCAAGCGCCGCTTGATCTCAAGTGCGAAACAGGCCGGCGGCGTCTTTTTTCGCTTGCGGGCCCAAGGCCGGCGCAAGGTTTGGCGCGGCGTTGGTAGACATCCTTTCATCCTGTTCCGAAAGGGCATTTTCGCAACAATCAGGAATTTTATTCTGCAAGCTGAAGCGTAACGTTCAGGAATACGTTCGGCGTCTTATCTGGTGGCAAGTGTTCTGACTTGCAGTGCCTTGATTGACGTTGAGATTGATCCATGCTCGTTCGGACTGCCGCTCATTTTAAAGCCAAGGGAATTCGCTCGTACTACAAGATCCTTGTGGTCGAGGATAATCCCGTCTTCGAGCGTCAGGTGGTGCGGGCGCTCTCGCATCTCAGCATGAATTCCGACGTCGAAGTCTGCCACACCGGCGCCGAAGCGTTCGAGTTGCTGCAGAACGAAGACGTCCGCTTCGATCTGGCGCTGGTCGATCTCGGCCTGCCGGACGTGAGCGGCATCGAGGTCATCCAGGCGCTGCGCAAGCGTTTGGGCGACGTGCCGGTGATGGTGATTTCGGTCATCAAGTCCGAGAGCACGGTTCTGTCGGCGATCCGCGCCGGCGCGCGCGGCTATATCCTCAAGGGCGAGTCGGAAACCGAGCTTGCGCGCGCCATCGAAGACGTGCTCGGCGGCAATTATCCGATCAGCCCCTCTCTGGCGCGCAGCCTGTTCAAGCTGGCCGGCGCGCCGGCGGCGAGCAATGGCGGGGCCAATGATTTCGACCTGTCGCCGCGCGAGCTGGAGACGCTGCGCCACATCGCGCGCGGCAACAATTACGCCGAAGTCGCCAAACTGATGGGCGTCGCCGTCTCGACGATCCAGTCCAACATCCGCAGCCTCTATCGCAAGATGGACGCCCATTCGCAGGTGCAGGCGGTGGCCAAGGCGCGCGACGCCGGCCTCATCTGATCGTCATCGTCAGCCGCGCCTCGGTTCCGGGCGCGCGCGCATTCCATGCCAGCTCCGCGTCGAGATCGCGGGCGCGCCGCGCCATGTTGATCAGGCCGCGCCCGCGCCGCGCGTTTTGCGGCATCCCGGCGCCGTCGTCGGCGACCGAGATCGTCAGGCTGCGGCGCGCAGGCGCATATCCGGCCTCGATCCAGATATTGCGCGCGCCTGCGTGTTTGAGGGCGTTGATCAGCGCCTCCTGCACGATGCGCATGATCTGCAGGATCTGTCGCTGCGGTTGCTTTGGAATGTCGTCGAGCGTCAGCGCCCAGTGAATTTTCGCCGGCGCTTCGGCCAGCCGTCGCTCTGAGCGGTAGCGGAAATCCGCCATGGCGTCGGCGAGCGTGTTGTCGGTGCTGCTCAGCGTATCGATGACGAGATAAAGGTCGGCGGCGCAGTCGTTCAGTGCGTCGCTCAATTCTTTCCGGTCGAGCTTGTCCTCCGCCAGCATGAAACGCAGGCCGGCCAATTGCGAGCCGAAGCCGTCGTGCATGTCGCTCAGCAGGATCTCGCGCTCCTCAAGCCGCGAGCGTTCGCTCTCGGCGACGACGAGCGCGGCGTTGGCTTGCGTCAGCGCAGTTTCGGCGGCCTTTTTCTCGGTGATGTCCGTCACCACGCCTTCCCACAGGATGATTCCGCCCTGGAGACGCCGCGGGTTGGACTCGACGTGGACCCAGCGCGTCACGCCGTTCACCTGAATTCGGCCGGTCCATTGGTGCGTTTTGAATTCGGCCATCGCAGAACTCATCGACTGGACGAAACCGGCATAATCCTCGGGATGAATGCTGCGAAACAGAACTTTGCTGTTGGCGTCGAATTTTGCGCGCGTCACGCCCAGGATTTCCAGCAGCCGGTCGCTGGCGAAAGCGATGTGAAGATTTTTGTTCAACCCGGTTTCCACCACATAGGTGCCGACCGGAATGTTCTCCGTCAGGCGGAGGGCCGTGCGCTCCATCTCTTCGATGTTCCGCAAAGCCTGCGCGAGCTGCGTCGTGCGCTCCGCGACTTTATGTTCGAGCGTCGCGCGGATCTCGCGCGAGGCGATCATCGACGAAGCCATTTGCGACGCGAGCAATGCGCCGAAGACGATCAGCGCGCCGGCGAAGGCATAGCTCAGCAGGAAGATGCTCTCGAACGGCGCGCCGCCCATCAGCCGCACCCAGTCGAACAGGCCGACGACGAACATGCTGCTGAAAATCGCCGTCACCGCAATATCGAACGGCCAGCGCGATTGCCACGTCCAGCGGATCGTGCGCTGCACCAGCCAGAAAGCTGCCACGGCGACCGGCGCATAGAGCAGGGCGAACCCGGCGCGGTCATTGCCCAGAGGAATCGCGATAAGCGGCGAGACAATCGTGTAGACGATGAGCGCGCGCTTGAGCCAGGGCGGCCAGTCGATCTTCTGGAAAAAGGCTTCCAGCGTCAGTAGCAGCAGCGGCACGGAGACGAGGCGGGCAGCGAAAATGAACCAATTGTAGAATGCGATGTCGATCAGATAGCGATCGATGATGATGTTGAAGCTGGCGAAGCCGCTCGCCAGCGCGGTCAGCGCGAACCAGAAATAGACCGGCGCGCGGCGCAGCAGCAGGCTCAACGACAACGCAATCAGACCGAGCGCGAACGAGATCCATGTCAGTCCTTTCGTCAGCTCGACCTGCAGAAACATGCGCATGCGGTAGGGGCCAAGTTCGAGCGCCTCCGCATCGCCGATCTGGATGGTGGACAGGCCGTTCATCTGCAATTTCGTCGCGAAGACTTCGAACTCGATCGTGTTGGCGCCGAGCCGCCATTCATGCAGCGGCGGAACGAACAGATAGGGGCGGTTCAGGCAGCGGATCCATGGCAATGGCCCGGTTTCGCATGAGCCGATGTCGTCGCCATTGAGGGAGGCGCGGCCCGACTGGCTGATCTTCGGCACATAAATGCCGAGCGGCCGCGTCGGCATTTGCGCCAGCTCGACAGACAGCCGATATCGAACGGTTCCGCCCTTGGGATCAAAGTCGGCGGCTTCAAGCCTGTTGGGCAGGCTCACGACGCGCGTTCCGGCAAGGCTCGTCAGTTCGGCCGTCGCGATCTTCTGCGTCGCGGGCGCCGGCGCATCGCCCAGCGTCCAGGCGGCGCCGGCGAAAACGAGCATCGCGCAGATCGCCAGCAGGCCCGCCAGCGGATGCCGAAAGAAGGGAAATTGTTTTTTGGATTTCAATCAGAGGTCTCCCACCAAAGTCGCGATGCGACTGGCGACGCGTCCTTGTGGCGCGGTCAATGTGGTGTGGCGAGGGCCGCGCTGGCGGGCCTCGCGGCTGCGTCGTTCTCGATCGTCATCGTCAGTCGCGCTTCGGTTCCGCCTTGGCGCACATTCCATGTCAGCTCCGCGTCGAGTTCTCTGGCGCGCCGCGCCATGTTGATCAGGCCGCGCCCGCGCCGCGCATTGTGCGGCATGCCGGCGCCGTCGTCGGCGACGGCGATGGTCAGGAGCCGGGCGTCTTGCGCATAATGCGCCTCGATCCGGATGTTGCGCGCTCCTGCGTGTTTGAGGGCGTTGGTCAGCGCCTCCTGCACGATGCGCATGATCTGCAGGATCTGTCGCTGCGGTTGTTTTGGAATGTCGTCGAGCGTCAGCGCCCAGTGAATTTTCGCCGGCGCTTCGGCCAGCCGCCGCTCGCAGCGGTAGCGGAAATCCGCCATGGCGTCGGCAAGCGTGTTGTCGACGCTGTTCAGCGTATCGATGACGAGATACAGGTCTGCCGCGCATTCGTTCAGCGCGTCGTTCAGCTCTTTCCGGTCGAGCTTGTCCTCCGCCAGCATGAAGCGCAGGCTGGCCAATTGCGAGCCGAAGCCGTCGTGCATGTCGCGCAGCAGGATTTCGCGCTCCTCCAGCCGCGAGCGCTCGCCCTCGGCGACGACGAGCGCCGCGTTGGCTTGCGTTAGCGCAGTTTCGGCGGCCTTCTTCTCGGTGATGTCGCTGACGACGCCTTCCCACAGTGCGCCGCCGTTGCGCAATGGCCGGGGCGCGGATTCGACCTCGATCCAGCGGACCTCGCCGTTGACGAGCAGGCGTCCGGTCCATCTGAACGGGACGTGCGCTTCCGTTGCGCCGTGCGAGCTGTCGAGGAAGGATTGGTAGTCGTCCGGGTGAATGCTGCGAAAGGCGCAACTGGCGTCGGCCAACGCCTCCTCGCGCCGCACGTTCAGCAGCTTGAGAAAGCGGTCGCTCAGAAAGACAAAGCGGCGCAGCTTGCCTGGTCCGCGCTCGGCGACATAGGTGCCGATCGGGATGTTTTCCGTCATCTTGAGCGCCGTGCGCTCCATGTCTTCGATGTCATGCAGCGCTTGCTTGAGCTGCGTCGTGCGCTCCGCGACTTTGTGTTCCAGCGTCGCGCGCATCTCGCCCGCCGTGATGATCGACGAGGCCATGATGTTGACGATCACCGCGCCGGTCACAACCATGATGCCGGAATAGACATAGTTCAGCAGAAAGAGGCCGTCGAACGCGGCGTGTCCCGTCAGCCGCGTCCAGTCGAGCAGCCCGGTTGCGACGACCGCCATGAACATCGCCGTGGCGAAGACATGCCGGGGCCGCGGCATTTGCCATGTCCAGACCGCCATGAGCGCCAGAACCACCGGCGCGGCGAGGAAGACGGGCACATACAGCGCCGCGAAAACAAGGCGGGTGTTGCCGAGCAGGGCGGCGAGCGCGGGACCGGCGACCGCATAGACGAGTGCGCCGCCGGGAAACCATTTCGGAATTTTCTCTCTCGGAAAAAACGCCAGCAGCATCATGCCGAGAAAAGGCGCGGAGACCATGCGCGCCGCAGAAATGAGCCAGCTGAACAGCGCTGGATCGAAATAGGCGCGCTGCATGATGACGTTGAGATTGGCCGTCGCCGAGGCGAAGCTCGTCATCGCGAACCAGATGAAAATCGGCTCGTCGCGCAGCAGCAAGCCGACCGACAGGGCGATGAGGCCGAACACGAGCGACACGACCATCAGCGAAAAGGGCAGCACGTATTGCAGCAGGTAGCGGGCGCGATGCGGGCCCCTCGACAATTGCTCGGCGTCGCCGACGAAGACCTTCGTCAGGCCGCTTTGCTGCCGGGCCGACGCGAAGATCTCGAACTCGATGATGTTTTCGCCGGCCCGCCACATGCTGATCGGCGGCGTGAAAAGCTGCGGCTTGTGCAGGCAGCGCAGCCATTCGAGTTCGCCGTTCTCGCAGGCGCCGATATCCTTGCCGTTCAGGGCGAGCGCGCCGGACAGGCTCATGCGCGGGACGTAGATCCCCAGCCGTTGTTCGGGCGTCGCGGGCAGGGTGACGGACAGGCGATAGCGCACGCGGCCGCCGGCGGGGTCGAAGTCGCCGCTGTCGAGGATGTTGGGCAGGCTCACGTTGCGCGCGCCGCCGGCGGCGAACAATTCCGCCCGGTCGATGACGAGGGCCGAGGCGGGCGGCTGCGCCAGTTCGCTTTGCGGCCATGCCATCAGGCCCACGATCACCGCGAAGGCGAGGACGCCGACCCAGCGCCACATGCGAAAGATCTTCGGCGCGTGCGTCGCCTCGCCCGAACCGGCCTGATCGCCGGTCCCGGTTTCCTGACGCAAACGCGCGATGAATGTCCGCATTCCCCCATACCGATTCTAGGGCGTCCCGCCGCAACGCCGATCATGCCGATTAGAAGCAATCGTCGCCTTGAGCATATCCCATGATCATGGGGTGAAGCGGATTCATCTTGCAATCGAAGAGGTTGGTCGCGCTGGCGGCCGCCCTGGCGGAGCGGCGGTCGCAACGGCGCTTGCCAATCCCGCCCGCCATGCGAAATTCAGCCCCGGCAAAGCGGGGGAACGCGCATGAACGAATGGTCCTACCGCAGGCGTCTGCGCGCCGACCTTGAAGCCTGGGTTGGGGACGGGCGTCTGACCGCCGACGCAGCCGAGGCCGTGCGCGCCGCGCTCGGTCCCGATCCCAGGCGGGCAGGGGCGGCGCATTACGCCGCCATCGCCGGCGTCGTGCTGCTCGGCGCGGCCGTGCTCGTCTTCGTCGCCGCCAATTGGCAGGCCGTGCCGCGCCTCGGCCGCCTCGGTCTGTTGACCGGCCTGATCGCCACAGCCTTTGCCACTGGCGGCTGGGCCGCGCGCGCCGGGCGCAGCCATGTCGCCGATCTGGCGGCGACGCTGGGCTGCATCGCCTTCGGCGCAACCATCGCGCTCGTCGGCCAGATGTATCACCTGCCCAAGGATCTGGCCGGCGGCCTGTTTCTCTGGGCCATGGGCGCGCTGGCCGCCGCCGCCCTGACCGGCGCGCGCGGCGCCTTTGCCGTCGCGGCGGTCTCCGGCTTCGTCTGGACGGCCACATTGGGCGTCGGCGGCGAGGCTGGCCTGCATCTGGCCTTCTGGCCGTTCTGGGCGGCTCTGGCGGTTTTGGCGCTGGTCTGGCAAAGCCCCGCTGCGCGCCACCTCTCCGCTTTGATCTTTTTCGGCTGGTGGGACGTTGTCGCCGTGCATTTGCTGAACGCCGGCCGCGACAGCCCGCACGTCGCGCCGATCTTCGCCGGCGCGGCGCTCGGCTTGGGGCTGGCCCTGCTCGTCGAGGGCCATGGCGCCAAGCGGCTGCGCGCCTTCGCCGCCGTCTTTGCCGATTACGCCGTCTTCGCCTTGGCCTTCGCGCTGGCAAGCGGCCTGGCGCTCGGCTTCATCGGCGGCGGACGCGGCGTCGGCTTTGCCCATTGGCCGGCATGGCTGGTCGTCGTGTCGATGCTCGGCGTCGTCGCGCTGCTCGTGGCGAGCCTCCGCCTGCGGCCATGGCAGGCGCCTGCCGCCTATGCCGGCGCGCTGGCGCTGACGGCGCTGATGCTGCACTTCGGCGCGCTCGACATGGTGGTGCGCGGCGCGCTGGCGCTGGCCGCCGCCGTGCTCATGCTGATCGCCGGCGCGTCGGGCGACAGGCGGCCGAGGCTCGTCGCCGGATGGCTCGCCTTCGCCGCCGTCGTCGCCTATCTCGTCTGGTCGCTCGGCGGCGGACTTCTCGACCGCGCGCTGCTGCTGGCGCTGGCCAGTTTCGCGACAATGGGCGTCGCGGCGCTGCTGCGGAAGTTCTCGAAAGAGGGAGGCGCGGCATGACCGCTCTCATCGATCGACTGCGGGCCGCGCCGCCCGCGCTGCGCTTTGGCCTGGCGGCGATTGTCCAGCTCGCCGCGGTGGCGATGATGGTCATGGGGCAGGCGGCTATCCTGCGCAACGGCGTCGAGGTGACGCTGGCGACGGCGCCGGTCGATCCGCGCGATTTCATGCGCGGCGACTACGTCATCCTGTCTTACGAAATCTCGACCCTCGACGGCGGCAAGCTGGAGCGCGTCGAGCCGGTCGAGCGCGGCGACATCGTCTACGTCACGCTGGCGCGCGGCGAAAACGGCCTGTATGAGGCCCGCGCGCTGGCCAGGCAGCCTCCCGCCGCCACGCCGGAGCGGCCGGCGCTGCGCGGACGCGTGCGCGCGGGCGGCTGCGCGACGTTGGACCAGTGCAAGCGCATATCCGTTGACTACGGCCTCGAATCCTATTTCGTGCCGGAGGGACAGGGCCGCGTGCTGGAGACGATGCGCAAGGAGCGCCTGCAGGTCGTGGCCGCCGTGACGCCGGACGGACATGCGCGCATCAAGCGCCTGCTCGTCGACGGCAAGATGATCTACGAAGAGCCGCCTTTCTAGGCGGCAAGACAGGGATGGAAGAATGACGATCGACACCAACCGCCCCGATTTCACCATCGGAATCATCGGCGCCGGCGTCATGGGACGCGGCATCGCGCAGGTCGCAGCCGAAGCGGGCTTCACCGTGCTGCTCGCCGACGCGCAGCCCGCCGCCGTCGAGGCCGCGGCGAAAGCCTGCGCCGACATGATCCGCCGCAAGGCCGAAAAGGGGCAGATCGACGAGGCGAAGGCCGCGGACGCCATCGCCCGCATCGTCAAGACCGGCGCGGGGCCGGAGGCGGGCTGGGCGGAATTCGCCAAATGCGATCTCGTCATCGAGGCGGTGGTCGAGCGCATGGACGTCAAGCACGCCGTCGTCGCCGGGCTTGAAGCCGTCGTCGGCGATCATTGCATCATCGCGTCGAACACCTCGTCGCTGTCGGTCACGGGCATTGCCGCCAAGGCGCGGCTGCCGGGCCGCGTCGCCGGCTTCCATTTCTTCAACCCCGTGCCGCTGATGCGCGTCGTCGAAGTCGTCGGCGGCGTCATGACGGACGAATGGGCGCTCGCGGCGCTGGGCGAAATCGCCCGGCGTTTCGGCCATCATCCGGTGCGCACGACCGATACCCCCGGCTTTCTCGTCAATCACGCCGGCCGCGCCTTCGGCACCGAGGGCCTGCGCATCGTCTCGGAAGGCGTCGCCGCCTTCGCCGATGTCGATCGCGTCATGACGGAGGCGGCGGGCTTCCGCATGGGTCCGTTCGAACTCTTCGACCTCACCGGCCTCGACGTGTCGCAGGTGGTGATCGAGTCGATCTACCGGCAATATTACGACGAGCCGCGCTATCGTCCCGTCTATCTCGGCGAGCAGCGCCGCACGGCCGGCCTGTTCGGCCGCAAGGTCGGACGCGGTTTCTACGCCTATCCCGAAGGCAAGCAGCAGCGCCCGCCCGAAGCGCCGGCGCCGAAGGTCGACGCTTCGGCCCTGTCCGTCTGGCTCAGCGATCGCCACCCGCACGCGGCCAACGCCCTGCGCGCCGTGCTGGCGGCGACCGGCGCCAGGCTCGAAAGCGGCGACAGGCCGTCTGCGGAAGCCATCATCTTCGTCACGCCCTTCGGCGAGGATTGCACCACCGCCGCGCTGGCCGAAGGTCTCGATCCGGCGCGCACTGTCGCGGTTGATTGCCTGCTGCCGCTCGATCGTCGCCGCACCTTGATGCATAATCCGGCGACGCGCGCCGACATCCGCGCGGCGGCGCATGGGCTGATGGGCGCGGACGGCAAGGCCGTGACCGTCATCAACGACAGCCCCGGCTTCATCGCCCAGCGCATCCTCGCCTGCATCGTCAACATCGGCTCCGACATTGCGCAACAGCGCGTGGCGACGCCCGACGACATCAACCGCGCGGTGGAACTGGGGCTCGGCTATCCGAAAGGCCCGCTGCGCTTCGGCGACGAACTCGGGCCCAAGCGCGTGCTGGAAATTCTCGCCAACATGCAGGCCTTCTATGGCGACATGCGCTATCGCGCCTCGGCCTGGCTGAAGCGCCGCGCGCTGCTCGGCCTGCCGCTGACGCAGGGCGATTGATCGCGCTTCCTCGGAAATGAAAATGCCCGGGCCAAGGCCCGGGCATCTCTGTTTCAGGAGAATCGGCTCACTTGCCGCCGATCTCGCCGGTGATGACCGGGCCGAACGTCACCCAGCGCTCGCCTTCGAACTTCATCAGCTGCATCTGCTCGATCGGGTAATGATCGGTCGGGCTGGTGTTGAGCGTGATGCCGGGCAGGATCATTTCGAGCTGCACGTTCTTCAGGCTCTGCGCCTGCTTCATGATGTTCTCGCGCGTCAGGTCGTCGCCGCACATCTTGAGCACTTGCACCAGCGTCTGGGCGGCGTTGTAGCCATAGACGTGGTTGCCGTCGCTCTTGTTGGAACCCGGCATCCACTTGTCGAGGAAGGCCTCCCAGTTCTTGCGGCCGGCGTCGTCCTTCCACTTCGGATCGTCGGGATCCTTGGCATAGGCGGCCGAGATCACGCCCTGCGCGTTCTCGAAGCCGGCGGGCTTGATGACCGCGCCGACGGACGCGGCGACCGAGCCCAGAACATGCGTCGGCTTCCAGCCGATCTCGGCCAGTTTCTTGATGACGATCGCGCCGAACTTCGGCGTCACCGCGCTGTAGAGCAGGTCGACGCCCGCCGCCTTCAGTTTGAGGATCTGCGAATCGACGGTCGGATCGGCGATTTCATAAGGCGCTTCGGAGACGATCATCGACGTCTTGGCGCCGAGGCCGTCCTTGAAGCCCTTCACCATGTCTTTGCCGAAGTCGTCGTTCTGGTAGAGAATGCCGATCTTGGCCTTGGGATATGTCTCGGTGACGTACTTGGCGTAGATGCGCCCCTCGCTCTGGTAATTGGGCTGGAAGCCCGTCGTCCACGGCGACGTGGCATGCTGGCCGAAGATGGTCGCGCCCGTCGCCAGGAACAGATGCGGGATCTTCTTCGAGTTCATGTATTTCAGGATTGCCGTGTTCGACGGCGTGCCGAGCGGATTGAAGATGAACGCCACTTCATCGCTTTCGACGAGCTTGCGCGCCTGCTCGACGGCCTTGGGCGGGCTGTAGCCGTCGTCATAGGAGATGAACTTGATCTTGCGGCCGTTGACGCCGCCCTGCGCGTTGATCATCTCGATATAGGCCTGCTCGGTCTTGCCGATCATGCCGTAGGACGAGGCCGGGCCCGAATAGGGCATGATGTTGCCGACCTTGATCTCGGTGTCGCTGACGCCGGGGCCGTATTTCTTCTGCGCCAGGGCAGGGCTCGCCGCGACGAGCGCGGTCAGAGCAAAGCCCGCGACGACGGCGGATCGCCTGGAAATGCGTAGATTCATCGCTTCCTCCCTGTTTGTCTTCATTATGCTTTCTTCGTCTTCAGGCGGGTGGCGACCGCCCGAAACAGACCCGCGACGCCTGACGGCGCGAGGTAGATCACCGCGAGCAGGATGACGCCGTAGAAGGCGCCGGACAGGCCCTTCGAAATGCTCTCGGCGATATTGGGAACGAACGACACGAAGATCGAACCGAAGATCGCGCCGGGAATCCAGCCGACGCCGCCGACGACGAGGCCGACGAGCAGGCTGACCGACAACAGCAGCGTGAAGCTGTCGGGCGCGACGAAGCTGATGACGATGCCGCCGAGCGCGCCGGCGACGCCGGTGTACATGGCGCTGACGCCGAAGGTCATCGCCTTGTAATGCGCCGCGTCGACGCCGAGCGCGCGCGCCGCGATCGGATTGTCGCGAATGGCCATCATCGCCCGGCCCGTGCGGCTCTTGACGAGGTTGAGCGCCATCCACGTCATGAACGCGCCGACGGCCAGCGTGAAGAAATACAGCCATTGGTCGGAATTGAGCGGCAGGCCGAAGGGCGCGTCGGGCTTCATCAGCACGATGCCCTGCACGCCGCCCGTCCAATGCTCGAACGGCGACAGCTTGAGCAATTGCGGCGTCGCCACCGACAGGCCGAACGTCGCCAGCGCCAGATAGATGCC
>ERZ1645192.695-NODE-695-length-28041-cov-9.512113_pt1 | contig 28041 bp, 26 predicted proteins | sample MGYA00575354_ERZ1645192 | MGnify/ENA primary metagenome ERZ1645192 (study PRJEB40844, sample SAMN11349763) | freshwater sediment metagenome | isolation source: river sediment | host: Sediment | place: India: Faizupur Khadar , New Delhi | collected 2017-02-21 ... | reverse complement strand
TGGCATCGACGTACATGCCGGCAAAGAAGGAGAGAATCAGCTGGACGCCGATATAGACGGCAACCAGTAAGGAATTAATCCTCAGTTCTTTGGATCTAGCATAAAAATCCTGAGGAGCGTTGTTATAGATAGGTTTTTTTTCTGTAATTGTTTCTTGGGTAAAATCGGGGGATTTATCAAATAAATCGTCTTGTTCATACATAGTTATCTTCACCTCGTATTATCATTATAACTAAATTCGACAATTTTGTACACTAAGAATATTTAATATTTAAAGCGCGCTACATTGACAAAACGCGATAGTCTAGTATAATAAATATGAATAAGAAAGAGGTAATGCATATGTCAAAAAAATCATTTGCGGTTATCGGTGTCGGTCGATTTGGCCTAGCGTTAATTGAAGAATTGGTAGAACTGGAAGCAGACGTATTGGTTATTGATAAAAATTTCGATAAAATCGAAAAAATAGCAAAAATGGTCACAAACGCCGTTTGTTTGGATTCTACTGACGTAGAAGCCTTGAAGGAAATTGGCATCGCCAACTATGACACGGTAATCGTCGCTACCGGCATGAACGTCGACAATTCAATCTTGACGACGTTGATTTTGAAGGATTTAGGCGTAAAAGAAGTCTATGTCAAGGTTCAAAGCGAATACCATGCCAGAGTCGTGGAGAAGTTGGGGGTTGACCAAGAACATTTGGTTTGGCCGGAACAAGATACCGGAAAACGTTTGGCAACCATCTTGATATCCGGTAATTTTTTGGAGTATTTACAGTTGGACAAGGACTATTCCTTCATTTCTACCGAAGTGACAAGGAAGATGATTGGCAAGAATCTTTTGGAACTGGATATTCGCCGAAATTTCGGAGTAAACATAGTGGCGGTTAGAAGAAACAACCAAATCATGATCCCTTCTTCCCAAACACCTTTTGAAAATGATGATGAGATTCTTCTGGTAGGCCGTAACGACTTGATTGAAAAGTTTACGCAATGGTTGAAACAGAAGAAGTTTGTGGGATAAGTTAAGAATTTTTTCTTAACTTTTTTTACTACTCATGAAAAAAGAAATTATCATTGCCAGTAAGAATCCTGGCAAAATAAAAGAATATCAAAATGCTTTGAAGGACTTTAAAATCCTTTCCATAATCGATTTGGGGATTGATGAGGACATTGAGGAAAATGCTTTGACATTCGCAGAAAATGCCATACTTAAAGCCAAAGCTCTTTATGACATCTATCACCGACCGGTGATTGCGGATGATTCCGGTTTGGTAGTTAATGCTTTAAGGAACGAATTGGGCGTAAAATCCAAACGTTTCTCAAAAAGCCAGACTGATGAAGATAATAATGCCTTATTACTTGAAAAACTAAAGTCATCCAAAGACAGAACCGCTTATTTTCAATCTTCAATCTGTCTATATCTCTCACCTCAAGACATCCGTATCTATGAAGGAAGAACCTTGGGGAAAATCATAGAACAAAAAAGAGGCAGTAACGGATTTGGTTATGATCCGCTATTTTTGGTGGATGGTTTGGACAAGACCTATGCCGAACTTAACTTGCAAGAAAAACACCTGATTTCACACCGAGGTAAAGCAATCGAAAAACTGAAAAAGGACTTATTAGATGAGAATATTGATTTTTAGCGACAATCATGGCGAAAAAGAGAATTTACCGCGTATCATCCAACGCTATCAACCGCTCGATCGCATCATCTCCCTGGGAGACTCGGAGATGAAAGAAAAGGAGTTGAGTGATATGGACATTTTTGGGGTCAAGGGCAATTATCCTTTTGAACCGAAATTTCCTTATGAACTTGATTTTGAATTTGAGGGCTGGAAGTGTTATTTTACCCATGGACATCTCTATCATGTCAAAAGTGGCGTTACGATGCTTTTGGAAAAAGCGCGCAGCCATAATTATGATTTAGTTGCATTTGGTCATACCCATCGCTCCTTTTTGGAAGAAAAAGCTGGTGTGATTCTTTTGAATCCCGGCAGTTTATCCAGTTGGCGTTCCAATGAAAATCCGACTTTTGCGGTAGTTGAACTCGAAAAGAATAAAATTGAACTTAGTATCTATAACGTATATGGCAATCTAATCAATAAATTAGAGAAAACAAGGTAAGTATGGATAATTCTTCACTACTATCAGAACTGAAAAAATCACCATCCAGTGAAAAATATGAAAAAACACTAGCGGATATCAAAACCGATAGTTCTTTGCGTTTGGAATTAATTTTTGATTTTGTTAACTTTTTGACCCAAGAAAAAAAGTATGATCAAATTGTTAAAGTCTTGTCCAATGCTTTAGAAGACGATTTTCTGACAGGTAGAGAAACCAGATTACAAGTTGCCAATAAACTGCTTACAGTACTCTTGAAGATTGAAGATTTCGTCATGTTGAAACAAGTTCTCGATCATCGAGCCGATTTAATCGATAAAGAATCTGATTTCCTGATGCAGAAGTTCTATTACGCCGTGGCTTATGAAGGATTGAATGACAATTCAGAAGCAATTAATATCCTCGAAAATATCAAGGATAATATTTCCAATCAGAATCTTGTCAACAAATATTTGAAGTTGTCGATGCTTTATCTAAAAATCGATAATTATGAGGCGGCCAAGAAGCATTATCAAAAAGCTGTTTTCTTTGACCGTACAAAAAAGAACCACGCCTTTTTATTGGCTGAATGCGATTTGTTGATGCATGAAAAAAACTATTTGAAAGCCTTGGCGGTTTATGAGGATTACTTTATCAAGACCAATAACAAATATCGTTACCTTGACCGTTACATCAATATTCAAATTGCGCTTAATCAACCGGCTGAAGCCTATTCATTCTATCAAAAACATCTGCCGATAATGAAACGGGTTTTATCGAGACAGTCACGTTTGGCTTTTTATCAGGCAGCGATAAAGTTGATGAAGAAACTGAATAACCGCAGTGAAGAAGCTATTGTCACGGCTTTAATCAAGGAAATCGAGGAAAACGCCTATAGATTCGCCAATGTCCATGATTTCATCCTTAGATTCATCGACAATAATTATAGTTTGCGTTTTACCAAGGAAAGAGAGATAATCCAGACCGTCTTCAAGGAGATTGACTATCTTAAACTGTTTGAGAAACTTGTCCAGGTAAAATTAGCGGACGGCAAAATCAAGATCCATCATTATACCAAAGGTTTATTGTTGGAAAGAACTATCGATTTAGCAGATGGTGACAAGAATGTCTATGCTGATTTGGTGGCTCAGGAATACCAGGAAGTATATGATGGTGAAGTCATCTCAACTTTTACCAATGATCTGTTTTTGACGGAAAAGACGAAGTATATCTTGGTCAAGAAGATTAAAGATTTTGATTATCTTGTTTTTTATCTTTCTGTCGCTGATTTTTACAATGCCAAAAAAATCTTTGATTATGCAACTGTCATAACAAACAAGTTAATAGAGGATTTTAACGAGAACCAGACCAGGGATAATCTCTTGAAAAACCTGACTTTAATCCTGGAAAAAGAAAATTTGGCTTTGATCCTTTTGAAAGAAAACAACTTGAGACTGCTGAATGAAGCGGCGAAGGTATTATTGGAAACCGAAAAAAATTATTTGACCATGGAAGACTTCCAGAGCCGCTTAGTCAAGAACGTTTATGTTGATGAATTGCTAGGCAAGGATTCGCTTACGCTTAAATATCAGGGAGAAAAGATTAAAACCATCAATTTCAAGATTTTTAGGGATGAAATGGATCTTTACCTCTTGGGAGAAATTTGGGAAGAAAAGAAAGTAACAACTAAATTTTACGATTATAAATTCATCACGGAAGAAGTCGTCAAGGATGATTTGTCGGTAATGATGTTCAATCTCCGGAATTATCATGATTTCTTCAGGGATTATACCTACACAAGATATGATGAAACAATAGAACTTATTTACCACACCTTGAAGGAAAGCTCTAGAAACTACTTTCAAAATCTTTATCTTGAAGGTTTGGATAATTTTTACCTCTTGCTTAAGACCAAGGATAAACGCATCAGTAAACGCATTTACGAAGAATTAAACAAGAGTCTTGATGAACGAATTGAAATCAGGGTCTCACAAATCAATATTCAAGACCAGATAACCAAAACGGATTTGGAAGATTTGAAATACTTGAATAGTTTGACAACTTCCGATATTAGATTTTTAGCTGACAGCAAAGCTTATCGGACCAACAAGGAAGTTGCCAAGACCATTCTTGTCAATGCCAAGAAGATATTGTTGGAGAACAATATCCGTTTATCCTATCAATTTGTCGTGGATTGGCAAACATCGAGTTACGAATATCTCTTGGTCGACATCCTGCACCGAGTTTTACTTGGCAACAAGGCTTCATTGAAGCGAGTTTTACAAGCCAACAATTTGGAAAGCGAATGGGATCAGCTCTTAATCAAGACTTTGGTAAAAGAAGTCAAACTAGCCAATGTCAAGGCAAAATTCATCGTTCAGGTATCACTGAAGACCTTGCTTGACAAGGATGCTTTCAAAGAGATGAAAAAGCGACTGAATCAGAAGAGTTTTTATAATTCGGAAATAATCTATGCAATCGATTATGAAGAATATCGTTCTTTGGATATAATGGAATTACCAAAAGAAAGATTGGTCTTTTTCAATGTTTTCAAAAACTTTGCTTTTCGCAACATAACTGATTTGAACCAGGTGGAATTCTTGATTTTTACAAGTGAAGAAGCAACGAGCGAAGGTTTTGATCATTTCTTGAAGATAGCGAAGGAAAGGAATTTGACATTGATCTTTGACCATCAAAAAACGAGTTTGACCAAGAGTTTCTTGACTGAAAAGTCCATCAAATTCGTAATGGGTGAGGCATATGCAAAAATCGACAGTTTGAAACTGTTGAAAAGTGGAGGAAAGTAATGCAAAAAAAATGGTGGATGACCACTAATATATATCAAATATATTTACGGAGTTTCAATGATTCAAACAATGACGGCATTGGCGATTTGCTGGGAGTGGCGGAAAAACTCCCTTATCTCAAAAGCATCGGTATCGAGACGATTTGGATATCGCCTCATTATGACTCACCAATGGACGACAATGGTTACGATGTCAGGGATTTTTATTCAGTAAGTCCTGATTATGGCGATATCAAGAGCTTTAAGCAATTGATTGAAAAAGCTCGCGAACTGGATATGAAAGTTCTGGTTGATTTGGTTTTGAATCATACTTCCGATGAACATGAATGGTTCAAGATTGCCAAAGATCCGACTCATCCTCTCCATCATAAATATCATGACTATTACATTTGGCAAAAAGGAAAACGTGATAAGAACGGGCTGATGATGAGACCGACAAGATGGATCAGTTGGTTTGGTGGTCCGACCTGGGATTATAATGAAGCTACCGATGAATATTATCTTCATATTTTTTCCAAGAAAATGCCGGACTTGAATTGGCGCAATGAAGACATGAAGAACGACATGAAAAAAATCATCAAATTTTGGATTGATTTAGGCATAGACGGTTTCAGGGTGGACGCTGCCAATCATCTGGAAAAGAATTGGGATTTTCCCGACGGTATGCCGGGATATGAAAATTTCTCTTCTTTGCCAAAACACCATGAATACATCAAGGAATTGGCCTTGGAGTTGTTTGAACCATACAATCTCTTGACCTTGGGCGAATCGGGCGGGGCTTCAAAAGAAGAGGTCAGGAAGTATGTCGGCTTCAATTCCCATGAATTCAATCTCTTGATTCATTTCGGTCATTGTTGGGCAGATACAGGTTATACTGAACCAGCAATTACCGGCAAGTGGTCGAAAACCGAACTCAGGGTTACCGACATCAAGAAGAGCTATGACCATCAATACAAGGTTGTGGGCAATGAAGGATTTAACTTGATCTATTGGCATAACCACGATCAACCGCGAGTTGTATCACATTATGGCAACACTGAAAAATACTGGGAAAAGTCTGCCAAAATGTTGGCGATGACGCTATATTTCATGCCTGGCACGGCAATTGTCTATCAAGGTGAAGAAATCGGCATGACCAACGTTTTATATGACGATATCTCTGATTTTCGGGATGTGGAAGTCTTTACAGAATATAACAATATGATTGGTAATGGCGCAACCAAGGAAAAAGCACTGCAGGCAATAGTTGACCGTTCAAGAGACAACGCAAGAACGCCGATGCAATGGAACAATTCCATTAATGGTGGTTTTTCCCAAGCTGAACCTTGGATCAAGACCAACTACAATTATGAGACAATAAATGTTGAAAATCAGGAAAATGACGAAAATTCAATCCTGAATACCTATCGTTTTATCTTGAAACACCGCGTAACTGACGCCAAGAACATTGTTTTTGGTAAAATTGAATTTATCAATATCGATGATAATGAAAGTTATTGTTACATCAATAAGGGTAAAGATAAAGATTATTTAATGATTGCCAATTTCAGGGATTATGAAATTGAAATCTCCTTAAAAGATGTATCTTTGACAGGGTTTGAATATTTCTATGGCGATAGGGTTGAACTTAAGGAAACAATGAAGCTTAAGCCTTATGAAGCGATTTTGTACAGAAGGAATAAAGCATAGGAAACTATGCTTTTTTCTTCTCTGGTTTTATTGCTTTAATTTTTGTTTGGATTGTGATAAAATATTTTATTAGCAAGGGGAAAAAGTCATCTAGCAATAGGCCCATTAAGTGATGATTTTAAAACAACTAATGAAAAAAAGAACATTTCGTGAAGAAATCATCAAATTGATCTATCAAGATATCTTTGGTGGCGAAATCAACTTGGAAGACATTCCGTCTGAAATCAATCAGACTTTTTTCGACTTGCGCGAGAAATATCAAGATTTGGATTTGATAATCTCATCCAATTTGAGCAATTGGACGATTGACAGATTGAATTACGTCGATCTGGCAATCATTCGTTACGCGACCTATGAAATGAAATACCTGAAAACGCCTTATCAAGTAGCAATCAACGAGGCGTTGGAAATTACCAAGATTTATTCAAATCTCGATGACGACTTGGCTAAGAAATTCAATAACCGCCTTCTGGAAAATATTCGCATCTATCTGGAAAAACAAAGTGGCTAGACAGTATTTGACAGTTACGGCCTTAAATCGTTATCTGAAATTCAAGTTTGATAACGACACCGAACTGCAGAGCGTTTTGTTAAAGGCGGAAATTTCCAATTTCAAACGTCATTCTCGAGGGCATCTATATTTAACCTTAAAGGACGACCAATCGCAAATCAGCGCCGTGATGTTCGTCTCCAGCACCAAGAATCTTTCTTTCAATCCGAAAGACGGAGATAAGGTGATCGTTGAAGGCTATATCTCGGTTTATGAAGCCTATGGCACTTATCAGATCTATATCCAGAAGATGGATTTGGACGGTATCGGCGATTTATATTTGGCCTATGAAAAGCTGAAGGAAGAGTTGAGCAAGAAAGGCTATTTCGATCAAAGTCATAAAAAAAGCTTGCCAAGGTTTCCTAAAACCGTCGGCGTTATTACCTCACCGACTGGAGCGGCGGTAAGAGATATCATCAATGTCATCAATACGCGTTTTCCGATGACTAAAATCATCGTTTATCCAGCCTTGGTTCAAGGTCCGATGGCGAAAGATTCGATTGCCAGTCAAGTCAAGAAAGCCAATGAAGACCAACTTTGCGATTTATTGATTGTCGGTAGAGGCGGCGGCAGTATCGAGGACCTCTGGGCTTTCAACGAAATGGTGGTCATCGATGCTATTTACAGTTCAAAACTACCAATAATCAGTGCAATAGGTCATGAGACCGATTTTACCATCAGCGATTTTGTTTCGGATTTTAGAGCTTCAACTCCTTCACACGCCGCAGAAATCGCCGTAAAAAATCACCGTGAAGTCAGAAATGATATTATCAAGATTGAACAGAGAATGACGATGGCTCTTAATAATCTCTATGACAACGCCTTGAAACACTATACACAAATCATCAACCGTAATGTTCTCAAGAATCCTTTAAGATTGTTGGAAACGAAAGAATTGAAATACGCAGCTTTATACGACCGTTTATTGAAGAATAATCCTCTGAACCAAATTAAACAAAGAAACGATTTGGTTGAGCAATATTCGAAAAATTTAAGAAAAGATTACCAGTACCTGGTTTCTGCGAAACAAAGAAACTATTTGTCTTTAGTTGAAAAATTGGAACTGGTCAATCCATTGAACATCATGAAAAAAGGTTTTGCGATTGTTAAGCAAGACGGAGCAATCAAGAAGCACTTCAAAGAAATCTCCCGGGATAAACCTTTGACAATCGCCATCACTGGCGGAGAGATCACTTCAAAAATCATCGATATGAAAGGTGAAGAGAATGAATAAATTAAGTTTTGAAGAAAACTTGGAAAAGTTGGAAGCTTTGGTTAAAAAGCTTGAATCCGGTGAAAACAGTCTTGATGAAGCTGTAAAGCTCTATCAAGAAGGAATAACTTTAGCGAAAATCTGTCATGAGGAACTCAAGAACGCCGAAGAAGTCATCGTTAAATTGATGGATTCTGATAACTTGGTCGACTTCAACAAGGAATAATCAATGAATTTGCATGAAATAGTCAGCCCAGAATTCCTGAAAGACAAAACCATACCCGAACTTTACGAATTGGCAGCTGAAATTCGTGCTTTTTTGTTGGAAAATATCGCCAAGACCGGAGGGCATCTTTCTTCAAATCTTGGCGTAGTTGAACTTACGATCGCTTTGCATTATGTCTTCAATTCGCCTACTGACAGAATCATCTTTGATGTGGGTCATCAATCATATGTCCATAAGATTTTGACGGGCAGAGCCAAAGATTTTGATAAGCTCAGGAAATTCAACGGACTTTCCGGCTATCAAAAGCGGGAAGAGTCGATTCATGACGCTTGGGAAGCAGGACATTCCTCCACAGCCATAGCTGCGGTAGCTGGTTTTGAATTTGTTAAGGCAGTCAATAAATCACATGAAAAAAATATCGCAGTGGTTGGTGATGGTTCACTTAACTCAGGCTTGAGTTTTGAAGCCTTGAATTATTTGGGGCATCAAAAAGATATGTCACCGATAATCATTATCAATGACAATGAAATGTCGATATCGAAGAATGTTGGTCGTTTATCAAGACTTCTCAATAAGACTAGGTCCAACAAATTATATAATTACGCGACCAAATCCCATCGTAAACTGCCTAAATTCATCTATCGCTGGAAAGTCAGAATTGCGAACATGATTAGAGGTTTTGCCAATAACTTGACAATCTTCGATGAATTTGGTTTCTCTTATTATGGCCCAATTGACGGTCATGATATCAAAAATCTCATCAAATTCTTGAAATTGATAAAAAATAAGAATCGACCGGTAGTCTTGCATGTCGTAACCAAAAAAGGCAAAGGTTATTTACCGGCTGAAAATGATGTCAATGGTATTTGGCATGGAGTTGGACCTTTTAAGGTTGAAACTGGAGAATTCATCAACAATAATAAAGAAAATGTCATGAGCTGGAGTAACATTATCAGTGAATACTTAATAAGATACGCAGCTGTTGAACCTGATTTAAGAATTGTCATACCGGCAATGATTACTGGTTCCGGACTAATCAAGTTCGAGGAAATCTATCCCGATAAAATCATTGATGTCGGTATCTGTGAAAGTTTTTCTGTCTGTTTCTCCTCGGCCTTGGCATTGAATGGCCTTAAAATCTTTTTACCAATCTATTCGTCATTTTTACAGAGAGCTTATGATCAGGTGGTTCATGATTTGACAAGAATGAACGTAAAGATCGTCATTGGCATTGACCGTGCCGGTATTGTCGGCAGTGATGGCGAAACGCATCAGGGCATTTATGATATTGCTTATCTCAAGCATATTCCCAATATCGAAATCGTTCAACCAGCTAATGCAATCGAAGCGGAAAGTTTATTGAATTATGCTTTTTACAAGGCAAAAAATACAGTCGCAATCCGTTATTCACGAAATTCCGTGGAAAAATACCTAGGACAGGAATGTGAAGTGATAGAATCGCCTTCTTGGGTCAAGTTTGCAAGAAACAGCCAAAAGACTCTCATTGCCTATGGCGATAATTTCACGCGTTTAAAAGAATATATCGAAGAAGAGGATTTAGCCATCAATCTAATCAATGCCCGTTTCATCAAACCGCTTGATGAAAGTCTGCTCGATGAATTACTAAGAAACAATCAAGAACTCTACGTTTTGGAAGACGTGACAAAAATTAGCGGTTTAGGTTCTTCAATATTGGAATACATGAGCCAAATGAATATTTTTAAAACATTGACCATTTTTGGCTTGCCGGATGAATTCATACCGCAAGGCACGCAAGAAGAATTATATACAAAATATCATTTGGATAGCCTTACAATTACTAAAAAAATCTTGAATCAGGAGTGACCATGCTCAAAAGTCTCGAAGTAAAGAATTTCGCCATCATCGATTATATTCATCTGGATTTTCACCCGGGAATGACAGTTCTGACCGGTGAGACCGGTGCAGGAAAAAGCATCATTGTTGATGCTATTTCTTTATTGTTGGGTGAAAGGGCTTATAAAGAGATGATTAATTCCAAGGCGGAAACAGCGGAAATTACCGGTGTCTTCCAAGTCAATTCCCAAGAAATCAACAATGTTCTTTTTACCAATAGTATTGAAGATGCCGAAACTTTGACAATTAACCGCATTATCTCCAAAAACAACAATAATCTGGTTAAAATTAATAACCAGAATGCCTCGTTGAAAGTTTTGAAAGAACTTGCACTTTACCTGGCGGACATTCATTCACAGTTCGATACCAATCAACTGATCAACCCCGATAATTACCTTCACTTGGTTGATAGTTTCCGAAAAATGCGGATTCAACCCTTGCTGGATAACTACACTGAATTATTGAACAAGTATAAAGAACGAATTAAGGAGTATAACCTAATAATCAAGAAAAAAGAAGAGACCTTGAAAAAATTGGATCTTTATAAATTCCAGTATCAGGAATTACTTAACTTGAATCTTGAAGATGGCGAGTATCAGGAAAAAACGGAAAAAATCAATATTTTGGAAAATATCGATAAAATCAATACCATGCTGGAAAAGAGCAGATATTATCTGAAAGATGAAATGGTATTGGATAAAATCTATGAAATCAAAGCTGATTTTCAAGCTTTAAGCAAATATTCCCTCGAACTTGAAATCCTGCATGAACGACTAAACAACATCTATTATGAACTAGATGATATCTCTGAGACTATCACTGACAAACTTGATAGTCTGGACTTCACCAAAAGCGATTATGAAGCCTTGATTGAAAGAATCAATGATTTGGATAAAGTCATGAAGAAATATCAGATGAATATTCCTGAATTGATTGCTTATTTAGCATTCTTGACTGAAGAAATCAATACAGTGGAAAATTACGATGATATCATCAAGGAAAAATATATAGCGGTGGAAACTGCTTATCAGGAATTGTTGCAGGCAGCGAAAAATCTTTCCAACTTCCGAAAAGACATCGCCCAAAAAATAACCAGCGATATTGTTCAAACCTTGATTGAATTGGTGATAACCAATGCTCAGTTTCAAATCGATATCAAAGAGATTTTACCTGAGAATCTCTTCGATCAATCGGCGTTCAGGAGCGATGGCATCAATCAGGTCGAATTCTTGATTTCTACCAATAAAGGCGAACCACTTAAACCTCTGGCAAAAACCGCTTCTGGTGGCGAGATGAGCCGAGTGATGTTGGCATTCAAGACCATTTTCGCTAAATCACTGAAAATCCCGACAATCGTCTTCGATGAGATCGATACTGGTATCAGCGGCTATATTGCCAAACAAATAGCCAGAAAAATCAAGGAACTTTCAACCATTGCCCAAGTGATATCCATTACGCATATACCGCAAGTCGTAGCTGAGGGCAGCAATCATTTGGCAATCTTTAAAAAGGTGATTGGCAATTCCACTAAAATCGAAGTGCATTACTTGCAGCATGAAGAGCGGATAATTGAAATCGCCAAAATGCTCAGCGGTGATCAAGTAACCGAAGCGGCCAAAGTCGCAGCTAAAGAATTATTGATAAATCCATAAAAAAATCACTGTCAGCGAAAAGACAGTGATTTTAATTTTATTGTCGGAATTATTATGCGATAAATCCATTCAAGACTTCAATAGCGCCTACAACTGCGGCGATTAAAAGTCCCAAAAACATCCCTATAGCCAAAATCAACAAAATGATTCGACCTGCTTTGCTCTTGGTCGGATTATACGTTCTGATTTCTTTTTCTTCTTGGGTTGGTTTTTTCTTTTTCTTTGTATCAGCCATCTCTTTCACCTCATAACCTTTAAGTCTTTAGTGTCTTTAATATTATAAACTAAATATGAAAAAAAATAAAGTAAAATTTATGCGTTATTATCAAAGCTTTCCAAATAATCGATAACTTCTTGAGTCAGGTAGGTTGGAGTGGAAGCTCCGGAAGAAACGGAAACGATTTTAACGCCTTTTAAATCAGCGGGATTGATATCCTTGACGCTTTCAATCAAGAATGTTTTTGTGTTGGTTTCTTCTTCAGAAATCTTGACTAAGTTACGGGAGTTATTGCTTCTGGGGTCGCCGACGATATAACATAGGTCGACATCGACATTATTCTTGATAATGGCGTTTTGCCTAAATCTGGTGGCATTGCAGATTTCTTCGGTGATGAGAGAATTTGGATATAATTCTTTGATTCTTTCATGAATCCTGGAGATGTCGTTCAGGGAAAAAGTCGTTTGGTTGGTGACGAAAAGCGGCTCTTTTAGGTTAATTTTGTCTAGATCGGCAACTGATTCAATCAAGGTAATTTTATCGCTGATGCTTAAAGAGGCATTTGTTTCCGGGTGATTGAATTTTCCGATATAGACGATATTATAACCTTTATCCAAATACTCCCTGATTGAATCATGGGTTTGATAGACATCAATGCAGGTAGCGTCGATTAGTTTCAATCCATTGGCCTTGATCTGTTCCTTGACCAATTCATCAGTGCCGTGCGCTGATAGAATGACGGTTCCGGTCTTGATGTTTTTCACCAATTCGCTTCTTGAAGTAAGCCTGTCATCAAGGGTAATGGCTCCAAGTTCAGTCAATTCCGCGACCACATGCTTATTGTGGACGATAAACCCCAAAACGTAGATTGGTCTTGGCAAGGTTTCGTCTATCAAACTTTTTTTCACAATTTCAATGGCATTATATACACCCTTACAAAATCCTCGGGGGGTTATTTTTTTTACAATCATGCAAACAACCTCGTTTTCATTTTACTTATCGGTAGATTTATTATATAATAGTTCGTGAGATTTTACAAAGAGATAGGAATCTAAAAAATGAAAAAATTTAACCACGAATATTTAAATAAAGCTTTGACTGCGCTTAAATTCAAGGAATTGACAAAAGTGCAAAGTCAAGTATACGAGTTATTCGACAAGGATAACGATTTGGTGATAGAAGCTAAGACGGGTTCAGGAAAAACCCATGCTTTTCTATTGCCGATTTTAGATACATTGGATCCTTCGACAACTGATATATATGCGGTCATCGTCGCACCGACAAGGGAACTGGCAACGCAAATTCATAAATTCACTCTGGATTTGATCAAGCATTCCGAAGAACCGATTATTGCTCATCTATATATTGGCGGTGAAGATAAAGATAAAGAAGTTGAATGGCTTAAAACTAGACAACCTCATCTTGTTATCGGCACGCCTGGCAGACTTCATGATTTGGTCATCAAGGAAAATGTGCTAAAAATCTATAAAACCAAGTATTTTGTGATTGACGAAGCGGATATGACCTTGGACAATAACTTTTTGGAACAAGTCGACAATTTAGCAGCAACTGTGCAAAAAGCCAAGTTCATGATTTTTTCGGCTACCATTCCTGAACGACTGAAGCCATTCTTGAGAAAGTATATGGATAAGCCGATTATCGTCGAAGTACATCCGGAAGAAATCTCCAATTTGAACATCAGTCATTATTTCCTAAAAACCAAAGAAGAAGATCGCTTCGTAATGCTTAAAAAAGTCATTAATGCGATAAATCCATATTTGGCCATCATCTTTTGCAATACCAAGGAAAGTGCTGACTTGGTCTATGATTGGATGATAAAAGAAGGAAAGAACACTTGTCTGATTCATGGGGATATCGATTACAGAAAACGCAAACAGACAATCAAGAGAATCAACAGTCTTGAATTCCAGTATATCGTCGCTACTGACATTATTGCCAGAGGTATCGATATCATCGGTGTTTCTCATATCATCAACTATGAGTTGCCAAGAGACTTTGAATTCTACATCCACCGAAGCGGCAGGACCGGAAGAATTGATTTTGATGGAATTTGTATCTCACTATACGAATTCAATGATAATTCCTACCTTGATAAACTCGAAAAAAAGGGTGTCAAGTGCGAATATAAAACCATCAAGAACAACGCTATAGTTCAAGCGGTTGAAAGAAAAGCAAGAGACCGCAGGATTAGGCCTGAAAATGAGTTGGATTACGCCGCAAAAAAGAAAATTAGAATCAGTAAAAAAGTGAAACCTGGGTATAAGAAGAAATATCAGGAAGCTGTCGATAAAGAAAAGAAGAAATTGGCAAGGAAGAAAAGATAACATGAGCATCAATGTCGTCTTGTATCAACCGGAAATACCGCAAAATACCGGAAATATCATGAGAACTTGTGCCGGTACCAATGTTATCTTGCATTTGATCAAACCTTTTGGTTTCAAACTCGAAGCGAAGTATCTTAAAAGAGACGCAGTCAATTATTTGGAACATGTCAATTACTTTGTTTATGAAAACTATGAAGAATTCGTTGACAAAAATCCCGGAGAATATTATTATTTGACCAGGTATGGGAAGACCGCGCCTAATGGCTTTGACTTTAGCGATAAATCAAAGGATGTTTTTTTGATCTTTGGTCGGGAGTCTACGGGAATCCCCAAAGAAATATTGTCCAGGCATCTCGACCGCTGCGTACGTTTGCCCATCAACGACCACATCAGATCATTGAACCTAGCAAACACTGTTGCGGTGATGATCTACGAAGTCTTGCGTCAACAGGATTACAATGATTTATTTACAAGTGAACCCGAGACTTTAAAAGGACCGGATTTTTTAAAAGAATAGGAAAAAGAGATTATGGATAATCTAATAGGTTCTAAAATCGTCATCCATAGTTATAAACATGACAAGAGCTTACACCGTGTTTGGAAAAATGCGGTGATTTTAGAAGATAATGAGGAATGCACCATCGTTGCCAACAAAAGAACCAAGGTCATCGAATCCACTGGCAGATTTTGGTTCACAAAAGAACCGTCTGTAGCCTTTTTCTTCAAAAATCACTGGTATAACGTCATTGCCATCATCAAGGATGGCACAGTCAATTATTATTGCAATGTCTCATCCCCGGTCTTAATCGATGAAGAGGCACTGAAATATATCGATTACGACCTTGATCTTAAAGTTGACAGTGATTTCAATTATAAGATTTTGGACATCTACGAATATAAATTGCACCAAGAAAAGATGCAATACCCCGAAAATATCAAACAGATTCTGGCAAAGGAAATGTTGAATTTAAAATCACGGATTGATAAACAAGATTTCCCTTTCAATCAGGATTTGGTTCTTAACTGGTACAATAAATTTTTAAGCATTAAAGACTAGTTTGAACTTAAGGATTTATTGATTATTTGTAACAAACAAGAGAGATTAATTTTGTAATTAATCTTTTTTTATGGTATAATGTTTTTTAGGACAAATAATATTCTTTTATTTTCCTTTTGAAGAGGAAGGTTATACAGCATTGTATAAAGTATGGTGAGAAAGATTATGGAATTAATTTATAAGGTTAAAAAGCCTGAGACAATCAAACGTTTCATGACGGAAAATAACATCCCAACCAGCATCTTGCAGAAAGATGAAAAGAATTATAAAATATTTGTCAACAATGAAATCAAGAATAGAAAAGACACGGTTAGAAAAGGCGATAAGATTCATTTTCTTTTGGAAGATGAAGGTTTGAACGCCAATGTGAAACCGGAAGAATTGGCTTTGGATATTGTTTACGAAGACGAATATCTCTTGATTGTCAATAAACCTGAAAATATGATCATGACGGTATCTAAAAGCACTCCGTCTCACACTTTGGTCAATTACCTGGTAGGATATTTTCAAAAAATAGGTCTTAACAACATGGTTCATTTCATTAACAAGATTGACCGTGAAAGTTCTGGTTTGGTCGTGGTTGCGAAACATCGTTTCATTAAATTTTTATTGAGCAATAAGGTTGATAACGAACTCAAGTTTGAATTTAAGGCAATCGTTGACGGCATCTTGGATGTCAAGGATTTCGACATTTGTCTGCCAATCAAAAAACAAGACGATTCCTTTATCAGGGAAATAGTTGAAGAAGGTGGCGATGATTGTTCGACCAAGTATCATGTTGAAAAAGAGTTCCGTAACTTCTCATTATTGAATTTGGAAGTCATCGGCAAAGTTCCACATCAAATTCGGGTTCATTTGGCTTTTTTCAACAAACCGATTGTCGGCGATAAGATATACAATAAAGTTGAACATCAAACACCACTGATGCTATGTTGCTATAAAACCAATTTCATCCATCCAATTACGGAAAACGTAGTTGATGTCAAACTGGATTTACCTAAGTATTTCCAGGAATTCATCAAAACCGGTAAATAAAAAAATAATTCCAAATCAGTTTACATTACGTAATGATTTGGAATTTCTTTTTATTTTATGTATTCAATCAAGAGTTTCAAGGTGTTTTCCAAGGCATCTTTATGGGTTCTTTCCATACCGTGAGATGCATGAACACCGGGACCGATCAATGCCCCCTTGAAGTCATTGCCCCCACGCATTGCCGCTGATACATCAGATCCATAGAAAGGATAGATGTCGGTAGCGAAGTTTAGTTTGTTTTCCTGAGCAATCTTGACCAATTTGGAGATGATTGAATAATCGTATGGACCGCTGGAATCTTTGCAACAAATGGAAACGTCTTGTTCAGTACAGCTTAAATCCTCACCGATACAACCCATATCGACCGCAATCATTTCGTCGACTTCAGGGATGTAAGCCGCTCCATGACCAACTTCTTCATAAGTTGAGATGATGAAGACAAGATTCATTTCCGGAACAATATTTTCTTGTTTCAAGTATTTTAATAGGGTGAAAAGAATAGCTACCGAGATTTTATCATCCAAGAATCGGCTTTTGATGAAACCGGATTTGGTGATGGTGGTTTTAGGGTCAAAGAAGATGAAATCTCCTGGTGCTATGCCTAATTTCAATGTGTCGCTTTTAGACTTTACGACTTCATCAAGTCTGACAATCATGGTATCGGGACTTCTTTGTGCTGATGAAGCCTCTTTATAAACATGAGAAGAAGGACTTGTGGATAGAAAAGTTCCTTGATAATCAATATTGTCTCTTGTATGGACTGTGCAGTATTCGCCATCGAGCGTCGGCCAGATTGGTCCGCCGATGGTTGTGAACTTCAAGGTTCCGTCAGAATTGATGCTTCTGACCATGGCACCTAAAGTATCAACGTGACCGCTTAGCCCTAGGACTTTTTTAGTTCTTCCTTGGACGTTTATAATGAGATTGCCTTTTTTTGTCCGTGATGTTTCATAACCTAAAGCTTCAATGTCGTCTTTGATTTGATTGATGACATTTTCGGTAAAACCGCTTGGTGAAGGTATGTTCAATATTTTCTTTGCGAAATTCAAGAGTTCATTCAAATATAATTCATTCATGCAAAACACATCCTTTCTCATGATTCACCTTTTAGTATACCACAGCATTTGTTGATTTATAATGGGAATATTGCTTTAAATTATATTTTTTATATGTTAAAATATGAAGTTGAGGATGTGATCATATGGTCGTTGTTTTTGGTGGTGCCTTCAATCCCCCGACTTTAGCACATAAGGAAATCTATAATTTAATCGATAAAGTGGTAGGTTTTGATCATTTTATTTTTCTTCCCGTTTCCAATAAATACAACAAGTCGACCCTGATCGCTGATCAATACCGGATCGATATGCTGGAAATCCTGGTTCAGGAGTTGCCTAAAGCGTCAATCTCATTGCTCGAGATTGACGATCAAAACTATTTAGGAACCTATGAAAGTTTGAAAAGGCTGAGTGAAATGTATCCTGATGAAGAAGTTGCATTCATTATCGGTAGCGATAACTTGGTCAATATCAAGCGTTGGATAAACGCTGAGGCTCTTATCAAGGAATTCAAATTCATCGTCATCAACCGCAATCGACTTGATGGCGCAAAAATTATAGAAAACGATCAAATGTTGAATCAATATAAAGATAATTTTAGAATTGTCGCTGGGTTTAAACAATATATCTCATCCAGCGCTTTCAGGGACTCACTGGATCCGTTTTACGTTACAGACGAGATCTACCAATACATCATGAAAAACGATTTATATCGAGGTAATAAATAATGGAAAATGGCTTTTTAAAAGTTGCTTTAATTTCGCCTAAAGTCGAAGTCGCGAATCCTGAACATAATGTTAAGGAAATGCTACTGGCTTTGGCAAAGACAAATTCACACATGGCAATTTTTCCGGAACTGTCGGTAAGTTCCTATACGGCAGGGGACTTATTCTTTCACAAGAATCTCTTGGATGATTGTTATGAAGCTTTGGATTATTTCTTGAAAAATAATGCTTTTTTAGGTGTTGTGGCTTTGGGGATGCCGATTGTTCTCGATCAATTGGTACTTAACTGCGCCATTATCATCCAAAAAAATAAGATATTGGGTGTAATTCCCAAATTCTATTTACCAAATACCAAGGAATATTATGAAAAACGTTGGTTCAATTCCGGTTTCGACTGTATCGACATCTATCAAGACATCAACCTTTTAGGGCAGAAAGTGCCGTTTGGAAATATCATTTTCACTAATGATGAACTCAGTTTTGGCGTGGAAATTTGTGAAGATATGTGGGCTACCATCACTCCGGGAAATCTCTTGAGCGTCAATGGGGCGAACGTTATCATCAACCTTTCCGCTTCCAACGAAGTGTTGGGAAAAGAAAACATCAGAAGAAACGCAGTGCTGGAACATTCAAGAAAAAATAGCGGTGCTTATATCTATGTATCAAGCGGTGCCAGTGAATCAACATCGGAAACCGTTTTTTCCGGTCATAATATCGTTGCGAACAATGCCCGTTTGATTAGGGAAGCGAAAGTATTCTCGCTGGAAACAGAAATTTTAGAAACGGATATCGATATCGATCGCTTGAAATATGAAAGAAGAATAAATTCTTCTTACCGTGACTCGGTTTTGAAGTACAGATTGAAATATCAAACCGTCAGATTCAGTTTGCCTAAAATCCAAAACTTCAAGTTTTCCGATCCTTGGGACAAATTGCCATTCGTTCCAAAAAACAATGTCATCGATGCTTATAAGCGGATTGCTTCAATTCAAGAATTCGGTTTGGCAAAAAGATTAAAACATACAAATGTTGAAAATTTGGTGATTGGTGTAAGTGGCGGCTTGGATTCAAGTTTAGCATTGCTTGCGGCAGTTGGTGCATTTGAGTATTTAGGGTTGGACAAGAAAAATATCCATGCTTATACCCTGCCGGGACTACACACTTCATCAAGAACGAATGTCAATGCCAAAAAACTAATGGATTTATTGGGCGTGAGCGCTGAAGAAATCGATTTGGCTCAGCATGTCAAAGATCATTTGGAATTGATAAAACATGATATTAACAATGAAGATACAACCTATGAAAATGCTCAAGCAAGAGCTAGAACCATGGTCTTGATGAACTTGGCCAACCAATTGAACGGTCTGGTTTTGGGTACTGGCGACATGAGTGAAATCGCTTTGGGTTGGTCAACTTATAACGGCGACCAGATGTCAATGTACAATGTCAATGGCGGTGTACCAAAAACTGTTGTCAAATTCATGATAAAAGCCTACGCTGACAATAAGTATGACGGAAAACTACGCCAAGTTTTATATGATATCCTGGATACTCCGATAACTCCAGAACTAAAATCTTCGCAAATAACTGAAAATATCATTGGCAAATATGAAATCAATGATTTTATTCTTCATCGCTACATTATCGCTGGCGATACTTCGGAAAGAATCAAATATTTATTGGAAATAGCTTTTGAATTGAACAAAACTACTGCAGAAGAGTATGTCGATAATTTCTTCAAACGCTTTTTCTCGCAACAGTTCAAACGGACAGCGAGTCCAGATTCGCCAAAAGTATTTGAGTTCGCCCTTTCGCCAAGGTCTGATTTCAGAATTGTCTCCGATGTCAAGAGGTCATCATGAAAAGAGTTGTTGTGGGGCTAAGCGGAGGAGTAGATTCAGCCGTCAGTGCTTATCTTCTGAAAAAGCAGGGTTATGACGTTGTGGGTCTTTTTATGAGAAACTGGGATTCAGCTGCTAATAATGACATTCTCGGCAACCCTTCATTGACAGAAGATATTTGCCCGCAGGAACAAGATTATCTTGATGCCAAAAAAGTAGCTGATCACTTGGGTATTGAACTATACCGTCATGATTTCATCAAGGAATACTGGGATTACGTCTTTACTTATTTTTTGGAAGAGCATAAGAAAAACCGGACGCCAAATCCAGATATTTTATGTAATAAATATGTTAAATTTGCCGGCTTCCAAGAAGTCGCAAAATCCTTGGGAGCCGATTATTTTGCTTATGGGCATTATGCCAGGGTCAAAGAAGAAAACGGCGAATATTTCTTGTTGAAGGGACTGGACGATAATAAGGACCAAACTTATTTTCTCTCTCAACTTAACCAGAGTCAATTAAGCAAAAGCTTGTTTCCGGTCGGGGATTTACCTAAGGTTGAAGTTCGTAGAATTGCCTTGGAAAACAATTTGCCAACAGCACAAAAGAAGGATTCGACCGGAATCTGTTTCATTGGTGAAAGAGACTTCAAGAACTTCTTGAAAAACTATATCTATGCCAAGCCGGGAGACATCAAGACACTGGACGGCAAAGTTATCGGCCAGCATGATGGATTGATGTATTACACCATTGGTCAAAGAAAAGGACTTCTGATCGGTGGCGACAGTCGTTTTTCACAAGCGCCTTGGTTCGTGGTCGGAAAAGATATAAAGAATAATGTGTTATTGGCTGGACAAGGTTTTCACCATCCCAAGCTTTACGCCAATCGAGTGATTGTCGAAGGAGTAAACTGGATTTCACCCAAAAAATTCACTGAAACCATGGAATGCATGGCTAAATTCAGATATCGTCAAGCAGATAATCCAGTGATTATCAAATGGCTTGACGAGACGACTCTTGAAGTTATAACCAATAAACCTGTAAGAGCCATCACCCCTGGACAAGCAGCTGTGTTTTATGCCGGTGAAGTTTGCCTTGGCGGTGGCACCATCAATGAAGTCTTTCAAAACACTATAAAATTGCCATATTGATTAAGGAATAAAAAAATGAAAAAGATAGGATTATGTTTGACCGGTGGTGGTGCTCGGGGATCATACCAGGCCGGTGCCATCAAAGCGCTTGAAGAACTTGGAATATTGCCGAAGATTTATGCAGTCTCAGGAACCAGCATCGGTTCTGTGAACGCTACTTTATTGGCATGCAAAAATCCTGATGAAATCAAGGAATTATGGTTGAATTATTCTTCTAACGATTTCAACAAGGACACTTCCATCTTCAAGACCTTGAGAGAAAAGAAATTGGATGTTGTCAATAGTGGCATTTACGAAATTTCCCTTTTGGAAAAACTGTTGCAGGATAATATCGATTACGATAAAATAAAACAGCAAAAGACCTTTATAACGCTTTCTCCAGCAGGAATGGAAAATGAAGGGGTGATGGGATTGCTGAGATCATCCTTCAAACATTATATCAAGAATGAATCTCAAGTCATCTATTCGCCGCTCCATAAGCAAAAAGAAGATTTGGTCGTAAAACAAATCCTGGCTTCTTGTTCAATCCCTTTTGTCTTCCCTTCCGTTCATATGGACGGTATGCAAGTGTTTGACGGCGGGTTATATGACAACGCTCCCGTCAAACCTCTGATTGATGCGGGATGCGATACCATTATCGTGATTCATTTGTTCAGGCTTTACTTCATCAACAAGAATAAATATCCAGGCATCAACTTCTATGAAGTGAAACCATCAAAATCTTTGGGTGGAACCTTGAACTTCGACCAAGATCAAGGTCAAAAAAGATTTGAGATGGGATATCATGATACCCTAGGTTATTTCAAGGAAAATATATTAATTTAAAGAATTTTATCTCCTCTATTGTAGTATTTTCAACAAAGAGGAGGTTTTTTTTATGAAAAAATTGTTTATTGTCTTTGTGTTTACGTTTTTTATGGTATTTAACATGGTTAACTTACAGGCGGAAGAATATCAAAACTATCAAGAAATTGTGTTTGAAAATGACGAAGTGTTCTTATTGAAGGATTTTGAAGACAGTGATTATTCATCCAATTATGAAAAAATCAAAAAGAAGAAATTCATGGGGTGGAAAATTAACGTTGTCCATGATAACGAACCTGTAGAATTTGTTTCAGAAACGAAACTAAAAATCTATAATAATGGCTATACGGCAATCAAACACGAAATCACCCTCGAAGAGAAGGAAGAGACCAAGTATCAATTATCAGCCACTGGCGGTATTAAATTGGAAGTTAAGGGTGATGTCAAGAAGTTCAAGGGTGCTGTTGACGCCGATATCAAGGCCAGCATCTCCTACTCAAAACTTACCTCGAGCAAGGAAACATATGAATTTTCCATTATCGTCGATCCCAAGACTTATGTAAAAATCATTACCAGGGGTACAGGGGAAGTCAACAATGGCGTTGGCAAATATTACTTTTTCTGGATAAATACCACAAAGGGCGGATGGGAAACATTTACAGTACAGACCGAGTATTATGAAATAATCAAGGAAAGAATGAAATGAAAAAGTTGTTCTTTTTGATAATTGGCATTTACTTGGTTGTAGGCAGTATCTTAATTTTGACAATGAAAGAAAAAGTGGGTATCGTCAATTATTTTACCATCAAACAAAACTACAGTCGCTTAATGACGGAAAACGAAACGCTTTTTGTCAGTTTATTCATTGATAGCGACAAATCCTTCATCACTCATACCCAAAATATCGCCTCGAGTTCATTAAAAAATGAAGATAACTTGATTGCGGTAGACATTTTAAGGATTGAAAGGAGTGATGAAGATATTGTTTATTCCGGAAGAAATTATTCTTTGTACAATATAGAAATTGATTTTTCCCAAGTAAAAGTCACTGATCTTTTTTTAGGGATGAAGGACTGCATTTTAGCTATAAATTATGTCAATGAAGTTTCCTTGGCGTTGGAAATTGGCGATGTGTGGTTGGATTTCAGGGAAATTAGTCCGAGCAATCATTTTGATTATAACAATCTTTATGCCATCATTAATGATTTTGAAGGCAGCGATTATATAAATGCCTTAGTCTTTCGTTTTGAGAGTTTAACCAACTTTCCTCTCGTCGTCAAAAATATCAGGACTATCGATCCCAATTTTTCTTTTGACCTTGCCAGTGTTTCCATAAGTGAAGAAAAAATAGCTCCTCAAGCACACTTGAGTAAAATAATTCCTGATTACGAGATGTTCAAAGAGGTGGAGCAAAGCGAGTTTTCCCTTGAAAGTGAATTGTACTATATCATACCGCTTGTCTACCGTGAAAAAAGTAAAATCTACCGGTTTCCGATATTTATCGACTATTCTTACAATGATAGTGATTACACCCTCATTATCGACGATTATTTATTTTTCGATGAGATGATTGATTTAAATGAACAAAGCGATAAAATTAGAGAATATCAATATCACTATCAATAACTTGACGAAAGCTTATAGTAAAGACAAGGGTGTATTTGACTTGAATTTAAGTTTAAACAGCGGTGGAATCAATCTTTTGATTGGGAAGAACGGATCGGGAAAGTCAACTTTACTTAAATGCATCATGAAATTGATTAACTATAGCGGTAATATCGTAAAGAAAAGATGGAGAATCGGGTATGCGCCAGAATATTACATCATGCCGGATTTCTTCACTGTTGAGGAGTTTTTGTATAATATAGGAAGAATTAAGGGCTTGGGAAAAGCGGCATATCACGATCAATCAATTGATTTGTTAAGGATGTTCAATCTCGAAAGTTATCGTCATAAGCAAATTCGCTCGTTATCGAACGGAATGAAGCAGAAGGTCAATATCTTGCAGGCACTGATACATGATCCGAAAATCATCATTCTTGATGAACCATTGATAGCCTTGGACAGTGAAAGTCAAAAGAATTTATTGAGCTATTTGCATGACAAGGCCAAGACCAGGCTAGTGATAATTTCTACACACAGTCCGGAAAAATTCAAATATAAGTCAAGAAACATTATTGAAATTGTCAACGGTAGAATTCAATGATGAATTATCTTAAATTACAATTCAATTATCTCTTTTCCTCGATATTTATAATCTGTTATGGAATTGTTCTGATTGTGATCGTCTTGGGTTTGGTTTTCTCCTTGAATCTGGAGATGGGATATCAAGTGTTGGACTTATATCCTGAGGAGTACCTTAAAACTTTTCTGGTTGAAAGTAGTTTGTTGGTTGAAGTCATGGTAAGTATCACTGCAATTTTTATAGCGACTGTACTATCCGCGAAAACAAACCAAGTCTTAGTGGTCTTTACCACCGAAAATAGACGTCATAGATTTAATTTTTTCATCAGTCGCTATCTGGCAGCGTTTTTGTCGACATTTATAACAATCGGTTTCGCCTTTATATCTACGGTTGCTCTAGTAAATTTGTTGAGCCCATTTCATTTAAGACCGGGAATTTTATTTGATCTATTTGCCTGGATTGCTTATCAGGCAGTCTTTCTTCAGGTCATGGTATTTTTTTTGTTTGCGATTTTTAATCATTTTCTAATTTTAACGGTACCAATTGTCGTCTTTTGGTATAAAAAAACGATTCAATTTCCCAGTAATCATTTCTCCGATTTAGAAAAAATAGTTTTATCATTCGTACCGTCATTTGCTTTAATTAACGAGAGTGTCATCATCTATCAAGAAGGAGTTATTTATCTTATTGGTTTAACGGTTATGATAATGATAACGGTTTTAGTCAATGTATATTCAGACTGCAAGTAGTATTTGCGGTCTTTTTGATTTTAGAAGAGAATATTTGCGTTGCAAATGTTCATTTTTTTTGATATAATGATTTTTATCCTAGGGGGGAAATAATTCATGTGTGGAATCGTTGGCTATATCGGGAAACTTAAAGCAACCGATGTAATTTTGAATGGTTTGAAAAAACTTGAATACCGCGGTTATGACTCTTGCGGTATCAGTTTCTTAAACGAAGAGAATTGTAAATACGTCACTTATAAAACTCCTGGTCGTGTTGACCACTTAATAAACAGTTATGATTATAAGATGAACAATTTCATCGGGATTGGACATACTCGCTGGGCGACTCATGGCGAGCCAAACCAAGTAAATTCTCATCCGCATTCATCGGCTTCAGATCGCTTTATTGTCGTTCACAACGGTGTTATCGACAACTACAAGGAATTGACAGCGAGGTATCTTCAAGGTTTTACCTTTATCAGTGAAACCGATACGGAAGTAATCGCAGATTTAATTGAAAACTTTGCCAAAACGATGTCCGCAGAAGAAGCGATAAGAAAGACGCTTTCGCTCCTTGAAGGCTCCTACGCTCTTCTAATCATGGATAAAGAAAAAAATGATACCATTTATGCGGCCAAAAACAAAAGTCCGCTTTTAATTGGTTCTTCCGACAAAGGTGTAACCTTTGGCTCTGACTTGATGGCTTTGGTAGGTAATAGCGAATACTATTATCTGATTGAGGATAAAACCTTCATCGTAGCCCAAAAGAACGGGAAAACTACTTTCCAAGCTTATGACATAATCGGTAAATCAGTCAAATTGCAGCAGCATAAAATGGATATAGCCGATAATGAAATCGACAAGGGCGGTTATGAGCATTTCATGTTGAAAGAAATATCCGAACAACCGGCTGTTATCAGAAGAATCATCTCCAAGTATCTAATCAACGGGAAGTTGGAAGTATCCGAAAAAACCAAAAATCTATTCAAGAATAAAAAAAGAATATATATCCTGGCGGCGGGCACTTCAATGCATGCCGGATTCATCGGCAGATATTATTTTGAAAATCTGACCAAGATTCCGACTGAAGTGTTTATTGCCAGTGAATTTGCCTATAATCCTCCGCTTCTGGAAAAAGATGCCCTTTTCATCTTGATTTCTCAATCAGGCGAAACAGCTGACTTAAGGGCTTGTTTGGTCAATGTGAAAAGGATGGGTTATGAGGTATTGACAATTACCAATGTCATCACTTCGACACTTGCCAGAGAAGCTGATCACGCCCTGGAAATTTATGCAGGGCCAGAAATCGCGGTAGCTTCAACCAAGGCTTATGTTGCTCAAGTCACTGTCTTGGCGATTTTAGCTTATGTTCTATCTGAAGAAAAACCTTTTGATTTAGCTTTTGAACTCTCCAGATTGTCAGTAGCTATGGAAGCAATCATTGACAAGAAAGAGTATATCGAAAAACTAGTCGAGAAAAAATTGAAGAAAAGAAATTGTTTCTATATCGGTAGAGGAATCGACTACTACACCTCTTTGGAAGCCGCTTTGAAGCTTAAAGAAATATCTTATATCCAAACTGAAGGTTTCGCCGCTGGCGAATTGAAGCATGGAACGATTGCCTTGATTGAGAAAGACGTACCGGTGATAGCCATCATTTCTCAGAAAGCCATCAATCACAATACCAGAAGCAATATTCAGGAAGTAAGAGCTAGAGGGGCTAAAACTATAATCATCGCCACTGAAGCCATCTCTGACAGCGCTGATGACATCATTTTATCCGATGTTCATGAATTCTTATCACCACTTTTGACCGTCATACCGACGCAATTAATCGCTTACTATAAAGCCAAAGAACTTAAACTCGATATCGACAAGCCAAGAAATTTGGCTAAATCAGTTACTGTGGAATAGGTGATTGGAAAATGAAATATTTTGGAACCGATGGAATAAGAGGCAAAGCTTATGAATTCATCACTGAAGAAATGAGCTTTCGCATTGGTAAAGCAATGCATCTTTTCAAAGATAAAACCAATAAAATCATCATCGCCAGGGATACGAGAATATCCGGCAGTATGATTGTTGATAATATTAAAAAAGGGGCTTTGATGGCCGGACTTGATGTTTGTGATATTGGTGTCTACGCGACACCAATTTTAGCCTTTGCCGCAATTGATAACGATTGTTTTGGCATCATGGTCACCGCCAGTCACAATCCCTATTATGACAATGGCATAAAAATCTTTGATCGCGGGAAGAAAACTGTTGAAAAAGATGAAATTCTGATTGAAGAGGTAATTGACAATGACCTTGATCTGGCTGGAGTAATCACTGGCAGAGAAATTGAAATTGGTTCCATCCTGAACAACTACTATCGATTGTATCAAAACTTTCCTATCAAGCTAGCCTTGAAAGTCGGACTTGATTTGGCCAATGGTGCTACAATCAAATCCGCTACGGCACTTTTACCGCAGCTATTTACTGAACATCATGTCATCGGCAACGAACCCGATGGTTACAATATCAACAAAGACTGTGGTTCCACCCATCTCGACAAACTCCAGGACTTGGTCAAGACCAAAAACCTTGACTTGGGAATTGCCTTTGATGGTGATGGGGATAGAATCTTGGTCGTCGATGACAAAGGAATGATTATCGACGGCGACTTGTTGATTTATATCTTTGCCAAGTATCTTAAAGACCAAAACTTGTTGAATAACAATGTGGTAGTCTTGTCAAAAATGAGTAATTTGGGTATAATTAAAGCACTAAACAATTTAGG
>ERZ1645192.694-NODE-694-length-28043-cov-6.074175_pt1 | contig 28043 bp, 22 predicted proteins | sample MGYA00575354_ERZ1645192 | MGnify/ENA primary metagenome ERZ1645192 (study PRJEB40844, sample SAMN11349763) | freshwater sediment metagenome | isolation source: river sediment | host: Sediment | place: India: Faizupur Khadar , New Delhi | collected 2017-02-21 ... | reverse complement strand
GAATAGGACAATTTAAAGACACAAGTTAAGTCAGGACAGGATGTTGGAAATAAAATCGGCTATTTTACGGGTCATTTTAATCGCAGGCCAAGCGCAATCTGACCAGGCAAAATAAACTGCTTACGCCATCGCGCCAACCGATCTTTTTCCCTTGGGCATAAAAACGGGCCCGGTAGGATACCGGTAGTTCGGCAATCGGCAAGCCTTTTTTAAGCAGCTTGGCCGTAATTTCCGGCTCTATCTCAAACCTCTGCGCGCGCAGACCAAGCTGCTGGAGCAAATCCCGTTTGATAAGCTTATAACAAGTCTCCATATCGGTCAACGCGCAGCCAAAAAGCAAATTAGTCAAGCCGGTAAGCAGCCGGTTTACGGCATAATGCCAAAAGGGGGTCACCCCCCGCCAGCCTTTTAAAAAACGCGATCCGTATACTACAGCTAGTCCGTTTTTCAGAGCATGATCGATCAAATTGACATAATCTTGCGGGTCATATTCTAAATCCGCATCCTGCGGAATAATAAATTCCCCGCCGGCTGCGGCGATCCCGGTCAAGAGGGCCGCTCCTTTGCCGCGGTTACGCGCACAATAAATAATCTTAATATGCGGCCCAGTAACTTTTTTTAACAGCTCGACCGTTCCGTCATCGGAACCGTCATCTACGATAATAATTTCTTTATCTACTTTTACGGAGGCAATCTTATGCAGGATCTGGTTTAAAGTGCCGGCCTCATTATAGACCGGGATGATGACGCTGAGCAAAGGCATAGTATTAAATTCCTCTCTTTATTTGCGGTGCAACGCGATTGACTTGATAAATTCCTGGTCAACCGGGTAGCCATAAGCTAGGGCCTGCTCACAACTGTGAACGGCCAAATCGTATTCTTTCAAATAATAATAAGCGACCGCGAGATTGTTATAGGCTAAGGCAAAATCCGGCTTGGCGGATAAAATTTTATTCAACAGGTTGACCGCATCCCGGTACCTGCCGGCTAAAATATATCCACTCGCCAAATCCTGGGCAATCAGTAAATTACCTGCCTCCAGCCCTAAGGCCTGCTTTAATTCCCCAACGGCTTGTTGATAATCGCCCTGGGATTGAAAGCGGCGGGCAGAGGACAAATGATCCTTAAGAAGTTTATCTTTGACTTGCTCAACCAGCCCTTCGGTTTCCAGCAATTTTTGCCGGTTATCTGTCTTGCGATATAAATCGATCAGGTTAGCATAAATACCCAAAGCATCAGGATTAATTTTAAGCGCCTCCTGATAAGCTGTTTGAGCTTCCGCAGGATTGCCGGATGAGGCATATTCTAAGCCTAATTCATTATAAAATCTCCAACTGTGCGGGGCATATTTCAATGTCTGCTGGTAAAAAATTACCGGATCTTGCCAGCGCTCTGCCTGCTTGAAGGTTAAATACGCATAAACAATGACCAACCCCGCTGCAGCCAGTCGTAAAATACCCCTGGCGATCCTTTGCTTAAACGGATAACAAAATATTTTGGCCAGCAAAATGAAAAAACCTAAAGCCGGAAGATAAAGATAGTGCTCCATAATCAAGGCCTGGCTGATGGGATAAATATTACTTACCGGCAAAAATGCGACCAGGAACCATCCGGCAGCAAAAGATAGGCCGGGGTCGCGATCCCTGCTGCTAAAAAACGCCAGAAGGATTAAAATTAAGATGGCCAGGCCCAGGATTACCCTGAATGCACCAAAGGACGAAAGTAGATATGCATATTCCATATGTAAGCCTGTCGGAAAAACGAGCAGTCGTCCGTATTGTGTAAGCCCGGCGAGAAAAACCGGCGCCCGGGACCATAAATTAGACCCGGACAGATCCAGCGGGATGGCTGCGCCTAAAACGGCCCATCTGATCAAACCGTAACCGATCAAAATATAAAGAAACGGCAAGAAAGTACGTAAGTTAACGGTTTTTTTGAAAACATAATGATAAAGCAGGATGAGCCCGGGGAGAACGACGGCATTTTCTTTCGCGCCGAGGGCGAGGCCAAAACTCAATAAGGCTAAAAAATGATGCCGCTTGCTCGTTATGGACAGATTCCTAAGATAAAAAATCATCCCCAAGAGTAAAAAAACCGTGACCAGGGGGTCGCTTAAACCGGAGATATAACAAACCGCTTCCGTATTGACAGGAAAAGATACGAATAATAAACTGGCAATAAAAGAAAATACCTGGTGGTGGAAAATATATAAAAGCAGGAAATAAAAAAGAATTGCGGCAAGGATGTGCGTTAAAATACTCAGCAGATGAAAGCCTAAAGGATTCTCTCGCCAAACGGCATATCCGGCTAGGTGGATAATCGTCTGAAGCGGCCGGTAATAAACAGAAGAACTGCCGCTGCCCGCGCCAAAGTCTGTTCGTAAAAGTTGGGGCAGATTTGACCAACCCTTAATGGCAGTGTTGTCTTTAATCAGCCCGTGGTCATCCCAGATGAATTTCCCGCGGACGCAGGGGGCATAAATAAATAGGCCTAAAATAATCAAAGCGGCAATCTGTAAAACAGCAATTCGCTTTCCGGCCGGCTCAAGTATAGCTTTCATTTGTTCTTTTTGTATAACCCTACCAGTTGCGCCTGCGCCAGAATATGCCCCTGCATGGTTTTTTCCAGCTGCCCCTTGCTGATGCCTGCTTGTAAATTCAACCGCGTATCCAGCGCGTAAAGCTTAAAGAAATACCGGTGGGTCCCGGATGGCGGGCAGGGGCCGTGGTAATTTTGGTTTCCCGCAGTATTGACCCCTTGCTTCCCCGGAATGCTATTTTCTTCGATTTTAGCCAAAATCGGCATATCAAAAACTACCCAGTGTACCCAGGTACCCATGGGGGCATCCGGGTCATCAACAATCAATGCCAGGCTTTGGGCTGCTAGAGGCACATCCTGAATCACCAATGCCGGGTTGATATCTTCTCCTTCACAAGTAAATTTGGCAGGTATCAATTTATGGTCCTGAAACTCCGGGCTGCTGATCTCCATCGCTTCCCCTCCTTTTGGCCAAACTGCTGCTTGAGCCAAAATAACCGTTATTAAAAATACTAACCGCCAGTTTTTCATGGACATTGTTTTTAATTAAAATAAACGCGCAGCGAGATTCGGTAATAATTGTATCGCTGCTTGATCCCTAATTCAAGATCTTAATCTTGCCGGGAGAGCACAACTGAAGCGCTCATCCGCCTGGCCGGCTTTCTTGCCCCCAATAAGGCTTGAGCAGCTCTAAAAAACGCGGCGGAATTAGATAGCCGGCAGCTTGCGCTCTCTGGCAATAGATTATTGCCAGCGGATATTGTTTTTCCTCAAAATATGCCAGCGCCAGATTAAACAGGGCCTCCTTATAGCCTGGGTCTAGCGCGATGGCCTTTTGATAGGCCGTGATCGCCAGGTTAAACTGATGCCTAAAACCATATACGCGCCCTAAATTATAATGGACCTTTGCGCTTTGCGGGGCATAGTTCAACGTCCGGGTATAGAAAACAACCTGATCCTGCCAGTAAGCGTTCTGCTTAACCGTTAGGTAACCATAAAATAGCAGTAATATAGCGAATGATGCCGCTGCTAACCTGCGGGTTTTTGGCGGCAGATAAATCTGCTTTAGCCCTTGCGCAATCACCAGAAAAAACCCCAGGGATGGCAGATAAAGATAGTGCTCGGCCATATAAAAAGCCAGCATGGGGTAAATGCTCGCGCAAGGCAACAAGGTGATCAAAAACCAGAGGACCGCAAAGAAAAATAATTTATTTTTCCCCCGATTAAGATAAGCATAGCCTAACAATCCGGCAACGATGCTGATGCCCAGGATAACCGGCGGCTCTGCCCAGGAAAAAAAACGGTTGCCGTATTCCATATGTAAACCCGCCGGCAGGAATAATATTCTAAAATAACTGGTGATGGCGGCAAAAAAACCGGGAATACGCCCAAGGCGGCCTATCCAGGCGCTGGCCCCTGCCGAAGGCAAACCGGCGGCAAAAAAATTCAGGCGCAGATATAGGTAAGCCGCAGTTAAGCATAATAGCGGGACCAGCCGGCCAAACTTAAATTTTACTTTAAAGGTAACATGATAAAGCAATAGCACCGGAATGAGGATCAAACTATTTTCCTTGGCCAGCAGGGCTAACGTATAACCCAGCAGGAGTAATGCGTAATACAGCTTGCTCGATGATCTTGTGTATTCGACGTAGAAAATGAGGCTCCAAAAAATAAAAAGCGCGCTCAAAGGATCGGCCAAGCCGGAAATGTAGGCCACCGCTTCAGTCTGTACCGGATGGGTTAAAAATAATGCCCCGCAGAATACTGCGACCAGACGGCTGCCAAAAAGCAAATAAACCAGATAACAGGCGCTAAGTGTTGCCAAAACATGGACAAAGATATTGATAAAATGGTAGATCCGCACATCTAGCCCGGCGATAAAATAACCCAGGGCATATAAGGATATCGCCAGCGGGCGGTAATAACCGAACGAAGAAGTTTGCTCGAACCCATTAACATCCTGTTGGAATAGCAACGGTAAATTGGCTAAATCCCGGGTCGCCTCGCTTTTCTGTACAAGATACTCATCATCCCAAATAAAATCGCCAGATAGTACATTGGCATAAATAAAAAAGCCAAGAATGGCTAAGAAAATCAAAATTAATCCTATCCACCATTTGCGTAAAGATTGACATTTTAAATAACTCATATTTATTATTTATGAAGCAGAGTAAAAAATAATTTGCTGCAGCTTGTTTTTATGAATTTTGCAGCAAACATTTAAAATAAAATTACCCTAAAATATAAAACTGATGTGATGATTTACCCTGCAGTAAATAGAACTAAATTTGTTTAAATATCTTTGCTACTATCGCCATACCCGCGCCATACCCGCGCCATACCCGGGTTTTGAAAATTTGACTTTGCTTACTATTTACGTAAACTAGATATTCTAAATATTAGAATATTTTATAGCGATTTAAATTTTATTTTTAAATTAATTTTTAATATACCTAAATAGCCATAGTCCGTTAAACTCTTTACTAAAGTCAAGACGATATTTACTGTCTAATACTTGCTTCACCGATAAAGAGTTACCATCCATAGTGCCATCCCGCTCCCAGGCGCCAGAAATAACCCAAAGCCTATTAGCTTTAAGCGAATCGATATCCTTAACGCTAATTCCGTACGAAGAATTATACGGTCTTCCCCAGCTACCGTCTATTTCGCCGGGAGCGAAGATAAAATGTTGTGTGATTTTATTTTGGCAGTAGTACTTCACAGTTTCTTGGGAAGAAGAATGGGTATGTATAATTGCATCGCCTGGCTCAAAGTTAATTTCAATAAATTTTATCATCGGCTTAACTGGTTTCTTTAAATGTACGCCCACATGATGCTTAGTTGGAGTAGGTAGCCAGTTTTGATAATAACCCACAATACTTAAAATAATCAAAGCAATAAAAAATATAATAAATGGCACCCTCCATCTAGCTTTAGATAAACCCTCAAACCCTAAAGCAAGAATTAAGTAATAATAAGGGCTAAAAATAATTAAGCCACGATCAAGATAAATTGGGATAAATATTTTTGAGGTAAGCCATATCGCTACGATCGGTAAAATAAATAATATTATTTGCATAATAAATCCTCTAACAAAAATATGCATACGCTTCACTAAAATGATACTTGAGCATATAAGCATAAAAACCAGTATATCGGAAAGAAAATACGCAATAAATGGCACATTATATCCTAAGTTAAAATTCTCGGCAGTAATAAGTAGGGAGATTATTCTTACTGGCTCTATCCAGAATCCGCCTTTAACATAAACTAATTTTTCTATAAATTCTGGCAAGCGCGGAAGTATGGAAATTAAGATCAGCAAGAAATAAATAATTCTCCCCGAAAGGTTGTTTTTAAAAAAAATAGCCATAAATACAAGCTGGCCCAAGAGCAAAAAGAAATGATAATAGTTAAGATTGCTATAAATTCCCAGGATAGAGCATATTACGAAAGCTAACCAAAAAACTCTTTTTTTTACAATTAATGCCAAATATAGCAAATAAGTAGATAGAATACTTAAAAATAAACCTAAACTGTACGGACGGGCTTCTTGGGCATACCAAATATGAAAAGGAGATATGCTCATAATTAAAGCCGCAATCAAACCCACTCTAAAATTAAATATTTTTTTACCAAGAAAAAACAAGCAGGGAACAGAAAGAACGCTAAAGATCATTGAGAGCATGCGTACGGCAACCTCTGAATTGCCAAATAATTTTATCCAAAAGTGAAGCAGTATAAAATATAAAGGTGGATTCCAACTGTTCCAAGGAAATTGCGCTATCTTCATACTGAATATTTCATCATACCAAAATTCGCAAAAACCAATCCGGTATAGCCTTAAAATTAAAGCCATAGCTACAATTAAAATAATACTGATAGCTAAAGGACTGCTCTTCACAAAAATTAAAAAACTGGATTTTAGGCGCTCTGTCCGCATGTAATTTTCAAAATAAAGATACCTGGTTATGCTTCTAGATTGATTTTATCATGAATTTTTTCTTTGGGAAATTATAGTTTGCCTGCTAACGGCCAAAATAAAAATTTCCTATTATTCTATGCTTCGGGTATTAATATCTGGTTTTAACTATGCTACTGTACTACCCCCAATAATACGCTGTTACTTAAATTAATTGTCCATAGCTAAAAAGGTAGTAGTCATAGAGATTAGCGCTTATAAAAACGGAGAAAATTGATCAATATATTATCGTCTGAAGATGCTGTTTTTAGTTTGGCTTTACACCTTAGGCGACTACGGAATACTTTAGATTTCAAACAAGCAACAAATGCCAACCAAATAATCCGAGTTTATTCTAAGCTTGATTAGAATTACGTATTAGATTGAACTAAATAAGGGGAAATGGAGCGCGCTTCATACTTTATCTTAAAGAAAGTTAAGTTATTGGCTACAGCCTCTTTACCTTATGCGGTTTCTAAACAGTCCCACGTAACAAAATATAAACAGAAAACTAGCCAAGAACTAATTCCACAGCACACCCTAAAACCAGAAACTTCGGCAAAAGATATTAATTGCAAAACACATTACTTGCTATATAGTGATTCTTGAACTAAGCTGGCTTCTACCAATCTTCCTTACGAACAATTTTTTAGATTCTCTATCTTAAAGCTGTATACCGTTACGTCCAATTTATTTTACCCCTGCTCAAATTTTATATACCTATTGCTATAATGCTTAAGAAAGCATCCTGTTTTTTGTAATCAAAATCTAAAATTAATGGGATCATTTAAATGTCTGCTTTTTTTCAAAATTTATTAATACAGCTCAATAATTTTAGTCTAAATTATTGGGGGTTTTAATCTGTAGTTATTAGTAATGTGCTAAACTTCCCCTAATTTTTGCCTGGTTTACAGACTTAATAAATACCCATATGCTTATAGGAAACAACAGGAGGCAGAATAGAAAAAGTGCGGCGATATCCGGGAATAACATTTTGAAATTATATCCTTGTAAAATAGCATGCCTAAGCCCTCTTAAAGAATATGTAGCAGGAATAAAATAAGATATTGTTCGTAACCCCCACGGAAGCATTTCTACGGGGAAAAAAACCCCTCCCAAGAAACATGTAAAAGTATAAATTAGCCAATTAATTGGGTTTCCTTTTTTTAATACAATCACAAATGCTGCCGAAATTATCCCGATGCTACTAAAAGAAATGATCGTCATTGCCAAAATCAAGAAACTGGGAAAAAAGTTGATATGACTTAAATCTACATTTAAAGTTAAAGACCCGAACAACAAAACGATCACGGTAGTAATAGATGTAAAAATAAGGTCCCAAAGTGAAATCCCAACGATAATAAGCGACATTTTCGTTGGGCTCACTAACATTGCTTCTAAGGTCCCCATAAGCTGTTCATGCCTGATATTAATCGCGAACTTCTGTAAAGCCGTATTAAGATATCCTGAAAAAATCAAACCTACCATGACAAAAGGGAAATACTCCGTACTGTATCCAATAAGATACGGCGTCACCGCAGTACCCATAAGTTTAGATATAAAATAAAAGGTAACAATTGTAACAAAAGTATGCAACCAATCAAGGATAAAGCTCGTTTTATAACTGATTTGGATTAAAAAATCTTTTTTTATAAAAGCCGATGCTTTGTAAAAAATATTCATATCAACAGTTATTCAATGGCTTCAACAATTTTTCGTATATGTTTTCTAGAGAACACGCACAAGAGTCCGCTCCCGCGCTCAGTTCTTTAAGGGTTCCAGTCTTAAGAATTTTCCCTTGCTGCATAACTGCAATTCTATCGCTAAACTCCTCCGCTTCTTTCAAGTTATGCGTAATAAACAAAACTGTCTTGCCTTGTTCATTTACTAACTTTGTCTTAATATAACCCATAATTTTTTTAGCATTTAAAGGGTCCAAGTTTTTAAATGGTTCATCCATAAATATAAGTTTTGGGTCATTTATAAGGCTTCTAGCAATTACTAAACGCTGCTTGATGCCGCTTGAACATTCTTGAAACCTTTTATCTAAAGACTCATCTAGGTCCAAAAAAGCGCCCAATTCATCGATAGATTTTTTTATCCGACTTAAAGATAAATTAAAAAGGGCACCAAAAAAATATAGGTTCTCTCTTAATGTCAATCTCCAATAAAAACTTCTTTCGTCAGAACAAGCTAGGCCAATAAGCGCTTTAATCCTGTTTTCATTTTTTAACGCATCATACCCCATAACTCTAACAACCCCTCTCGTAGGCCAAATAAGACAGGCTAATATTTTAATTAAAGTAGTTTTGCCTGAACCATTGGGTCCGATCAAAGATAAAACTTCTCCTGGTTTCGCTTCCAAAAAAACATTATCAATCGCCAGAATCGATTTTCGAGAAGATCTGGAAAATAAATTAAAATTTTTTGTTAGAATAAACTCTTTGCTCAGTCCAGATACTTCTACGGCTTGGTGCATTAATCTCCCCCAATATAGCGCTAGCAGAATCGATTTATAAAGCGCCAGCTTATTGGCATTCTTCCGCCAAAAAAATTTTAGAAAAATAAGTAAATATAATAATCGGCCAGCCGATATTTCGGATAATACTGTTTACGCGCTTTTAAATCGTTCCTTAGTTGCCCGTAAGACCACCGTGCTTGCCGATTGTCAAATTAACAATAACGCCGTCCCCATAGACATCTCTACAAGCCAAATTATTATTTTTCCGCCAAGCAGCATTTTTTTATTTTAGACAATTCTCCTAAGTTACTCTCTTCAGCTTAAAGGTTAACCGACTAAATAACAAATTGATTTTACCACGGTTCCCTGCGCTTTCAAAGCTCACTTTAACTTTCCCTAGAATTTTATTTCGTATTAGTAAAAATTGGTTTTACGTTTATATACATTTTTTATATAATTTTAACTAAAATAAGGTCGAGAGCGATTAGGGGCAGTAGTAAATTGTAGCTATAGTCCCACCTTGCCGTTTTATTTGATGAACTATTTGACAACCGCTTAACTTGACCAGATACCTTGATATATCATGGTACGCTATCATCGGCCACCACTTTCTTGGCACCAGAACAAAATAGCAACGCGTAAACACGATATCAAATGAAGATGAACAAACAAGGTCTCTTCTTGTAATATAATACTGCATTAAATCCGGATAGGGAAAAGCGGTAACGGTAGTATTGGCACGTGCGTTTTTTTCCAGCCATTTTCCTGCCTCGCGATATGAATTGAGCCAATAATCACAGCTAAACGGTATACCTTTTTCTTGAGCGCCTTTTAGGCCGCCTGCCCAATAATTATAATAGGTATTTTGATAAGGATGCCCTGATATAAGCGCATAAATATTAGGAATTAAAGCAAGGGCAGACAAAAATAACATCAAAGGTAAACGCGCTGTTTTAATCTTGAAACAAATCCTGCCAACAATCATTTTAGCCCCAATAGACGCAATAATCGAAAAGGGGACAATAAAAATAAGAAATTTTCTAATCCCATCTGAATTAATGCTTCCGGGTAGACAGTATCTAAATAGAGGAAAAGCTACCCAGATTAATAGTAACAAATTCATCCTGTTGCTATCATTTATTTTAACGGCATCAATCGCTGGATTCGAGTGCATAAATCCGTTCCTAAGGCTGCTGCCGCTGTCAATTCTCATTTGCCCCCTATAAGCTGGGGAATGAAAAATCTGGGCAAGCAGATAAAATAACCCGGTTAGAAAAAAAATAATAATAGGTATCGGAGTGACGTACAATACTTGCAGCAAAGGATACATATTCCACGGAGTATTTTTGGCGACCCCGACCTGAAGTCCATACTCCCACACCTTAGCTATAAAAATACCCTTATCTGACTGCCATGGCAAAAGTGGGGGGTAAAAAATTACAAAAACTGTAAATATTATCAATAGGCCAGCTATAAATGATACTATAGTTTTCTTGTCAAAAAAATATCTCCTCGGGTGATTAATTATAAAACAAAGGCTTAACCATAAGATTATAATTACGGCAAGAAAAACATTATCTAACCTTGTGGCAAGGGCAATCCCAAAAAATAAAAAAGCAAAATAAAAATACCTGGTTTGCTTTCGACAGTACCAATGTGCAAAAGCCATAATTGCAATCGATGAAAAAATCAACATTGGAACATCTTTAATGTTGTTGAATGTATCTCCAAAAAACCGAGGATAAGTAATTAATAGCAAAACTGAAAAAAAACCCACATAGTTACCCCAATAGTTCTTGGCAAAAATGAAAAAGCAGTATAAAAAAAATGCTGTTAGAATAGGAATAATAATATGGTGGGCAGAAATTGCATCTAAAATCTGAAATTTCTGAAAGAATAAATAGCAGGAGACGGCAGATAGAATATTGGCAAAAGACCCATATCGATAAGGATAATCCTTAAACAAGGAGTTATAGAAATTTGGATGTTCGTTAATAATCGGGTTATCGTCGCTAAAAACGAGCTGCCCCGTTAAATAATAGTTAAGGTATTTGTGGCCGACAGCAAAGTTCTCCGGCTCATCAAAAGTAATTCCGTAATCCCCGACAACCCGAAAGGCTAATATTAAATACAAAACAATGGCTGTTACTACCAAATAGTGGGCTGCTCTGCCAAAATTCATAGTTTTTGACAAATTTTCTTTAGATCAAGGAGTTGTTTAAATCCCAGAGAAGCGAACCGGATCAACTCCCGGCCCCTTAAAGAGGCATTTCCTGTCTTCCGCTTAAAGTAAGTTACCGGCACCTCTACTATTTTTTTGTTTTTCTTCTTGGCCAATATTGAAATCATAATATTTGGCGCTAAGGCCATTTTATCGATACATGTCAATAGTTCACATAACAATTCTCTCTTGATCAGCCGAAAAGAACAATTGGCATCCTTAATCCACATGCCGAAAAGCATAAAATTTACAATTCGGATAACTCTGGTTAATACCAACCGTATCAGCGGATCATTTCTCTTATTACGAAATCCGGAGATTAATTCATACTCTCCCCTTAAGGCGTATAGCTTCCAAAAATCCCCTACTTTAAACTGATTGTCACTGTCCACATGAAAAACCCACTCTTTTTGTGCTTCTTCGTATCCCATACGCACAGCCAATCCATGCCCGCTGTTAACATCGGTCTTTAAAATTCTTAATTTTGGCAGCTCATTTTCTAGCATTTTCAGGATATTATCCGAACCATCACTGCTACAATCATCGATTACAATGAATTCTGAATCATCTATCCGGGAGATTATATCGTTATAATAATGCCTAATGACCTGCTCGATAATGGCTGATTCATTATAACAGGGCATAATAATAGAAATTGACATATCTTTTTATTTAGAAGTATTTAATCAAAATGGGTGGCGCCAAGGATTATTGCTGGATGTTCTCAATAATTACCCAAGCTAATCACTATACCGTTTGTTTGTTAATTTCAAAACCTATCGGTATTTCTTTCATTATCTCGCCATGGCTTTATGATTTTCTGGGAATATTAAGCAGGTAGACTAGAATCACTCTAAGCATTATATAGAAAAATCTGGAATAGCACAAGTTTAGATTAAACGACTATACGTTATCATTGACAACCTGACAATTCAGTTATAAAGCAATTACCCCAAAGAAAAAAACCTTTTAAAACCACGCTTTGTCTTATGCCAAAAAATCTTGGGGTTCCGTACAATCTCTATACTGTGGGCAATAATATAAAGTAGCGCGGGGGCACTCAGAGAAATCCAGGCTAATTTAACTGCTAAGGCCTTTTGAAAACGGGTCTCTAGATCAATCTTTTTGCTACCGCGCTCAACCACGATGACTTTCCCTAGTAAGTCATCGAAAAGGATCCTTTCCTGTCCTCTGATGCGCGTATCTCCTTTAATGATTAGTTTAGAATTTTCAATTTTTACTAACCGATGACAGACAATGGGCATCTTGTTATCATGGGAATAAGCTAAAATATCGCCGATCCTCAACCCCTCCCTTGCAATGGGTTGTATTACTAAATAGTCTCCGCTTCTAATAAAAGGCAACATACTTGAACCGAAGATTTGTGCCTTTACCGGAATGCTATTTTTTAAAAAATCGCTAACCCTTAGGTTACATATTTTGTTATCCATTTGGCTAATTTTTGTGCACTTGTTTTAAAAATAAGCTTAAGAAAGTCGAATAAAAAATAAAAGGAACGCAGTTTGTACAATATTCTAGTACGTAAGTAGTACGTAGGCAGGCTATAGAGCTTAGCAAATTGTTCTTGCGGCATGTTTATTATCATTGTAACCGGCTTCAAAAAATCATCATATACTAGAAAATGGCTATTTAGATAAATAAGGTTCGCCCTGTTGCTGTTTTTACTGTGTAGAGATAAACCTTCCCAAAAAGTATTCCGTAAAATGAAGTCTTGAATCAGGCGTTTTTTATATGCGGGTAACCCTAAATTCTTAAGCACCTCTAGAGGCGCTTTTACATTAAACAAAAGCTCTGCCTGACTTAACACAAAATATAAACTTGAGCGCAATCGGCCGGCTCGTGCCTCTTTTAAAACATAATCCCAATCTAACTCCTTGTATTTACTTAGCAATAAAGCAACGTCGCACGCTGATTTAAGAGACAGCACATTGCCATAGCGGCGCAAGTGAAGGGCGAGGCAGAAAAGTGTATCCTCCCAAGAAAGCAGAGACATTTCTTTACCCCCCCATCGACATTTTCTTCTCCTCTGCCAAAGAGACGGCAATAAAGATATTCTCCCGGGATAATCCAAAAGCCAGTGCACCTCCAACTTATATAATTTTTTCTCTTCCCTTTTTTTAAAAATCAAGTGGTAGCTTTGTTCCTTCCAGTATTCTTCCCGCTTGCCATCGAACTCTTGTTCATAGCCCAACCCCTTAAGTAATATTTCAGCTTGTTTTAACTTGTGCTCTTTAATCAAAATGTCGATATCTGTCATCGGTCTTAAGCAACTCATATCGCCATACATTTTGTCGATAAAAAACCCCATTCCCTTTATCGGTAGGAGCTCTACATTATTACTGCGCAAGATGTCAGCTATTTTTGAAAATTCTTTTTCAAGACAAGCAAGAAAAAATAAAGCAAAATCCTGGTTTTTTTTTAATAACGCGATTTCATCCGGGGGGATTAAGGAAGAGCAGTTTTTAAAACAAGAGTAGACGAAGGGAAATAGCGCATGATATACTAACAGGTCATTAACAGATGCCCATTGCAGCGCCTCCTGCGTCAGTAAACTGTTAATTGCGGATGCTTCTTTGCCCTGCCCATTAACTACCCATCTGGCAATTAACAAAACCAATTGTGCTTCCGGGGTCATGAACTGCACCTTATCAAAACTACGCATAATCAAATTGTTATACTAGTTAAAATGGCAGTTAAATCATATCTCAATAACATAATTAATATTTAACTATATTTTTAACCGTTTTGACAATAAATTATTCGTTTTATTTGTAAAATCTTAAAGGATGGTTGTTTCATTGTTGATACCCGAGGAGAAAACAGGCTAGCGGTTTTTAAAGAAAGAGCGTGATTTTATAATTAAGAACTACAGCTATTACATCCTGGCGAAGGAGTATAAACACTGCAGGCTGAAAGGCTTGATGATGGATTGCCACCGCTCACGCAGGCAGCAAGAAGAGAGCGTTCCGACATAGGTAAAGATGCAAAAATAGTTAGCACGGGTTTCTTCCATTTCTTACATTTTCTTTTTGCTTGTGCCATTCGTATCTCCTTAAAGAAACCCTTAGTTTTTAGAGCAATACCCTTGTTATAATTATAAAATAAAATCTGAATAAAGTCAAGATGGGCTTTGGCTGATTATATCTTAAGGACCCTGGGTAAATAACTACTTCTAAGCTAACCTTAATCAAGCGAAGTATTGCTGTTGGATCAAACGAAGCTGTTTTACGTATGAGATTGCCCTACTCATTTATCCTACCCCATCCGAGCATCTGTGCCCTGGCATGCGCTACCGCGCAGAAATATTCTACCGGTTTATCAAGCGCACCAGTTTCAAGATAAGTGTGCGCCGGGCACCACATACAAAGATTAATTATGCTGCATGTTTTACATTTTTTTAAGAAATCTTTATTGGCGGAGGTCATACTCCTTATCTTGGGAATAAAATTCTCCCAGGCATCCGACAAACTGCCGCCAGCAAGGTCATACACGCAATCTGGCTGGGAAAGTGCCGAGCAAAGACGTAGGCGTCCGTCGTAACCTATATAAACACTGCTGATTCCGGCGCCGCATTGAAAAATGTATCTGCAGTTAGAATAGGATAATAGATCATTAATGAGATTGCTGCAATTATTCTTCAAGGCAGTGAAACGTTCCGGATCGTTACGTTCAAGAGAAGCGATTTCCGCAGGTAAAAGCCGCTCGGACTTAATCTGGTTATTTTTACCTGGATTACCATCAATGCGTAAGCATAAAAACGGGTCAAAACGAAAATAATCCTTAGTTATTTTCCGGTATGCCTGCGCCATCGCCGGCAATTCATGAGAATTGGAATGCAGGGCCATGGCCTTAAAACGAATAGGTATATTTTCCTTACGCAGCAATGCCACCCCTCGCTTAAAACTTGAAAAAGATCCCGGATTCCGAGAGACCCTTTCATACGTTTCTCTGGTGACACCATATACCGTAACCTCCATATCGCGAGGCGGATATTTCTTAAAAACCCTAACGTGTTCCTTGGTAATTAGCGTGGCGTTGGTAAAAATCGAGACTAAAAGCCCTGCTTTTTTCAAAGAGAGATAGATATCGAGAAAATCTTCTCTGAGGAGTGGCTCGCCACCGGTCAGCGAACACCATAAAGCCCCCAGCCCGACTGATTGATGAGCGATATCTTTGATTTGACCAAGCGTAAGCTCTTTTTTTTGGGCAAGCTTATCGCCGGCGGTTAAAGCGTTATAGCAATGACGACAGCGATTATTACAACGGGCGGTAATTTCCCAATAAAAAGAGACTAACTTTCTTTTCTGGCTAATTTTCTGTAGGATTTTAAGATTGGCTAGGGAGGTGGATTCGATAAAACGATTGCGCATTGAAAACTTATGAGATGCTAGTTTAAACTACCATTTTTCTTTTTAAAAGCTCACCGACTAAGCCGAGAGCATCATTTCTAATATTTTCAGTCGAACCGGAAAATTCTAGCGAGAGATCTTCGACAACCTCTTTGAGGGTCCGCGTTCCGTCTAGTCGATGCCAGATGGCTTTGCCTGTTTCATTAAGGGCGAATATTTCGTCTTCCATATCCGCGATGCCAGAGGTTACCGGAATAAGAATGAATTCACCCTGTATTTCCCTAGCTACTACATCATCTGAAACTTTATACACCCTGTCTAAATGCGCTTTTTTCTCCATATGCCTTTCTCCGTCTGGGAACTACCGCCTAAACTTTGCCCTCATAAATTTACTAACCCTTTCCTGCCATCCCTTAACTTCCCACGCTTTTTCATCCTTCTGAATCAAACCTAGATATACTGCCTGGGCATGCGCGATTTCACAGTAATAAGCCACCGGTTTATCTAATCTCCCGTGTTCACTCCAGGACTTCGCGGGGCATTGCTGACACAGGCCTTTTAAAAAACATCGCGCACACCTAGATAAATAATCTATATCTTTAGCCTTAATCTGCCGCAGCTTGGGAAAAAAATTCTCTAAAGCATCAGTTAAAGAACCTTTTCTTAAATCATAAATGCAATCTTTGGGCCCTAACATCATACAGGGCTTTAGAAAACCATAGGCATCAACACACACGCTACCCGCACCGGCACCGCAGGAAAAAAGTATATTGCCGCGGGGGCGGATGAATTTGGAACAAAATTCCCGCATTTCCTTTATATATGCATCTTTGCGCCTTGTCAATATCCTTAATCCCTCCTGGGCAGATACCCTGCATTTCCGAATCCTGGCGTTCTTTCTTTTATCTCGATCTCTACGCAACTGATAAAAGATAGAGTATTGCGGCGGCTTATGCATCCAAGGAATAGTAGCAGCCCAATTTTCAAACTCCTCCATCTCGTTTCGATTGGGAGGCAACAACGCCTGCTTGACTCCAAAAGGAATTTTGTATTTTAAGAGTAAATTTATGCCCTGCCAAGCAGCCTGGAATGAGCCCGGATTATGGGTAATGGTTTCATAAGAAGAGCCTCTCATCCCATAAACCGTAATCTCTATTTCTTCTAGGGGTGGAATTTGAGAAAATAAATTTGCTAGGCGCTCCGTAATCAAAGTGGCATTAGTACAAATCAGGACCCGGAGACCTAACTTTCTGGAGAAAACGTACAATTCAGCAAAGTCTTCTCTTAAAAACGGCTCGCCTCCGGTAAAACGCACGGTCAGACACCCTAAACTTACCGCCTCTTTGAGGATATTCTTTAAATCATCGGTAGATAATTCTCTTTTCCTGGCGACTGGGTCAGCAGCAGGCAAATTGACATGACAATGGATGCAATTATTATTGCAGCGCTCCGTAATTTCTATATCCAGCTTATTCAATAAAGGGGGCTTTTTATTACTCCATAAAGAAGATTTGCCTATTATTTTTCTCGATACGTACGATTTACTTACCATTATTAATCCGTGCCTCTGACCATGGCTCTTGAATTAATAAATTTGCTATTTCCGCGCTTTTTCTAAACTTTAGTTCATAGAAAGGTGTTGTGTTAATTACATCATCCAGGATACGAATCGTTTTCTCCCACCAATGTGCAGTAATAAATGGCCTGATTATCAAGGGGAGCAGGCGCCGCGTAATTTCCTTTTTATCACTTAACGCTATGATACTATCCTCTTTGGCCTTTGCGAGAAAGAATATCGCTTTTAATGGCGCGGGAACAGCTGACACATCTTTGACAATTCCATGGTTCCATGTGCCGTAAATAAAAAATTTTTCGGCAGGCTTCCTGATAATTATACGTTCGTCACAGAGTACCTCCGCTTTCCCCCTAAGTAATTTTGCGATCGTTGACTTTCCTGCTCCGGAATGCCCTACAAAAAGCAACCCCTGGCCATTAAGTCTGACTCCGCTAGAATGCAAAACAAACCCGTTTCTGTCAGCTAAAAGTTGAGTTAGAAAAACCTGGTCGTTAGGAAAGAAAGAAAGTGTTTTAAGGTTGCCTTTTAAAAATATTTTTTTACTATTATTGTATATTACTGCCCGGCTATAATCGCGGCTGAAAACTGCGACCCGGATTAATTTTTTAACCACCGGCCTAAACGGAATCCCCAGGTAAATCCAAAAATCTCCCTTCTGATAAATAACCCAGGGAGGCGTCCGGTAAAGTTCTTTTCCTAGATCCTTTCCGTTTAATTCCGGCAGCGTAAAATAATGCTCAAGAGACACCCGGTCTTTACCAGGGTTGGTTACTCTAAACAGCTTAAACTTAGGATGAAGGGTGGGGCCTGAAAAAGGTAATTCCGATTCCACCTGCAGGGTGATCCCGGCAATTTGATAATATCGCCGGTGGCGCTTAGGCCACTTTGCCTTAAATTTTTGTCTCTCCTTAGTTACAGCGCAAAGATAATTTACCTTGGCACCAAAACGGCGATGTTCTAAAAAGCCGAAAACTGGACACCAACCACAATCTTTACGTAACCTACAAGACCCGCAATTTTCCCGGTATTCTTTATCCGCCCTGATCTTATCGGCTAAAGAAGGGATAAACTCTTCCCACCCTTCCTGAAAGTTACCCCTTTTTAAATCGTAGCGCATACCTGGTTCTTTAATGAAGCAGCAAAAAGTCATTTGCCCGTAAGGATCGATATGAAAGACGCGCCGACTCGCTATGCAGGCGGAAAATAAATTATCCCTTTTTTCTAAATGCTGCTGGCAGCGGTGCTTTGTTTCGTTTTCCAGCCAGGCCTCATAAGATAAATTTGGCTTATTCACGCTAACCGTCTCTTTAGGCTCAAGTCTTTGATTAAGAATGCTTTTATTTTTTTCCAAATTGCCGCAAGCAGAAAGATAAAACCAGGACGCTCCAATTCGATAAGACGGACTAAGGGATGTTGCTAGCTTAACCATAGCTTTAAATTGATGATAATTATCCCGCATAGGAACTAGCTGGACCGTAAAACCGGCCCCTACTTCTTTAAGATAACTGATCCCTCTTATTGCAGATTCGAATGAACCGGGACGGCGGCTAATATAGTCGTGAACCCGGGCCGTGGCGCCATAAAGTGCTACCATCTTGACACCCTCCCTCTTCATGAGGCGGGCGATTTTTGGCGTAATAAAAGTGCCATTTGTATTTAAGGAATACCGATTGGAATTACGCGTAAGGTAATCGAAAATTTCGGAGAAGTCGGGTCGCAGCATGGGTTCTCCGCCCGAAAGAGACCATTGGCGGCACCCCATAGACCTGGCTTCATCTACCACGCTTCTTATTTCTTTAAAATTCAATTCATCGCTTTTCTCTTGAGCATCAGGAGGAATGCGTAACCAACAGTGCCTGCAATCATTATTGCAGCGATAGGTAATATCTATTTCGCCCTTCAAGGGCAGTCGTGGTAAATTATTTGATTTTTTAGTCCAAACGCTGTTTGCCATAACGCATAAAAACGCTTTGCCAGAAAGAAGATTTATAGCCTGTCTTCCTGGTTAAAATCATAAAGATAAGCTGCGGCCTTCCTGTTTTTAAAAAAATCCAGCCTTGTGCCCATCATGTCAGCACAGTATAGAAAAAACTTGTCCTTGTTAAAAGATCGGCGACTTGTCAAATCAAAAAATAATATCCATACCCGCTTCTGGCCACGCAGTCTTTTCAATGCCTCTACCCCCTGCAGCTCATCATCCTCCCATAAAGGCACCCCTTGGATATTAACCCTCCCCAAACCGTACCGTTGGGAGTAATACTTAAACATCTGCGCCGGCGTAAAAAAAACGAAAAAAAAGTCATCCTTTTGCTTGTGTTCTTTAAGGTAACTAAAAACGGTTTTTACCTCTTCCTGCTTAGTATTAGTTTGCACATCAAGCGCACCCTGAAAAACAGAAAAAAACAGCACGCCAATGAGAACAACGCTCAAGAGAGGAAAATAATTAAAGGTCTTGGCTCTGACTGCCTCCACTCCTTGCGAGATAAAAAGTATGGTGATCGGTACCATAAACAATATCAATCGGCCAAAGAAAGGAAACTTATGAAATGCTGATGCCGCCAAAACAGCAATAACCGGTAAAAAAAGAGCAGTAAAATTTACTTTATTCTTTAAAAACATAACGATTCCGCCAATTAAAAAAACCAACAAGGCAATATCCGAAAGATTAAAATGTAACTGGAAAAAATTCAAAAAGCTGTCTGCAAGCCAAATAGGATTAGGCGGAAAAGACATAAAAGAGTTTTGCCACCAATCCAGCATTGGCTTAAGGTTAATCAATCCCTTTAGGTTTACGAAATAACAAACTGCAAAACTCATAAGCCATAGTAACCAAACGGCTAGAAGAGAAAAAACCTTGGGAATATCTTTATTAGATAAACAAGCTACACACAAGCTTGTTCCTATACTTATTAAAATAAAGATTGCAGGGTGCGAAAACCAGATGGCAATGGCTCCAATAAATGCAAATGCCGCCATCCGAAATATATTAAGTGGCTTGGTCTGAACATAAATTGCTACGAGGAATAAAAGTAAGGTTACGGCCACATCGCTTGAGTATTGCTTGGTTTCCGATGCATAATAGATCAATCCTTTCGAAAACGAAAAAAGGAAAACTGCGACTGGAACGGCGTTTTTGTCAAGATAGTATTGGGCGACCTTATAAAAAATAAAAATTGAAGCTATTCCGCAAATAAAGGGAAAAAGTCGCAACACATACTCGCTACTGCCCAAAGTCCGTATTGCTAATTTTTCAACCATCAAGAATCCTACTGGGGCCCCCTGGGTATAGTCTAATAGTTGGAATAAGCCAGAGAAAGGCCGATCAATAATGTTCATCGCCAAACTTGCTTCGTCTATCCACAAGGCCCTATTAGACAAAAATTGTTTTAACCGCAGAAAAATACCGGCAGTAATAAAAAACCATATTAAAATCCGCCTAACATTTAAGCGAATTCCGCGGTGCATTATTGTTCCGACAACGTTTCTTAAGGAATTGGTTTTTAAAAATTTTACTTTAACCATTTGCATAGCAGTATGTTAAGTTTAGGCTAACGCCGACGCAGTACTTGGCGAAAAAAGACCATAAAACGACCGAGTTTCATGAAAAGATAGTTGATCGGAGTAACGAACACGACTGCGGGAGCCGATAGGAACAAGTATACCAAAGTGGCGGAAAAAAGAAAAGGCAAAATTGTTATGCAGCGCCCGCCAGAGTCATACTTTTCTCCAATGCTCCAAGGAACTGCACATAGACTCAGTTGCAACTAAATTCAATGGTCAGGTCCAGAAAAAACTACAAAGAGAATTTGGGCTTCAGGCTGGTATTATCAAAAACACGCATTGGGAAGATTATTCTTAAAATTAGCAGAAAATAATCCTGAATTCCGAGGATGAATATTTATTAATAAAACCGTATAATTTAAGCGGCCATACTCAATGCTGTTTAAATCTGGGTTACTTGGCGGCTGCATCAGGAAATGGCGCGAAGGCGCAACCAAAAAACTAACAAAAACCAACTAACACTAGCCATTTGGAGCAACCTGTTTCCTCATAAAATCAGCAACATTTAAACCCTCGCCTGTTTTAGAGCCCGCCTTGACAAAACACAGCCGCGGCAGTATATTAATGCCAACAGCTAAAGACTGCCCAGCAAGCAGCTGATGAAATTCTTTAACCCCATGCTTAATCCGCGGGAATATCTAACCTGCCTAAGAATAAATGATTGGTTGCATAGTTTAGGCTTAGCAATTCTAGGCATCGCTTTTTATTCCCCGGCATCCTTGTTCACACTGCCTGCTTTCTGGGGATTAATCATCTCCGCCCTTTATCTTGCCCACGGATTTTCATTGAATAATTGCTTTGACGCTGCCATCGATCAATACATCCATAAGAAATACCTGCCGCCGGCCAGGACCTCCTATACTAAATTCCTGATTTTTTCCTATTTGTTGTTATTCATTAATTGCTTAATGGGTTATTTTTTCTCCCGCAACACTATCATCCTGGTTATCTGCGGCAGCATCCTGGCATTAATCTACTCGGCTCCGCCTTGGCGCTTAAAAAAATACACCGCCCCGAATATAATTTTAAATTCTGCGGGTTTTGCCATAATTTTTCTCATTGGCTTTATTGCCGTAGGCGGCCGCATTACCTTAAAAGCAACGCTGCTGACATTATTCTTCGCCTTATTTTTTATTCCTTTGCAAATTATTCACCAGATCTCCCATGCTCAAGCCGATAAGCTTGAAAATATACCTACGCTTATCAACCGCTTCGGCTTAAAAACAACTCTTCATCTATTCTGCTGGTCTTTACTGCTTTTGCTCTGCTGGTCTTTACTGGTCGGTTTGACCTACCCGCCCTACCTGGGCGTCTTTTTCCTCACTACGCTATTCTGCTGCCTGATCTGGCTTGCGCTAAGCCGCATCAAATTCGGCAATGAACCATATCCCCAGACCGCCGCCGCGCTGCGGATTTTTGTCCGTAAAATCTGCATTTTGTTCGGCAGCATCCTTTTAACTATCTTTTATTTCGCCAATTAGAGACTATGATCGAAACAAGAAGTCCGTAAAGTATTCAGGCTTCTTCTGATATCTGCTAAGGACCGGATCTTTTTGAATTTTAGGATATTGCTTTGCCAGCGCAGGTAAGGAAGACGATTAATGCGGTTGCGCATCTTGATCAACTGCTCAAGCGGTACCCGGGTGTTGGCCAGCGGCGTTGGCCTAGGCTTGCCGTCTAGAGTCAACTGCCTCCAATAATCCTCTTTGAGCTCGCCGCTATTCAACAGTGTTTGATATAAACGCGAACCAGGATAGGGTATTAGTACATTAGCGATAAAATAATCCGCGTTTAAGCTCTTGATCAATTTGATCGTATTCTGTATTTGCTCTTGGGTCTCCCCGGGATTTCCCACCATAAAAAACCCCACGGTATTAATCCCCGCAGCTTTGGCCCACCCAAAAGCGTCTTGCACTTGGGCAAGGGTGATTTTTTTATCGATCCTGTCTAGAATTTCACTATCCCCTGACTCCACCCCATAAGCGATAGTTTTACAGCCCATTAACTTGAGCTTGCTTAAAATTTCTTTATTCACAGTATTAACGCGAGTGGTGATCCCGAATTCGATCTTGATTTTTCTTTCCCGCAGCCGATCGGCCATTTCCACCACCCGCTGCCGATTAAAAATAAACGTGTCGTCGAAGAAATCGATGGCTTTTATTTTTAGGTTTTTCACTAAATATTCTATCTCATCCACTACTCTTTTAGCGCTATGGAACCTTACCTTGTGGCCCCAGGGATCTTTCGAGCAAAAAGAGCAAGTATAAGGACAACCCCGGGCCGTCACCATGGTCGCATAAGGAGTAGCGAGATTACAGCCGTAATACTTAGATAGTTTCAGCAGGTCTAACGCCGGAAAAGGTAATTGATCTAAATCTGCGATGAGCTCCCGTGGTTCTGTCAGAATTATTTTATCTTGCTGCTTAAAAGCAATCCCCTTTATCTTAGCTAACTGCTCAGGCGCCTTTGCCATGCTTTTTTCGCGCAAAAGCTTCGCCACCTCCAATAAGGTAACCTCCCCTTCACCCACTACCCCTAAGTCAACACAAGCATGGTTCAAAACCTCCCGGGGATAGATACTAACGTGGTTGCCGCCGAAGACCACAGGAACAGAAAATTTCGACTTGATCAAACGTGCCAGATCCAAAGCCTGCAAGAAGGTAAAGGTCATATTCGAAATACCGATTAATCCCGGGCAGAACTTTGCAATCATGCCCAGTAGCTGTGGCCGCGTGACCTTTTCGACATTCAAATCGATGATCTGTACCTTAAAATTATGCTGGCGCAAAATAGCAGCGAGGTAGCAAACCCCTAAATGCGGATAGACCCCGAAGTTTTTGCTGATTCTTTTAGGCATCCCGTCGTTCAGCTGCCCGGAGATGCTCTCGCGAATGGATGGGGCAATTAATAAAATATTCATCTTGTTGAGCGGTGGATTGTTCTTAGTCGTTAATCTTTAATAAAATCTAGCCACTCTTGGTAATGCGGGTCTTGGGCCGTCAAGGCATTAATATATTTATTCCTTAAGCGTTTGATAAGGCTGGTCTTGCTTTGATTGCAAATCGGCCGGCTGCCGATCTGGCTTACCGGAACAATCCCCGCGGCAGTATTGGTCAGAAAGACTTCGTCTGCAGCTAATAACTCCTCAGGCAAAATACTTTCTTCTTTAGCCGTATAGCCTAAATCCTTGAGAATACGCAATACGGAATCTTGCGTAATCCCATTAACAGTATTCTTGCGGGGCGGGGTCTTGACTACATTTGCGCGCACCATAAATACATTACCAGAAGTTGCCTCCGAGACATAGCCTTGGCGATCTAAAATAATGGCATCATCCGCCCCTTGGCGGTACGCTTCTTTCTTGGCGATCACGCTATTGAGATATTTTCCGGAAATCTTGGCCCGGCCTAATTCATCCGACCAGGTATTGATCACAGACCCGGCTATGCAGACTTTGGCCGGCCGGCGCATATTCCAGCGATAAAGGGTGGAATTAAATTTTTTAGCCAAGATAGCAACATTTAATTTGTTGCTCGACGCGCCCAGACTCAAATAAGCGTTATCTTCAAAAATAATCGGCCGAATGTAGGCAGAATCGTAATGGTTAACCTTGATCAGCTCGATCATGGCTAAGCGTAAGGCGCCAAAAGTAAATGGAATTTTATAATTTAAAACCTGCGCTGAAGCAAACATTCTTTCCAAATGCGGGTCCATACGAAAGATCACCCTGCGCTCCGGCGACTTGACTTTGAGGCATAAAATCCCTTCAAAAATACTGGTGCCATAATGCAGGGACGCGGTAGCAATATTAATCAAACCTTGCTCCTGATCGATGCATTTCCCGTTAAGCCAAAGTTTTTCTTTAACCAAGGCACCTCTCCTTTAGGCTTTTGTTATCTTTTAATGCAATAGCATAACAAAAAGGTAAAATTTCACCGTCTAGATAATATCCCGTTTGGCAGTTTAATTTATCTACCTGCCCTGGGGCTGGCCAACTCCGCAGGCCGATCTTAAAGATATTTCTACCGTGGATCCAGGGTTTTTTTTCGTAGCGCAAAAGGAATTTTAAAAACCCCGTAACCAGCATGTGTAAACCATAAGCTTTTAACAGCTTTGGCAGAAGTAAAAATCCATTGGGCAGATTATCATTAGGCGCTAAAAAATGCCCCACCGGTAAACAGGGGTTATTTTTCGTTTTTAAGTGAAAATCGAAGGAGCAGTCTTTGGGCGCAAAAACTTTTCCCTGCAGTAACCGGCTAAGCTTCTGCTTGAGCCCCTGCTCTCTTAAAACCTCCTCTTGGGCAAAGGAGCACTCTTGGCAAACTAATGCTAGCAATTCATCGACCGAAAATTTAGCCGCAGCAAGATGTTTTGAGACCGGCACCATGGTCCTGATCCGCAGCTCCCGGATGAAATTCTGATGCTGGAGGCAATATTGCAAAATACCGTTTAGCTCATTCTCGTTTAACCCCTTGACTAGCAAAACCGAAAGAATGGTTTGAATTTGCGCCTGCTTGATATTCTGCAGTGCTTTTAATTTCAAATCCAATAATGGCTTGCCGTTAATTGCCTTGTAGACACTGTCGGAAAAGCCGTTAAAGGAAAATGAAATGTAACGCAAACCGCTGCTAACCAGGCTTTGCAGATAAGCGCGGTCAACCAGCCGTAAACCATTAGTAATGAGAAACACCGTATTGTGCCGGGAAAACAGCCTGATAACCTCTGGCAAATCCGCTCTTAATGTCGGCTCGCCTCCCGACAAAGAAATGATTTTGCCCCGGTATTGTTGCGCCAGCTTTTTTAAATTCGATAAAGGCACATCTTCACGCTGGTTTTGCACCCAATAACAGACCGGGCATTCTAAGTTGCACCGCGCTGCAACATCGATCATCAATTTATTAAATTTAAAGGTGCCGGTAGAATTTAAACCCTGCATTTTTGACTCGCTGCTGTTGCCCACTTTTGCGTCAGCATGATTTGCCTTAAACAAGAGGAGCGGTGTTCGCCTCCGGGGAAATCAGAATATAAATTGCACGTGCTCGCTAAATTGAAATCGATGTTCCAGGCGGTATGGAAGGTGCCGACAATAATGCTTGCCATCTCCAGGTCCATCAAACTATAGCGGCGACCTGACTTTAAACTTCCAAGATAAGACTTTAAAATTTTATAGATAAACCCGCGGAACTGCCTTTTGCAAAGGAATTCTTGCAACAAAAACCAGTAAGGCAGGCTAACCAATAGTTTACATATTTTAAATTTCGTTGTTTTGCGTAATCTTTGATTGATTTCCTTTAAATAATGATTAAGCTTTTTCAAGTTCACTATCCGCCCTAAAGTAACTATACTCTCCTGGCCCGGAAAAACATAAGCACGCATCTCGCACCAAGGATGCCTATTTGCTCCTTGGCCGGTAATTTGGCCAAAAAGTGAAGAAAGATAGTAGCCAAAGGCGCTGCCATCGATAAAATCCTCCCGGCTGATCCCGGTTTTAGCTTCGACAAGCTTAAGGATCTGCGACATATTCATCGGGCTATGTTTACCTACCCGCCCCATCTCCCAAACCGGGTTAAGATTGAGGATCTTAACGTTGCTGTTTTTCTGCACCACAAAATTGACCAATTTTTCTACCTGGCCAAGATTAATTTCTTGGACCAGCATCGAAAACAAATAGACCGGGATCCTGGCGGCTTTCAGCTTTCCGATAACCTCCAGTTTGCTGGCTACCAACCGCTCCCCTCTGATCATCTGGCATTCCTGCTCATCAAAGGTATCGAATTGTAAAATCACCAGGTCTAAGGCATGTTCTTTCAAGCGGCTGACAAAGCCCTCATCCACAAGCTTCTTGCCGTTGGTAAATAACGCTACATGGTATCTTTGTTTTTTGATCTCCCCGATGATTTCAAACAAATCCTCTCTTAAGGTGGGCTCGCCGCCGGATAGATAAACCGTGGAACCTTTAAAACCAGCGATTGCGTTCTTGATGGCGGCTAAAGTAGGTTCGGGGAATTGGCATTCATTCGCCCGCGCAAAACAAAAAGCGCAATTTAAATTGCAATGCGGCGTGAGATTAATAACTAAACCGTCGGGGGCAGCCGGCGAAAAGTGGTTTTTGAACAATGCCGCCATCGCCCGATAATCTGCCGCATCCCCAATCGGATGGAGCGCTTCGAAATATCCGTGCTCCGGACAGGTTTTAAACATGTAGGTTTTGCCGTCACGCTCGACAACTTGGGCATCAATCAGTTTCAGGCACTGCGGGCATAAACTAGTGGTCTTATTAATCAATACCATGATTTTTTTAACCGCTAAATTTACTTCTTAGGCGGCGCAATTAAACCAAACCGCTTTAGGTTATGCTGTTGGCTTGAAGTTTTTCTTGGCGCGGTCAATCGCATATTTAAATATTGTAAAGTACTCCAACTGAAACAGCCCTCTTTCTAGGCCCGATAATGAAAAAAACTTAACCTTTAAACAGAATACTTTCAGATAAATAAATCTAAAAAGATCTGCGATAAAACCTACTCCTTTTAACCGGAGCCCGCTGTCGAAAGAATTGCGTATACGCACCCACAGGTATACTACGGATAAAAACTTATTGGTATTACAAACAATCCCGGCTGGGGGTTGACTAAGTCTGGATCGCTTGTGGGCTAATGGAGGGCTATAGGCCATAGCCAGCTCGGTTTTAGGTAAAAACATAAAAGGGGAAAAAGTCGCCCGCAGCGGTTTTAACCGCGCCACCAATTGTCTGGTTTTCTTTCTTTCTTGCGCGTCGGTGCCAGGTGCATTATACATCAAGTAAAATAAGCAGGCGATATTTTTCTTTTTCAGCAAATCCACCGCCTTGGCCAATGCCTGGTTGGAAAAACATTTTTTATAAATCCGGTTGCGCACACCATCGTCACCGGTTTCAACCCCCAGGCCGACTACGGCGCAGCCGGCGGCAGCGATTAAATCCACATATTTTTCGGTTAATAAGTCTACCCGAGTCTGGCAAAACCAGGGCAGCCTGCGGTGCAGCCCTTTTTGAATGTAGAGCCGGCAGTAATCTTCGAGAAACGCTTGGTCCAAACCAAATACTTCATCATCAAATCGAATATATTCAAAACCAAAACGGCTGTATTTGGCGATGCTAAATTCGATCTCCGTGATGACCTGCCGGGCAATCCGCTGGCGCAAGAAATCCCCCGGGATAACCTTGCGCAGGGCGGGGTTAGAGCAAAATGAACAGCCATAAGGACAGCCCCGCGAAGAGATAAAACCCAACCGTTCATCGAGCTTATGGATGTAGTAATCCAGGTCCCAATAATCCCAATTAGGGAAAGCCAGGGTATCCAGGTCCTGGCAAAAGGGGC
>ERZ1645192.693-NODE-693-length-28063-cov-6.805020_pt1 | contig 28063 bp, 25 predicted proteins | sample MGYA00575354_ERZ1645192 | MGnify/ENA primary metagenome ERZ1645192 (study PRJEB40844, sample SAMN11349763) | freshwater sediment metagenome | isolation source: river sediment | host: Sediment | place: India: Faizupur Khadar , New Delhi | collected 2017-02-21 ... | reverse complement strand
AAATAAAATTATATTTTTGCAGTCGGAAATATAACATTTTTCCAACAATTGGATATAAAGCCGATAAAAGACATAAAATAGAATTTAAGAATTAGGTTTGTATAATTTGTTTGTTTGGGAAGCATTCGAAAGAGTGCTTCCTTTTTTTGTGGGGTGATTCCAAATTCTCCCCTTCACTGTTGACGAAAAATTGAAATTAATTCCTTTTTCCGTTTATAATTGAAAAAAGATTATTTTTGCAAAATAATAAGTATACCTTACATGTGAGAAAAAGTGTATATATAAACTAGTTAAATCGCATTAAAACAACTTTAATAGTACTAACAATAAAATATTAATAAAATGAAAAACTATTTTAACTTTATTTTGACAGGCAAAAAACTTTTACCTATTTGGCTATTATTCCTAGTGTTATTCATAGTTCCGTATGGAATTATGGTGTTAAAAATTAATGATATTCAAACAGGAGAAATCCAATCATTATTAATTTTTCCATTATTAATGGTATTATTTGTAATAGCATTTTTATTAACATTTTATATAGCAAAATTAATAATTGAAGGCGTTGTATATAACGACAAAATGATTGTCTTTCATGGAACTTTTGGAAAATTTATCGGGATTGTACTACTTGGATTTTTTTTAAGTATAATAACACTTGGAATTTATATGGCTTGGTTCATTAGGGATATTAATAGGTTTTTTATTAATAATTCAATATATGATTCACAATCTTTAAAATTTCAAGGTAAGGGAGGAAAACTATTCGTTATTTTATTGTTGACTATTATTATTCCGATAAGTATATTATCAATTGTAATGACTACATATATTCTTAACAATACCGGGCAACTTTTTTCTTTTATGCTTATTCAGCAATTGATTACAGTAATAATCATGATACCTTATATGTACTTCGTTTATAAGTGGATGGTTAATATTGATTATAAAGATTTTAATATTACATGGGAAACTAGTTTTTGGAGTTCATGTAGCAAGATTGCTTTTGAAATATTATTAACAATTATTACATTAGGAATTTATTTCCCCTTGGCGATTATTCGTTTGTATAAATATTTTGCAGATAAGACCATAGCTAATGGGAATGATAGAAAACTCAAATTTGGTTATGATATTGACCTGTTAAATGATTTTCTATTTATTTGGGGGCAGACACTTCTGACAATTATTACGTTAGGAATTTATTATCCTTGGGCTTTTTGTAAAATTGGGAAAAGGATTTTAAGTAAAACATATTTGACAGAATATTAACGTAACCTAATAATTTCTCATTCTTAGCTCTGCAATCTCTAAAAATAAAGTAAGAAATTTACCCACTCTGCTTTTAATCCTTTTTTTTCGTTCTGAAAAAACCTCTCGGCACACGGGACAAAAAAACTGACAGCTGACAGCTTTCTTACTTCTCACGTTTCTCTCTTATAACATCTCTCCTTTCCAAGCTATTTTTAACTGATTTCTCCTCTCTAGGAATTTGTACGCGTACAAACGACAATTTGTATGCGTACAAATGACAATTTGTATGTGTATAAACTACAATTTGTATGCGTACAAATTACTAATTGTATACGTACAAATGATAAGAAGTACGCTTGCTTTTTAGATTTTTCCGTTTTTTAGTATTTTAGAGCCTTGCATCAAGTTTAATTTTTAATTATTTTGTTTATATTTCTTAATAAGTTTCATTTATTTAGTAATTTTGCATCGTAATTAAAACAAGCTTTTTTTATCTGAAAAGTTTAATACATAACATCATATATTTACCAAAAACAAATACATGAAAAAAATTATATTTTCTTTATTATTGGTATCAAGTCTGCAGTTAAGCATTGCACAGCCTGATTTTATGGTTACAACGGGCATAGGCTACAATGCTTCTTTTATGAATTCAAAAGTGTTTGATTCAATCGTTGATTATTACAATGTAAGTAGGCCCTGGCTTAGTAAAGAGCTAAATCATCTCAAATACATGCATGGCTTTGCCTGGAATGGTTCGGCAACGCTGGGGGTATTTTTGATAGATTTAAACTTTCTCGGTAGGTCGACCGTCCTCAGTTCACAAGGAGAACAAGATGGCGAAATGTTTCAACGCGATATTAAAGTCCAAAATGGCTCTTTCGGCTTAGGTCTCGGATTGAACATTATCAAACTCCCTCCCTTTACCTTCGGCTTGGGTTTCGATGCCGAAATTGGAGCAATCAAATTTAAAAAACGCATGTATCCTGTCAATACTATCGGAAAACCGGACTATGAAGATATTCACAATATCCTTTCTAGCGGAGGTAATGTGTGGATACAATGTATGTTGTATGCCCCTATTTTCGATGATGAAGATAATGGACTTGGTATAGCCATAAGACCTTATTACCGTTTTGATTTTTTACCTTATAACTTTGAATCGGTTGATGAAAATATTAATGCGATACCCTACCCCAATACTAAAAATGGTAATCTTAATCATTTTGGGGTTGAAGTAGTTCTTAATGTTGTTTTTTCGGAATAAAACGAAAGCCTTTGTTTCTTTCTAAAATCGAAATTACCGACAGATAAGGTGAGGGGTTTAGGCTATCAAAGACATAGCTATTAGTGTAACAACCAAGAACCGAACAAAGCGGCCTATCAGCATAAACAAAGCAACCACGAGCGGGTTGACTTTAAAAAAGCCCAGCGAAATGGCAATCAGGTCGCCTATAAAAGGCAGCCACGCCAAAAAGGCAGCAAAAATACCGTACTTTTTTATTTTTACATGGAAGTTTTCGATTTTTTGCTTATCGACTTTCATGAATTTTTCCAACCATTCCCATTTGCCGATATATCCTAAGCCATAAGAAGTAAGTCCTCCCAAGAAATTTCCGGCAGTAGCAATCAACAAACAGGCGTAGGGATTAAATTTTAAAAGGATAAGCGTCGTTAATATCACATCCGAACTTAAAGGGACAATGGTAGATGCTAAAAAGGAAGATAGAAACAATCCCCAATAACCAAGATGTATAAATGTATCCATAGAGTGTGTTTCAATACGTGCAACGTTTAATACCTTAAATGCCTGTTTTTTTTATTATCTAAGGTCTAGATTTTATTTTTGAGTTTACATAATCGTTCCATGGCTGTTTCCAAGGTTTTACGAGGGCAAGCGACATTCATGCGCATAAACCCTTCGCCAACACTGCCAAATTCATTGCCATTGTTTAAGCCTAATTTTAATTCGTTGACAAACAACTGCTGTAAATCGCTTGCCGAGCTTGAAATTTTACGACAATCCAGCCATAGTAAGTAGGTTGCTTCCGGTTGAATGATGCTAATTTCAGGAATATTTTTTTTGCAAAAAGTTATCACATACTCAATATTTCCCTGTAGATACTTCCACAAGGCGTGATACCATTTTTCCCCTTGACAATAGGCTGCTTCGGTAGCAATGCCTCCAAAGAGGTTGCCAAACGCAATGTGTAATCCGTTGACAGTTTGTTGATATTGTTCGCGTAAGTCTTTGTCGGGAATAACAATCATGGAGGTGGACATGCCTGCCAAATTGAAGGTTTTACTGGGTGAAAAACAGGCAATCACTTTGTCTGTTAAAGTAAGTAAACTACAATGTTTAGAAGGTTTGATAATTAAATCGCTGTGTATTTCATCGGAAATAAGGGTGATATGATGCGTGTTACAGATATGCAATAATTTTTCGAGTTCATCTTTTTCCCAGCACCTGCCCACGGGATTGTGAGGATTGCACAGGATTATCATTTTGGTTTTGGTATCGGTGATGCGTTCCAAATCCTCGTAATCCATAGTATAACGACCCTTATCAAGGAGGAGGCAATTTTCGAGCAATACCCTGTCATGATCGCTGACGGCATTAAAAAAGGGAGGATACACCGGCGGTTGAATAATGATTTTGTCTTTCGGACGGGTATAGGTCAATACAGCCATATTTAAAGCCGGAACCACTCCCGGTGAAAAGCAAATCCATTCACGTTCTATGTGTAATCCGTGACGTTTATACATCCAACGGATAAAATTATCGTAATAAGAATCGCTAAAAAACGAATAGCCGTATACCGGATGTTCGGCACGTTTCTTTACAGCATCGATAATAAAATCGGGAATTGCAATATCCATATCCGCAATCCACATGGGGAGGATATCGGAATCACCGAAAACCTGTTCCCGGAAATCGTATTTAATACAATTCGTATGACTTCTTTCTATTTGCGAGTCAAAATTATAGAGCATAAAATCAATAGTTTATTTTCATCTTTTCAAACAAAGAGGTATTGTTTATGATTTCATAGGTTTTTAAGTAGGTTTGATCATCTTCGAGCCAAATTTTAGTTGATTTATTGGCATCATACAGGTTACGAGCAACGAGAGTTTTGATTTGTTTTTTAATAAACTTCTCCGTATCAAACTCCTGTTGTCTTTTATGATAGGCTGCCAATTCGGTTGAGATGTAAGTATCGAGCATTTTTTGAAGTTGTTCGTGTTTTTTGGTGTCTTCGGGAGACGCATAGATTTTGTTTAAGGTATCGGCATAGGTTTTACTGAAATCGCTAAGAAAATTACTGAAATCGAACAAAAACGTATCTTTTACATCTTCGGCCGTGGCAAAACGATAAAAATCTTGTAACACACTATCCGTTACAGTAAATTGAGCATTATACGTATCAAAGTCGCGGTATTTGCTTAAAAGCGTTTGTTTTTCTTCCTCTAAATAATTCATCACAAATTGGTTGAAAATATTCTGACGGAATAATTGCCAATAATAGTCACTAACTTTGATGGTATCCATGGGGATAAAAATATCGGGCATAATACCTCCTCCACCGTAAACAACTCTTTTTTTATCGGTATAATATTTAAGAGAATCGGGGAAATGTATGCTGTCTTCGTGTATTAATTCACCGGCATTGTATCTTTTAATCAGTTCTCTGTTATAATCTTCAATGCCTTCATACGGTTTTTGAATACATCTGCCGCTGGGAATATAATAACGAGAGGTCGTCAGACGGATGATGGAACTGTCGGGCAACATGGTAGGTGTTTGTACCAAGCCTTTCCCAAAGGAACGTCTGCCGACAATGATACCACGGTCCCAGTCTTGAACGGCACCTGAAACAATTTCGGAGGCTGATGCCGAATATTCATCAATGATAATAACCAATTTTCCTGTTTCAAATTCTCCTTTTAGTTTTGTATTATAATTTGTTTTGTTGTAAGTTTGATTGTTTTGGGTATAGACTACCAATTTCTGGTCGGCAATAAATTCATCGACGATATCAATCGCTGCGCTTAAAAAGCCACCGGTATTTCCCCTCAGGTCGAAAATTAAATGCTGCATACCTTGGGCTTTTAACTCACGCACAGCATTTTCAAATTCTTCTTTGGTAGTTTGTGAAAAACGTTCTAACTTGATATAGCCTGTTTTTTTGTCTACCATAAAATAGGCTTCTATGCAATTGATGGGTATTTTATCGCGAATAATGGTAAATACCAGCGGATTTGATTCTTTCCCCCTTTTAATATGCAGTTTTACCTTTGTGCCTTTAGCTCCTCTTAATTTTGAATAAACCCATGCGTTGGTACATATCTCCCCTACAGCACTTGAATCATCAATTTTAATGATTTTATCTCCGGCAATAATGCCTACACTTTCGGAAGGTCCTCCTTTGATGGGTTGAACCACGACGATGGTATCTTTCATAATTTGGAATTGAACGCCTATTCCTTCAAAATTACCTTGTAAAGGTTCATTTGTTCGTGTAACTTCTTGTTTAGGAATATAGATGGAATGAGGGTCTAATTCTTTCAACATCTCTATCGTTCCTTTTTCAACGATTTGGTTAAAATTAACACTATCGACATAAAAATATTTTAAAAAATGAAGAAACCGTGTCATTTTTTGTTGGTTTAACAAAAAATCATCCGTTTGTTGGGCATAGGAAAAATTGCCGGAATTTATTAAAAAACAACATAAACTAACCAAAAGCAGTTTGTATTTCTTAGCGTTAAGCATAGTGTAATATTTAGATATTCAATTAAATAATTATTTCTTAGTACAATTTTTTTTGTTTGCAAAGATATATTAAAATGTAAAAGAAGCATAACATTTTTAATTCTTTTCTTTCAAAAGAAGGGAAGAGGAGGATAAGTCTTTGTTTTTCAATTTTTCTTTCAGAATGAAATCCTTTATTCCGTTATAAAAAAGGAGTATTGTATAAGATGATGCTGCTAATTATTTAGCATTTAAACTTTCCGCACCGCTCACCATTTCAATCAATGCATTGGTTATAGAAGCTTGACGGAGTTTATTATACGTAAGATTTAATTCCTTGATAAGATCATTTGCATTTTCGGTCGCTTTATGCATTGCCGTCATTCTGGCACCGTGTTCTGAGGCCAACGATTCCAACACACATTGATACAATTTCATTTTTATCAAAGCAGGAATTAATTGTTGATACAATATTTCTTTAGGAGGTTCACAAATAAAGTCAATAGGAGAACAGTCTTCAGCTTTACCATCGAATGAAATGGGCAAATAGGGAGTATTGACAATTGTTTGATTGCTTGCATTTTTAAATTTGCTATACACAATTTCTACTTTATCGATTTTTTTATCAATATACAGATTCATTAAATTAACGGCAATTTCACTGACTCCTTCATACGTGCAAGTATTGACTATTTCATTATAAGCCCCCAAGCAAGGATAGCGTTTTTTTCTCACATAATCGCTTGCTTTTTTCCCTATACAAATAAATTGAACTTTATTTTGTTGGAGTTGGTCTTTATAGGTTTTTGACAACACATTTTCAGAATGTTTCAAAATGGCATTGTTAAAGCTTCCGCATAAACCTTTATTAGAAGTAATAAGAACAATAACAATATTTTCCTGATTTCTGATTTCTTCTAAAGGGTTAGTGTTTTCTTCTGTTTTCAAAGAAACCAAATGACATACGATGTCGGAAAGATTGGTTGAGTAGGGTCTGAAATTAAGAATACTTGTTTGAGCCCGTCTCAATTTAGCAGCTGAAACCATTTTCATGGCGCTGGTTATCTTTTGTGTTGAGCGGACACTAATAATTCTGGTTCTGATTTCTTTTAAACTCGCCATATGATTTATTCGTATTTTTTAGCTATGGTAGTACAAACGTCATAAAGTACTTTTGTTATAGCATCATCAATATTTCCTTTTTTGAGTTCTTCTAAGGTGTCGGCATGATTATTATGTAAAGCAAGTAAATATTCTGCTTCAAAATCAGCCACTCTGTTAACAGGTATTTTTTGCAACAACCCATTGGTGCCGCAATAAATAATGGCTATTTGATTTTCTACTTTACAAGGAGAATATTGGGGCTGTTTTAATATTTCAACATTACGTGCTCCTTTATCCAATACTGCTTGCGTAGCAGGGTCTACTTCAGAACCGAATTTTGCAAATGCTTGTAATTCGGTATATTGCGCCTGGTCAAGTTTTAAGGTACCTGCAATTTTTTTCATGGCTTTTATTTGTGCATTGCCGCCAACACGGGAAACAGATATCCCAACATTAATAGCAGGACGTATCCCGGCATTGAATAAATTTGTTTCCAGGAATATTTGTCCATCGGTAATGGAAATCACATTTGTAGGAATATAAGCGGAAACGTCACCGGCTTGTGTTTCAATAATAGGGAGTGCTGTTAAGGAGCCACCACCTTTAAGGATAGGTCGCAAGGATTCGGGGACATCATTCATTTTTTGTGCAATTTCGTCCGATTCGATAATTTTCGCAGCTCTTTCAAGTAAACGGGAATGTAAATAGAAGATATCTCCCGGGTAGGCTTCCCTTCCTGAAGGACGACGAAGCAATAAGGAGACTTCACGATACGCCACGGCTTGTTTAGAGAGGTCATCGTAAATAATCAAAGCATGACGACCGGTATCACGGAAATATTCACCGATAGAAGTACCGGCATAAGGAGCATAGAACTGCATGGCAGCAGGATCGGAAGCGGTAGCGGCTACAATTACCGTATAAGGCATAGCACCGTGATCTGTTAAGGTCTTAACAATGTTAGCAATGGTAGAACCTTTTTGTCCGACAGCAACATAAATACAATATACCGGATCGCCTTTATCAAAAAATTCTTTTTGATTGATGATGGTATCAATAGCAATAGCTGTTTTCCCTATTTGACGGTCACCGATAATTAATTCTCTTTGACCTCTTCCAATGGGAATCATTGCATCGATGGCTTTGATACCGGTTTGCAAAGGTCTTTTAACCGGTTGTCTAAAAATAACGCCCGGAGCTTTTCGCTCGATAGGAAGGTCATAGGATTTTCCTTCGATAGGACCTTTTCCGTCGATAGGTTCTCCCAGTGTATTGATAACTCTTCCAAAAATTCCTTCTCCTACTTTAATAGAAGCAATGCGTTTGGTACGTTTACATATATCACCTTCATTTAACTGTTTACATTCTCCAAGAAGAACAATACCAACGTTATCGTCTTCCAAATTAAGCACAATGCCGTAGATGTCGTCTTTTTCAAAATAAATTAATTCACCTGCTTGTGCGTTGGAAAGTCCGTATACACGGGCAATGCCATCACCTACTTCCAAAATAATACCGGTTTCTTCTAATTCAACACTATGGTTAAAATTAGCTAATTCTTGTCTTAATATTGCGGAAATTTCCGAAGGTTTTATTTCTGCCATTTCTTATTATTTTTATTTTATCTAGATTAAAAATTGGATTGGTAGCTTTTATCCATTAGTTCTTGTTTTAACAGTTCTATTTGTTTTTTAATGCTTGCATCTACGTAATAATCATCAAATTTAAAAGCTAAACCTCCAATTAATGTGGGTTTGATGTGTTCAATGATTTCTGTTTCCGCGTTTGTAAATGCTTTTACTTTGTTTTTTATATCCTTAATGGTATCTTCATCTAAAGCACATGGACTGAAAATATCGAGTGTAATAATATTTTTAAAGCGTTTATATAGTTTTACATATTCTTCACAAATAAGCGTAATTTGTACTTCCCGGCGTTTATGAAGGATAAGTGTCAGGTATCGTAAGGAGATATCGGATATTCTCGATTTAAAAATAGCATTGATGATATTTATTTTTTTATCGATACGAACAGCAGCGCAATTAATGGTTAATCGTAAGTCTTTATAACTATGAAAGATATTATTAATTAACACTATGTCTTCGCTAACTTTGTCGATTTCATTGATTTCTTCGGCAAAATCAAAAAGAGCTTTTGCATACCGACCGGCAAGTTTTGTTCTTTTCATAAGCGAATTAGTTCAATTTAATATCATCGAGTAATTTATGGACATACTGTGTATTGGCTTGTTTGTCTTTTAATTCATTAACAATGATTTTTTCGGCTATCTCAATCGAGAAATCGGCAATAATATTTTTAATCTCTGCGATAGCTTTCATTTTTTCATAATGAATGGTTTCTTTAGCATTTACAATGATACGTTCTGCTTCTTCATTTGCTTTTTCCTTAGCTGTATCATACATGTTTTGGCTTACTTTACGTGCTTCTGTCAAGATAGCATCTCTTTCATTTTTAGCCTCTTTCAATAATATTTCATTATCAGCTTTTAAGAGTTTCATTTCCTCACGGGTTTTATTAGCCTCTTCCAAAGCTTGCATAATATTATCTTCACGTTTTTTGAGCATATTCATGATGGGCTTCCATGCAAATTTGCCCAAAATAAAAACTAATATTAGGAATGACAAAGTCATCCAAAATATCAAACCGATTCCGGGTAATACAAGTTCCATATTATTATATTTTAACTATGATATTTCTTTAAAAACTTACAAGCAACATATAAAAATGTTGCTTATAAGTGCAATTTATTAACGAAATTGTGAATGTTCTTATTGAAGAACTATCAACATACAAACAACAATAGCAAAGAAGGCAACCCCTTCAATAAGGGCGGCTGAAATAATCATATTAGTACGAATATCACCGCCTACTTCCGGTTGACGAGCTAATGACTCTAAGGCGCTTTTACCGATATTTCCGATACCTATACCGGCTGCGATTGCGGCAATTCCCGCACCTATTCCTGCACCCATTTTACCTAATTCTGTTGCAACTTCTAATAAAATTGATAATATTGACATTTTTTTTATTTTTAAGTGTTTATAAAATAAATTATTTTCTTTTAATGTGTTTCTGTTACACCATGATTTTCATGATGATGCTCTTCGATAGCCATTCCTATATAAATAGAGGAAAGCAATGTAAAGACATAGGCTTGAATAAAGGCTACCAATAATTCCAGGAGCCCCATAAAAACATATAAGAGTACGGAGGCTACCGATACTCCATATCCGGCAATGATATTCCCTTCGCCTAAAATAAAAATTAAACTGATAAAACCCAATGCGATGATATGTCCTGCTGTAATGTTTGCAAACAAACGAATCATCAAAACAATAGGCTTTGTGAATACTCCTACCAATTCGACAATAGGCATAATCGGGAGTGGGATTTTTAACCACCAGGGTATACCCGGTGCATTAATAATATGTTTCCAGTAATCTTTGTTACCACTAACATTAGTGATAACAAAGGTACACATTGCCAAAACGAATGTAACTGCAATATTTCCAGTTAGGTTAGCACCTCCCGGGAAAAAAGGAATTAACCCGAAAAGATTATTGAATAAAATGAAGAAAAACAAAGTGAGTAAAAACGGTAAATATTTTTCATATTTAGGTCCGATTGAAGGTTTAATAATATCATCACGGACAAACAATAAAATGGGTTCAATTACACGTGCCATTCCTTTGGGAGCAGTACATCCATGTTTTTTATAACTTTTTGCTGCGGACAGTAATATCCATATCAATAAAAAAAGACTTATAAAGAGAGATAAAACATTCTTTGTGATGGATAAATCAATAATTGAAGCTTCTTTATCTATCATTCCATTATCGTCTACTTTGACTATTTTGCCTTTGTTGGGTCCTTTCTCATGGCAAATGGCAAAACCTTTATAGGCTTGCTGCCCATGATGAAAATTACCCGAGCTGAATACATATAATTTTCCATCATTAATTAATAGTACAGGCAAGGGAATTGCGATATGTTTTTCACCTACGGTCATAATATGCCATTCATAGGCATCAACAACATGTTCGATAATGGTAGAGCCGGCATCGAAAGCTTTTTTTTCAGGATTAGTGCCTGAAGCAACTCCTGCTTTTGGAAGCATAAGTAGTAAAATGTTGACAAAAAGTAAAATTTTCAGTTTTAGACAACAACCATGTTTACAATTACTTAATCGCATAATTTCTTTTATGTATAGCAGCGTTAAAAAAAAAACTAAAGTAATAAATTTTTAAATATCAATTTTGAAAATAATAATAATTTTTATATAAATTATTAAGTCATTGTATATTTGCAAATAAAGCTTTTTGCTGCATTTATTTTGTTGTATTTTTATACAGTGAGATTGTAATGGTATTCACCACAACTGCAAAAACGCTTAATCCAATAAAATATCCTTTTAAGTCAGAAAAGGAAGTCCCTTTTAAAACAATATATTTGAGTATCTCCATAAAATGTGCAATCGGGTTGATGATATTTATTGTTTGTCCCCATTTAGGCATGCTGTCGATAGGAGTAAAGAGACCACTTAACAAAATAAAAATGATGAATAGAAACATAATGATATAAGTAGCCTGCACTTGATTGGTAGAGAAAATAGATACTATAAACCCCAAGCCCAGCATACCAAATAAGAAAATTGCCGTAAAGACCAATAACAATAATATAGAACCTTGAATGGCGATATCGAATAAAAAATACATGAGTATCAATCCAATTCCAAATTCAATCATGCCAATAATCCAGAAGGGTATTAATTTACCGATAAAAAATTGCCATTTAGAAATAGGAGTTACATTCATTTGTTCAATAGTTCCCAATTCTTTTTCTCTGACAATGTTCAATGTAGAGAGCATTGAACCAATCATTGACACCAATACAGCGAGGATTCCGGGCACAAAAATATTTTTATAATCCATTTTTTTATTGAACCATCGTGATGTAAAAGCATGTATTTGAATGGGTATTTCGGATATTTCCTGACTATATATACTTGCCACATAAATCATATAATCACTTAAAAATTGTTGTAAGTAAGCAACTCCCACAGCGGCTTTCATGTTATTGACTGCATTAGCCGAAATACCAATGACAGGTTTTTCTTTGAGAAAAATTTTCTTTTCAAAATGCTGGGGAATTTCCAAGATAATATCTACATTGTCTTTTTTCATTTGTAAATCTGCTTCTTTTCTGGTGGGAATGATTTCAATGATTTTAAAATAATTTGTTCCTTCCAAGGAATGCTGAATATTACGTGAGAGGGAAGAATGGTCGTAATCAATCACAGCTACATTTAAACTTTTAATTTCCATATCAGCAGAAAAGGGGAAAATAAGCAAATATGCCAAAGGCAAAACGGTAATTAATCGGGCAAGTATCGGATTCCGAAAAATTTGAATAAATTCTTTTTTTATAAGAATTAATATTGTTCGCATAGCATTAAAATCATAACAAAATAGTAACGTTTCTATTTCTTATTCATTGTTAGAAAAGAAGAAATTTAAAAACTAATCCTAATAATTATTTTATCATATCATATATAGATGCTAATTTATTCAAAACTTTTATGTCGTTCTACAAAATTTAATGCAGGTATATTCGTTTAATGAATAAATCCTTTGGTGTTTTTCTATAATAGAATACAATAATGGCACAAGTAGAAATTACGATTAATTATGTTGCAGAATGGACTGATAAATCAGCGCGAGTCTTGGTATTGCAAACAAAAGACAAAATGAAATCATTCCCCATCATCATAGCAGAAAATGAAGCATTTAATTTAGTGAAAGAAATCGAACAAATTCAACTTAAACGACCACAAACTCATGATTTAATATATAATATCCTTATCGATTTTAATATACAAATAAATTATGTGCAAATTTATAATTTAATGGAAGGTATCTTTTATACCAGAATAAATTGTGCATTAGAAGATAAAGAGCTTAATATTGAATCTCGAGTATCAGATGCGGTTATATTAGCTTTAAAATACAAATGTCCGATATATGCTGAAGACTTTATTTTAGAACGAGTTGGTATATCTTCCGATGCATTGGAAGAGACCACTCCTGAAGAAGAATCACACCCTAATTTATCCAATAAATCCATCAAGGAATTGGAAATTATTTTACAAGAAGCCGTACAAAATGAAGATTTTGAATATGCTACCTTGATACGGGATGAAATTAATAAGAAAACAAAAATGTAATTTTTTTTTTATTCATGCGTATGCAGGATTCTCTTGGTATAAAAAAGACTTTTTATGTTGATAATATGGAATATACATTGCAGGATGTGAGCCCTTCAGCGCATATTATCAACAAAAAAAGCTGGAGCTCTCGCTTAGAAGAAGAATTAAAATCTAATATTTTATTTAAACAAACACAAAAAGATTCCTTAGAAGGCGAACAAATATATCCTAGTCAGCTTATAGTACAACAAAAAATCGATTACAATGAAGGAAAACTCTTAGAGAAACAGTTTGATTGGTTTTTTATTTTTTTTATTTTATTATTTTCTCTTTTGGCATTAATAAAAGTATTGAGTCTGAAAAGTCTATATAATAAATTTTACTCAATCCCATTGTCTATAGAAAATAATTTTTTTAACTCGGGAGCTTTACTATTTATTATAATGTATATAGGTATAGGCATGGGATTGATATTATATTCATTTTTAGGATATTTGTTGCCAATAAAAAATGAACTTCTTAAAATACTCTTTTTTATTGGAGGATTTTCGTCTTGGATGTTACTTAAAAGTATGATTTATATTTTTAGCGGTGTTTTATTTAAAATCAAAGACCAAACACAACAATATTTTCAAAACATTATTGTCATTAATTACTATATAATAGTTTTTCTTTTTCCTATAGCATTAATATATCATTACTATCCTTTTGATTTTTTAATCTATTTATTTTTTATTTTATGGGGATTAGCACATCTGTATCGCATAGGTTTGGGCTTTTTTATTTTTAAATCAAAGTTTTATATATATGAAAATTTTTTATACTTTTGTACGATTGAATTTTTACCCTTATTGTTAGGGATGAAAATATCATTAAATTATGTGTAGTCAATAGATTGTGTAACTTAAAATGTATTAATATTGAAAATAAAAAGTATACTTTTTTCACAAAATCCTCCCATTGACTTTGATAAAACGCCCTATGCTGAATTGTCGAAAAAACACAATGTACAGGTAGATTTTTTTAAATTCTTTCAAATTCAAGGAATTTCTCTAAATCAATTTCAAAAAAATAAAATAAATATTCCTGATTATTCATCCATTATTTTTACTAGTAAGAATGCTATTAATAGCTTTTTTGCTATATTAAATGAGATGAAAATAAAATTATCTCCTGAGGTACGATATTTTTGTATTAACCAATCAACAGCATTATATCTTCAAAAATATATTAAATATCGTAAACGTAAAATATTTATTTCTGACGGTACAGCAAAAGAACTGGTTAATATTTTAGAAAATAATATGGAACATCCATTTCTCTTTCCTTGTTCTATTGATTCATGCGTAAATCCTTTATTGTCATTAATGGATAAAAGAAATATTAACTACCAAAAAGCAGAAGTATTCCAAATTGTAATGGCAAATCTTCATCACACGAAGATTGAAAATTATGATATGTTAGTGTTCTTTAGTCCGTATGGAATCCTATCATTAAAATCTAACTTTCCCAACTATCAACAAGGGGAAACCATAATTGCAGCATTAGGACATCAAGTTTTAGAAGTTGCAGGAGAATTAGGTATTAATATTGAAATTATGGCTCCTACAGCTGAACATCCTTCTATTTTTACAGCAATAGATGATTATCTGTTTAAAGTAAACGGGAAAAGAAAATAATTAATAAAATGAAGTTATTTAAGTTCTCTAAAAAAGAACGTATTTGTAAACGAAATGATTTTCAGTTACTCTCATCACAAGCTACTTCTTTTTATTCATATCCTTTCCGTTGTTTATATTTGGTTCGTCCCGCTAATTCATTTATCGTAAAAGTAGGGATTTCCGTACCTAAAAAAAATTTTAAATTAGCCATCCGAAGAAATCGTATCAAACGCATGATTAGAGAAACCTACCGTTTAAATAAAACGACTTTATATACTACTTTTGAAAATCACGCAATGGAATTGCTAATTTTTTTAATTTATACCGAAAAAAAAGAAATCCCGTATGATATTTTATATAAACAATTTAATTTATTATTAAACAAACTGATACATATCAATTTAAGGAATGAATTGAAAAATACAAATATTATCAATAATTGATATCTTTTTTATGTTATATTTGCAAACTCAAAATAAATTTAAAATAATTTTATAACTTACACATAATAAAATACTTAAAAAATGCGAAACAAAGGTTTTATTTTATTTATCGCTATTACATTAGGATTAATTTGTATATATTCACTCTCATTTACTTTCTGTACAAGAAATGTTGAAAATAAGGCAAAAGAATATGCATTGAATATTCCTGACAGAGAAAATATTTCAGTAGAATCAGCAGGAGATCCTTTTATGGAAACGTATTTATTGGATTCTATATATAAAGCACGTGAATATGAGTATATTCAAAAAATGTCGGATTCCGTAATTTATAATTTGCTTTTTGCAAAATGGACTTACAAAGAATGTAAGGAAAAAGAATTAAATTTAGGATTGGATTTAAAAGGAGGGATGAATGTAATGCTTGAGGTTTCTGTTCCTAACATTATTACTTCCTTAGCAGGCAATGGAGCGAAAGATTCTCTTTTTGTGAAAACAATGAAATTAGCTCTTGAAAAACAAAAATATTCTCAATCGGATTTTATTTCATTGTTTGAACAATCATTTAAAGAAATAGCTCCGGAAAATGCAAAATTAGCAACGATATTCCGAAAATTGGAATTAAATCAAAATAATCCTTCCAATGATGATGTTTTAAAAGCCTTGCGTGAAGAAACAGAAGCTGCTTTAAATAATACATTCATGATTTTACGAACCCGTATCGATAAATTTGGGGTAACTCAACCTAATATTCAACGTTTGCCTCAATCTGGTCGTATTATGGTAGAACTTCCGGGCGTTAAAGAACCCGAACGTGTACGTAAATTATTGGAAGGTTCTGCTAATCTTGAATTTTGGAGAACCTATGAATTTGCAGATATACAAGATTATTTCACTCAAATCAATGATAAGTTAGCTGCTTTGCAATCTGCTGAAGGAAAAGACACTACTTCTGTTGAAACAGATAGTTTATCAAGCACTTCGGAAGATTCTCTTGCTTTAGCATCGGAAACGACAAAAGATACATCTTTTGATTTAAGCGATGATGTGGGCAGTACTCCTGACGGACAAATGTCGCAAGAAGAAATTCAAGCTAAATATCCCTTATTCTCAAAGTTACAATTAAACGACAGAATTTCCGAAAAAGGTAAATTAGGACCTTTGGTAGGGTATTGTCATGAAAAAGATACCGCAGCAATTAACAAAATATTAAATTTACCATGGGTAAAAGCGCTGTTTCCACAAGATTTAAAATTATGTTGGCATGCAAAAACCGGGAAAGATAAAACTCCTTTCCATCAGTTAATCGCCTTGAAAGCTTCCGGAGAAAAAGGAGCTGTATTGGATGGAAATGTAGTAATTGATGCTCGTCAGGATTTTAATGAAAGAGCAGGCAATGAAATTAGCATGACCATGAATGCCAATGGAGCAAAACTTTGGAAAAAAATTACCGAGGATAATAAAGGAAATAGTATTGCCATCGTATTGGATAATCTAGTATATTCTTACCCTGTTGTTAATGAAGCAATTCCTAATGGTCGATCTTCCATTACCGGTGCTTTTTCTTTAGAAGAAGCTAAAGATTTAGCCAATTTATTGAAAGCAGGTAAATTGCCTGCCCCTGCCGTTATTGTTTCAGAAGAAATTGTAGGACCTACTTTAGGAAAAGAATCTATTCATGATAGCATGATTTCTTTCTTTGTTGCTTTTCTTTTGATACTTCTTTATATGATTTTCTTTTATAATAAAGCAGGTGTCGTTGCAGGAATTGCTCTAATGTTGAATTTCTTAATAGTAATGGGATGTATGGCATCTTTAGAAGCTGTTTTAACATTACCGGGAATTGCGGGTATGGTACTATCCTTAGGTATGGCAGTTGATGCGAATGTAATCATATATGAACGTATTAGAGAAGAAATTCGAGCGGGAAAAGGGGCTCGATTAGCTATTGATGATGGTTTTAAAGCTTCTTATTCGGCTATTATTGACGGTAACCTTACCACCATTCTTACGGGTATCATTTTGTTTATTTTTGGATCCGGTCCCGTTCAAGGATTCGCAGTAACTTTAATTATCGGGATTATTTCATCTATGTTTACAGCTATATTTATTGCAAGACTTATCTTTACATGGATGTTAAAACGCAATATTAAAGTTACATATAGTAATACGTTGACTGAAAATGTGTTTACAGGGATCAACATAGATTTTGTTGGGAAACGTAAAATATTTTATGTTATTTCTTGTATTGTTTTAGGGTTAGGCGTAGTTTCCTTATTTGTTAGAGGATTGGATTATGGGATTGATTTTACCGGAGGAAGAAGCTATACTGTTCGATTCGACCAGTCAGTAAAAAGCGATGAATTGCGTGAAAGTTTAACTAAAGCTTTTGATGGCGTTGCTCCCGAGGTAAAAACTTTTGGGTCAAATAAGCAAATGAAAATTACTACTAATTGGCGTGTGAATGAGAATAGTAGAGAAGTTGACTCCATTGCTGAACAAAAATTATATGAAGGGCTAAAACCTTTCTTCAAATCAGATATTACTAAAAATGATTTTAGTGTTACAAATCAAAATATAGGAGTTATTAGTGCTGTAAAAGTAGGCGCTGTAGTCTCAAGAGATATTACGAGAGGTGCAATTTTATCAGTTATTTTTGCCTTGATAGGAATTTTTATTTATATTGCTTTTCGATTCCGAAATTGGAGATTTGCTTTGGGTGGTATCCTTGCCTTGATACATGATACTTTGTTTACAATTGGAATGTTTTCAATTTTTCATGGCATTCTTCCTTTTACAATGGAAGTAGACCAAACATTTATAGCAGCTATATTAACAATTATCGGGTTTTCTATTAACGATACCGTAATTATTTTCGACCGTATTCGTGAATATAAAACATTGTATCCGAAACGATCTTTCCGAGATAACATAAATCATGGTATTAATAGTACATTAGGACGTACGATTAATACTTCAGGAACAGTTTTACTTACCGTACTTACTATTTTTATATTCGGTGGTGATGTGCTGCGAGGATTTATCTTTGCTTTAATGATGGGAGTTATTATTGGTTCTTATTCAACTATTTTTGTTGGATCACCTATTGCCTATGATTTAAATAGAAAAAACAACAAAGCAGAAAATAAATAATCAAAACAAATAACTCATACGAGTTTTAACAATAAGAGAGTGTTTAAACAAATACTCTCTTTTTTTATATCTAAAGTATCTTAGATATTTTTGTAATAAAGAAAAATAAAATTTTACTAATAGGGAAGGAAGTTTTATTGTTTTCTTCCATTTTTATGTGATAAAATGATGAATTTAATTGGTTTATTTTCGTAAAAAATTGTAGCATATTGAAAATTAGAAAAATAAAATTATAATTATTTTTGTAAAAAAGTGGGTTTGGCAAGATAATTGTAAATATACTAAATGAAAAAATAAGGACTCATAAAAATTAGGTTTGTATAATTTGTTTGTTTGGGAATCATTCGAAAGAATGGTTCCTTTTTTTTATGCCTTTTCTTTTTATATTTCGATTTTTAATGATCTATCGTTTAAAGTATAATAAGAAAGTCCTAACGAATCGCATTCTTTCTCCCACTTATTAATTTTGTATGTTGCATTGTTCATTGTAAAGATGATTGTTGCAGGTTCTATCATTTTAATGACGTTCTTTATTTGAATCCTCGGATTGGCATCTATTAATAGATATTCTATGTTCAGTTTTTCAGCAGTATGATTCTCGTAATAAATGGTCCTATTTACTATAAATATTGTTTTACCATGGAAATAGATAAAGTTTCCCGACCTGTAAAAATTGTTTTTACTATACTTTTCCTCAACAATTAACTTATTAATTCCTCTTTTGATACGATAATTTTGAATATGAAAATTAATATTTAAACTATCACTTAAACTTATACTATCCCCAACAACAAAAGCTGTTTTCCCATCCATACAATCCATTACAAAACCGTGAGGAATCGAATAAAATACAATTTCTTTGTTTTTATGATTTACCATTTCTTGGTGAATGCTAATTAGAAAAATAGATAAGACAGTGATTAGGAATGCAAAAAAATGCTTTTTCTTTTTATAAAGCAAAGCAGAAGCCAAAAATAAAATACATATATAACAGAAAGCCGTTTGCCAAGGATTCAGATAAATATTTTGGAATGTTGAAAAAGGCAATGATTCTATAAATGTTATTATGTAATTCATGCATTTTATCATATAATTTAACACTATAGATATATAATTGTATGCCCATTCCCAAAATGAAAGCGATAAGCAGAGAATGCCTGTCCCTACGACAAAAGGTGTAAAACTGATAATAGCTATGTTTGCTAATATAAAATAATTTGGAAATTGATGAAAATAACACATCGACAGTGGAAAGGTTAGTAACTGAGCTACTAATGTAACTGCCACTATTTCAAAAATGTAATTTCCAACTTTTGTTTTAGAATGATACAGATTCTTAACGGGTTTTTGTAACCATACTATTCCAAACACGGCAGCATATGACAATTGCATTCCCACTTCATAAACTATCAAAGGATTGATACAGCTTATAAAGAAAAAAGAAGTTAATAAACTATTATATGTGTTTGTATTTCGTTCAAATATATTTCCAAAAGCCACAAAAGTAAACATGGTAGAAGCACGCATTACCGAGGGAGACATTCCCGTTATGCACGCATATAACCATACAGTCAATAGTAAGAGTGCTGTTTTAACGATTTTTTGTCTTTTATTTTTGGATAAAAAGAATAATAAATAATTAATAATCATGAAAATAATCCCCACATGCATACCCGAGACACATAAAATATGACTTACTCCTGCAGAAGCATAACTTTTGGCAAGACGAGCATCTAATTTATCATCGGCTCCAAGTAAAATGGCTGATATAACCGCGTTTTCTTCTTTGTCTAAATTTCCTTTATTGAGAGTTTCTACTAATTTTTGTCGTATTTGCGAGGCGAATATCATTATTTTATTTCCTTTTTTATTATCTACTAATTCCCAAGCTTCATGGGAGATAAAACCTTGCAAATGGATGTTTTTTATTTCTAAATAACGTTTATAATTAAATTCTTGCGGATTTTTTGGTTCATCAATGCATTGTGCTTGTGTATAAAAAACAAGTCTGTCGCCGTACTTTATTTTTTCCGCTCGTTCATCTTTTTTAATAAATAAAATAATATTAAAATCAGATGTTTGCCAACGATTACTGTCTTTGTACTGAACGATACGTACAATTAATTTCACACTATTGGTTTTTATCAGAGGTGATTCTATGACATCACCTATATATAAATTTTTTTGATTTGATTCGGAGATAGTTAATGGCGCTTTGTTTATAGTAACATATAGATATGTGCTGAAAAACCCAATCCATATAAAGGAAACAATAAAAATACACCCACTAATTATTCGATATTTATAACGGATGTAATAATGGGAAAGAAAAATTGATACTATCCCTAAAATAGTAATTATCAATCCACAAAAAATGGGAATGTAAAAAAAATAGCGAAAGGTAAAAAAAAGTAAAGTACCGCTTAGGAAACTTCCTAAAATCCTTAATAAAGGATATTTACTCCAGTTAAACATAATTTGTTTGTTTTTTAATTATAAATCAATTCTAAATTAAAAAATAATGTGCAAAAATACAATTATTTTTTAGTTCTCAATCAAAAGCAAGTCGGGAAACAATAATTTAAATAAAAAGATTCACGTTTGCATTATCGGCACGTCCCATATACGTAGCTACACCACCTATAGTTACTTCATCCATTAATTCTTCTTTACTAACACCCATTACATCCATTGACATTTGGCAGGCAATAAATTCAACTCCGTTATCCAAGGCTTGTTGACGTAAGGATTCCAAAGAGTCAATCCCTTTGCTTTTCATTAAGTAACGCATCATGATACTGCCGGCTCCAAACATGCTGAATTTGGAAAGGTTAAGTTTTAAAGAACTTGAAGGCAACATAATACCAAACATTTTGCCGAAAAAATCTTTCTTCACTTTTGGTTTTTTCACTTTCTTAATCACATTTAATCCCCAGAATGTGAAGAATATTGTAACCTTTTGTCCGGTAGCGGCAGCACCATTAGCCAATACGAAAGTCGCTAATGCTTTGTCTAATTCTTGACTGAATAATATTAATGTTTTTCCTTTTCCGTCGCAGGTAGTTATTGTTGTACAATGTTTAGGCGATCCTTTTTCAATTACAACCGTATACTTTCCTTTATCATTTGTATTTGAAATAAGGGTGTTACCGGTCATGTTACACCATGCTTCCGCATCTCTTGAGAAACCCGGGTCGGTTGATGTAACTTCCAATACTTCGCCTTCTTTGATTTCATCAATTTTATTTTTCAATTTTAAAATAGGGCCCGGACATTGTAAACCGCAGGCATCCACTTTAATAATATTTTTAATTATTTTTTCCATAACAGGTTTTGAGGAATACTGAGGTGTATTCGTATCATTGTTTTTATTAATATTATGTGTAAGACTGACAATGGATTTATATGTTTTATATCCTCCCGAGAGATTAAATACTTCTTTAAATCCCCTCCCCATGAGTATTTGTTGTGCCAAATAACCTCTTAATCCTACTTGACAAAATATGGCAATAGGTTTGGTAGTGGGAATTTCATCCAAACGTGTACGTAACTCATCAACAGGAATGTTGATAGCTTCGGGAATACTTCCCAATTTAAATTCATCTTTTGTACGAACATCCAATAATGTATATTTTTTTGCCCCTGCATATTGTATGTCTCTCCAATAAATAACCGGCATTTTACCGCTTAGAATGTTTGCAGCTACATATCCGGCAATGGCAATTGGATCTTTTGCCGATGAAAAAGGTGGTGCATAGGTGTGTTCCAAACGAATAAGATCGTATATGCTTCCTCCTTTTTTTATCAATAGAGCAATCTGGTCAATGCGTTTATCCACACCTTCAATTCCTATACATTGGGCACCGAATATTTTTCCGTTTTCCGGATTGAATGCTAATTTTATAGTTAAATTAAAGGCATTGGGATAATAACCGGCATGTGATCCCGAATGAGTAGTGGAAGTTTTATAGGGTATATCATGTCTGACAAGCTGCTTTGCAGCTAATCCTGTTGATGCTACCGTTATGTCGAACACTTTTGCAATAGAAGTTCCAATAGCTCCTTCGTAAATGGATTTATTTCCAAAAACCATATTATCAGCTACAATTCGTCCTTGTCTATTTGCCGGATTTGCTAAATAATTTAACCAAGGCTTTCCGGTAATAGGATGTGGAAACTCAATAGCATCACCAACGGCATAAATATCTTTCTCCGAAGTTTGTAAATAGTCGTCAACCCAGATACCTCCGGTTTCACCTATTTTTAATCCGGCTTCTTTAGCCAGTTTTGTTTCAGGTTTAACGCCTATGGATAGAATAACAATATCTGCTATTAATATTTCGCCATTGTCTAATTGTACTTCAATATGATTATCTTTACGTTCGAAGGCTATCACAGATTTTTCCAAATAGAGAGTAACTCCTTTCAAAAGCAAATGTTCTTCTGCCAATGCTGCCATCGATAAATCAATAGGAGGCATTACTTGATTCTGTTTTTCTACGATTGCTACTTGTGCACCGGCATGATGAAGATTTTCCGCCATTTCCAAACCAATAAATCCTGCACCAACCACTACTGCTTTTTTAACGGAATGATGGGTAATATAATTTTTAATAGCATCTGTATCAGAAACGTTGCGTAGAGAAAAAATACCTTCTACATCAATTCCTTTGATAGGAGGCATAAGAGGGTATGCCCCCGGAGACAGTAATAATTTATCATAGGTTTCACTATATTCTTCTCCATTCGATTTCCGAATTTGAATGGTTTTATGAGCGGAATCAATAGAAATCGCTTCCTGTTCTACCCTTACATCTACGTTGAAACGACTACCAAAAGATTGGGGTGTTTGTAAAAATAATTTTTCTCTTTCTTGTATTACACCACCTATATAATATGGTAAACCACAATTGGCATAGGAAATATATTGGCCTTTTTCTAAAAGGATAATTTCGCACGATTCATCTACTCTTCGGATTCTTGCAGCTGCGGTTGCTCCTCCGGCTACTCCACCAACAATTACATGTTTCATTATTCTTTTTTTTATCGTTATAAATTATTAATGCTTTTTGAAATTTGTACTAATTCTCTCAAATTTACAGGCATTTGATTTTCGTCGCATCTGATAGAGGCTACCTTTATTTTACCCATTTCGGTTAAGGTAAAATACATTTTTCTTCTGTCTTTTTCTCCCATATAACGCTCAATAAATCCCTTGTCTTCGACAGTTTTAATTACTTTTGAAGTATTTGAAGCCGATAATTTTAACTCTTTTGATAATTCTCCGGATGACAAAGGACCTTTTTTTAACAAACACATTACCACACCTTCATTAAAACTTATTTCATACGTTTGTTGGAACTTAAATTCAAAATCGTTGATTGCTTGATTTATTTCACGTATATAACTTAGTATTTTTACTTTTTTTTCCATTTTATTTGATCAATATTTGTTTTATAACTTCAATAAATTTTTCTTTTGGCAATGCGCCCATTGCCATTTGTGGATTGTCGTGCATGGGAATAAACAGAAATGTAGGAACACTTTGAATGCCGAAAACACCGGCTAATTCTTGTTCTTTATCTATATCTATTTTGTATATATAAAGTTTCCCTGCATATTCTTTTGCCAGATCTTCTAAAATCGGGGAAACGGCTTTACAGGGTCCACACCATGTGGCGTAAAAGTCAATAATCGCCGGTTTATCTCCCAAATAAATCCATTCTTGTGAATTTTTCTCGTAATCCAATATTTTCGACAAAAAATCTTGCTTATTCAAATGGATAGGGCTAGAGATGATTTCTTTGAAACAATCTTCTCCTTCGTGATGTGCACAAGCTTCGCCACAATCTTTGATTTTACCGGCAAGATAATTTTTCACTACATCATCTACATTACCGCTGCATCCACGAATTACCTTGATGTTTTTTGCTTCCAACACGTTTTTGGCACCTTCTCCCATATTTCCGGCTAACATTATTTTTACGCCCATGGATTGTAATGTTGAAGCAATATCCGATTTACATCCGCATCCTTCCGGAGCTTCTAACGGCTCTTGAGCTATTATATGGTTTTGTTTATCTATAGTATAGATTGTATAGTATTGACAATGTCCGAAATGTTCGTCTACTCTTTTATCATTCGTTGGAACGGCAATTTTCATATGAATTTTTTATTTTTTTTGAAGTTTCAAAAGTACAAAATTTTATTGATATTTATAATTAATTTGCAAGAAATATTTTTATATTTTAATGATTTTGATATTATTTTGTTATCTATGTGTTGATTTTAAAGAGATTTTTACCGGAAGAAGCCTTTTATTTAAGAAATAGTTTTTTTAAAAGATAAAAATGCTATATGTATTTCGTCTCTGATACGACGATACACACTTAAAACATATTCCGCTTCTCCGTGTGCATCGGCAGGGTCTTCAAATCCCATGTGTAAACGATTTTTTACGTTTCCTATAAATATCGGACAGCTTTCTTTGGCATTGTCACAAACGGTAATGACATAATCCCATGATTCTCCCGTATACATAGCCACATTTTTCGGTATATGATGAGAGATATCGATTCCCAGTTCCGCCATTACCTTCCCAGCATTCGGATTAACTTGTTTTTCCGGTTTTGTCCCTGCCGAATGTACCTCCAGATTTTTATCAAAGGATTGTAAAAAGCCTTGCGCCATCTGACTGCGACAACTATTACCGGTACATAGAATAAGTATTTTCATTTATATAATTATATATTTATACCAAACTTCCAAATATTAATCCGGCTAAAGTAGAGAGCACAATTACCAATAATGTATATACTATCGTTTTTTGAGTTCCAATAATTCCACGTATCACTAACATATTAGGTAACGACAAGGAGGGTCCTGCCAATAATAATGCCAAAGCAGGTCCTTTACCCATTCCCGATGCCAATAAGCCTTGTATAATGGGAACTTCAGTTAAAGTAGCAAAATACATAAATGCGCCTACAAAAGAAGCAAAGAAATTTGAAAATATAGAATTACCTCCTACCAATGCACTAATCCATGCATTGGGAATTACACCGGCTATGGAAGTATTGTCGTGGGTGGAACCTAGAAGAAATCCCGCAATCACCACACCTATCGCCAACAAAGGAACGATTTGTTTGGTAAAACCCCAGGAGGAGAGTATCCATTCTTTGTTGTCGTTTTCTTCTTTTTTATCCAATAAAGAAATTATACTAACGGCAGTAATAGCTATCACTATGCTAATCATCGGATTGGAAAACAGAAAAGCGCTCAAAGCGGTTAATGCGGCTCCTATTAACACCAACCAAGGTTTAAGTTTTAAGATATATATCATCGAATATACCAATACAAAACCAAAAGCTCCCGTAATATACCATTTATAAGACCAAATATAAAACCACAGACTTGAAGTATCTTCTGCCGAAGGTTTTCCCCAGTTTGCAAACACTAATATCAACACTAACGTAAAGAAGTGTATCATGGTTTGCCAAAGGGGGCGTTTCTCCGGTACATCCGGAAAATTCATTTGTTCTTCTGCTTTTATTTTTTCTTCTTTGCGATAAATGAATGCCATGATTAAACCGATAATCACACTAAAAGAAACAGCTCCTATAATACGTGCCACTCCCATTTCAAAGCCTAATATACGAGCCGTTAAAATAATGGCTAATACATTAATGGCAGGTCCGGAATATAGAAAAGCGATAGCAGGACCTAATCCCGCTCCGCGTTTATGTATACTTGAAAACAAAGGCAATATGGTACAAGAACAGACTGCTAAAATAGTTCCAGAAACAGCAGCCACCGTATAAGCTACCCATTTTCTTGCTTTTGCTCCAAAATACTTGATTACCGATGCCTGACTTACAAAAACAGAAATGACTCCCGCTATCAAAAATGCAGGCAATAAACATAATACCACATGTTCTCGGGCATACCATTTGGCTAAATCGAAAGTGGCATCTATCGCAGTATTGAATACAGGACTTTGTATCGGGAGAAAAAATACCCCTAAAAATACGAGTACAATCCAAAACAGAATCTTTATTTCTTTTTTTAGTTCCATTTTTTATTGTGTTGCGTGCTTATTTTAATTCGTTTATTTTTGCCACAAGTTCCTTTTCGTAGGCTTCACGGTCGTTGTTTCTGGCATATTTTGCCAATATGCCGGATAAATCAACGTACTTTTTCTTTTTGGGTAAAACAACTATCAAACTTTGTGATTTTGTCTTATACATTTCTACTAATTTTTTATTGGCTTCATCCGCCAATGCGATGGTTTTAAAAACCACTTGATCGGTAGAAAAGTTTTTGGCAATAATATCCTTGGTAGCCATTTCTAAATTCTGACAAGCTCTTGCCTGACAACACGATAAATTTGCTTTGAAATACAATACTTCAATTTTTTTACTGCCGTTTTGAGCAATGGCTCCGAATGCGATGAGCAGTAATACCATCATAATACTTAATTTTCTCATTTTTTAATTTTTTTTATGTGTGCATTAATATTTTTTCGTAACAGTTAAAGGTTTTTGGTTTTTTATTTAAATATATCTCACCTGTTTTTCGATATCCTAATTGTAGAAACAAATTGTTCATGGGATAATTTGTTGAATAAGTATCTGTTTTTAAATAATGATAGCCTGATACAAAGGCAAGGTTTTCTGCAAATTGCAACAATTTAGTGCCTATGTGTTGCCGACGATAGACCGGATTTACGGTCACACGATGTAATACAAGGGCTGTATCAGGCAAAGACCATTGTATAGCATTGTATTCTTCGGGTTCCTCGGTGTTCAGACAAAGTAAGCCCCCAATTTCATTATTTATTTCATAGATGTAAAGATGTTTTGACTTTATATCGTTCAAAAATTCAGAAGAAGTAGGATAATATTTATTCCATTGTGGATTGTTTTCTCTTACCATGATATCTATGGTTTGATTCACAACTAGCATAATATTATCTATGTCTGATTTCTTCGAAAGTCGTATCATCATTTAATCGGATTATTTATTTTTCTGCATAGACCGTAATACTGAAAATACCGCTTTTACTTTCTTTAAAGTCGAGTATTTCTTTTTCTGAAAGGTATTTCAATAAAATATCCTTGGGGATATCAATTACTTTTGATTTTTGTATGCGAATATTTTTTAATCCGGCTTTCCCCATGATTGAAAGATAGTCTTCTGTTTGAATGGCACCCGACACACATCCGGCATACATTTCGGCTGCATTTTTAATGCCATCGGGTAAGTTGCCCTGTAGTACTACATCCGAAACCGACAAATGACCTCCCGGTTTTAAAATTCGGTATATTTCACGGAAAGCTTTTTCTTTATCCGGTACCAAATTTAACACACAATTACTGATAACCACATCGGCTATATTATCCGCAACGGGCATGTTTTCAATATCGCCTAATACAAAAGAGATGTTTGTAAACCCAAGTTTAACGGTATT
>ERZ1645192.692-NODE-692-length-28067-cov-11.167464_pt1 | contig 28067 bp, 28 predicted proteins | sample MGYA00575354_ERZ1645192 | MGnify/ENA primary metagenome ERZ1645192 (study PRJEB40844, sample SAMN11349763) | freshwater sediment metagenome | isolation source: river sediment | host: Sediment | place: India: Faizupur Khadar , New Delhi | collected 2017-02-21 ... | reverse complement strand
GAGGGCGAGGTGATGCAGCTCTCCGCCGCCAAGGACACGCAGACGACGGAAGACGCCTATCTTGCCGTCATCCGCGCCAAGACCGCGGCGCTGTTCGCCGCCGCCTGCGAGGTCGGGCCGCTGCTCGCCGACCGCTCGAAGGCCGAGGTCGCCGCCTGCCGCAGCTACGGCATGAATCTTGGCGTCGCCTTCCAGCTCATCGACGACGTGCTCGATTATGGCGGCACGTCGGCCAAGCTCGGCAAGAATGTCGGCGACGACTTCCGCGAGGGCAAGATCACCCTACCCGTCGTTCTGTCGTTCCGGCGCGGCACGGACGCCGAGCGCGACTTCTGGCAGCGCACGCTGGAGCGCAACGAGATCAACGACGGCGATCTCGATCAGGCCATCGCCATCATGCGCCGGCACAAGGCGCTCGAAGACACGATCGAGCGCGCCCGCCATTACGGCGCCATGACGCGCGACGCGCTGGCGCTGTTCCCGACGTCGCGCTGGAAAGACGCGATGATCGAAGTCGTCGATTTCTGCATTTCGCGCGCCCATTGACATATCTCAACCGCGACCGTCGCGGTTGAGGATTTGCTCACCACATTTCCGGGCTTTCGTTGAAGCGACAGGCGTTTGCTGCTTTCCTGAGATCGGTAAAGCAGGAGAGCGGACATGCAACCTTCCCGCGTCGATTCCGCGGCGCTCGTCAAATCGCTGGATCTCATTCTCGGTCATCCGAGCGTGGAATCCATGGCGATGACGCGGTTGTTGCTGCTCGCCGCGCGCATCACGCTCGGGCGCGAGACCAAATCGCTGCGCGAAGGCGAAATCGAAATGCTGTCCGAGGCGCTCAACCTGGCGCTGGTGCAGCCGATGCATTTCCGTGAGCCGGTCGCGGAGCCGCCGCCGGCCAATCCCGCGAGTTATCTGCGGCTCGTCTCGTCGCGCTAAAGCCGTTCGACGCTCAGCCGAGAACCGCCGTCTTGACCCACCAGCGGTCATGCGCGCGGCGGATGGCGCGCGCCGCGCGCGCCGCTGCGGCGCAATCGTCGAACAAGGCGAAGCACGTCGCCCCCGAGCCGGACATGCGCGCCAGCCGGCAGCCGCGCGCGCCCGACAGCACCGACAGCACATGGCCGACGACGGGCGCGATGACGCAGGCCGCGTCCTCCATGTCGTTGCGCGCCTGTTTCAGCGCGGCAAACAGCGCGTCCCGTTCCATGCCCGAGACGATGGCCGGGTGCGGCTTGCCGAAGGTCTGCGCCTCGCCGGGCTTCAGCCCCATTTCGGCGAAGACGCGGCGCGTCTCGACGGCGACGCCGGGATTGACCAGCACGGCGAACAGCGGCGGCAGCGCGAGCGCCGGCCCCAGCTCGTCGCCGACGCCGCGCATGACGCGGGCGCGCGCCTCCAGGCAGACCGGCACGTCGGCGCCGGTCGCCTTGGCCGCCTCGCGCAGACGCGGATCGTCGAGCGGCAGGCCATTGGCCTGAGCCAGCAGGCGCAGCGCCGCGGCGGCGTCCGACGAGCCGCCGCCGATGCCGGCCGCCGCTGGCAGGCGCTTGACGAGATGGAACGCGCCGGACGTCAGCCCTTCGACGCGCGCGGCCAGATTGCGCGCCGCCTTCAGCACGAGATTTTCGGCGTCCGGCCCCGCGCCCTGCGCGCGCGGGCCAGCCACCGTCAATGACAGCGCCGCGCCCGGATCAAGACTGAGCGCATCGCCCGAGCGCGAAAAAACGACGAGACTCTCCAGCTCATGCCAGCCGTCCTCGCGCCGGCGCGGCACATGCAGGCTGAGATTGACCTTGGCCGGGGCGCGGGCATGGAAGATTTGACCGCTCATTGCTGCTCCTCGGCGTCGCGACGCTTCGCGCCCCCCTCATCCGACGCGCTGCGCGCCCCACCTTCTCCCGCAAGGGGAGAAGGGGTGCTTTCCTGCGGCGTTAGCCCCTTCTCCCCTTGCGGGAGAAGGTGGCCCGAAGGGCCGGATGAGGGGGCCTTGCGCAGCAAATCGCCCTACCCTTCAACCTCGCGCGCGAGGTCCGAGCGGCCATCCGCACGCAGGCCGGCGGCGACGCCGGCGCGTTCGGCGGGTGTGCGGTTCTGGCTCATCTTGACCTTGCCGTCGATGCGCTCGATGGCGATTTCGAGCCCGACGACGCCCTTCATCTGCATGGCGATGAAGTCGGCGGGCGCGTCGTCGACGGCCCACGGATCGGGGCGTGCGCGCTCGTGGTTCGCCGTCAGGTCGGCGATCTGGCGCGCCAGCCAATCGGCGTCCTCGATCAGGCGGGCGCGGCCATGAACCTGAACCAGAGTATAGTTCCATGTCGGCACGACGCGGCCCGTCTCCTGCTTGGTCGGATACCAGGACGGCGTGACGTAGAAATCCGCGCCGCTGAAGACGACCAGCGCCGGGCCGCCGGCGCGCAGGATGTCAACCTGCGGATTGGCGCGCGCCAGATGGGCGCGCAGCACGCCCTTGTCGCCTGCGGCGCGGTCGATGAGAAAGGGCAGCGCATCGGCGACCGGCCCCTCGGCCGAGGACGAGATCAGCAGGCCGAACCCGCGCGCCGCGATGAAATCGTGCAGGCGGTCGAGACGGTCCTCGCGGAAATGCGGCGGCTGATACATGGCGGCTGCTCAGCCGCCATTCTTCTTCGTCTCGGCCTCGGCGGAGGCCGGCTTGTCGTCGGTGAGGCCGTGTTCGATCTTCTTGAGGATCTTCTCCAGATCCTCGGGCTCGGGCTTGAGGTCGCGCGCGTGGTTCCACTGGAACTGCGCTTCGAGCTTGCGGCCGACGCGCCAATAGACGTCGCCGAGATGGTCGTTGATGACCGGATCGGCCGGCTTGAGGTCGATGGCCTTTTCAAGCTCCTTCATCGCCTCGTCGTAACGGCCGAGGCGATACAGCGCCCAGCCGAGCGAATCGACGATATAGCCGTCCTGCGGCCGCAGCTCGACGGCGCGGCGCAGCATCTTGAAGGCCTCGTCGAGGTTCATGTTCTGGTCGACCCAGGAATAGCCGAGGTAGTTCAGCACCAGCGGCTGATCCGGCGAAAGCTCCAGCGCCTTCTTGAAATCGGCCTCGGCCAGCGGCCAGCGCTTGCTGCGCTCGTAGGCGATGCCGCGGAAATAATACAGCGGCCAGCGCGCCTTTTCCGGCTTGGTGGTGGCGGCCAGCGCCTTGCCGTATGTCTCGGCGGCCTCGGCGAATTGCTTGCGCGAGCGCTGCAGATTGCCGAGCGCGCCCAGCGCCTCCTCGTCCTGCGGGTTGCGCGCGACGATATCGTTGAGGCGCGTCGAGGCGTCGTCGTTGCGGCCCATCATCTCCAGCGCCAGCGCCGACTGGATGTCGGCGGTGGCGCGCATGGGCGAATCATCCTCCACCAGCTCATAGGTGTCGATGGCGCGCTCGTTCTGCTTCAGCCGCTCGTAAATGTCGGCGAGCGTCATGATGGCGAGGTCGTTCTTGGGCGCAATAAACAGCGCCAGCCGCAGGTAGATCATGGCGGCGAGCTCGTCGCCCTGGCGGCCGCCGGCGGCGCCGAGGCCGTAGAGCACTTCGGAGGCGCCCTGCTCGGCGTTGCGCACCAGCGGATCGAGCTTCTTGCCGGCGTTGAGCGTGGCCTGCGCCGCGTCGACCAGCGGGTGGCGCGGCAGGGCGGCGTCGAAGGCGGCAAAGGCGCGCTTGGCCTCGTCCGCGTCGCCGCGCTGCGACATGAAGCGGCCGTAGGCGTCGACCATGCGCAGCGTCATCTTCTCGGCGGAATAGGCCGCCTTCATGCGCTTCGTCGCCTCGCCGACATTGCCGGCGACGTCGGCGATCAGCGCCGCCTGATAGTCGCGGAAGGCGGCGAAGGATTCCTCGCGCAGATTGTCGACCATTTCCAGCGCGCGCCGCGATTCGCCCGAGCCGACATGGCTCCAGGCGATCAGCATGGTGGCGGTGAGGTCGCGCTGGCGGCCGGCGCCGCCCTTGGCGAGGTGCTCGCGCGCCTTCTTCCACTGCTTGGCCTTGATGGCGCGGATGCCGAGCGCCAGATTGGCGAGACCGTTGTTGGCGTCGATCTTCAGCAGCCGCTGCGCGAAGGAGAAGGCGGCGTCGAAATCGCCATTGGCCATATTGGCGACGAAGGCGCGCTCGATCAGCTGCGGATTGCGCGGATCGAAGCGCAGCGCTTCGCGGAAGAACGTCGCGGCGGCGAACGTGTCGCGGTCGATGCCGGCGATGAGCGCGGCGAGATAATTGCCGGCGGGGCTTTCGCCGACCTCGAAGGGGGCGGCGACCGCCATGCTTTCGCGCGCATGGGCGGGCGCGCCGATCACGGCGGCGAGCGCGGCGAGGCCGCCCAGCATCATCCGGGCGCGGAACAGGACATGTGACTTCGACGCGGTCGCGGGCATGGTTTTCTTTCGGATCGCGCGGCGGATGCGGGCGCTCATGGCCCGCCCATCTGCCGCGAATTCGGGGATTCTGCCCAGCGAACATGGCCGTTTTGCGCCGCGCCGACAAGGGCGCGGAACGCTTAAGTCTGGCCGGGTTTGAGCCTGTAGAAGATGTGCTTGCCGATGACGTCGGTTTTTTTCAGCTGGCGGGCCCAGCGCGGGCGCACGTAATTGGCGTGATAGTGCGTCGAGAGGCCGACGTCTGCGAGATAGGTCTTGCCGGCGGTGACTTCCTCGGCGACGCGCACCGCCTGCTCCCACGACGCCTGTTCGGTGATGCGCAGCGACTTGCCTTCGCAGGCGAAGGAGAACTGGCAGGCCATGTGGCGGTGGCGGTTCTGGTAGACGACGCCGCAGATCGAGGTCGGATAGAGGCCGCTGGAGGCGCGGTTGAGCACGACCTGCGCCACAGCCGCCTGACCCGATTCGGGCTCGCTGCGCGCCTCGAAATAGATGGCTTCGGCGAGGCATTTCTTCTCGCGCGCGGCGTGGTCGGCGTTGCCGACGAGGGCGGCGTAATTCGGCCGCTCGGTGCGCTGGGCGTAGGTGATCGAGGCGGCGACCTTGCCGGTAGCCGGCGAGGCTGCGCCCGTCGCGCCCATGCCGCCGCGCGGAGCGACGACGTTGACGGCGATTTCGATCGGCGCGCCATCGGCGGGCGCGGGCGTGGCGGACGAGAGCGCCACGGCGCGCGGCACGCTCGGGGTCGCGCCCTGCAACATGCGCTCGGTGGTGGCGGCGCGGCGCAAGGTGACGGTCGCGCTGCGCGCGGCGGGCGAAATATCGGCGGTCGGCTGGGGCAGCGTCGTCGGGCTCTCGCCCTCGGCCCAGGGCTCGAACGTCTCGACGCTTTCCGGGCCGGGCGCCGGGCCGTCAGCCGGCGCGAGCAGCGAGCCGGGCAGCAATTCGTCCGGGCTGAGCAATTCGCTGGCGCGCAGCGCCGTCATGCCGCCGGGACGGCGCAATTTGGCGTCGAAGGTCGGGCGCAGGCCGACGACCGGGTCGCCTTTCTTGCTGCGGTCGATGCGCGGGAAAAGCCGGGCGTTGCGTTTGAGGTCGGCGCGCGGCGCGATTTCATCGGCCAGCGGCGCGAAATCGGCCTTGTCGCCGACCGACAGACGCGCCTCGCGCAACAGTCCGCGCGCCAGCGGCAGGCCGAAGGCGCCGCGGGCGACGTAATCGTCGCGCGGGATCAAATCCTGCGGAGCGAGCGCGGCGCGCGCGGCGATGGGGGCGAGCGACGCGCCGATCGAGGCGTCCTGACCGGCGTCGGCGGTAAACGACACGACCAGCCCGATGCCGAGGCACCACGGCGCGACGACGCCAACTGCCCATGAGATGCGCGACCGACCCATACGCGACCCTTAACGCCTGCCCAATTCGCCTGGCTCACATCCCGAGCGTGGCAGAAAGGCCACAGATCGCCGGGATTTGCTCATTTGAAAAGTTATCGGGCCTTAAGCTTGAAGGACCGTTACCGCGCCGACGGCAAGCCGCGTCCCGGAATGGAACAGGTCAGTTGATCAGGCGCGCTGCAGGCGGCGCAGCAATTCATCGCCGAGCGCGATTTCGCGGCCGAACGGCCCGGACGAGCGCGCCGGCAGGCGCGCGGCCAGCGCCAGACCTTCCGCGCCGAAACGCGTGCGCAAGGCCTCGTCGACCCAGGCCTGCTCCTGCGCGGCGCGGCGGCGGGCGCGGCGGCCGTTGGCGTCGAGCCAGCGCGCATGGTTGGCCAGCGCGGCGTCGAGATCGTCGAGACCGGAACCCGAGACGGCGGAGACCAGCACGACGGGGGCCGTCCAGGCGTCGGCGTCGCGGTCGAACAGGGTCAGCGCGCCTTCGACATCGGCCTTGGCGCGGCGGGCGTGGTCGCCCATGTCGGCCTTGGTGACGACGACGACGTCGGGCAGCTCCATGACGCCCGCCTTCATGAATTGCAGGCTGTCGCCGGAACCGGGCTGAATGCAGAGGACGACGCTGTCGGCGGCGAAGGAAATATCGGCTTCCGATTGGCCGATGCCGACGCTCTCGACCAGCACACGGTCATAGACGGCGCGCATCAGCGCCACCGCCGCCACGGTCTGGTCGGACAGGCCGCCGAGCCGGTCGCGCGCCGCCATGGAGCGGACGAAGATTCCGCGATCTTCCGGATCGGTCGAAATACGCGCGCGGTCGCCGAGCAGCGCGCCGCCGGTGCGGCGCGACGACGGGTCAACGGCGATGACGCCGACGGTTTCGCCGCGCGCCCGCCAGCCGCGCACCAGCGCGTTGGTTAGGGTCGACTTGCCGACGCCGGGCGGTCCGGTGAGGCCGGCGACCTGCGCCCTCGGGTCGGCGCAGGCGGCGTCGAGCAGTGCCGCCAGCGCCTGCGTGCCCGCCGCCGTCTCGATCAGCGCCAAAGCCTGCGCCATGGCGCGCTTGCCGCCGGCGCGCAGGGCTTCGAGGGTGAGGAAGGGCTTGGTCATTGGCCTAGCGCTCGCGAAGCCCCCTCTCCCGCGCAGCGGGGGAGGGTCGGGGTGGGGGCGATGCCGCGCAGCGCAACTTGCAAGGCTTGCGCCCGGCCCAAAGACCTCCATCCGGCCTTCGGCCACCTTCCCCCGCTGCGCGGGAGAAGGACACGCGGCGTCATTGGCGCCAAGCCGGTCATTACGCGGCGGCGACCGTCGTCGCAACCGCGCCGGTCTTTTGCGGCGCGGGCGTCGGCTCGGGCGCTTTTTGCGGGGCGAAGACGAAGCTGATGGCGAAGAACAGCAGGCCGCCGAGCGCCACGCCCATGAAGCGATTGTTTGTCGTCAGCGGTTCGACCGGCGACTTTTTCGCCAGGCTGAAGATCGTCAGGTCGAACAGCAGCGACACGCCGATCAGCCACAGCAGCGGCGGGATGGCCAATTGTTGCAGGCTCGGATCCTTGACGACCAGCGCGCCGAGGACGACGCCCATCGCGCCCATCAGCGGCAGGTAATAATTGCGGGCGATCAGCATCAGGCCTGGCTCGCCGCTTTCTGCCCAAGCGCCGCCTGCGCCGCCGCAAGGCGGGCGATCGGCACGCGGAAGGGCGAGCAGGAGACGTAATCGAGGCCGATCGTCTCGCAGAAAGCGATGGAGGCCGGGTCGCCGCCATGCTCGCCGCAGATGCCGAGCTTGATGTTGGGCCGCGTGGCGCGGCCGCGCTCGGCGGCGATCTTGACCAGTTCGCCGACGCCTTCCTGATCGATGGTGACGAAGGGATCGCTCGGCAGGATGCCCTTGGCGGTATAGGCGCCGAGGAAGGAGCCGGCGTCGTCGCGCGAGATGCCGAGCGTCGTCTGGGTGAGATCGTTGGTGCCGAAGGAGAAGAACTCCGCCGATTCGGCGATGTCGCCGGCGCGCAGGGCGGCGCGCGGCAGTTCGATCATCGTGCCGACTTGATAGGCGATCGTCGCGCCCGTCTCCTGCATCACCGCGGCGGCCATGGCGTCGATGCGGCCCTTGACCAGATCGAGCTCGGCCTTGGTGGCGACGAGCGGCACCATGATTTCGGGCGTCACCGGCGCGCCGGTCTTTTTCGCAGCTTCGAGCGCGCCCTCGAAAATGGCGCGGGCCTGCATTTCAGCGATTTCGGGATAGGCGACGGCGAGACGGCAGCCGCGGAAACCGAGCATCGGGTTGAACTCGGCCAGTTCCTGCGCGCGGCGCTTCAGCTTGGCCGGGTCAGCGCCCATGGCGGCGGCGACATCGGCGATTTCCGCGTCGCTGTGCGGCAGGAATTCGTGCAGCGGCGGGTCGAGCAGGCGGATCGTCACCGGCAGGCCGTGCATGATCTCGAACAATTGGGCGAAATCGCCGCGCTGCATCGGCAGCAGCTTGGCCAAAGCGTCGCGGCGACCCTTTTCCGTGTCGGCGAGAATCATCTCGCGCACGGCCTGAATGCGCTCGCCATCGAAGAACATGTGCTCGGTGCGGCACAGGCCGATGCCTTCCGCGCCGAAGCTGCGGGCGGAGCGGGCGTCCTTGGGCGTATCGGCGTTGGTGCGCACCTTCATGCGGCGCGCGCCGTCGGCCCATTGCATCAGCACGGCGAATTCGCCCGAAAGCTCCGGCTGGAGCATGGCGACGGAGCCGGCGATGACCTGACCCGTGGAGCCGTCGATGGTGATGACGTCGCCCTTGTTGAAGGTCTTGCCGGCGGCCAGCATCGTGCCCTTCTGGTAATCGACGCGGATCGTGCCGGCGCCCGAGACGCAGGGCTTGCCCATGCCGCGGGCGACGACCGCCGCATGCGAGGTCATGCCGCCGCGCGTCGTCAGGATGCCCTCGGCGGCGTGCATGCCGTGAATGTCCTCGGGGCTCGTCTCGACGCGGACGAGAATGACCTTGTGGCCGGCGGCCTTGAGCTTTTCGGCCTCGTCGGAATTGAAGACGATCTCGCCGCAAGCGGCGCCGGGCGAGGCCGGCAGGCCGGAGGCCACGACCTGACGCTCGGCCTTGGGGTCGATGGTCGGGTGCAGCAATTGGTCGAGCGAGGCCGGATCGACGCGCACGACGGCTTCCTCGCGGGTGATCAGGCCTTCATTGGCCATGTCGACGGCGATGCGCAGGCCGGCCCTGCCGGTGCGCTTGCCGTTGCGGGTCTGCAGCATCCAAAGCTTGCCGCGCTCGACCGTGAATTCCATGTCCTGCATGTCACGGTAGTGCTTTTCGAGCTGCTCGGTGGCGCGGACGAATTCGGCGAAGACCGCCGGCATCACCGTTTCCATCGACGGCTTGTCGGAGGCGGCCTCGATGCGGGCGATCTCGGTGATGTTCTGCGGCGTGCGAATGCCCGCCACCACGTCCTCGCCCTGCGCGTTGACGAGGAATTCGCCGTAAAGCTCCTTCTTGCCCGTCGACGGGTTGCGGGTGAAGGCGACGCCGGTGGCCGAGGTCTCGCCCATATTGCCGAAGACCATGGCCTGAATGTTGACGGCCGTGCCCCAGCTTTCGGGAATGTCGTGCAGGCGGCGGTAGGTGATGGCGCGCTGGTTCATCCACGAGGAGAAGACCGCGCCGATGGCGCCCCACAGCTGCTCGCGCGGGTCTTGCGGGAAGGGCTTGCCGAGCGCGGCGACGATCGCCGCCTTGTATTGCGCGACGATCTCGCGCCAGTCGGCGGCGTCGAGGTCGGTGTCGAGGACGTAGCCCTTGCGCTCCTTGAAGTGCTCCAGGATCTCCTCGAAATTGTGGTGCTCGAAATCGAGAACCACGTTCGAATACATCTGGATGAAGCGGCGATAGGAATCGAAGGCGAAGCGCTCGTCGTTGGCGCCCTTGGCCAGCGCCTCGACGGTGACGTCGTTGAGCCCGAGGTTGAGCACCGTGTCCATCATGCCGGGCATGGAGGCGCGGGCGCCGGAGCGCACCGAGACGAGCAGCGGGTTGGAATTGTCGCCGAAGCCGCGGCCGGTCAGCTTGCCGACATGGGCGAGCGCGGCGTCGACCTGCGCGGCCAGTTCGGCCGGATATTGCCGGTCATTGGCGTAGAAATGGGTGCAGACTTCGGTGGTGATGGTGAAGCCGGGCGGAACGGGCAGGCCGATATTGGCCATTTCCGCCAGATTCGCGCCCTTGCCGCCGAGCAGATTCTTCATCTCGGTCGCGCCCTCGGCCTTGCCGTCGCCGAATGTGTAGACCCACTTGTTCATGCTCAGCTTCCTCAAAAGCGCGAAACCATTGCCGCGGGCGCACCGCCCGCGCGGTCCCTGCGGCTATCCGTTCCTGTCTTGACCGAAATGTGGCCCGCGATCAATGGGGCGGCGAAGTTCACGGGAAACCCTTGGTTTACGCCCGCGACCGGTCGTCGCAGCGCGCGACTCAGAACGCAATGCGCCCGGTCAGCATGCGCCACCACATCACCCAATCGCCCATGAACGACCACAGCGGCCATTTGAACGAGGCCGGCTTGTTCTTTTCAAAGACGAAATGGCCGACCCAGGCGAAGCCGTAGCCGAGAATCAGGCCCAAAGGCAGGAAATAGAGCTTTCCGGTGGTGAAAAGCGCCAAAAGGCAGCCGAGCGCCAGCGACGAGCCGACGAAATGCAGACGCCGGCAGGTGCGGTCGGAATGTTCCGACAGGTAGAACGGCAGGAATTCGGCGAAGGAGGCGAAGGCCGGCCCGCCATTCTGCGTTGAATTGGCCATGATTTCCTCCATTTTGCGTCTTCAGTCAGAGGCTTGACTATATTTTGGGGCGCCGGGCGCAGCGCGGCAATGCGTCGTTGCGCCATCCAAGCGGATAAATTGCCGTTTTTCCTCGTTCTGGTGTAGGGCTATCCGGCAAAAGGGTCCGCGACCCGTTCCGACGAGCTTGATGTGACGACTTCAAAGACGCCCCTTCTCGACCAGATCGCCCTGCCCAAGGATCTGCGCATGTTGCCGGAAGGCAGCCTGCGCCAGGTCGCCGACGAATTGCGGGCCGAGATGATCGACGCCGTCTCGGTCACCGGCGGCCACCTCGGCGCCGGCCTCGGCGTCGTCGAACTGACAGTGGCGCTGCATTATATCTTCAACACGCCGGACGACCGGCTGATCTGGGACGTCGGCCATCAAGCCTATCCGCACAAGATCCTGACCGGCCGGCGCGACCGCATCCGCACCTTGCGCCAGGGCGGCGGCCTTTCGGGCTTCACCAAGCGCAAGGAAAGCGATTACGACCCGTTCGGGGCCGGCCATTCCTCCACCTCGATCTCGGCCGGCCTCGGCATGGCGGTGGCACGCGATCTCGCGGGCAAGAAGAACAATGTCATCGCCGTCATCGGCGACGGCTCGATGTCGGCGGGCATGGCCTATGAGGCGATGAACAACGCCGGCGCGATGCATTCGCGCCTCATCGTCATTCTCAACGACAATGACATGTCGATCGCCCCGCCGACGGGCGCCATGTCGGCCTATCTCGCCCGCCTCGGCTCGGGCCGCGCCTATCTCAAGCTGCGCGATTACGGCAAGCAGCTCGCCGCCCATCTGCCCAAGCGTTTCGACCGCGCCATTTCGCGCGCCGTCGAGCACGCGCGCGGCTATGTCATGGGCGGCACTTTGTTCGAGGAGCTCGGCTTCTATTACGTCGGGCCGATCGACGGGCATAATCTCGACCATCTGCTGCCCGTGCTGAAGAACGTGCGCGACGCCGATGTCGGCGGGCCGGTTCTGGTGCATGTGGTGACGCAGAAGGGCAAGGGCTATGGCCCAGCCGAGGCGTCCGACGACAAATATCACGGCGTCGCCACATTCGACGTCGTCACCGGCGCGCAATCGAAGCCCAAGAGCAACGCGCCGTCCTACACCCGCGTCTTCGGCGAGGCGCTGACGGAAGAAGCCCGCCACGACGACAGGATCGTCGCCATCACCGCCGCCATGCCGTCGGGCACCGGCGTCGATATCTTCGGCAAGGCCTTCCCGGCGCGCACGTTCGACGTCGGCATCGCCGAACAGCATGCGGTGACCTTCGCCGCCGGTCTTGCCTGCGAGGGCTTCAAGCCGTTCTGCGCCATCTATTCGACCTTCCTGCAGCGCGGCTACGACCAGCTCGTGCATGACGTCGCCTTGCAGGGCCTGCCCGTGCGCTTCCCCATCGACCGCGCCGGCCTTGTCGGCGCCGATGGCGCGACGCATGCGGGGGCGTTCGATCTCGCCTATCTGTGCTGCCTGCCCGGCATGGTGGTGATGGCGGCGGGCGACGAGGCCGAACTCGTGCATATGGTCGCGACGGCGGCGGCCTATGACGAAGGCCCGATCGCCTTCCGCTATCCGCGCGGCGACGGCGTCGGCGTCGACATGCCGGCGCGCGGCTCCGTGCTCGAAATCGGCAAGGGCCGCATGATGCGCGAAGGCACGCATGCGGCGATCCTGTCGCTCGGCACGCGCCTGGCCGACGCGCTGAAGGCGGCGGAAATTCTCGAAACCTACGGCGTCTCGACCAGCGTCGCCGACGCGCGCTTCGCCAAGCCGCTCGACCGCGAGCTGCTGCGCCGGCTGGCGCGCGAACACGAGATTCTCATCACGGTCGAGGAAGGGTCAACCGGCGGCTTCGCCGCGCAGGTGTTTCAGGCGCTTTCCGACGACGGATTGCTCGATGGCGTCGGCCGCCGCCCGCTCAAGGTGCGCGCCATGGCGCTGCCGGACGTCTATCTCGACCACGACAAGCCGGAAAAGCTCTACGCCCGCGCCGGTCTCGACGCCAAGGGCATGGTCGCCAAGGTGCTTGAAGCGCTTGGCCGCGGCGAGGACGCCGCACGCGCCACGGTGGCCTGAGAGGCTAATCGTCATCGGCCCCTGCCCTCCCCTGCTTGGCGGTAAAGGGCAAGTGTCGGGGCGCGCCTCTCAGTTCAGCGGCGTGCGCTTGCGCCAGACGTCGGTGAGAATCTTGAACTTGCCCTTCCACGGCACTTTCTCGTTGGCCAGCGCGTCGAGGAAGCGGGCGAGGCGCTGCGACTTCATCACCGTGTACAGCGTCAGAAGCGTCGTCGGCACGAAGACGGCGAGGAAGATCAACAGGCGGTCCAGCGCCGGCATTTCCGCCAGGCCGAAGATGTTCATGCCGAGGAAGCCGGTGGTCACCGTGCCGATCAGGCTGAACAGCGTGGCGACGGTGAGCTGGAGAATCGTCACCGCCTGGCGCCGCAGCATGTCGGTTTCGAGATAGGTGCTCATGTCCTGGATTTCTTCCCGCAGCTCGGAATAGAGCTTGGCCGTGCCGAGATGGCTCGTCCACATGCGGAACAGATCGCGCAGCATCGCCTGGTCGGAGACTTCCGAGAAATAATAGCGGTGCGTGAAGCGCAGGAAGACTTCGAGCGTGATGCGGATGTCGCGGCGGAAGCGGCTGACGGCGTCCTGGCTGTTGATGTCGAGGCGGCTGACGGTCGTCACCAGCCGGTCGGACAGCATCAGCAGCGCCGCGCGGTGGAAATGGGCGATCAGGCCGAGATTGAACACCTGATGGCGGAACTGGGCGAGAAAACCGCGTTCCTTGTCGGTGAACAGCGCCTTGCCGGCCTCGCCGACGGCGACGAACGTATGGCCGGAACAGATGAGGCGCGTATTCGTCCATTCCGGGCGCAACGGGTCGTAGAAGCGGTCGTAGGCGTAGCGCTGGTCGAAATCGTGCATGAAGCGCGTCGCCAGCGGCAGGTCGTCGCCCGGCGCGCCGGCGAAGGCGAGGCGCGACCAATCGGCGCGCGTCAGCGACGCGGGATCGTCCACGGCGAGATAGGCCATGATCGGCATGCGGTAATATTCCAGCATGCGGTAGCGCAGCAGGCCGGCGGAATCGCGCTGGTCCAGCACCATCGGCTGCAGCAGGAATTCCCAGTGCGAGGCCATGGCGGTCGCCTGATGGCTGCAGACGGAGGCGAGATATTTGTCGCGTCGCTCGTAATCCGACACCGACAGCACATTGCCGTCGCCGTCGAGCCATTCGGCCTTTTCGAGGCAATTGGCGCCGGCGCCGCTCTCCGTCCAGCCGGCGGGATAGGCGCGGCCGAAGCGGTGCATGATTTCCTGCACGCGCTCGAACGGCAGGTTGTCGGCGCGCACTTCCAGCGCCAGGATCGTCACGTCGACATCGTAGAAGAAGTAAAGGTCGATGTGGACGATCTCGAGTTCGACGGGAACAGGATCGTCGGGGAAGGTCAGACGGACGCGGCGCGCGTCGTAGCGACGGTAGACGCGGATGGGCGACTCGCCGTAGCCGGCGCGCCCGCCGCGCGAGGCGCGCTCGCCATAGAGAAAACGCTGCACATGCGGCAGGAAACTGACGAATTCGCGGTAATGGCGCTCCTGGAACTCGGCCGGATTGTCGGTGAATTCGTCGTCGAGCTCGCGCCAGACCGAAGCGCCGCCCTCGGGGATCAGGTTTTCCCAATGGCTCTGGATATGCGCGCCATTCGGGCCCGACATGAGCTGCAACGGCCAGATCAGGATCTGGTGGAAGTCCTTGACGATCTTCGCCCCAGCGCCCGCCTGCTCAGCCATTCGGCCCCCAATCCGCCGCTCCCGCCGGGAACTGCCACGCTTGCCTGATGCGAGGTATCGGCCAAGCCCGGAGGATTTGCAACGCCGACTTGCGGCGATCGCTTCTTTCGCCGCACGCTTCGTGCTAGCTCCGACGCAGGAGACACGCATGAGCAACGACCGCGCCGACCTCGCCCTCGTGGCGCGGGGGTTCTACGAAAGCCGCGCCAAGGCGCAGGAGGCGATCGCCGCCGGCCTCGTGCGCGTCGGCGGCCGGCTGCTGCGCAAGGCCTCCGAGCACATTCCGGCCAATTCGGAGGTCGAAGCGCAGGCCCCCTACCCCTGGGTGTCGCGCGGCGGAGTGAAATGCGCGGCGGCGCTCGACGCTTTCGGCTTCGATCCGACGGGCCGCACCTGCCTCGACGTCGGCGCCTCGACGGGCGGCTTCACCCATGTGCTGATTTCGCGCGGCGCGGCGCGCGTCTACGCCGTCGATGTCGGCCGCGGCCAATTGCACCACAGCCTGCGGCGCGACGTGCGCGTCATCTCGATGGAAGGCACGGACGCGCGGCTGTTGCAGCCCGAGACCTTTTTCGAGCCGCCCTCGCTCGTCGTCTGCGACGCGAGCTTCATTTCCTTGACGCTGGTGTTGCCGCCGGTTCTCGCCCTTAGCGCGCCGCATGCCGCGCTGGCGGCGCTGATCAAGCCGCAATTCGAAGTCGGGCGCGCCAATGTCGCCAAGGGCGTCGTGCGCGACCAGGCCGCGCGCGAGCAGGCCTGCGCCAGGATTTGCGATATGCTGACGGCGCTCGGCTGGAACATCGTCGGCCTCAGGCAATCGCCGATCGAGGGCGGCGACGGCAATATCGAATATCTCGTGGGAGCGCGGCGCCGATGATCAAACTGTCGCAGCGTCTCACCATAGAACGGCTCGGCGCGCGCGGCGAAGGCGTGGCGCGCGGTCCCGACGGGCTGGTGTTCGTGCCTTTCGCGCTCGCCGGCGAAACGGTGATCGCCGAAGTCGACGGCGAGCGCGGCAAGCTCGTCGAAATCGTCAGCGCCGCGCCCGAGCGCGTCGCGGCCTTCTGCCCGCATTTCGGCGTCTGCGGCGGCTGCGCGGTGCAGACCCTGGCCGCGCCGGCCTATGCGGCGTGGAAGCGCAATCTCGTCGTCGCCGCTTTCGCCAACGCCGGCGTCGCCGCCGAGATAGGCGCGCTGATCGACGCGCATGGCGAGGGCCGGCGGCGGGCGACGCTGCATGCGCGCACCGACGCGCGCGGGCATGTCACGCTCGGCTTCATGCAGGCGCGCGCCCACGCCATCGTCGAACTCGACGCCTGCCCGCTGTTCGCGCCGGGGCTCGCCGGCGCGCTGGAGGCGGCGCGCGCGCTCGCCCATGTCCTGCGCGGCCTCGCCAAGCCGCTCGACATCGTCGCCACGGCGACGGAAACCGGGCTCGATCTCGACATTCGCGGCGCTGGGCCGCTCGATTTTCCGCTCCAGCAAAAGCTGGTGGCGCTGGCGCAGGCGCAAGACCTCGCGCGCATCGCCAATCACGGCGTGACCATCATCGAGCGGCGCGCGCCGCTGCTGACCATGGGCGCAACGCAGGCCTCGCCGCCGCCCGGCGCCTTCCTGCAAGCGACGCTGGCCGGCGAGGAGGCTCTGGCCGGGCTGGTCGCCGCGGCTGTGGGCGAAGCCAGGCGCATCGCCGACCTGTTCGCCGGCATCGGCACTTTCGCGCTGCGGCTGGCGTCACGCGCCGACGCGCACGCGGTCGAGAGCGAGGAGGCGGCGCTTGGCGCGCTGTTCAAGGCGGCGCGTTTCGGCAAGGGCTTGCGGCAGGTGACGACCGAGCGCCGCGACCTGTTCCGCCGGCCGCTGACGGCGCAGGAGGCCGACAAATACGACGCCATCGTCTTCGATCCGCCGCGCGCGGGCGCGGAGGCGCAGGCGCGCGAATTGGCGAAAGCCAAAGTTCCGACGCTCGTCGCCGTCTCGTGCAATCCGCAGACGCTGGCGCGCGACGTCGGCATCCTGACGCGCGGCGGCTATGCGCTTGAAAGCGTCACGCCGGTGGACCAATTCCGTCATTCGGCGCATGTCGAATGCGTCGCCGTGTTGCGCCGGCCGAAGGTTGCGGCCAAGCGCAAGCCGCGCCTGCTTGGATAGGACGATGGAGCAGCAAGCGTCGACGCGGGAAGGCCTGACGCGCTGGATCGACGCGCAGATCGTGCTGTCGCGCCGGCATATGGCGCGTTGCGTCTCGGCCACGGGGCTGACGCGCGAGCGGCCGGAATTCTTCCAGAAAATCACGCCGGCGCGCGGCTCGATCGTCGCCGACGCCGATGCGCGCACGCAGGCGCGGCCGGATTATTTCTTCCACTGGCAGCGCGATTCCGCCCTCGTCATGGCCGCCTTCGAGGCGTTGCGGCGCATGAATGCCATGGGTGAAATTTCCGATCCCTTTCCCGATTTCGTCGCCTTCAGCGCCGAACTCGGCCGGCTCGACGGGCGCGAATTGCTGCGCGCCGGACGCATCGGCCGCACCGGTGATCCGCAATTGGCGAAATATCTGCGCCGACCGGCCGATCTGGCGCAGGCGCATGGCGACAGGCTGCGCGGCGAGGCGCGCTTCAATCCTGACGGCACGCTCGACATTCTCGTCTGGGCGCGGCCGCAATTCGACGGCCCGGCGCTGCGCGCCATGGCGTTGCTGCAGCGCACCGACGCCAGCCCGAACAATGCGCAGGAACGCGAGCTGCTCGGCGGCGACCTCGACTTCCTGACGCGCATGAGCCGCGAGCCGTGCTTCGACCTGTGGGAGGAGCGTTTCGGCCATCATTACCACACGCGCCTGGTGGCGCTGGCGGCGCTGCGGCGCGGCGAGGCCTGGCGCCTGGCGCGGCGCGAGACATTGGCCGCTCGCAGCTACAGGCGCGCCGCCGACCGCCTCGCGGCCGAACTCGACACGCATTGGAGCGCGGCGCAGGGGCATTATCTCGCCGCGGCCAAAGCCAAGGGGGCAAACCCGCGCGATCTCGACGCCGCAATCATCCTCGCCGTCGTGCAGGCGCGGCTGTTATCGGGCCGCCACAGCCCGCTCGACCCGCGCGCGCAGGCGACGCTGGTCAAGCTCGAGGATTTCTTCGGGCAGGCGTTTGAAATCAATCGCAACCGTCTCAACGGTCATGGCGTGCTGTTCGGCCGCTTCCCCGGCGACGGCTATTACGGCGGCGGGATCTTCCCGTTGACCGCCTGCGCCGCGGCGGGCTTCCACTACCGTCTCGCGGCCTTGCTGAGAAAGGGCGCGGCGCTGGCGCGGAGCGCCGACAACGCGCTGTTCCTCGCTCGCTGCGGCGTGCCGGCCGAAGGCGAACCGGCCACCGCCTCGGCCGAACGCATGATCGCGCGCGGCGATTCCATGCTCGACGCCATGCGTCATCTGGTTGCCGAGGACGGCAGCCTGCCCGAGCAATTCGACAAGACCACCGGCAAGCCCGCCTCGTCGCCCGATCTGGCCATGAGCCACGCCGTCTTCGTGCTGGCCGCCGCGGCGCGGCGCGAGGCCATCGGCTGAAGGGGCGTTTTCATCGCCGCGCCGGTCGGTTAGACAGGACAGCGAAGGAGCCTGTCATGAGCGATGTCATCGAGCGGCTGAAGGCCATAGTCGGCGAGCATTATGTCGTCACCGAACCGGCCGATCTCGCCGGCTATCTGAGCGAGCCGCGCGATCTTTATCGCGGCAAGGCGCTGTGCGCCGTGCGGCCCGGCTCGACGGCGGAAGTCGCCGCCGTGCTCAAGCTGTGCAGCGACGAAGGCCTGCGCGTGACGCCGCAGGGCGGCAATACCGGCCTTGTCGGCGGCCAGACGCCGATGGACGGGCGCGACGTTCTCGTCTCGCTGACCCGCCTCGACAAGGTGCGCGAGATCGACCTGCCCTCCAACACGATGACGGTGGAAGCCGGCGTGACGCTGCTGCGCGTGCAGGAGGAGGCCGAGCGCGTCGACCGGCTGTTCCCGCTGTCGCTCGCCTCGGAAGGCTCCTGCACCATCGGCGGCAATCTCGCCTCCAACGCCGGCGGCACCGCCGTGCTGGCCTATGGCAACGCCCGCGATCTCGTCACCGGCATCGAAGTGGTGCTGGCCGACGGCCGCGTGCTGTCGCTGTTGTCGAAGCTGAAGAAGGACAATACCGGCTACGACCTGAAGCACCTGTTCATGGGCTCGGAGGGCACGCTCGGCCTGATCACCGCCGCCGTGGTCAAGCTCTATCCGCGCCCGCGCGCCGTCGAGACGGCGATTGTCGGCCTCGCCGACCCGCACAAGGCGCTGGCGCTGCTCAATCTGGCGCAGGAGATGACCGGCGCGGACCTCAAGACCTATGAATTCATGCCGCGCATCGGCGTCGAATTCGTGCTGCGGCACATTCCCGGTTCGCGCGAGCCGCTGGAAGGCCCGCATGATTGGTATGTGCTGATCGAACTCGCCTCGCAGGGGGCGGAAGGGCTCGACGCGCGCATGCTCGGCCTGCTGGAAGCCGCCTTCGAGCGCGAACTGATCGAGGACGCCGTGGTCGCCGCCTCGCTCGACCAGCGCAAGGCGTTCTGGGCCTTGCGCGAAAATCTCTCGGAAGTGCAGAAGGCCGAGGGCGGCTCGATCAAGCACGACGTCTGCGTGCCGGTCGCCTCCTGCCCGGCCTTTCTCGACGAGGTGGCCGTCGCCATCGCCGACTTCATGCCCGGCGCGCGGCTGGTGCCCTTCGGCCATCTCGGCGACGGCAATATCCATTGCAACGTGTCGCAGCCGATCGGCATGGACAAGGCCGCCTATCTCGCCCGCTGGGAAGACATGAACGCCCTCGTCCACGCCATTGTCGCCAAATATCATGGCTCGATCTCGGCCGAGCACGGCATCGGCCAGCTGAAGCGCGAGCTGCTGCCCGGCGTGAAGGATCCGGTGGCCTATCAGCTCATGCGGACGCTGAAAGCCGCGATCGACCCGAAGGGCCTGCTCAATCCGGGCAAGGTGCTTTAGGCTTTCGGCCCCCACCCTAACCCTCCCCCGCTTCGCGGGAGAGGGGACAGGGCGAGGCCTTCATCAACGCGCCGACGACTGCCCAAAGGGCGACGACGATCGCGCGCGTCCCCTCTCCCGCTTGCGGGGGAGGGTCAGGGTGGGGGCGAGGCCGCCGCCGCGACGAGCCAAGAAATGCAACGCTCATGCGCCTGCAATATGAGGCGCGATTCACGCGAGACCGCCATGTTCCACGTTCTTGAACCCGCCAAGCCCGACCTGATCCTGTCGATCATGCAGCGATTCCGCGAGGACGCGCGGCCGCACAAGGTCGATGTCAGCGTCGGCGTCTACAAGGACGAGGCCGGCGGCACGCCGATCATGCCGAGCGTGCGCGAGGCCGAGGCGCGGCTTTACGCTGGACAGGCGAGCAAGACCTATCTCGGCATTCTCGGCGACATGGCCTTCAACGCCGAAATGATCGGCCTCGCTTTCGGCCCGCAGGCCGAACGGGCGCGAATCGCCTCGGCGCAGACGCCGGGCGGCTCGGGGGCGCTGCGGGTGCTGGCCGACCTGATCCACGCCGCCCGCCCCGGCGCGACCGTGCATGCGCCCGACCCGACCTGGGCCAATCACGTGCCGCTGTTGTCGACCGCCGGCCTCAAGCTGACGTCCTACCGCTATTTCGACGCCGAATCGGGCGGCGTGGACTTCGACGCGATGATGGCCGATCTCGGCAAGGCGCAGTCCGGCGATGTCGTACTGCTGCATGGCTGCTGCCACAATCCGACCGGGGCCGACCTCGATTTCGCCCAATGGCAGGCATTGGCCACGCTGATCGCCGCGCGCGGGCTGCTGCCGCTGGTCGATCTGGCCTATCTCGGCCTCGGCAAGGGGCTTGAGGAGGACGCAGCCGGCCTGCGGCATCTCGCCGGCCTCGTGCCGCAGGTGCTGGTCGCCGTGTCCTGCTCGAAGAATTTCTCCGTCTACCGCGAGCGCGCCGGCGCGGCGCTGGTTCTCTGCGCCAATGCGCACGAAGCCGAACTCGTGTCGGGCAAGATGAGCCTGATCGCCCGCACCATGTATTCCATGCCGCCGGACCACGGCGCGGCGGCGGTGCGGCTGATTCTCGAAGATCCGGCCCTCAAGGCGCAATGGCAGGGGGAGCTGGAGGGCATGCGCACGCGCATCCAGAGCCTGCGCGCCGGCCTGACGGCTGCGCTCAACCGCCACACGAACGCCGCCGATTATGGTTTCGTCACCCGCCAGACCGGCATGTTCTCGCGCCTGCCGCTGACCGAAGGCCAGGCGGATCGCCTGCGCGCCGACCACGCCGTTTATCTGGTGCCGGACGGGCGCATCAACATCGCCGGCCTGACGCCGGAAAACACCGAAATCTTCGCCCGCGCCTATGCCGAGACGATGGCTTGAGGCGTCCGCGCGCAGACTCGACCGGCCGTTGCGGCGCGAGTCCGGCGCCCAGACGTCTTAGACCTTCGCCAGAGAGCGCGGAAAACGCCTGTAACGCCTTTCATTTCAAGGCACTCCGATGCATCTGGGCAATCTTGACAGGATTGAGGCCCAAACATATGGTGCGCCCGCATTGCAGGGGCAGGTGGAATCCCGGCCAGATCGCCGTTCTCCCGAACGGAAACTTGTTCGCTTTTCCCGGAAACCGCTCTATCAGGACTTGAACCGCCAACGCGGATGGGACTGATGGGCGTGTCGGGCAAGAACGATCAGGACGACGAGGCCCTGCGGGCGCGGCTCGAGACTCTCTCTCGAAAGCTGGCGCAGCAGCAGGAGGCCGCCAAGCCGACGGCCGAAGGGCCGCCGCTGCTCAACGGCAATGTGGGACGGGCGATGACCCTCGGGTTCCGCGTCCTGTCCGAGTTTGTTGCGGCCATCATCGTCGGCGCCGTCCTCGGCTGGCAGTTCGACAAATGGCTGGATACGGCCCCGGCCCTGCTGATCGTCTTTCTCGGTCTCGGCACGGCGGCGGGGTTCTGGAACGTCTACCGGATCGCCATGGCGCCAAGCGCGCCGCAGCGGCCGACGGACACGAAGAAGTGATTCAAAGCGGCCGGGGGCCGCGCAGCGCGAAGGATTGCGACAGTGGCGGCAGGACAGGGCATCGATCCGATCCATCAGTTCGAAGTGTCCCCGCTTTTCGGCGGTCAGATGGGCACGGCGACCTTCACCAACGCCTCGCTGTTCATGGTGATCGTCGTGGCGGCGATCTCCTTCCTGATGATCGTGGGCACGAGCGGGCGCGCGCTGGTTCCGGGCCGGCTGCAGGCCGCCGCGGAAATGGCCTATGAGTTCGTAGCCTCAACCGTGCGCGGCGCCACGGGCGAAGCCGGCATGCGCTTCTTCCCCTTCGTCTTCTCGCTGTTCATGTTCGTGCTGTTCTCGAACCTGATCGGCCTGATCCCCTACACGTTCACCGTGACCAGCCAGATCATCGTGACCTTCGCCTTCGCGGCGCTGGTGATCGGCCTCGTCATCGTCTACGGCGTCTACAAGCACGGCGCGCATTTCCTGCACCTGTTCGTGCCGTCGGGCGTGCACCCGGTGCTGCTGCCGTTCATCGTGCTGATCGAGATCATCTCCTTCGTGTCGCGTCCGATCAGCCTCTCGGTTCGTCTTTTCGCCAACATGCTGGCCGGCCACATCACGCTGAAGGTTTTCGGCGGCTTCGTCGCCATGCTGCTCGGCGCCGGCGCCTATTCGGTGATCGCGCCGCTGCCGCTGGCCGCGACCGTTGCGCTGACGGCCTTCGAACTGCTGGTCGCCTTCCTGCAGGCTTACGTTTTCGCCATTCTCACTTGCGTCTATCTGAACGACGCAATTCATCCGGGCCACTGAATATAAATCCCAACAACAAGTAAGTAGCCCAAACAACTGAAAAACCAGGAGCAGAATATGGATCCCGTTGCAGCCAAGTACATCGGCGCTGGTCTCGCCGCCATCGGCATGGGCGCCGCCGCCATCGGCGTGGGCGCGATTTTCGGCAACTTCCTCTCGGGCGCGCTGCGCAACCCGTCGGCCGCCGACAGCCAGTTCGGCCGCGCGTTCATCGGCGCCGCGCTCGCTGAAGGTCTCGGCATTTTCGCGTTCCTCGTCGCGATCCTGCTGCTCTTCGTGATGAAGTAAGACTCTCGCGAGTCTTCGCGCGCCCGGCTTTTCCAGCCGGGCGCGTTATTCCCTTTCCCGACGCGCCCTCTCGTAGGACAGATAAATGGCCAATCCCACTGGCACCCAGGCCCCTGGCGGCAACGCGCCGGCCGAAGGCGTTTTCCCGCCCTTCGACTCCGCGACCTTCGCTCCCCAGCTCATCTGGCTCGCGATCACGTTCGGCGCGCTCTACCTCCTGATGTCGCGCGTCGCCCTGCCGCGCGTGCAGAACATTCTCGAGACGCGCGCGGCCAAGATCGCCGGCGATCTCGATGCGGCCGCCGCCGCCAAGGCGAAAGCCGACGAAGCCGGCGTCGCTTATGAAAAGACGCTCGCCGACGCCAAGGGCCGCGCCCAGGCCATGGCGCAGGACACGCACGCCAAGCTCGCAGCCGAGACGGACGCCCAGCGTCACGCGCTTGAAGCCGAGCTCAACGGCAAGCTGGCCGCCGCCGAAGCGCAGATCGGCGAAATGAAGGCGAAGGCGATGAGCAATGTCGAAGGCATCGCCAAGGACGCCGCCGCCGCCATCGTGCAGCAACTCACCGGCAAGCCGGCCAACGCCGAGGCGATCGCCTCCGCCGTTGCCACGCTGAAAGCCTGAGGCGGAGGACGTTATGGACGCTTCATTTTTCGTCGCCGTAGGCTTCATTCTCTTCATCCTGCTGCTCGCCTATCTCGGCGTTCACAAGCAGATCGCCGGCGCCCTCGACGGTCGCGCCAAGCAGATCGGCGACGAGCTCGCCCAGGCGCAGAAGCTGCGTGAAGAGGCCGCCGCCGTTCTCGCCTCCTTCGAGAAGAAGAAGGTCGAAGCCGAGGCCGAGGCGCAGGCCATCGTCGCCCAGGCCCGCACCGAGGCCGAGCTCCTCGCCAAGGAGACGCGCGAGCGTCTGCAGGAATTCGTCGCCCGCCGCACCAAGCAGGCCGAGCAGAAGATCGCCATGGCCGAGGCTCAGGCGACCTCCGACGTTCGCGCCGCCGCCGCCGACGCCGCCGTCAAGGCCGCCGAGATCGTGCTGAAGGGCGAGACGTCCGGCGCGACGGGCGCCGCGCTCATCGACAAGGGCATTGCCGACCTCAAGGGCCTGATGAACTAAGGTTCGGAGCGACCGAAAGTTAAAAAAGGCGCGGAGCGATCCGCGCCTTTTCGCTTTTGAAATGCTCATTGCCCGCCTGCGCGCGGCAGTTCAGCGGCCTTTCAGCCGCCGCCAGGCATAGACGCCGAAGACTCCGGCGAGCGTTGCGGCCAGTCCGAACCAGGTCAGGGCGTAGGACAGGTGATTGTTCGGCGTGCTCAACACGGTCGCGCCGCCGGCCGGCCCCGCCCCGGCGTTGGCGGATGCGTCCGCATCGACGCTGAACGGCGCGACGCGCGACAGGCCAAGCGCCGCGGCGATGGCCGCCGGGTCGCGCGTGTACCATTGCCCCCTGGCCGGATCGTCGGGCGGCGTGAAGGCGTTGCGCGGTTCGGGCGGACGCATCAATCCGGTCAGCGACACCACGCCCGCAACCTGTCCCTCGGCGCGCGTCGCCGCGTCCCTGCGCGCCAGCGGCACGAAGCCGCGATTGACGATGACCGTGGCGCCATCGGCAAGCCGCAGCGGCGTCAACACCAGATAGCCTGGCCCCCCTGCCCCGGCCTTGCCGTCGGCGCTGCCGCGAAAGACCAGCGCCTCCTTGCCGTGGTCGAAGACGCCGCTCAGGCGGACATGCCGATAATCGTACTCGTCGGGCGCGAGCGACGGCCATTCGGCCTCGGGCGGCGGCGCGACCGGCGCGGCGTGGACACGCGCCTCGATGCGCGCGATCACACCTTCCTTCCACGCCAAGCGCTGCATTTGCCAGACGCCGAGGCCAACGAGCCCGGCGAACGCCGGCGCGACGATCAGGCTTTGCCACAGCAGGGCGCGGCGCACGTTCGATGGGCGCGATTGGGTTTCGGGGCCGGCCATTGCGTCGTTCAGCTCACTCTTTTTCGAGACGGCCTTCTTCCGCCTTGTTGCGATATTGCAGGGCCACCATCACCCCTTTCAGCGGCCGCAGCATGCCGAGACAGACGACGAGCGTCATGGGCAGGAAGACGACGAGATGCAGCCAGATCGGCGGCTCGTATGTCAACTCCGCCCAGAGCGCCACGCCCAGCACGACGAAACCGGCCAGAAGCGTCACGAACACCGCCGGGCCGTCGCCCGAATCAGCGAATTTGAAATCGAGACCGCAATTGCGGCAGCGCGGCGCGAGCGTGAGAAAGCCGTCGAACAGCTTTCCCTCGCCGCAGCGCGGGCAACGGCCGGCCAATCCCGTCGCGACGGGCGGTTGCGGCGGATAACGATGATCGTTCATGACAATTTCCATGCGAGCAGCAGCGCCACAACGGCGGGAACGGCGAAGGCGACGGCAAATATCCTGATCTCATCGCGCGCAGAGCCGCCGTCGCGAAGACCATAGACGACATTGGCGACGGCAAGACCGAACCAGACCGGAATGAAGTAATGCGCGGCGGCGCTGAGGCCCGACACGCCGGTCAGCGCGCGACCCGTCACCATGAAGATTGCCAGCAGGACGAGCCCGGCAATCACGACCAGAGCGCTGCGCATGTCCAAATCTCCGCCTTCAGCAGGTTCACGCGACCGACGCAGACTATACAGGGAAGATGAAAAGCCGAGGGCGGCCAAATGGCCGCCCTCGCAATTTTTCTCAAGGCGTCGCCGGCTCAGTGCGCCGCGACGGACGCGCCCCACGAGCCCCAGACATAGATGGAGGCGAAGAGGAACAGCCAGACGACGTCGACGAAGTGCCAGTACCAGGCGGCGAATTCGAAGCCGAGATGATGCTGCGGCTTGAAATGGCCGTTGAGCGCGCGCGCCAGACAGACGATCAGGAAAATCGTGCCGATGATGACATGCGCGCCGTGGAAGCCGGTCGCCATGAAGAACGTTGCGCCATAGATCGAGCCCGAGAAGCCGAAGGCGGCATGGGCGTATTCGTAGCCCTGCACGACGGTGAAGACGAGGCCGAGCCCGATGGTCAGCGCCAGGCCCTTCTTCAGGCCTTCGCGGTCGCCATGCAGCAGCGCGTGATGCGCCCAGGTGATGGTCGTGCCCGAGGTGAGCAGGATCAGCGTGTTCAACAGCGGCAGATGCCAGGGGTTGAACACTTCGACGCCCTTCGGCGGCCAGTGCCCGCCGGTGAATTCGACGCGCGAATATTGAATCGCTTCGCCCGGGAACAGGCTGGCGTCAAAGAAGGCCCAGAACCAGGCGACGAAGAACATCACTTCCGAGGCAATGAACAGGATCATGCCGTAGCGATGCGAGAGCTGCACGACGCGGGTGTGATAGCCCCCGTGCTCGGCCTCCTTGACGACATCGCTCCACCAGGCGGCCATCGTGTAGAGAATGCCGAGGATGCCGGCGCCGAAGACATAGGCGCCCATCTTCAGGCCGCCGAGCGGCAGCCCCTTCATCCACATCACCGCGCCGACGGCGGTGATGAAGGCGCTGAGCGAGCCGATAAGCGGCCACGGGCTCGGATCGACGAGGTGATAATCGTGGTTCGGTTTCGAATGCGCGTCCGCCATTGCGTCGTTCCTTTCCCCCTCGGGCTTTTTTGGCCCGTCATTCTTCCCTTGCGGGCTCGTTTACAGTTTCGGTTGGGCCGCCGCGGCGGCCGCTTTCGGCGCGTTCTGCTTGGCGCCGAAGAATGTGTAGGACAGCGTCACCGCTTCAATCTTCTGCATCGTCTCGTCCTTCTCCAATTGCGGATCGAGGAAGAAGACGACAGGCAGATCGAGGCTTTCACGCGGGCCGACCTTCAGCTCCTCGAAACAGAAGCAGGCGATCTTGTTGAACCAGACGCCGGCCGCATCGGGGCTGACGTTGTACATGGCCGTGCCCGCGGTCGGCTCGTCGGAGAGATTGGTCAGTTTGTAGAACACCGTCACCGTCTCGCCAGTGCGCGCCTTGACGGAGGAGGCCTCCGGCTCGAAGCGCCACGGCAGGCCCGGCGCGATATTGGCGTCGAGATGCACGGTCAGCGTCCGCTCGCCGCGCAAGTCGGGCGCGGATTTGGCCACCTGCGGCGTGCCGCCATAACCCGTCGCCTGGCAGAACAGGCGATAGAGCGGCACGGCGGCAAAGCTCGCGCCGAGCATCAGCAGCGCCGCGCCGAGTACGCCAAAGGCCACCACGCCTTGACGGCGGGCCTTGCTCCTGGGTGCGGGGGCGGGCGTCTGGCTCATGGCGCGCTCACATCGGCTTGTGCAGGATGCCGGGGCCGAGCTTGACCACGGTCACGGCGTAGAAGATGACGCAGAGCGCGGCGATGGCGACGCCAATGGCGACGTTGCGGGCGCGGCGGCTCTTGAGCTGTTCAGGCGTAAGCGTGGGGCCTTGCGGCGGTTTGGGCGGCATCGTCATGGCGTTCATTTTCACCCCGCAACGCGCAGGCCCGCGCCGAAACCATGCTGGGCGACCAGCACGGCGAACAGCACGAACAGATAAAGGATCGAGAAGGCGAACAGGTGCTTGGCGGCCTTCTCGGCGACGTCGCCCTCGCGCTTGCGATAGACCTGCACGGCGAAATGCAGCATCAAGGCGCCGCCGACAGCCGAGATCACGCCATAGACGTTCGAGCCGAAGCCCATGAACCACGGCAGCACGCCGACAGGAGCAAGCAGCACGGTGTAGAGCAGGATTTCGAGACGGGTGTGGTCCTTGCCCTTGACGTTGGGCATCATCGGCACGCCGGCGCGCTCGTATTCGCCGCATTTGACCAGCGCCAGCGCCCAGAAATGCGGCGGCGTCCAGATCAGGATGATGGCGAAGAGCGCCAGCGACGACAGGCCGATGTCGCCGGTCGCAGCGGCATAGCCGACGACCGGCGGGAAGGCGCCCGCTGCGCCGCCAATGACGATGTTCTGCGGCGTCGAACGCTTCAGCCACATCGTATAGACGACGGCGTAGAAGAAGATGGTGAAGGCGAGCAGGCCGGCGGCGACCCAATTGGTGACGACGCCGAGGGTGAAGACCGACAGCACGGACAGGATCATGCCGAAGCCGAGCGCTTCTCCGGCCTTGATCTTGCCCGAGGGAATGGGACGGGCGCGGGTGCGCAGCATGACCGCGTCGATATCGGCGTCCCACCACATGTTGAGCGCGCCGGACGCGCCGGCGCCGACGGCGATGGCGAGCAAGGCGGTAAAGCCGATGACCGGATGCACATGCACCGGCGCGATCAGCAGGCCGGCGAGCGCCGTGAAGACGACGAGCGACATGACGCGCGGCTTCAGCAGCGCGAGAAAATCGCGCGGCTCGGCGGTGGAGATCGACGCCTGCGCGTGCGTGTCCTGAATGAAGCTCATGGCCTGACGCTCCTCACCCGGCGTTGACGCCGTCGTCTTTTGTTTATGGGCGGTCGCGGGGGGGCGGGGCGGCGCAGGGCGAGGCGCTTGAGGCGGCGGGCGTCGGCTT
>ERZ1645192.691-NODE-691-length-28079-cov-7.422638_pt1 | contig 28079 bp, 30 predicted proteins | sample MGYA00575354_ERZ1645192 | MGnify/ENA primary metagenome ERZ1645192 (study PRJEB40844, sample SAMN11349763) | freshwater sediment metagenome | isolation source: river sediment | host: Sediment | place: India: Faizupur Khadar , New Delhi | collected 2017-02-21 ... | reverse complement strand
GGAATTTTTTTCCTCCCGGGAGGAAAAAAATTCAGGTTTTTACCGGACTCCCCGGTCCGTTAAAAACCGGCCCATCCTTTTGGCTGCTTCCTTGAGGGGGCGGGTGTGGAAGCCTGGCTGCCAATCGGAGGGGGTCATGAGGTCGGAGACGATGAGGAAGGCCACGGCTTTGAGGGCCTTTGCGCGGCATACGGCGTAGAGTGAGGCGGCCTCCATTTCGACGGCCGCGATGCCGCGACCGGAATAGTCGGTGATCTTCCGGGCGGTTTCCCTGTATATCGCGTCCGTGGTCCAGACATCGACACGGCGAAAGCCTGCCTCTTCGGCAACGGCGGACCATTGTTTTGCCCATTCGGATGACACGAACTCGTCGTCATCTTCGAGATAATGATAGGATATGCCGTCCTCCCTGAGGGCCCTGCCGACAATGTACAGGTCGCCTATCCTGCATGATGCGGATATCCCTCCGCAGTAGCCCCAGAGAATGAATTCCCTCGCCCCGAAGGATGAAAATTCTTCAACCAGTGCCGCTATGTTGGGACCGCCGAAGAACGAGTTCACGACCGCCGTTGACGGTGAAAGGCTGTATATCGTGCGAAACGGCTGCCACCCTGCGATAGGCGATGCCCCGTGCACGTTTTGCGTCAGGCTCTTGAGATCGCTGTTGCTGATTGTGATTATCACACGTTCGGGCAGGGCAAGCTCGGATTCCTGTTTTTTGGTGAATGTTCTGACAAGGGATCGAGGTTCGAGAATTGACCGTGAAGGATCAAAGAACCTTTTCACGCAATCTTCTCTTCAGTCTCTCACAGGACGTCATGAGGTGTTCGGAAATAACCCGGGTCTCACCTGTGACGGCCATGAAATTGGTGTCCCCGAACCAGCGCGGCACCATGTGGATATGCAGGTGCTCTTCGAGGCCCGCCCCCGCGGCGCGCCCCAGATTTATCCCGACATTGACACCCTCGACGTTGAACTCTTCCTTGTAGACCGCAATCATGAGCTTCACGAGGCGCATCATGTCGAGCAGCTCATCCTCGGCGAGGTCCTCCATGAGGCCTGTGTGGCGGACAGGAACGACCATGACATGGCCGTTCGTGTAGGGAAAGCGGTTCATTATGACGAAGGCCTTGCCAAGCCTTCCCAGAACAAGGGCTTCGTCATCGGTACTGCCGTCGAGGCAGAGAAAACATTTATTGTCGCCCGGTTTTTTCGTGGCGGTGATGTATTCCATTCTCCAGGGTGCCCAGACTCTATCCATATCAATTCCTCATGAACATATAGTCCCGCCAGTTCTCGGGCGGCGCTTTAACACCGACATTGAGCATAAAAAGATAAAACCCGTTCGGGCGGGACGGCCGCCTTTTCGGGTGCATCTTCACCTCGTCCGGCAGCTTGTCGCCTTTTTTCAGGTTGCAGCTGATGCACGACGTTACGATATTGGTCCATTCCGTGACTCCCCCCCGGGAGCGCGGGATGAGGTGATCACATGTCAGGTGCTTTGCCTCGAATTTCTTGCCGCAATACTGGCAGGTGTGGTCGTCGCGAAGAAATACGTTCCGCCGGGAGAATTTCACCCTGGCATGGTTGCTCGTGACAAGGGTAAGGAGCCGTATGACCGCCGGCTGCCGTATCGATATCGACACCCCCCGGATCTCACGGTCGTACTCTTTCAGTACCTCAACTTTTCCAAGATAAACCAGCGTAATTGCTTTCTTCCACGACAGAACGCTGATCGGTTCGAACGTTGTGTTGAGCAGGAGGGTCCGGTCCATTTAGTCATTTGAAAATAACGCTTTTCAGGCGCGAATGTCAAGGATGAAACCGGGAAGGGACGGGCTATAGGCGATAGGCTATAGGCAATGGGGGCCAATGCAGATTGGGAACTGATCCTTAAAGCATCTGGTTGCCGGATCCGGGGTCCATGATGTTGAGGACATGGAGGACGAGGTTATACCGTTCCCGTATATTAAGATCGAAATAAGAACGGCTGCTCATAAGCGCCCTGATTATCTCTTTAAGCCTTTCGACCTTCATCACATCCTCCTTCCCCTGTATTGTCGGTCAAAAAGGAAAAAGATTAAAAAAACAGGCGATGGGCTACAGGCTACGGGTGTGGGAATACCTGTAATATCCCTATATTTTCCTATTGCCCATCGCCCATCGCCCATCGCCTGTTTTTTCTGGTTTTTCACGCTCTTCTATGGTAAGGTTCAAGAAACATTTTAACTGGAAGGAGTCGTGAAATGCCCGTCTTCGACGAAAATGGAAAACAGATAACCGGCAATGAAGAATTCCCTGAAATGAAGGATCCGGAAGAAGCTGAGGCGGGTTTCAGTAAACCCGTAAAAAAAGGTTTCCCGATACTTCCCGCAGCGCTTGGCCTGATAGCCCTGATCTTTGCCGTCGCAGCCGGATTCTATATGTTTAAGGCGAACGGCCTTGAACAGGAAGTGGAAATACTGAAGAAAATTAAAGTCCAGCTCGCGTCAACGGAGACCAAGCTCTCCGAAGCCACGAAAGAGAACAACAAGGTCCGGGCCGAATTAAGTCAGGCCAAGAACGAACTTGATGCGGCTAAGGCAAAGAACCAGGCCCTCGAGGAGCAGCTTGCCAGGAAAAAGGCCGCGCCGGCGGCACCGAAGAAAGATGCAAAGGCCGCCCAAAAGAAAACTCCGCCTAAGAGGCCGTAAACTTCAACTTTGAGACTCATGCCCGGCAGGTCGTCTGAGACCTGCCGGTTTTGTTTTCCCGGTGTCGCGCCACTTTTGGCCGGATTATGCCCGGAATGGCCCCTTTTTCTTCACGAATTTTTAAGTATATGCAAATCGGGGCAAAATTCGTTATAATGTCCTCAAAAAGAGGTCGGATCGTGAACAGGAAAGTACTTTTCACCGTACTGATGATCCTTTTCATGGTTGGGTACAGCCCCGCCATGAACGCAAAAGAAAGGAGCGAAGAGAAGAAAATGAGTTCAACCTATCCGGAACTAACTGCCACAATACACACAAATAAAGGCGACATCAATCTGCGTCTTTTCCCCGACCAGGCGCCACTGACCGTGTTGAGCTTTGTCAACCTTTCAAGGCGGGGATTCTACGACAATCTCACCTTCCACAGGGTGATCCCGATGTTCATGATACAGGGCGGTTGCCCGCTGGGCACGGGTACCGGCGGCCCCGGCTACAGGTTTAAGGATGAATTCTCCCCCGGCCTGCGGCACGACAAACCGGGGATACTGTCGATGGCAAATGCCGGGCCGGGCACGAACGGGAGCCAGTTCTTCATCACGCACGTGCCCACCCCGCATCTTGACAACAGGCATTCAGTTTTCGGTGAAGTCATCGGCCCGGAAGACCAGAAAGTGGTGGACAGCATTGTCAGGGGCGACACGATAAAGACGATCGAGATCAAGGGTGACTATACGAAGCTTGCGGAAGACCACAAAAATGAGCTCGATGCATGGAATAAGGCGCTTAACAAAAAATAGGCGCGAGCCCCGATCGGACAGGCCGCCTTGTGCCCGCGTCGATATCGTGGTATGCTTGCCCGTCACGGGACACGCAATCTGATTCGGAAAGGAGTAGAGAGTATGTCGATAGCCACTAAACTTGTCCTTACCAAGGGAGTTGGACAGAACAAGGAGAAGCTCGTCAGCTTCGAGCTCGCCCTGCGCAACGCAAAGATAGCTCCCTATAACATAGTCAAGGTATCAAGTATTTTCCCTCCCCGATGCGAGATCGTATCTGTGAAGCAGGGGTTAAAGAACCTCACTCCCGGCCAGATAGTTCACGCGGTCCTTGCCGAGGCGTCCACTAACGAACATCACAGGCTCGTTGCCGCCTCGGTGGGTGTCGCCGTACCGAAGGACCGCGACCGTTTCGGCTATCTTTCCGAATATCACAGCCACGGCGAAGACGACAAAACGGCGGGCGACTACGCCGAGGACATTGCAGCCCAGATGCTGGCAACGATCCTGGGACTGGAATTTGACGTGAACGAAAGCTACAACAAAAGGCTCGACCTGTGGAAGATAAGCGATGAAATCGTCCACACACGCAATATAACGCAGACCGCGATAGGCAAGAAAAATGTCTGGACGACCGTCGTAGCCGCAGCGATCCTCGTTCCGTAGAATTTCACGGCCGGCACGGGCACAACGCTTTCAACCTCAGTATTTCCTGTTAAACGTGGGCCCGGGCCATAATTGCCTCCGTCACCCTCACCCCCTCCTCAAGCATCCTTGCAAGCTCTTCAATGAGATGATCGCAGTCCGTCCGGCCTTCCCGCAGCGCTGCCTCGAGCTCGAGGGCGGCCCTGTGGACGAAAGTGGCGGAGAGGGTCGACGCGGTGCCCTTCAGGGTGTGGGCGAGGGCGAGGGCGAGGGCTGTCTCTCCCTTCGCGATGGCCTCCCTGATGTCGTCGGGGACGGACGCGTTCTTTCTGAAGAACCCGGCGAGGAGCTTCCTGTAGAGGTCCTCCTTCCCCATGAGGCGCCTGGTCCCCTCCTTCACGTCAATGCCGGGGAGGGTGAAGGCGGCAGGGGACGATGCGGGGGAAGGGGACGGCATATCCTGCTTCAGCCAGCGGCTCAGCACATTGAGGATGACGTGGGGCTCGATGGGCTTCGCGATGTAGTCGTTCATCCCGGCGTCCAGGCAGGCCTCGCGCACCCCTTCCATCGCATGGGCGGTCATCGCGACAACGGGCAGGGTGAGATTGCTCTCCCTCAAGAGGCGCGCCGCCTCGTAGCCTCCCATGACGGGCATCTCGATGTCCATGAGGACTATGTCGTAGGGGTCCTCAAGTGCCATGTCCACCGCCTCGCGGCCGTTCACCGCGACGTCGACCGAGGCGCCCGCCTCCTTTAAGATCTCGACGGCGACCTCGGCGTTGATCCGGTTGTCCTCGGCGAGAAGGACGCGGACGCCGCTCAAGTCCCCGGTCACGCCGTACGGCAGGGGGCCCGCGGAGAGGTCAAGGACGACCTCATCGTCCCGGGGGCGGATGAAGGCAAGGTCAAAGGTGAACTCGGTCCCCCTGCCGGGCTCGCTCGTGACTTGCAGGTCGGAGCCCATGAGGCCCAGGATCTGGCGGGATATGGCGAGCCCCAGGCCCGTGCCGCCGTACCTGCGGGTGATCGAGTCGTCCGCCTGGGTGAAGGCGTCGAAGATGACCGAGAGCTGCTCTTTCGTCATGCCGATGCCCGTGTCCTTCACGGTGAACGCAAGCGTCGAGGAGGAGGCGTCCTGAGACACGGGCTTAACCTTGAGGAAGATGCAGCCCTCGGAGGTGAACTTGACGGCGTTGTTGATGAGGTTGGTTGTTAGCATTACCAGGTACACAGGAACCTCCTTTCGGTTGACCTACCCGTCAGCTTATCTACCGGCGGTATCTTGATGTTTGACATTGTTGTATCAGGCTGCCGGCGTCTATACAATATAGGAGAGATACAGTATAAATATAGGTAGAAACCACATATTCATGAAAAGGGGACGGCAAGATTATATCGGTCTTAACCATTTAATATAGCGGGTTTTTTTACGATACGCTGTTCTTCTGGTGCGAAAAGATCTACAATGAATTACGTTCAGGTCATCTATAATAATAAGGGGCCATTCAGTGAAAATACTCAGCAGCCATCACGAATATTCGACCAAAGGTGCGGGCGACCTTATCGACATAACGGCCGATATTGCAAAAAGCCTGAAAGGCGTGTCCCTCACAACGGGAAATATGACGGTCTTCGTCCAGGGTTCGACGGCCGGTATAACAACATTCGAATATGAGCCGGGGCTTATTGCGGACATACAGCAGTTCTATCGGGACCTGGTCCCGTCCGGGAGAGATTATCACCATGATAGAACATGGGGCGATGCGAACGGGTTCAGCCACCTGCGCGCCGCGTTGACAGGACAATCCCTCACAGTGCCTTTTGAATCGGGCAGGCTGCTCCTCGGGACCTGGCAGCAGGTCGTGCTGGCGGAATTCGACAACCGCCCCCGGAAAAGGCTTGTCATTGTCCACATGATAGGGGAGTAAGGCAATGCGTGCATCGTGCCCCGATCACTTTTTTTTGTTTTACCATCACCGGCAATTTGATTATACTAAACAAGTCCGCGCCTTTTGATTATCCTGCGGACTTGTCGATCCGGATTGTAAAATGCCACGTACGCGCACAAAGGTCCTTTCGTTGATTTTGTCCCTTCTCGTCATCTTTGCAATAGCGGGATGCAAGAAACCGGGGCCCGCACGGCTCATGGTCCAGGTGGAAGGCGAGCTGTTCTCGGATGCACTTTTGTGGATCGACGGCAAGCAGGCGGGGAAACTGACAAAGACCGTGATCAAGACGGACGGTCAATTATTTATAGACGATAAGTACACGGTGACATTGCCGCCGGACCACAAGGATATCCCCTCGGAGGACCAGTGCACCGGCACCCTCGACTCCCTCGAGATGAAACCCGGGAAATATGTCATCCTCCTCCAGACCGAGGAGGGGAAGTCATTGCAGATCAACGCCGAGCTTGTTTCCGGCCTGAACGCGATATCCTACGATTCCGGCCAGCAGGTCCTGAAATTGAACAACGCAAAAATGAAGGCCGTGCCGGGAACGACAGTGACGTTGCCGTAACAGTGAACAGTAAAAAGAATGACTGTTCACTGTTCACTATCTTCTGATTCCCCCCGGATCGTGGGACACGGTGAAGATGAGGATGTTCTTATCGGCGTTTCTTTTATACTCGAGATTCTTTGCGGCCCTTTTCATGATCTTTGTCGAGGGTTTTTCTCCGCCGCTAAAAAAATCGTCCGCTTCAGGGAACGTGCCTGCGAGGAGCATATTGAACGGTTCGCCGGTATCCGTAATGGTAATATAGAGGGCACCGTTCTCGTGGATAAGGCACGTGATGCTTATCTCGGCCTGCCTGCCACGGCACGCAAAACGAATAATATTGCTCGCCGCTTCTTCCGCAGCCTGCCCGAGACCATCGACCGTTTCGTCGCGGTAACCGCACTCGGTCGCCATGCTCCGGACAAAAGCCGCGAGGTCGGGTATCGAAGATTCCCGTGCCGGACGCGTGATGGTATCGGGTACCGCTTCGTTCTCAATTTTCGTCGTCATGACACCTCCGGTTTTCCAACTCATTACCGGCAGAAGAACCCGCCGGCAAAGCTTACCGACGAGCGTCCGTCCGTCCATTGATCGTAACCGACAATTTCAGCCCGGGAGCCCTCGAGCAGTTTCAGCTGGAAGAAAATAGGTGTGAGCCCGCAAATCCTCCGCCGGTCGCCCTCCTGTTTTACCTCCTCGAAAAAGCCCCTGGCGTCAACGTTCCTGATGTGCCCGAGCAGCATCTCGTCCTTTGTCCGTGACCGCCCCATCGTCACCGCATCGAGGGAGTACCGGTCCCCGAACTGTGCCCCGATATGGGCGAGGTCGGCACCCGCAATAATACAGTACGGTTTGCCGCACGCACGGAGGACGGACCTGAGGCCCTCCGTCAGCTGCACGATCTCGTCGTTATCGATCTCTTTTCCGCCATCAATATATTCATGCATCGACCCGGTCAATACCGGCAGTATCGCGAAATCATCCTGCACCATGAACTGTATGAGCGGGAGCTGCAATTCTATCGAATGTTCGTTCCTGTGCGGCCACTCATCAACATAACGTTTCAACACATCGTTGCCCCTGATCAATTCCTTGAGCTCCGGATCGACAGGGGCCCGCTCCAGCGGCGTCTCGAAATCCTTCAGTGATATGCTCCAGAGCCTCTGCGTCGGGTGATGACAGGTCCCGAAAATGACGAGAAGCGGTTTTGGTGCGCCTTTGAGATACGGGTATATACTCCGGTACACCGACGCCCCGCGCGGGTAATCGATGTGGGGGGCCAGGATGCCTGAGATGTCGCCCGGAGCGGGCAGCTGCTCCCCGGCATTCCCGTCAAACATTCCGTCGAGAAATGACAGGAGGTCCATCCTGTTTGCGGAATAACTTCTGCCGGCGCAGCACGCCGGGCGGACCGCCAGCCGGTCATAATCGTCATGAAGGGCCTTTACATGGGCGACGTACCTGTCGTTATAGAGGAACAGGTTCCGGTCAAGCACCTTCACAAGATCTTCGATCTGCTCCATGGAGACCATCTCCCCGGACACGCGCATGAAGGCGGCCTGGATGTCCCGCAGGCTGTTCGTGCCGTCCATGAGCGAGACCATGAACGCGACCTGCCCCGAGACGGCGAGCGCCTCCTGCGATATCCCTTCGGTGTCCCTCAATATGACCAGACGCTGGCCGTCCTTTTCATACGGTATCGCTTCGATGAACCTGATCCGTGGTTTTTCCATCGCAAAAGATATACCATAAACCGCCTCAAAAGGGGAAGTACGGCCGAGGCGAGCCGGATGTTTTCATACGGCCTTCCCGTTTCCGAGAAAAGGTTGACATCATCATGATAAAATCTGAGAATACTTACTCATGCCCGAGAATTTGTTTCTCACAGAAATAGAAGGGAGCACCGGGGTAGCCGTTTCCGAGTGCTATCAGTGTTTTCGCTGTACGAACGGGTGTCCCGCCGCCCGGGACATGGATATCGTCCCTCACAGGACCATCGGCCTGATCATCGCGGGCGAACGAGAGAGGGTCCTCTCGTCCGCATCGCCCTGGGCATGCCTGCAATGCGCGGCGTGCAGCATCCGCTGCCCGAACGGGATAGATATAGCGCGAGTGTTCACGGCATTGAGACAGCTTTCGGTGGGATCCGGCATGGCTGCACACAGGGAAGTCCATGACTTCGATACCCTGATGATCGACAGCATTGCGCGCCACGGCCGGATGTATGAACTCGGCACCGTCATGCGCTACCGCCTCGCGCGCGGGGAATACCTGAGGCAATACCGCATGGGCATCGGCATGGTAAAAAAGAGAAGGATCGGCCTTTTTCCACACAATGCGGCAGACAGGAAAGGCATTCGCTCTATCATAACAAAAACGGTTAAGAACGGCAGATGATCAGATTCTCCTATTACCCCGGCTGTTCACTGGGATCATCGACGGATTTCTACGACCGTTCTCTGAGAAAGGTCCTGACATTCTATGGGATAGAGCTCAAAGAGCTCGACGACTGGTCGTGCTGCGGGGCCTCAGCGGCACCGACGGTCAATGAGGGCCTGTCGATAGTCTTGAGCGCGCGGAATATCGCTCTCGCTGAACGCTCAGGCCTTCACCTCGTGGCGCCGTGTTCCGCGTGCTATGCGCGGACGAAGGCCGCCGCGCGGAAAATAGTCGAAGATAACGATACCCGGCGGATGGTCAACGAGGCTCTTGCCCCGCTCTCCTGCAGGGGGAACATCGAGGTAAAGAACGTCATCGAGGTTTTCCGCGACTTTGTCGGCCTCGAACGGATCGCAGGCTCCGTGTCGCATGACCTTCGCGGCCTCAAGGCTGTTGCCTATTACGGATGCCTCTTGACGCGCATTATGGGGATATCCCCATCCGATGACACCGAGGATCCGACGGGGATGGACATCATTCTCAAGGCGCTCGGAGTGACCGTTGTCCCCTGGCAGTACAAAACGGAGTGCTGCGGCGCGAGCTCGACCATAACGAACGGGGATGTGACGGCACGGCTTTCGGGGCGCCTCGCCGAGAAGGCGGCGCGTGCCGGCGCACAGGCCATCGTCACGACATGCCCGCTGTGCCAGCTCAACCTCGATCTTTTGCCTTACCTTGGCAGCGGCATCCCGCCCGTTCCCGTTTTCTTTCTCACAGAGATATTCGAGCTCGCCCTCTTCGGCGAAACATCCGGCGGGGCACGCCATCTTGTGGACACCCGGACAATCGAGCAGGGGGTACGCCCCCTTCAGGAGCCATGACCGGTGAATGAAGGACCGCACGCCGCCGGGGCATATGCCAGGCGCATGTCTATGATCGCGTTAGTCAGGAGAGAAGACCCGGAAGGTGCCGACAGGCTTGAGCGGCTCCTCAGGAAACAGGATGCCCTGATGGGAGGGAACCTCTACGGGGAGCGCTTCACCGCCCGGCAATTCTCCCTCGTCTTCGATCCTCTGCTTCAGCGGGCCGTCGAGAGGTCCCGTATCCTCGGGGAACTTGCCGGGGGGGCCGCGTCTGTGCCCGACCTGGCCCGGACACTCGGCCTTAAGGCCAGTACGGTCTTCGAGCACATAAAAGAGCTCGCCCGGCGCGACCGGGTGGAGATTGCGGGTTACAGTGACCGGGACGCACTCTACAGGAGGAAATGACGCTCAATGAGCGGCGGTAACGATGCCCAGAAAAGGTCCGGCGCCATCCTTGTCATCGGCGCGGGGATTGCAGGCATGGAGGCGGCGCTCAATGCCGCCGGGGCCGGGTTCAAGGTTTACCTGGCTGACCGCAAACCGAATATCGGCGGGAATATGGCACAGCTCGACAAGATATTCCCGACGAACGACTGTTCCATGTGCGTCATGGCCCCGAAACTTGTCGAGGTCGGCAAAAACCCGAACATCGAGCTGCTCATGAACTCGGAGGTCTTCCGCCTTGACGGGGGGCCGGGCAACTTCACGGCAACTCTCAGGACCCGGCCCCGGCGGGTCATTCCCGGGAAGTGCACATCGTGCACATCATGCTCAGCAGCGTGCCCGCTTGAAGTAGGCAATGTGTACAACGAAGAGATGTCGCTGCGCAGTGCGGCATTTATCAATTTTCCCCAGGCCATACCATCGACATACATGATCGACAGGCAGCTCGCGCCCTGCGTATACACCTGCCCCATCAACCTCAATGCCCGTGATTACATCGGCCTCATTGCCGAGGGCAAATTCTTTGAGGCGCTGGACCTTGTACGGGAGAAGCTCCCGTTCCCCGGCATAATCGGCAGGATATGCGCGCATCCGTGCGAAAATGCCTGCCTGAGGGGAAAAGAAGTCGATCAGCCCGTCGCGATATGCGCCCTGAAAAGATTCCTCGCCGATTACGAGACCGGACGGCGTGAGCCCATTCTCCCATTGATGGAGAGCGACAGGGGCAAAAAGTGCGCCGTCATCGGGGCAGGCCCCGCCGGCCTAACGTGCGCGGTCGAGCTGAGGCGGGCGGGATATAGCGTTACGATATTCGACGCCAACGAAAAGCCCGGGGGGATGCTCTATGCCGGGGTCCCTGCCTACCGGCTGCCCCGGGACGTCCTCGCGCGCGAGGCCTCCATCGCAGAGCGAATGGGCGTCGAGCTCAGGATGGGCACACGCGTCGGCCGTGACATTCCGCTGGCGGACATCTTCAACTCCTTCGATTCCACCTTCGTTGCATCCGGTGCCCACGGCCGCAGGAAGCTCGGGCTCGCGAACGAGGACGCGAACGGGGTTGTAAGCGCCCTCGATTTTCTGAAAAGCGTCAACACAGGAAAGGACGTACCCGTCGGGAAACGGGTCTTTGTGGTCGGCGGCGGCAACGTAGCGATGGACACAGCGATAACGCTGAGGAGGCTGGGTGCCCCCGATGTCCACATCGTGGCCCTCGAGAAATGGGACGAGATGCCGGCCCACCGGTGGGAGATCGACCAGGCGATAGAAGAGGATATCGTCTTTCATAATGCGTGGGGCCCTTTAAAGATCCTTGCCCGTGACGGCCGGGTGACCGGGATGGAACTGGCGCGGTGCATGCAGGTATTCAACGGCCAGGGGCTCTTCGATCCGGTCTACGACACGTCAAACACCGTCGTTTTCGAAATGGACATGCTCGTCCTCGTGATATACGAGACGATCGATACAGCGTACCTTTCGGAGTCACAAACGATAGAGCGGCACATCGACGGCCGCGTCACGGTCGACCCGGTATCGCTTGAAACCACGCACAGGGGCGTTTTCGCAGGCGGGAATGCCGTGACGGGGCCGAAGAGCGCCATCGACGCGATCGCCCAGGGAAAGCGGGCGGCCGAATCCATGATCAGGTACCTCGAAGGGCGTGATCTCCTGGAGGGAAGGCTCGCCGAGGACGACAAGATCCTCGACGAGGTGCCATTCCCGGTCGAGAGCAAGGTCCGTGCCGTTATTCCCCGCACCGCGGTAGCCGGTCGCACCGGCTTCGCGGAGACGGTGGGGACGCTCGACGAAAAAAGCGCCGTGGAAGAGGCGAAGAGGTGTTTGAGCTGCCGCAGGTGCCTCGGCTGCGGGATCTGCGAGGAATTTTGCGAACCCCAGGCCATCGATTATCATGAAGGGCCCGCCGAACACGTCCTCGAGGTCGGCAGCATTGTGATCGCGTGCGGCTTCGACGAGTTCGACCCGGCTTCGATGAAGGAATTCGGGTACCACATGTTCGATAACGTGTTGAGCAGCGTCGACTACGAGCGTGTCCTCTCGGCGACGGGCCCCACCGCGGCCCAGGTCATGAGACCGTCCGACGGCAGGATACCGCGGAAGGTCGCCTTTATCCAGTGTGTGGGAAGCAGAAATAAGGAGAACCCTTACTGTTCGTCTATCTGCTGCATGTTCGCAATGGAGGAGGCGATAATATCGAAAGAACATCATCGCGATATCGAGCCCACGGTCTTTTACATGGACACGCGGACGTTCGGCAAGGGGTACGACGAGCATTACGAGCGCGCCCGGACTGAATACGGCGTCCGCTACATACGGTCGGCAATCTCCAAGATTTTCGAGGACCCCGGCACGAAAGACCTCGACATAACCTACACGGGCCCCGACGGGGACACCGTTACCGAAACGTTCGACCTCGTTGTCCTCGCGGTCGGCCTGCGCCCTTCGAAACAGCTCGGCGGGCTCACCCGGGTCATGGGCGTTCAATCGAACGATTACGGCTTCGTCGACACAGGGGCCTTATCCCCGCTTGTCACCTCACGCCCGGGGATTTACGTGTGCGGCGGCTCCGCTTCCCCGCGCGACATATCCGAAACGGTCGTCGAGGGATCGGCCGCTGCATGTATTTCTGCGTTGCCCCTCGCAGATATGCGCTGGAGGGACATCACGGTGCCATCCCTGCCCGACGAACGGGACATCGCCGGGCAGGGACCGAGGATCGGTGTCTTTATCTGCAATTGCGGCGTCAATATCGGGGGCATCGTCGATGTCCCTGCCGTCACGGGTTACGCGAGCGGGCTTCCCGGTGTCGTGTTCGCCGAACAATTCCTTTTCACGTGCTCCCAGGACACGCAGGAGAAGATCAAGAATACTATCCACGAACTTCAGCTCAACCGCGTCATCGTGGCCTCCTGCTCGACACGGACCCATGAACCGATATTCCGGTCCCTTATCCGGGACGCCGGGCTCAACAAGTACCTTTTCGAGATGGCGAACATCAGGGACCAGTGCTCGTGGGTCCACATGCACGACAGGGATACGGCAACCCAAAAGGCAAAGGACCTCGTCCGGATGGCGGTCGCGAATGCACACCACATAGAGCCGCTTGTCGAAAAGAACCTGCCGGTCGAGAAATCCGCGCTCGTCGTGGGCGGCGGCATCGCGGGCATGACGGCCGCGCTCACCATCGCGGACCAGGGTTTTTCCGTGCACCTTATCGAGAAGGAAAAACGGCTGGGCGGCAATCTTAAGAACATCTTCAGGACCGTCGAAGGCCTCGATGTACATGAGTTCCTGCAGAACACCGTCCTGAAGGTGACAGGGCACCCGAACATAGAGGTCCATACGGATGCCGAGGTCATAGATTCCGGGGGGTCCCGGGGCAATTTCCTTACCCGGATCATGACAGGCGGCAATCCCTCACCGGAAGGGATCAGGCACTCCGTCGCGATACTTGCGACCGGAGCATCGGAGCTGCAACCCGCCGGGCTGTATCTTTTCGGCGAGGACGACCGGGTGATGACCCAGCTTCAGCTCGAGGCGGCCCTGGCTGCCGAAACCCTTATGCAACCGGACGCCTGCGTGATGGTCCAGTGCGTTGGCTCACGGAACGAACAGAGACGGTATTGCAGCCGGGTCTGCTGCCTGACCGCGCTCAAGAACGCGATGACGATCAAAGCGAAATGGCCCGCATCGCAGATCGTTATTATGTTCCGCGACATGATGACATACGGCTTCTCGGAAAAATATTACAAAAGCGCGCGGCGCATGGGCATCCGGTTCCTTCGTTTTTCCCCGGACAGCCCGCCTGCAGTAGAAAAAAGAGATGACGGGATCTACGTAACCTGCTTTGATACGGCCCTGCGCGAAACGGCCGGGTTCCGCGCGGACCTGGTCGCGCTCTCGAGCGCCACCATACCGAACGACACGGCCGGCCTTGCAGGTATATTCAAGCTTCCCCGGACCCGCGACGGGTTCTTTCACGAAGCGCACATGAAATTGAAGCCTGTCGATTTTGCAACCGAGGGGTTTTACATGGCAGGAACGTGCCACTCCCCGAAAAACATCAGCGAGACGATAGTGCAGGCGCAAGGGGCGGCAGGAAGGGCGCTTACGACCCTTGCCCGGGATTCGATAACGGTCGATGCCATGGTCGCCAGGGTCGACAGTGACGCGTGCGCCGCATGCCTGACGTGCGTGCGCGCCTGCCCGTTCGGCGTGCCGTTCGTCAACGACGAGGGAAGCGCGGAGATAGATGCAAGCAAATGCAAGGGCTGCGGCACATGCGCAGCCGAATGCCCCGCAAAGGCGATAGATCTGATGCATTCGCGGGACAGGCAGATACTGGCGAAGGTGAGAGCGGCAATAAGAAAAGGTTCTACGTTCTAGGTTCTACGTTCTACGTTAATAACCGGAACGTATTCATAAACGCAGAACGCAGAACGTTCTTGAGGAGATATGACGGACTTTAATCCCCAGATCATTGCCTTTTGCTGCGAATACTGAGGGTACTCGGCGGCGGACCTGGCAGGTTCGATGAGACTGTCCTACCCGGCATCGGTGAAGATCATCAAGGTGCCATGCACGGGAAGGGTCGACGCGGTCCACATGCTCGAGGCTTTCGCGAACGGAGCGGACGGCGTGTGCCTCGTGGGATGCCTCGAAGGGGACTGCCATTTCATCTCAGGGAACATACGCGCGGGGAAACGCGTCTCCTATGCAAAAACCCTTCTCGACGAAACGGGCATAGGGGCTGAGCGCCTCGTAATGTACTATCTCTCAGCGGCCGACGGCCACAAGTTCGCCCAGTTCATGCGGGAGATGACGGAGAAAATACAGGGATTGGGGCCAAATCCCATAAAACGTGCAATGGGCAATAGGCTATGGGCGATGGGAAAAGATTCCCCATAGCCTATTGCCCATTGCCTATTGCCTTTCTTTTGGAGGTTTGAATGATCGTTGCCGACAGAAAACCTTTTGACGAAATCATGGACATGATCGCGCCGTATGACAGGGTGCTGCTTCTCGGGTGTAATGAGTGCGTGACCGTCTGCGCTGTGGGCGGCACGAAGGAGACGGCGCTTCTTGCAGCGCAGATACGGATCAAACGGCAGGCCGAGGGGCGCACCGTGGATGTCGGGGAGAGAACGCTCGAGCGGCAGTGCGATCCCGAATATGTGAACACGCTTGCGGAATCGCTTGACGATTACGATGCCGTCCTGTCGCTCGCGTGCGGATGCGGCGTGCAGTTCGTTGCCGAAAACTATCCCGGCAAGCCGGTCCTTCCGGCCGTCAACACGCGCTTCATGGGAGTGACGGAGCAACCGGGGATGTGGGCGGAGAGATGCCAGGGGTGCGGCAACTGCGTCCTCGACAGGACACAGGGCATATGCCCGGTCGCCCGGTGCGCGAAAAGTATTATGAACGGGCCCTGCGGCGGTTCCCACGGCGGCGCCTGCGAAGTGAACGATCAGCTTCCGTGTGCGTGGCAGCTCATCATCGACCGTCTGAAGGCGCGGGGGAAGCTCGATACATATAGCGAAGTAGAAAAGCCCCGGGACTGGTCGACGTCCCGTGACGGCGGGCCCCGCAGGAGAGTGAGGGAGGACATGACATTATGACCCCGGCAAACAATCTCGAAAGGGTCCTCACGCAGGGTAACTTCGCGGTCACGGCAGAGTGCGGCCCTCCGCGCGGCGCCGACCCTGATGTCATCAGGAAAAAAGGCGGCCTCCTCAAAGGCCATGTCGACGCCGTGAATGTCACCGACAACCAGACCGCGGTGGTGCGGATGTCAAGCATGGCATCGTGCATCATCCTCAAGGACATGGGCCTTGACCCGGTCCTCCAGATGACCGTGAGGGACCGCAACCGGATCGCCCTGCAGAGTGACGTACTTGGCGCGTCGGCACTCGGCATCAGGAACATCCTCTGCCTCAGCGGCGACCACCAGTCATTCGGCGACCATCCCGGCGCAAAGAACGTGCACGACATAGACTCGGTCCAGTTCGTCGACACAGTGCGCATGATGCGCGATGAAGGGAAATTCCTGAGCGGGCAGGAGATAAAAGGGAGGCCGGACCTTTTCATAGGCTGTGTCGAAAACCCTTTTGCGGACCCGTTCGAGATCCGGGCGCTGCGGGCCGCAAAGAAGGTAAAGGCAGGAGCACAGTTCGTCCAGACGCAATGCGTGTTCAATGTCGAAAAATTTGCGCGCTGGATGGAGATGGTGCGGGCCCTCGGGATACATAAAAAGGCGCATATCCTTGCCGGGATCACACCCCTCAAATCACCGGGCATGGCCCGTTACATGAAAAATTCCGTTCCCGGAATGGATGTGCCCGACGGTCTTATAGAGCGGATGGGGTCGGTCCCTAAAGAAAAGCACCGCGACGAAGGTGTCACGATCTGTCTCGAGACCATTGACGCGGTGCGGAATATTGAAGGTATAGCAGGCATTCACATCATGGCCATAGAATGGGAGGACATCGTCCCCGAGATCGTGAAGCAGGCAGGGCTCCTCCCCCGCCCGATACCTGCCTGAGCTACTTCTCGTCTGACATAAGGTCCTTAAAGAAGTTCACCTTCCACTTCCCGTCCTGTTTGAACATCCCGAAATCCTTGGGATCGTTCTGGACCTCTATGGTAACGACGGCATTCGCGGCAGTCCTGCTTTTGACAGTAAATTTTCCCTGATTGTATATTTCGTCGAGAAGCTCCTTGATGTTCTCCCGAAATGCCGTAAAGTAGTTGTCCCGAAGCCCTTTCTCGTTCGTGTTGAGCATGCCGAGGACTTTGTCGGACGGGACGTTCGCTTCCTTCGCGATAAGCTCGGCAATGGTAAGCCTGCTTTCGTTCGCAAGGTTGTCCCATGCCTTCGTAAAGTCCTTGTCGATGAGAAGCTTGAAATAGCTCTTGTATATGGCGGCCAGGTCCTCCGACGTGTTCTGCGCATACGCCGGGGCCGCCATCATGCATACGAGCATGATGCACACGATAAAACAGGTAAGACGAAATCTTTTCATTACATCTCCCTTGTTGTTTGGAATGATTGCCACAGGGTATTCTAACCTATTCCTGCATGGGGAACAAGAAAACCGGGCTCAAAACGACTGTGACGGGCCGTCTTTTTTTTCGATCGCGCGGTACATGGCAACAAAAGAGGCGGGTTCCAGCTCTTCCGCCCGCACCGAACGCGAAAAATGCATCCTTTCGTAGAGTTCGTCTATCCGGGCATCCGTATAGTTGTCCTTCAAAGCGTTGCGCATGAATTTTCGCTTGTGGCTGAATGCCTTACGCACAAAGGCGATGAAGTTGTCGTCGATGTGCTCTGCATCGTCCCTGAAACGCATCGAAAAATATATGCTGTCGACCTTCGGGGGCGGTATAAAGATACGGGCCTTGATGCGCATAAGGATTCTCACGTCGGCGACAAGCCGGCAGACAACGGTCAATGATCCGTATGCCCGGGTCCCCGGTTGTGCGGTTATACGGTCTCCAATCTCCTTCTGCACGGTGAGGAAGGCGCTTTCTATGTATTTCCTCTCCCCGATCAGCTTGAAGATGATGGGGCCGGTGATACCGTACGGTATATTCCCCATCACCTTTATTTTTTCGCCGGCGCCAAAGGCGGCAAGGTCTACCGTCAGTATATCGCGGGAGACGACCTCGACATTGGCCGTGCCCTCACGGCCTTCCCCGGTTGCGAGCAGTTCAAGGTACGGAAGCATGTCCCGATCAAGCTCCACCGCGATGACCCTGCGGGCGCACTGCGCAAGGGCGCGCGTCAGATCGCCCCGCCCCGCGCCGATCTCGACGACCGTGTCATTCCCTGAGATTCCCGCAAGGGAGACCATTTTACGCAGGGTGTTGCCGTCCTTGATCAGATTTTGTGAAAAACTTTTCTTCAGCATGGCGCCCGCATCACTTCATTACCATTCGTGAATATGCCTTTATGTCGAGCGCCGAACAGGTGCCTGCGGCCGCATAGAATGATGCCAGCGATGCGATCATCGCCCCGTTGTCCGTGCAGAAAAGAGGGGATGATATCATGACTTCGAAACCTTCACGGCGCGCCCTTTCCAGAAAAACCTCGCGCAGCCGCCCGTTTGCCGCAACCCCGCCGCCGACAACGATGCGCTCCATATTCGATTGCCTCGCCGCCCTGAAGGTCTTCGATACAAGCACATCGCACACGGCCTCCTGAAAGGACGCCAGGACATCGTTGATATTCGATGCATCGACCGGGTGCTTCTTTGCGTAGGTGATAAATGCGGTCTTAAGGCCGCTGAAGCTGAAATTACATCCGGCATCATCCATCATGGGGCGGGGAAACGCGACATGATCGGGCGATCCCGTGCGGGCCATCTCTTCGATGATACGCCCCCCGGGGTACCCGAGCCCCAGGAATTTGGCGATCTTGTCAAACGCCTCGCCCGCGGCATCATCGAGCGTCGAACCGATAACCTTAAACGAGCACGGTGCGTCGAAAGCGAGGATTATCGTGTGGCCCCCCGAAACAACGAGGGCCACAAAAGGAAACTCCGCCTCGCGTTCGAGGAATATGCTCATTGCATGCGCCTCGACATGGTTCACGCCGATAAGCGGGATGTTCCCGGCAAGACAGAGGCCCTTGGCAAAGCTTAAGCCGACGAGCACGCTGCCGATAAGTCCCGGCCCGCTCGTCACGCCGACAAGATCGATATCGCCCGCGCTTATCCCCGCTTTTTCGAGGACATCATTGTAAATGCCGTCAATCAGTTCGACGTGCTTACGCGACGCGATCTCGGGGACGACGCCTCCGAACAGCCCGTGAAGGTCAGCCTGGGACGATATGATGTGCGCAAGGATGCGCCGGTCACGATCGATCAATGCCAGCGACGTGTCGTCGCAGGATGTATCGATGCCGAGGATTATCATGGCGGGAGTTCTAGATCTCTTTGGGGTTCTTTACTATCTTGATCTTGCCCTGCTTGAGCATTGCCTGTTTCGACTCCTCGATAAAGGATGCCAGGAACTGTTCCTTGTGCCGGGCCGTGTAATACTGGGAAAACCGGTCTTTATCCTTCTGCCATCCCTGCCGGTCGGGCTCCTGTTCGCCTGCATATGCGAAAACATAGTAATCCCCGTTTATCTCGACGGGCTTGTCGTAGACGGGCTTGTCCTTTGTCAGACCGAGCAGGCCCGTATTGTCCCGCGGCACATCCCCTATTTTCGGAAGCGACGTTGCCGTCCGCAATATGAAACCGGTATGCGTCTTTTTGTCGACCGACCCGCTCTTCGCAGCGTCCCCGGCGGCGAGACGGGCCTTTTCCTTTGCCTTTTCCGCGATAAGCCTGTTCTTTATGCTTTGCAGGGCGGCGCTTTTTTCCATAGGCCGGCCGTCTTCCCGCTCGACAAGCTGAAAGACCAGTGACCGCCCGTCATCCCTCACCGGAAGGGAAATGTCGCCTTTGCGCAGGTCCTTCGCCCACGTTTCTATCTTGAGGCCCTTATACGCCTTGAAAAGCTCGCTCTGGCGCATCGTGCCCGTATCATTGACCTTCAGCCCTTTTGCGCGCGCATACGCATCGATATCCTTCGCTTTCAGAAGGTCCATGTAAACCTGGTCATCCTTCACCCCGCTCTTTGCGTCGACAATGACATATTTGAGCCGGTAGGTGTTCTCTCCGCGGAAACGGTCCTTTTCCTTATCATAGACGTCATTGAGCTCCTTTTCCGTGACTGTGACCCTGTCCTTGTATGCGGAAGGGGAAAAACGGGAGTAACAGAGGTCGACCTTCCCTTTCTCGCGCACGTACCCCGCCCAGATATCGGCGTCGGTAACCGGCGCCCCTGTATCGCGCACGATGGCGACGACCTTGTGCATGAGGAGCATCGTCTTTTGCGATCTTTCGAACTGGTCCGGCTCCATCTTGTTCTGGCGAAGCACGGCAACGTAGCGGTCCTTATCGAATTTTCCGTCCTTCTTAAAGGCCTCGATCGACCCCAGGAGATCGGCAAATTCCTGGTCGCTCACACTGATCCCCAATTTTTTTGCCTCGACGAGAAGGATATACTTGTTAACGATGTCCTGCAGCACCTTGTCCTTGAGCTCGGCTGCCATTTTCTCATCGAACTTGTCGCGGTACAGCTGCCGGAACATCTCCAGTTCCTTGTTGTAGGCCTCATAGTATTCCGGGTACAGTATATCGAAGCCCCCTACCTCGGCGATCTTGGTCTCTTTTTCGCGGAGCGACCCCGCCCCGAAATAAAAGACAAAGACGATGATGATCACGGCAAAAATGATCTTGATCAGGTAGCTTCGTGCGTATTTCCTCATAAACTTGAGCATCGGGTTTAATACCTCTGAAAGATTATTGATTTTGAAACTTTAAAATAGTATATTAAGGCTGTTTTTTCAATAACTTTTAAATTTCGGAAAGAAAGGGAGAGGAGATGTTCGAATCACTCTTTGGATTTATATCGAAAGACCTCGCCATCGATCTTGGCACCGCGAATACACTGGTGTACGTCAAAAGCAGGGGAATCGTCTCGAATGAACCTTCCGTTGTCGCAGTCCATAAAGATTCCCGCGGCACAAAGAAAGTTATAGCCGTCGGCGAAGAGGCAAAGAAAATGCTTGGCAAGACGCCGGGCAATATCGTCGCGATCCGGCCCCTCAAAGACGGTGTCATAGCTGATTTCGAGATCACCGAGGCAATGCTGAAATACTTCATCCAGAAGATACACAACAAGAAATCCTACGCACGGCCGAGGATCGTCATCTCCGTCCCTTCGGGCATCACACCCGTGGAAAAAAGGGCGGTCAAGGAATCGGCGGAATCGGCCGGGGCGCGCGAGGTGTACCTGATCGAAGAGCCTATGGCTGCCGCCATCGGTGTGGGGCTTCCCATCACGGAGCCGAGCGGCAATATGATCGTCGATATCGGCGGCGGCACAACGGAGGTCGCTGTCATATCGCTCGCCGGCATCGTGTATTGCAACTCGGTACGCGTTGCAGGCGACAAGATCGACGAGGCCATCATCCAGTACGTCAAGCGCAAATACAACCTTCTCATAGGCGAACGCACCGCGGAAGTGATCAAGATAAGCATCGGGTCGGCGTACCCGAGCCCTGAACTCGACGAAATGAGCCTCGAGATCAAGGGGCGCGACCTCGTTGGCGGTATCCCGAAGACCCTCGAGATATCCTCAAAAGAGATCAGGGAGGCCATCAACGAACCCGTGAACGCCATCGTCGAGGCCGTAAGGATCGCACTCGAAAGAACGCCGCCGGAACTGGCATCCGATATCGTCGATAAAGGCATCGTTATCTCGGGCGGCGGGGCGCTCCTCAAGAACCTCGATGTCCTCATCAAGGAAGTTACCCGTCTTCCGGTCATCATAGCCGAGAATCCTCTGACAGCGGTCGTCGAAGGTGCAGGAAAAGCTCTCGATGAGGTAAGCCTCTTGAAAGAGATAGCGACTTACTTTTAAAATAGTGGTAACTTGAGAAATTCAATAGCTATAATCATAGCCATTCTCGTTCTCGTCGTATCATTCCTTTCCTTCACGAACGCCCCTTTTGTTGTGAAATCGTATTCTGCCGTCAAGACAGGCATCAGCAGCGTCTTTGGTCCCGTGCTGAGCGTGATCTCAAAACCTGTCTCCTCCATCGGGGGCATTTTCGACTCCTACTTCAATGTCGTCGGGGCCAAGAAAGAGAACCGCGAGCTCAAGGAAAAATACGAAAAGCTCTACGTCGAGAACCAGAAACTCGTCGAGACTGAACGCGAGAATGCACGGCTAAGGAAACTCCTTGAATTTACGCAGAAAAAGCCCAACACGATGATCGCCGCAAGCGTGATCGGGGAGGACCTGAAGAACTGGTTCCGGTGCGTCATAATCGACAAGGGAAGCAAACAGAATGTGCGCCAGAAGATGCCCGTCGTTACACCGAAAGGGATCGTCGGCCAGGTGGTTGAGGTCGATCTCTGGCACGCCAAGGTCATGGTCCTCAACGACACGAACTCGTCTGTCGACGTCAGCGTCGAAGGCAAGAACACGAGGGGCTTGATCGAGGGGACCGGACAGAACACGGTCAAGATGAAATACGTTACGAAGAACGACGATATCGAGATCGGCGACAAACTGGTGACCTCGGGGAAGGACGGCATATATCCCAAGGGCATTCCCGTAGGGATCGTCATAACAGCGAATAAGGGCAAGGCCGGTATATTTACCGACATCGATGTCATGCCATACAACAATTTCAGGCAGCTCGATGAGGTCCTGCTCGTAAGAAAATAATGAAGACCGCGCTCTATATCTTTATCGGCATCGTGCTTCTCCTTCTCGAAACGGTCATATCGCCCCACATCTTCCTTGATGTTTTGAAGCCCGAGGTCGGCATACCTATCGTTCTGTACGTGACCTTTTTCCTGGGCACAGGGCCCGGGCTGGCAGCCGCAGTCTGCATAGGTCTCGCGGAAGAGGCGCTGTCAGGGGCCCCCAACGGTTCCCTTCTCTTCGTGACGATCGTGATCTATCTGATAGCGGCGCTCATGCGCAGAAAATACTACGTCGATTCCAAGTACACGTTCGCCTATTTTTCCAGCGGCGCCGTCCTTGTGCAATCCGGGCTGTTTGCAGCGCTCACCTTCTTCGCGCACGGCGAAACACGGGGGATCCTCAACATCGCCTTCTACATGGCCCCGAACGCCATTGTTACCGGTTTTGTATCGATCCTTCTTTTTTCCTTCATTGACCGGCTGAACACTATCCTGATGGAGCGGTCTTAAGATGAAGGAAGAGAAATTCACCGCCAAATATAAATGGTGCACCCTCGTTCTCGTCCTCACCATGACGGTCCTCCTTATCAGGCTGTGGGACCTGCAGATCATGCGGGGGGCGGAGATGCGCAAGCTCTCCGAACAAAACCGGATCAGGGTGAAAAAAGTCGTGGCGGCCCGGGGCATCATTTACGACAGGACGGGGAAGGTCCTTGCGGACACCCGGCCGTCGTTCAACATTTACCTGACCCCGGAAGATATCAAGGATTTCAGCCAGACGGTTGACGGCCTTGCTGAGCTCCTTAAATGCGATCGCGAAGAGATCATCGAGAAAATGAAGGCCGCAAGCGGCATGCCGCCGTCATTCCCCATCAAGATCAAGCCCGACATTCCCATGGACGAAGTTGCAAAAGTGGAAGCGCACAGGGTGTACATACCGGGCATTTCGATACAGATCGAACCAAAGCGTAATTATCCCTATGCCGCATCATTTGCGCACGTGATCGGCTACGTGTCGGAGATCAGCGACGAGGAGTTGAAGGACAAGAAGAAATACAAGGACTATTCGCCCGGGGACTATATCGGTAAATACGGGCTGGAGCGTGCCTACGAAAAAGAGCTCAGGGGCACCGACGGAGAAAAACGGGTCGAGGTCGACGCAATGGGCCGGGAGATCCGGACCCTCGATGTTATCGAGCCCATCCCGGGGCACAGCCTCTACCTCAACATGGACCTCGATCTCCAGTTAACGGCCGATAAGGCCCTTGAAACCCGCAAAGGGGCGGCGATAGCCCTTAACCCCAAGACCGGCGGGGTGCTGGTCCTTGCGAGCCGTCCGGGTTTCGACCCCAATCTGTTCGCCTCGGGGATAAGCAAAAAGGACTGGCAGAAAATTGCCCTCGACAAGGCCCACCCCCTCCAGAACAGGGCGATCCAGGGCGGATATCCCCCCGGATCGACGTTTAAGATCCTCCTTGCGCTCAAGGCCCTCGATCTCGGGATCATCAACGAGCGAACAACGTTCCATTGCGGGGGTGGTTTCGCATACGGGAACCGCGTCTTCAAATGCTGGAAAAAAGGCGGGCACGGTTCCGTGTCCGTTCACCGCGCGATCGTGGAATCGTGCGACGTTTTCTTTTATAACGTCGGGCTCAAGCTCGGGGTCGACAGGATCCATGAACTCGGGGACATCCTTGGCATGGGACGGCTGACGGGCATCGACCTGCCGGCCGAACAGAGGGGGCTCATCCCGTCGACGCAGTGGAAGAGACGGCGCTACAACCAGCCGTGGTATGAGGGTGAGACGGTGTCTGTCGCCATCGGGCAGGGAGCGGTATGGCTGACCCCCATCCATCTCGCCATGCTGTCTTCGTTTGTCGCGAATGACGGCAAGAACTTCAAGCCGCAGGTCGTCAACAGGATCGTATCCAACCAGGGCAAGGTCATCAAGACCTTCGAACCGGTCGTCAATGCCGAGTTAAAGCTCAAGCCGGGCGTGGTGAAGATCGTCAAGGACGGCATGCGGGGGGTTGTCAATGAACCCGGGGGGACCGCCGGCGCCTCGAAGGTGCAGAACGTTCTGATGAGCGGAAAGACGGGAACGGCCCAGGCAGGCTCGCAAAATGTCAAACTGGGCGACCATGCCTGGTTCATCGCGTACGCGCCCTCCGAGGACGCTTCTATCGCAATGTCGATACTTGTCGAGCACGGCCTCCACGGTTCATCCGCGGCCGCACCGATCGCGAAGAGCATTACCGAGACCCTTTTCAAGGTAAAACCGGACATAAAGGAAGCAAAGGCCCATGAGAATAGATAAGCGAAGATATTACCACCTCGACTGGTACCTGATAATCAACGGCCTTTTCATATTCGGCATAGGCATGATGAACCTCATCAGCGCAACGAGCTCTTTTTCGAGCGGTTCCTGGAATTTCATCATCAAACAGCTCATCGCCTTTGTCATGGGCCTCGGGCTCATGCTCGTCATCATGTATTACGATTACCGCATGATAGCCAATCATTCCAAATGGATCTACGCGGGGGGCATTTTCCTCGTCATCCTCGTGCTCATCATCGGTCTCGCTGCAGGCGGGGCAAAGAGATGGATCAGCATTTTCGGGTTCAGCATACAGCCTTCGGAATTGATGAAACCGATCCTGGTCGTTTTCCTGGCCAACATGCTCTACGACAGGAAAAGGCAGAATTTGCCGCTCAGCCTGAAAGATATCATGAAACCCCTCTTCTGGACCCTTCTGCCCTTTGTCTTCATCGTCAAACAGCCTGACCTGGGAACGGGTATCGTCATCATCCTCGTTTCCTTTGCGATGCTCTGGTATGTGGGCCTCAAGAAATCGACGTATGCGGTGCTCTTCGGGGTCGGGGCCATATCGCCGTTCTTTGCCTGGCATTACCTCATGAAACCGTATCAAAAGATGCGCGTTCTGAGCTTCATCAATATCGACGCCGACCCGGCAGGGTTCGGATATCATGCGAAACAGGCCATAATAGCGGTAGGTTCAGGAAGATTCCTCGGAAAGGGCTTCATGAGCGGGACGCAGCACAAGCTTCAGTTCATACCCGAACATCACACCGACTTCATCTTCACCGTGTTCAGTGAAGAATGGGGCTTTATCGGCTCCGTTGTCCTGTTTGCGCTCTTCATCTCTTTCATAAACCGCTGCCTCAAGATCGCAATGAACGCACATGACGAGCTCGGGTCGATCATGGCGTTCGGCGTTGCGTCAATTTTCTATGTTCAGTTCACGATCAACGTCATGATGGCGATACACCTGGCGCCCGTCGTCGGCATCCCCTTGCCGCTCATAAGCTACGGCGGATCGTCCCTCATTTCGATGATGATGTGCGTGGGCCTGCTCCTCAACATCAGCACCCGCCGCTACATGTTTTAAAACCGGCGAACGGCGAACGGCTAAAGGCTAACGGTGAAAAGCCAAATATCCCGTTTGCCTTTCGCGGATAACCCCATGCCGTTAGCCGTTTGCCGTTCGCCGTTCGCCGCTCCTTGACATCCGTTCGTTGTCTGCTATACTCGACAGTAAGTAAGCAATAATACGGGGAGGCAAACAGCGTGGATCTCGTAGAGCCCGTAAAACTCAGAGTGCTTACCTTAAAAGATCTTGATGCCATAACCGATATCGACGAATCACTCCTCGGGACACGACGAAGGGAATACTGGGCGGTGAGGCTCGAGCGGGCCGAGACCTCGGGCGTCCCGTCGCTTGCGGCGGAGGTCAGCGGGCGCGTTATCGGATTTATCCTGGGCAGTGCGAGCGGCTGGGAATACGGCATACCCGAGAACATAGCCTGGATCGACACGCTCGGCGTCCGGAAGGAATACCAGAAGAAAGGGATCGCGCGGCTGCTCTTCCGGGAAATGTTCTTCATGTTCAAAGAGGTCGGCGTAGACACCATCTACGTATTTGTAAGCTGGCGGGACTGGGACCTCCTCAAATTCTTCGACAAAATGGGGTTCAGACGGGGAGACATGATAAACCTCGAGATGAAGATCTAGGAGTCTGTAAAAGGGCCGACTTTTGCCGGCCCCGTGGTACATACCACTGAAAGACCGGGGCGATAAAGGCACCGCCAGCCCCGGCCTTTTTTCATGCCGTAAAACGCCGGGCGTAAAACGGAAGATGTGCTGTTCCTTGTACGTTACGACTTCCCACGCCGCTTCCTGCGTCTCGCGTTTTACTTTTGACGGTTTTTTTCTTTGTCGCCTCGTGCCTGACGGTCTTTATTTGTTCTTGAAACTAAAGCAAAAACTGCTATAATAGGTGATGCGAATACTTGGACTGGATGTGGGGGACAAGAAGATCGGTGTGTCTTTATCCGATCCTACGCTGTTGATCGCCCAGGGCCTCACGTTGTACCGACGGGGTTCCCTCGAGGAAGATCTCAAAGAGTTCAAACGGATCGTAAAAGAGCACGAGGTCGGGGAGATAGTCATCGGATTGCCCCGGGACTTAAGCGGAAATATCGGGGCCCGGGCAAAGAGCGTTATGGGGTTCGCCGACAGGGTCCGGGAATCGATAGACATACCTGTCAATCTATGGGACGAAAGATTCAGTACGAACGAAGCGCATCGTGTTTTTGACATGGCCGAGGTCCGGCACAAGAAAAGAAAGCCGTATCTCGATATTATGGCTTCACAGATAATTCTTCAGGGATACCTTGATGCTCGCAGCACGCGATAAAAAAATATTTATCATAGCCTTCATTATTTTTCTGTTCTCGCAGACCCTTATATTTGCAAGCATCCCCCGGGACACCGACCCCGCATTGCGGCCTGTCGTGATCAAAAGCGGGGCAAAGCTTTCCGAAATAGCGGATATTCTCAAGAAAAAAGACCTCATTTATTCAAAAACGCTTTTCATGATCGGCTCGCTGATCTACGGAGGGCGGCTGATCGCCGGGGAATACGACTTGAGGCGGGACATGTCGACCTTCGAGATCATTATGAAAATGGGCCAGGGCAAACGGAACATATACACCCTGAAAATCATAGAAGGCCAGAATATCTACACGATAGCCGATATGCTCGAACAGAACCGCATCATGACGAAGGAAGAGTTCCTGAAGCTTGCCTCCTCAAAAGAATTCCTGGAGAGAATGGGCATTACGTCCGGCTCGCTGGAAGGCTATCTCTACCCGGACACGTATTTCTACAGCAGGGAAATAGAGAAGGAAAGATTGATCGAACGCATTGCTCAACGGACGCTGAAGATTTTCGAGGACCCCGGGGTCAGGGAGAAAATGGCCCGGCACACTATGGATATCCATAAGACGATCACCCTCGCATCAATGATAGAGAAGGAATCGGGGGTGAAAGAGGAAAGGCCCTTTGTTTCCGCCGTCTTTCACAACAGGCTGAAGAAAGGCATGTCCTTCGACTGCGATCCCACGGTCATTTACGGAACGAAGGGTTTCGGGGCGCCTATTAAAAAGATAGACCTGATGACATATACCCCGTAT
>ERZ1645192.690-NODE-690-length-28109-cov-25.142475_pt1 | contig 28109 bp, 27 predicted proteins | sample MGYA00575354_ERZ1645192 | MGnify/ENA primary metagenome ERZ1645192 (study PRJEB40844, sample SAMN11349763) | freshwater sediment metagenome | isolation source: river sediment | host: Sediment | place: India: Faizupur Khadar , New Delhi | collected 2017-02-21 ... | reverse complement strand
GAATCCCGCCAGGGAACTTCAGCTGACATCCGTGGCTCCCGTTATGGATGAGGGTCGGCTTGCCTTTCCAAAACGAACGCTGTAAGCGGTTGACCAAACTATTCCTTTACCTGACCCGCCTCTCTTGTAAAATACTTTCCGAGCAGGAATCCGGCAATAATAAGCTCGAGCCAGGTAATTGAAATTATGATGACCTCAAACCTGTACTCCCTGTTCATTCCGAACGCAAAGAGAACGGCTGCGAAAGAAATGATCATAAGCAGGAATCCTGTCAGTAAAACTATTCTCAGACCTCTGCCCGGTTTTAATGCCCCGCGGAAAACCGGGTAAAGGCAAAACAAAGCGATATTCATTGCAATGAATCCCAACTCCTCGAGAATAATGAAAATTCCATGAGGATTATACTGGCTCAATGAAGCAATCCCCTCAGTTTCCCCGGCAAGCAGGACGGGCTGAATGAATGACAGCTGGATAAAATAATCTGTAGAAAGTATCATTGCGCTTATAACTGCAAAACCAAATCCTGTAAGGCTGAAATGTTTCTGCTCCCGGGGAGTGGCCACATGCACGGCAGCCATCATTGCAAGAAAGGAGAATGATGACACTATAGCCGGAATCATCCAGTAATAATCACGCGGGAACCGGCTGATGATATCAGTATACGGATAACTGAAACAATCACCCTTGCAAAATGGGCCCGACAGAGGGGGAGTGCAGACGGCTGTCACGAATGCTATGAGAGTCAGTATCGCTGTAAGAAGTGAAATCCGGGCGCCATACTTTAACATCCCTTCTGGGTTGAAATGCGAATCCATTGAACGTGTCATTTTTTTTGTGATTCTTTAAGAGTTGTCGTCCCGTATATTTTCCAGCCAAGCCAGACATTAGCAATACCAATAATGAAAAAAAGTGGCTGGAGCACGCTGGAAAGCGAAATCCACCATACCTGGATCACTATCCACAGAATCAGGGCTATGCCCAGAACCAGTCCGGCATGACCGGCGTACCTGTTCCTTGTGAAGGAAAGAACCGCCGCGGCAATATTGGCAAATCCATTTACTATCAGCAGGAAAAGACCTGGCAGCAGGAATGAATTAAGGGGCGAATCAGCCAGCAGGTCAGGTGTCATTCCCAGTCCGGCGCCGGTTGTATCACTGAGCATCCCGTAACCTGCCGGTATAGCGCCAATACCTGTGAATGCCTGCAGCGCGCCAAGAATAAAATAGTACTTCTTCATTTGAACTTCCGGAGTTTTTGTTTTTAAGTGCAAGTGGTAGCCAAATTTAAGAAATCCGAATGAGCTGAAATGCTGGTAGGTCATCTCAATGCTGTAAAACATAAGTCAATAAGCCGCGGCCGGCATCTCATTAAAGCAAACCCTAATCCCGGAATTGGTTGGCAGGTAATTATTCTTTTCCCTATTTTTAAGGCTGCAAGATGCACGATATGAGCAGAGGATTTGTCAAAGACGGAGATCAGGAAGAAGTTCCGATGGTGCCAAAGAGGGCATACCTGCCTGAGGGAGTTACTAACTTCGTTACCCGCGCCGGAATGGAACAGCTTATGGCAGAGAAAGATACTCTTATACGGGAGAGAGAGGAACTGAATATTGCCAATGAAAATGAACGACGGATTGCAGTGAATTATATCAATGCCAGACTGCAGCTGCTCAACAACAGGATTGCCGAAGCAAGGGTTGTTATTCCTGAAGACCAGCCAAAGGATATAATAACTTTCGGAGCCATTGTGACACTAAAAAATATTGCCTCAGGCAAGATTCAGGATTTTCAGATCGTGGGAGTCGATGAGGCAGACATTGCCAGAGGAAAGGTCTCGTTCATCTCTCCCCTGGCCCGGGCTTTGATAAATAAAAAGACGGGCGACACGATCAGCCTGAAAAGGGAAAGTGATACTGTAATTTTTGAGATTTTAGGAATTGTCTGCAAGTAAGGACTGAACTTCCGGATTTGAAGCTGGTTTTTACTATTAATAATCACAGCTACAGATTCTTGATCCTTTTCATGAACAACCGGATGGAGGCGATTGTCATTACAAGACCTGTTCCGGTCAGAATAAGTATCCTGGGAAGGATCTCTTTCAGGGGCAGCGCCCTCCAGAACAGGTCATAAAATCCCTGAATGCCCCAGTAATTTACACTCACAAGAGCAATCTTCTGAAGCACTGCCGGCATAATGAACATCGGTATCATACTTCCGCCTATTGCCGACATTACAAGGATAATGATTGTGCTCAGATTCTGTGCCTGCTGACGTGTTCGCGCAACCGCAGCCAGGAAAATCCCCAGGCTTGAAACTGCGAAGGAGGTGGCAATTATCATCAAACACAATCCGGGAATGCTGACGCTCATATCCATATTGAGTACAAGCCAGGCAAAAATGAACATGGTGGTCAGTTGTAGTATCGAAATGAAAAAAGCAAACAGCATCTTGCTGTAGAGTATTGTACTGCCCTTCAGGGGTGAATAAAGCAACCTCTTGATTGTTCCGTTTTCCTTTTCTTCCAGTATGCTGGTCCCGACTCCTGCAACACTGAAGAGCAGCATGAGTATTGCAGTGCCGGCTACAGCCTGTATGAGCCCCAGTTTAGTATCATTTCTCTCCCCGACAATAGAGGTCCATTTTACGGATAGCCTCCTGTTGTCATCCCCTGTTGCCGTTCTGATTATGTCATCCCTGGTGCTTTTCTCCAAATCCGGAAAATGTTCCAGCATATATTTTTCAATACTGCTGTTAACAATTATGACACCTGCTGATGACATTAAAGTGCCTGTCAGGTTTTGCTGAAGAATTCCAACCTCCATCTCACGCGACCTGTCATATACAAGTTCAACCTGTATCGAGCTTCCGTATTTAAGAGAGTCCTGAAATCCCTTGTAAATTATCATGGCACAGACATAATCTCCGCTGATCACGGATTTTTTAGCTTCCGCTGAGTCTGACGCTACAACTGTTATGTCTTCCAGTAAATCAATCTTTTGAATGATCTCTCTTGAAGAGCTGGTCTGGTCAAGATCGGCAACAAGCAGTTCAACAGGTTCGGATCGTCCGTCATATGACCCGATACTGCCGTATGCAAATGCGAAAAGAGTTATCAGAATCACGGGAAGAATGAATGTCAGAATCACAGATCGCCGATCATGCAGAAACAGTGTCAGATCCTTTTTAAAAAGCCTGAACATGGTTTAGTCTCTTAACTCTTTCCCTGTTAGTTTCAAGTAGACGGATTCCAGATTCGTCCCGCTGGTACCGGAATCGTTTATGCCACTTATATGCCTTAGCTCATCGAGCGTCCCCTGTGCAACTATCTGGCCGCTGTCGATAATTGCAATCCTGTCACAGAACCGCTCGGCCTCTTCCATATAGTGCGTTGTGTAGATTATTGTCATACCCTCACTGTTGAGCCGCTCAATGACCTCAAAGATGTGATTCCTGTTCTGCGGATCAACTCCGACCGTAGGTTCATCCAGAACCAGTATCCGGGGATTATGTAACAGGGAGCAGGCAATGTTTATCCTGCGCTTCATGCCACCTGAGAAAGTTTTGATCCTGTCATCCTTGCGGTTAACCAGATCGACAAATCCAAGGATCTCTATGGCCTTCGCCCTGAGCTCCGCTTTAGGGATGTTGTACAGTCCGCCCCAGAATAGAAGGTTTTCATAAGCTGACAGCTCTTCATACAATGCGATCTCCTGTGGCACAACACCCATGATCAGTTTTATGGTTTCACCGTCATTCCTGATATTGACTCCGTCGATAATGACATCACCGCTGTCAGGTCTGACAAGAGTGTTTAATATGTTAACTATTGTTGATTTTCCCGCACCGTTGGGGCCCAGGATCCCAAAGACCTCCCCTTTCCCGATACTGAAACTGACATTTTTTACGGCTTCAATATTTCCGAAGGTTTTGTATACTGACCTGACTGATATCATTTTCAGAGAATCGGGCATCGTGGTTTTAATTTCAGGCTTCTGAAATTTCAGGGGCTCAGTGTTTCTTCAGCGTCTTCAGCACCTGGTCAGCCGCAAGTTTACCTGTTAATATCGACATAGGAACGCCTGCCGGGCTGTAAGTCCATTGTCCGGCCTGGTAAATTGAAGGCATAGGGGTGAAAACTGAACCACCTGAGTTCTGAATCTTGTTGATGACCGGCATCGATTCCCTGAATGCCCATCCTGTGATTGCTCCTTCAGAACTGCCCACCCTGTTCTCAATGCTTAACGGGGAAAAAGAAAAGTGAGTGATGATTTTGTCCTTCAGCATTGGGTAGACAGAATCAGAAATTACACCCAGAACACGGTTCTCGAGTTCCGGGATGAACTCATCAAGCCACCCTGCTTCCCTGATTTTTTTAAACAGGTCATATTCTGCAAGAAAACTGATAATCAGCCCTGTCTTACCCGGAGGAACCAGTTCCGGATCTTTCAGTCCGGGGACAGAAATTTCGTAGGTATTCAACCTGGTGAATTTGTCAAGCCAGGCCATAATTTGTTGTTTATCAACGTTCCCAAAATTACTGATCAGATCATCAAGCTCCGTCCTGTGGGTTTCACCAAGACCTATCTTCGAAGGAGTATAGAAGAAATGTCCGTGAGCGATTTTCCTGAAGTTTTCAAGCGGCTCATCCACTTCGACAAACAGGGAAAACACAGAATCGCCACCCCTGTTTCTAAAGAACTTATTCCTGGCATCCTCTGACATTGCCTTTACAGATTGCGGCAAACCTTCCGTTTCCGTAATTCTGTACAGTGTTTTCAGATCGGCAGCCCATATAAGTTTGCCGTATTCGTATGTGATATTGTTCCGGTCTGTCAGGATGTTTTTTCCTGCCTTCACCCCCGTTATTTCTGTATCTGTAAGTATCTCTCCTCCCTGCTCTGCAATTTTACTCCTCAGTGCATCCGCAAGTCTTCCCACTCCGCCCCTGGGATAGAAATAATCGAGGTATAATGAGAAGTAGCTCATCGCGAAGAAGGCAGGAGTATTTTTGAAGAAATGCTGTGAAATAATATCCCTGAGTGAAGGATTTTTTACAAACTTCTTCAGATAATCTTCCACAGGCATATTCAGCCTGTTGATTTTTCCGACAGTTAACAGAAATTTCGGAAGCCACGGCAGGAGTTTCCTGAAAACGAAAGTCCTGTCGCGTTTCAGATCCTTGAACACCGGATTCTCTATGCCATAAAGCACATCCATGTGCTTCATTATCTTGCGGATGACCTGGATGACTTTATCTGCTTCGTCTTTACTTTCCGGGAATAACCTGGCAAGGAGTTCCCTGTATTCCGGCAGGCTGTTGTGTCCCTCAATATGGATGATTTCATTCTCTACTCCCAGTGAAACCGGACTTTTAACCACATCGAGATGTATGCCCAGATCCTGCAGCATGGGGAAAATGATACCGGCATCTTCCAGCGCTCTCACACCGGCATCAAAATGGAAGCCGTCGCGGGTAAACGAATTGACAAGGCCGCCACACTCACTGTTTTTTTCAATAAGAAGTACTTTCTGTCCTGCACGTGACAGATATGCCGCAGACGTCAATCCAGCGATGCCTCCGCCGACAATTATGGTACTGTATTTTTTACCGGACCTGTTCATTTAATTCGATCATTCCATTAGCCTGGTTTCACAATAAATATTACTGTTATGAGACCTTCAATCCACCCATTTCCAGGCTTTTCTCCCAAAGCTCAAGGGCTGTTTCCCTGTCCATGGCCGGCGGTGCCGCTTCCTCTTCGGTGGTTAAGTTAAAGAATTTCCCGCTGACACCTTCGATCTCTTCCGAGACTCCGAGATAATAGAGCGCTTCAGCCGATATTTCAGGTGATTTCAGTGATTTGTCGAGAAAATTCTTCTTAAACCACCTGTAGGCCGGTCCGTTTTCCTGGCCTGTATCTGTTCTGACAGCACCGGGATGCATTGCATTGACAGATACCCCGGAATTTTGAAGTTGTTCGTTGAGAACGATCATTGACAACAGCTGAGCCAGTTTGGCTGAACCGTAACTTTTGAGACCGGAATACCGACGCTTATCCCAGTTCAGGTCATCAAGCCTCAATCCCCAGGCAGCAAAACGGTGCCCTTCGGAATTGACCATTATAATTCTGGCCTTTGTCTGAGACCTGAGCTTATCCATCAGAATGAAATTGATAATGAAGGAGGCAAGATGCTGAATCACAAAGACCTTTTCAATTCCATCAGCAGACATTTCTCTTTTTGTAAGGTAAATGCCTGCGTTATGGATCAAAACATCAATCGGATCCTGAAGCTTTGAGAGTTCTCCTGCTACATTGTGAATATCCCTTAATTTGCTCAGATCAGCTATTTTATAGTCACATCTGACTCCGAATTCACTTTCAATCTCCCGGCATAATGCCTCTGATTTCTGCAAATTACGGTTTATGCACAGCAATCTGGCTCCGCGGGATGCATACTTTCTGGCAGTATGGTAGCCTATGCCTGAGGTGGCTCCGGTTATGACGACAAGCTTCCCGGTAAAATCCCCTGTGCAAATTTTCGGGTCCAGCCTGTTGTTCCTGATCATCGCAAGAATGTTGGACCACTGATATTCTTTAAAGTACTTAAAGAATTTCTTGTTCTTTCTCATAGGCAAGAATCAACCAAACTTCTTCTTCATGAATTTCCGGTAGGCTTTGCCGAAACGCGGAATATTGTCGAATATATCCCCCCATAAGTCATAGTAATCTCTTTGCTCTGCAATTTTTCCTTCGCTGTTCAGAGTCAGCCGGCTTGTGCCATATAATACTGAACTGGGATTCTTTTTAAACTTTATTGTCATCTCCCACTCCAGAAAAATAATATTCTCCTCCATTACAGCCCTGACAATCTTCATCTTAAGATCCTTTGAGCGCCGGGCAAGACGCTCAGTCATCGCGGTAAACTCTTCTATACCACGCAGTTCCTGGACGGTATCCCGGAAATATATGTCGTGGTCGTAATATGGGAGGATGTGCGACCAGTCGGGTTGACCTTCGGTATTGTAGGTTTTGCTCCACAACTCCATTACCAAGTCTTTTGTCAGCATAGTTTGAATGTTTAAATACCCAGGGGGTTAAGTATTGCCTGTCGGGGGCATTTCTTGCAGGTTCTTATGCAACCTCAGTCTCCGCATCAAGTTTTCGTGTCTTCCTTAAATGCCAGAAGTAATAAAACAGGTAAGGTATATGCAGTATCATGTTGACTAATCCCCAATAATGGAGAAGCTGGGCATTGCCAACCCAGTTTGAGGCATTCATGTATTTTTCAAACAAAACTCCGACACCGGTTGCCCTCAGGAGAATGTGAGTTGCGAGTGTATATACCCGTGCAGTGATGTATAATTCGGGACGTTTCAAAAGAATTGGGTACAATTCAGCTGCCAGCAGAATGCAGAAGGAGCTGGCAAAGAATGGTCCAGCTTCGCCGTACACAAATGCAAGGTTCCATGTGGTGTACAAGAAGTTCCAGGCTCCATTTGTATATACGATTAAATCACCGTTACTGCCTTCTTTTCCGATTGACCAGAATCGTTTCTTAATGTAACGGTACTTAACCAGCGGCTGGGTAATGCACAGAATTACCCCGGAGATGGCATTAAAAATATTATCAGTCTGAAAATCCTTCAGAGTAGCTTCAGCTATGTTGAGGAACAACACAGCATAAAGTGACCATAATAACCATTCGCCCCTGAAGATTTTCAGGACATTTTCCTTTTTATAAAGTTCTGCATACCGCCCGAATCCTACAAGTATGGCAGTTGGCAGCAAAACACTCAATGTTTTGACCCAGCGGAACCATCCGTCCACATAGTTGCCCCAGAGCGGGAATGTCAGCAGGGAGAGCAACCAGAAAACCAGCGCAAATCTTGGGTTTTTGCGCATAACATCAACAATAAACAACAGAACTGCGATATACAGCACCATTGAAAGAATCTGAATTCCAAAATTCGTCTCCATAATCTCCCTGTAAAATTAAACGCCAGTGTCCGGCCAAAATACCAAAAGCCGGGATACTCACCAAGGATTCCCTCAAAAATTTGTAATCAGATTGTTATCATCCGAAAAACGGACGCGCATATTCAGGAAATGCAATAAATCTTCAGCAATAAGCCGATGGTTACCTCTTGTCTGGTTTGGTAATTTCTGACTGAAATAAGTTGCAGTCACCTGGCTTTCTGAGCCGGGACGCCCTCTCTGGTAATAGTTACCGGCTTTATAAAGCCGTTATCATCAAATTCCATTTTTTCAATGCATACTTCCCGGGAATTGCGGTCAGTCTGCCCCGCTGGACGGCGATGGTAGACAATATAGTAAGATTCCGTGCCGGGGATATTAATTACCGAGTGATGTCCGGCTCCTGTTGCTATCGGGGGATCCTGCTTAAGTATCTTGCCAATCTTGTTAAATGGTCCGAAAGGGGAATCGCCTATTGCGTATGCCACACTGTAATCCGGACCTGTCCACCCTCCTTCCGACCACATAAAATAGTACTTGCCGTTACGAATGAACATAAAGGGGCCCTCGACATACCCTTCAGGGGTAATTTCGAGGAACAGTGTTCCGTCAGCCATCGGCTCTACCTCTTTCAGGTCATCCCTGAGTTTTACAATGTTGCAGTGCCGCCACCCGCCGTATATCAGATAAACCTGTCCGTCAGAATCTTCAAAAACAAACTGGTCAATGGGCTGGGCACCATTATGAAACTTGTCTATCAAAGGCTTGCCAAGGTAATCACTGTAAGGACCTTCCGGCCTGTCAGCAACTGCTACGCCAATTCCACCAACCTCTTCATCACTTTGTATGTCATTTGCACCAAAGAACAGGAAATATCTGCCATTGCGGTGAATGACCGAAGGAGCCCACATTGCTTTTTCAGCCCATCTGACAGACCCGGTATCAATGATCCGCGGATGCTTCTCCCAGTTTGTCAGATCCCCGGATGAAAATGCATCCATGTATACCTGTTCATCGTATGGCGCCGAATATGTAGGAAATATCCAATATCTGCCATTGATAATCATTCCCTCCGGATCAGCATACCATCCGGGAAAGACCGGATTACCGGAATAATGTATCTGCCGGGAGCAACCAAGGAGTAATACGGATAACACAATTGATGCTGACAGGGTGAGTCTCATGCCATTCTATTTAATCACAATTAAAACAATACTTATCTGACCAGGTTATTGCACCATCGGTTCTGACTTATCTCGATGAACTTGTGTAGGAACTAACCTGATCCTGCTCTCCTCCTGTATATTTTGGATAGTACGGATATGAGCAGAGAAGATATCCTTGGCCTTCCTTCTTAACTCCAATGCGTCCATCGATGTCTATAACAAGTGTTTTGGCAGGAGCAATTCCTTCTTCAACCCATAATATCATCAAATCCAATTTGTCGCCGGAGTTTGGTGCCGGAATGTTTCTAACAGAGACTGATTCTCCATCGCCGTTCATCTTGTAGCTTCTGCCGGATAATCCATGGCCTCCCTGGGGAACCACATACAAGCGGGCGAACTTATCCAGTTTTTTTTGTCCCATTTCATTGAGCAGAGACTGATAGTAATCAAGCTGTGCACCCGAAGAGGCAATAAAATCCTGTGTCCCTACCGTGATAATTATCTTTCCCCCATGTTTGCAGAAGTCATCCAGGTCAGGATCTGTCGCATCGAGCCATTCGGATACCTGTTTCCGGCGCTTAATCATGGCATCGTCTTCGGTATAGTCAAGCGGATTGGCTGACAGATCACGCATCAGAAAGCCTGTCACTCCGAGAACTCCCAATGATGAATGTACCTGGGCATTATCCGGCGCTCCTTCCTGTCCATTGTACCGGGCAGGGGAAATCGTTCCAAATGATTCAGGATCAATGGTCGGGAGCCACATCCCGAATGATTTAACACCATTTGCAAGGGGTGATGTGAACCTGAGCCTGCTATAAGTGAATTCAAGCGTTTGAACCTGTCCGTCAGTGAGCCTGTCCGGTGCAGAATTAACTTCTGGTTTCTGATCCTTTCCGTCCGGCTCGCGCAGGGCTGCCCACGGATCAGCAGGGCCCGAACCGTCTGTCACATCAAATATGGCACGTGACGCCATATAGTTATTAATGATCCCGTCAGACAATCCGTCAAGTTTGTCACACTGTCTCAGGAACTCAGCCCTGATTGCATTGGCCTTATCAGGCGTCACCCATGCTGACAACGGTTTTTCCTGTATCCTTATCAGTTCGGGAGCAAGCATAAGTGTTGAAAGGCTGACAATCGGAACGTCAGATATAATGCCATCATAATCTGCAGGATATCTTTGCGCAACCATCAGTCCTTCGCGTCCGCCCTGAGAGCCTCCGACATAGTAGCTGTAGCGGGGTTTTTCCTGATAGATCCTCTCAATTATAACCATCACTGCATCATGCGTCTTCTTCATTTGCATATAGCCAAGGTTGCGGATCGCCTCTTCATTAAGAGCCCAGTCATTTGGTCCGGTTCCTGAAGGACCGGAAGCCAGAGCCTTGCCTCCTCCGCCCATTCCTCCCTGGTGGCCAGAGTCGCTGCCATACAATGCAAAACCCTTATTTAACAGCGGATTTTTGCCTTCCCTGACTGTGATGGATCCGTTCATACCAGCGCCACCGGCCTGCAGGGCACGGTATGACCAGCTTGCAGGAAGAAGAACGCGGAAATTAATGGGCCAGCCATCGGGATCAACAGGGAAAATCGAACCTTCAACAACACCGTATGCAGGAGTGGTACCGGTTGGTTCAATCCAGCGCGGAGCATAGAGTTTAACCGAACTGACCGGTTCACCGATTGCTGAAGCCGGGATTGATGTGCCAGCCTTTTCCAGGTCGGCCTCAGTAATAACCTTATTGGTGAAAGCAGCACCCTGACCGGATGCTGCTGATTCTGCCAGAATCATGGCAGTAATAATAAACAAAGAGAATCTTTTCATAATTTCCATTAACGATGGAACATAAAGAATAATGCCTGAGGCCGTTCCAAACCAAAATGAAAGGCTGGCCCCGGAATATGAGAACCTGTATCCTCGGTGCTTTATTTCTTGTCGTAAACCAATGACGTGTTCATCTCTCCCCAATCGCTTTTCATCGATGATTTTACTGTGAGAGCTTTACCGTCACCTGAAAGTGTCCAGGCATCATTGAGCTTCATCTCCATTGCCTGCCCATCCATGTCGAAGGCGATCGTCTTGGCAAAACGAAGTTCCTTCTTGTCCTCTGACCAGGATGTGATAGTCTTGACGGAAGCACCCATCATACCCTCATTTACTGATTCCTTGCCATCAAGAGTATATTTTTCACTCCTTTTCATTTCCCCACCCTCAAAAGAAGGCTGGACAAGGTCAACGGTCAGAACATTTCCCTGCTGGCTGATAGTCATTGATGTTGCGGACATCATTGGCCCTTCACCAAGAGAACTTTTAGATTCATTGAATGCCCATGTACCGGAAAAATCAGTCTGAGCATATAGACTTCCCGACAGAAGGCTTAATGATACAACTGCAAATAGAACAGGCAACGAAGTATTCATGACTTGTTTACCAGAACCAAAAGTTACTTTGCTTTTCATTGTGCTAATAGTTTTTATTAATAATGTGGATAAAATTAACAAATATCAGAGGACGATTTCCCGGCTTTCGAATTAATGTCAACGTTTGATTTAGGTTAAAGAACTTTCCGTGATATTCCGGCAGGCGAAATCAGACGGACCGCCTTTTCATTCCCTCACAGAGAACCGGTAGACAGTCCGTGATTTGAACTTTTTCCCGGGATTAATGACTGTGGAAGGAAATCCTGGCTGATTAGGACTATCAGGATAATGCTGGCTCTCAAGACAAAAACCCGACCTTAGTCTGAACTGTCTCCCTCCTGTTTCAGTCTGCTTCTTATACATGAGTCCGTTGCCGGTATAGAGCTGCATCGCCGGCTGATCGGTCATCATTTCCAGCACCCGTCCGCTGACAGGATCATAAACCACGGCATCAACTTTCTCTTTACTGTCAAGGACATAATTATGATCATAGCCTGAAAAAACCGAACCTTCATATGTATCTCCTATCCTGGATCCGAAAGTCCGGGCTGAAGTGAAGTCGAAGGGAGTTCCTTCGACAGGACGTATCTCACCGGTCGGGATCATTGTGGAATTCAAAGGAGTATATGCTGATGCCCTGAGAGTCATTTCATGATCAAAAATATTCCCGTTACCTGCTCCATGCAGGTTGAAATATGCGTGATTGGTTACATTGATGACACTTTTCTTATCTGTTGATGCAGTGTACTCAATAATTATCTCATTCCTGTTTGTCCAGGTGAAGACTACTTCGATATTGATAGTTCCCGGGAATCCTTCTTCCATATCAGGGCTTACGTAAGAAAATCTTACAGCAGGCCCATTTTTTTCGTTTATCAGTTCTGCGTTCCAGACCTTCGTATACCAGCCTCGGGCTCCTCCGTGAAGTGTATTGGGTTTGTTGTTTACGGGCAGATTATATTCCACTCCGTCAAGGCTGAATTTTCCGTTTGCTATCCTGTTGGCGAATCTTCCTACTGTTGCTCCGCCAAAAGAATCTCTCAATATCGATTCAAGAACATTGGAACCGAGAACAACGTTGTCAATTTTCCCGTTCTTATCAGGAACATCAACTCCTACGATCCTTGCGCCATAGTTCGTCAGCCTTAAAACATTGCCGGCCTTGTTCGTAAGTGTATAAAGATAAACCTCTGAGCCGTCATGAGGTCCGAGAAGTTCCTTTTTAATAATGCCGGAATCTTCCTTTTGCTGATTGCTGAAGAGCAGCAGTAAAAGTGAAATAATTAATGATAACTGGTTCATATTTAGATAATTTGCATTTCGTTAGTACCTGGTTACTTTCATCTTCCCTTTGCTCCCGGGTTGTAATTGATTTTCTTATTTGCCCATTCGATGAAGTATTTCATGTTTGGTGCATCAGTATGTCCTCCGTCGTGCTGGCGCCAGGCAAGCTCTCCATTCAGAAGGCTTGTATTATAAGGAGGCATTACTTCTTTTTTGTAGTCATTTGATACTCCAAGATCTCTTGCTCCAAGCAGTTTAAAGACAGCACCGGCAGCCACGGTTGCCATATAGCTTCCCTTCTGGTCGAGCCATTTTGCGTCGCCCTTTTCCGGTATACCGTAACTGATAAAAGTGAGCCTCGGGGCACACATTGCAATGAGACTGTGAGAATCCACACTCATCTGACCTGCGTTTCCAACTCCTGAAGCTGATTCGGAGGCGCCATATCTCAGATAATTCCCTGCCATCCAGTGATATTCACCGGATCCTGTAAGGCTCTCGACGGCTTCGCCGAAATTACGCCGGTGCAGAGTGGCTCCTCCCTTGCCCGACGAGCCAATCAATCCCAAGGCAAACCGGTCCTCAAACGCCAGAGTGACCAGAGCTGCCTTACCATATCGTGAGACCCCCTCAATACCAACATGTTTTGCATCGACGGCAGGATCGGTTTCGAGGTAATCAAGTCCGCGGGCTGCCCCCCAGGCCCAGGCCCTGAGTGAACCCCAGTCATCCGGTTTACGGGGCTGACCTTTATTCACGAGCCCGATAATGCCTTTGGTCAATCCGGCTCCGTTGTCAGCCTGTATGCTTGAAGGGTCAATCATTGCATAACCCCAGCCTGCCATTAGAAGCTGTTGCGTTGAAGGGGGATCGGCATTTGCCTGGCTTCCCGGTCCTCCAAACGGGAAAGCAGCATTCTCCCGGGTGACGGGATTATAAGCCGGATATTTTTCAAATATAGCTTTTACCTGAGGATCTCTTTCAGAAAGCAGTTTTCTGAACGCCTGGTTTAATACTTCCATTTCATCAGGATCAGGCTGTGCGGGAGCAGGCAGACTTGCCCTCCCGAACATCATAAGCACCGGTACCGGGCCTGTGGCATTCGCAGGGGTAACCAGAACCATCGATATGTTTACATCTATAAGAGGGTATTCCGAATTATCAACATGCCCTGTGAGTTTTTTCGCAATAACCGGAATAAAACCAACATACTCTCTCTCTGAAATATCCAAATTCCATCTGACAGCGGGGATTTTCTCCGGAAGGCGGCCATAGACTTCCCGCTCCAGATCTTCCCTGATCTCAGGACGTCTCTGATTCCACCAGAGCTCAGGTGTCGTAACCTTCTTGCCGTTTTTCAATGTAAGTAAATCAGGCAGATCAGGATAGGGTGTTGCCAGCGACTCATCATAATTGGCATGGTTTGGGTCTGACTCGTTACCGCTTGGTCCCGGGCGAAGACTCTTAATCCCGAGCTGGTCCATCATGTTCCGGTGATCCTGCTCGGTGGTGAACCTGACAGGTGAATTGTCCTTCCGGTCAGATCCGCCCGCCGGAGCTGGCTCAAACGCGACTCTGTATGTTTTAACTATACCTCTGTAATCAAATCGCACAACTGCCGTTCCGGTTTTCGATTCCGGCTGGGCTACAGTCACTTTTACATCCGGATCACTTGCTGATGCGGATACGGAAGGTATCCCGGCAAAATCTGACGGAATTGTATAAGCAGCTTCGTAAAGACCGTAACCTGTAATTCCGTTGGCTTCTGTCGATCTGACCGGAGTGGCCGGCAGATCAATTTCGACGCCGTTGACACTTATGCTTACTGCAGGGGCGACCGGACGGATGATCGTATTTTTCTTCGAGCTGAACCCAAGTCCGGACAAATCAAAAAGAGCTTCCTGATCAGGACCCTCGGCAACAAGGAAAACAGCATGCTTTTTGTCGAGTCTGTCGACAAAGTCTGCAACGTCTGCCGTGAATTTTGTTATTTCCTGCGCGGAATTTTCCGGTACAATTATTTCACCGATCTTTTTACCGTTCCAAGTATCATTATCCCATGGTCCGTCCAGCCAGACACTGACTTTGAATGCGTTTTTTGTCCTTGGTGTCAGAAACAGATTAAATGCCGTTTTGTTACCGGACCTGGTCCCCCTGAAGGCTTTCATCCCTTTACTGCCTTTATCAAGACCTCCGAATCCGAAGTACTTGTACCCTATAATGTGGCCGTTTTCAACATTCGTAACGGGCATATCATTATCCCATATATCCCACGAGTCCTGCTGACTGCCCGGATTTGAGAGATAGCATGCATATCCTGCTGAGTAATATTTATAGGGATCGAGGCCGTAGATGTGAAAGCCTTCCGAAGTCACTTCGGCTCCTGTATATTCATTTCCCTTACTGTCTCTGGCAGTCCAGGTATTATCTTCCGAATACGGGTTATATCCCCTGATTGTCACCTTTCCTCCTTCAGCCACCGGTTTTTCATCCCACTCAACTGTTACCGGGGCCACCATAGGCTGACGGGCGTATCCGTAACCTCTCGGCGCCCTGTGATAGAACACATACCACTGGTCGTTGATCAGCTCGATGCTCCCGTGAGTATTGTGTCCCGAGTAACTGGTTATTAGTGTTGCTCCATCCTTATCGGGAACGGGTGCGCGTGAGTCGACAAGTACGCCGCCGCTTTTCCACGGCCCCAGCGGAGAATCGCCGTAGGCGTAACGCAATGCCGAGTTGGTGCTGCTCAGTCCGTAGTCAGGGCCTGAATATCCGCTGTAAACCCATACATATTTATTACCGATCCTGCGGATCGAAGCGGCCTCGAAGAAGTTGAACGAACCGAGGTTTTCATCCGGATAAACGCTGGGGTATACTGTACCTTCCGGGTCCCTGATGACACCGTACCTGGAGCTCGCAGGAATAAAATAACCAATGGATTCGGTTCCGGGTCTGAGCGAATACATGGTGTTCTGGTCCAGCTGACCGGCTGACGACCTCTGGAATCCCCAGAATCCGTACGCCCTGAAACCAATCGTGTAATCAGGGTCTTCAGGATCGGTTATGTAGTCAATATAAACTGCAGGATCGAAGCCCATTATACTGCCCGGCACTGTCCTGATTCCGTCGTCAGTCATATTAACAGGGGTAAAGGGACCGTCCGGGCGGCTTCCTTTCGCCACCATAGCTTCCCGGTAACGGCCACGGCTGTGAGGGTACAGCCAGTATTCCTTCGTACCGTCCTTTTTCTTTACCTCAACCAGGTCCGGAGCATACATGACATCCCACTGGCCATCAACGGGGTATGTAAATATGGGACCCTCATCACGCCAGTCTGACAGATCCTCAACCGGTGCCGACCAGGCTCTGATGTCAGGCCCGCAATAACTCTTGAACCTGACATCATGGGACCCGATAATATAGATACGGTATTTTCCGGGATTGTCAGGATCTTCAAATACACGGGGCTCACCGTCGGGCAGATGTTCCCACAACGGCAGATATGGATTACCTGCTGTACTATAGGTTAATTTAGTAACCGAAGTGCCGCTCTTCGGCTGATCGTCGTCTGCACCTGATCCTTTTGCTGGAAACAGAAAAATTGATACAATCAATAGGATTACCTGCGGGCTTTTCAAAACAGACATGGTTTTATTCATTTTTGATATTTGTAATTGCACTTCCGACCTCCTGATCACTTTCAAAGAACCGGCCATCCTTCAGGCCTGTAAGTTGCCGGCAAACCCTGAGTTCCTCACCCTCAATGGCTATATTCGTCTCACCCGCCCTGTGACGGTTCAGAATATTACTCATTATGATGAATTCCTGCCTTCCAAGCTTATACCTGCGGAGGATTATCAGAGCGGAAATCAGGAACGCGAATGGGATGGCACAAAACAGAATCCGTATACCCCAATCTGTTACTGGTGATATATTTCCTGCGCTGACAGCCTCCTTGTTGTAGCCGATAAAATCCAGCGCAATACCCAGCACACCCACTACCACTCCTCCCGAGAGTTTACGCAGGAAAGTCGATACACCTGCATAGAGGCCTTCTCTCCGGCGTCCTGTGATAAGTTCATCGACATCGGCAATGTCAGGCAGGGCAGACCATGAAAAGAGATTAAGTCCTGCACTCCCCACACCGATAAGGGAGCATGTGGAGATTATAATAAAACCCGGTGTGGAGTTCGAAAAGAATACGACGGCAATACTTGCAGCAATCCACACTCCGGCGGAGATGAATGCCGGAGTGGTTTTATCAGTTTTCTGAGCCACGTGTGAGAATATGCCAATGAATACAAGCTGGGCAGCAAGGATAGATCCCATGATCGGAACGAAAAGTTCCTCTCTCCGCAAAGAAACCGTCAGGAAATAAACAGCCAGAGTCATAACAGTATCAATGGCCATCTGACAGAGAATGAATACGGTTACATATATACGGAAGGAACGGTTTTTAAGTACGGTCAGCCAGGCCTTAAGGCTGACTGCGGGAATAGGTTTCATCTCATTCTCCCATGTGCCGAAGAATACGACCAGCCAACATATGGCGAAAACTGTTCCAAAGGCAAGGCCCATCATGAGGTAAGCCTGCTTAGGGTCTGCGATGGCTCCCGTAATAAGTGCAGGAACAGTAGCACAGATAATGGCGGCAGCTGCTGAAAAACCCAGCCGCATCCCCGTGAATGAACTGCGCCTGTTATAGTCCCTTACCATGTCTGACAGAATTGCGTTGTAGGGTACCATCACAATTGTGAATGCAGTTGAAAAGAAGATATAGGCCAGGGTATAGTATAGAAACTTAACGGTACTGTCCGTGATTCCAAATCCATACCAAAGCATTACCCAGGAGAAGAAAACAGGGAGGCTGCCAAGCAGGAAATAAATGCGGCGACGGCCAAAACGGGATCTGGTTCTGTCTGATAACTGCCCCATAAAAGGGTCGGTAATTGCATCCCAGGCTTTTCCGATGAAAACGATTATACCGGCGCTGGTTCCGGAGAATCCCTCCACATTTGTCAGGTACACAAGAAATAGTAAGCCTACAATTATAAATGATCCGCCTCCGTAGATATCCCCACTGGCATAGGCAATCCTGCTGAACAGTTCTTTCCTGCTTTTCATGACCCGGTTTTCTTTTCGTAGTATTCATCGCGGATAAGCCGGATGGCAAGCACCCATTTCATCATCATTCTTACATCATCAAGCACAAAGCGGCGGATTTCAGATCCGTTGGCGACCTCGAAATACTCGCCCGCTGCAAAGGGCACCATAAGGATATCTTTCATTTTAAAACATAGGGTTTCCGTTTTTTCAAAAACTTTCCCTTCATAGATTAAAGCTTCCCTGGTTAAGCTGAGGTTTCCGTGTCCCATATCCTGATATCCGTACTTTCCGGGCTCGTTCCATTTGAGTAATGTGGCAGTGGTCATCCTGAAGTCCGGATCATGAATTTCGGCTAAAAGGCTTTCCTGCTGGAAGTCATACCAGTTGTCAATACCATCAAACACGATGCTGTCATCCTTTCCGGTTTCAAAGAACAGTTTGCTGTTCATAACAGCTTTATTGCCACATATGAGACAAAAAAGGCTGTTCCCCTTTGAGCGCAGGCTGAATTCGGCATTGCATGAGGGGCATTTATACAGTACAAGTTCGGCACCTTCGGCCAGATGGCTTCCCCTGAACGTGACGTTATGCTGTCTCTGCCATTTGTAGTCATCAAAGTCGATGGCGTCAACCAGTCTGCGGTAAATAATATCTTCGGGAAGGTTGTCAAGCTCCTCAGTTGTAAACAATCCGGCAACAGTGGCATCCATATGTCCACGGCGAATCCTTTTTGTCCATCGGGGACGGGTCAGATAACCACCGTTAACCTGTACGGCAACCACTGGTATTTTAAATGTCTTTATAAGTTTTGCAATGCTGGGGGCGGCAAATCCCCCCGGACGGCCTTCATTGGACAAGCACCCGTGGGGAAAAATGCCAATGATGCGACCGGAATTGATAACATATTTCGTTTTGAGTATTGCCTGGTTATCCCTGGTAAACTGATTTTTGGAAATAACACCCATTAATCCCAGCAGGACTTTCAGAACAGGATCGCGAAATAAATTGTAGGCTGCAATGTAATTAATCCTTCTCGGGAAAAGTGCAATCGAAACGGTACAGAAGTCGAGCCAGCTTGTGTGTCCTGCAATGACAAAGAAAGGAGGTTTGATACCCTTTACGGCAGAGCGGTCAACCCGGAGTCCAAGCACCCACCGGAAATACAAACCGGCAAAAAAGCAAACAGCATAGTACAAAAATCCATTGGGTTTAGGGACAATGGCTTCTTTCTTTTTTGGCATTGAAACAGGCTTAAAATGCTTACATTTTGTTTTTTACCACTTGTTTTTGCGATGCCAGATGTGAGATTGGAATATAAATATACGGATATTTATTAGTGATCAGGGCACAGGCAGGTTTTTTTGGCACGAGACAGCTGCATAGATTTTCCCAATAGTGTAAAGGGGAATAATTTTTATCCTTTCTATACCATTGAAATGCACTAAAGAGGTTCTTACTTCAATTTTACTTCCTTTCTCTTCCATGAAAATCCGGAGGCTCTGCATAATACCTTTTTCATGAGAAAGCCGGAGGATTGAGAGGCCGGATCTGATACATCAACTAAGCTTCCACCTGATGAATTCTTCTATACCCTTCCTGAAATCATAAGAGGGAAGATAATCCAGTTCCTTCCTTGCCTTGCTGATATCAGCATACGTTGCATTCACGTCTCCGGCCTGCAGTGGCAGAAACTCTTTAATCGCCTTTTTGCCAAGGACATCCTCGATTGTTTCAATTACCTCCGTAAGTGACACCCTCCTGGATTCCCCGATGTTGTAGATATTAAATCCTTTCAGGTGGCTGATGGAATTGCTGATCCCCTTAAGTGCATCATCAATATAGGTGTAGTCCCTGAATGTATTTCCGTCGCCGAATACTTGTACAGGCCTGTTATCAATTATTTTGCTGGTAAAGCTGTGTATGGCTAGATCAGGTCTTTGCCCGGGACCATACACGGTAAAAAAGCGAAGGCAGAAGATTTCAAACTGATATAAGCTGTGATACGTACTGCATAGCAGTTCGCAGGCTCTTTTCGATGCTGCATAAGGCGAGATCGGGTTGTCAACGGGATCTGATTCCGAGAATGGGATCTTTGAGTTGTTCCCGTAAACGGAGGAGCTGGATGCAAATATCATCCTGGCCACACCTGAATGCCGCATCGTTTCCAGGAGAGTCAGCGTTCCTTTTACATTCACATCGTAATAAAGGAACGGGTCTGCAATTGACGGCCGGACACCCGCCATGGCAGCTAAATGAATTACCAGCTCCGGCCTGGCTTCTCTGAATATGTCTTCCATCCCGGCCTTATCCCTGATATCAGCCCTGAAAAGCCGGAAGTCTTTCCTCTCCATGAGATCCGATATGTTTTTCTCTTTTATCAGGGGATCGTAAAAATTATTAAAATTATCAACACATACAACCTTATGACCTGACTTAAGCAGGTATTTACAGAGATGTGAACCGATAAATCCTGCTCCTCCGGTAACGAGTATGCAGCTTTTGTTCTTTGGCGCCATTTAAGTACTGATATCTGATTTAGGATAAGAACCTTCCGATGATTGGAGGCAATGAAATTAATAATTTCCTTTAAAATTCAGTGACCGCGTCAGTTTCATTGTATGAAAGTTGAACTCCGGGACAGATTTTTTTCCCGCCCTCGGCATATTTTTTATACCTTGTGGCGGTTTTGAAGAAAATGAAAGACTCATTATAGTAAACTTTCCCTGAAAGGAACATAAGATTGTCCGGGGTATGTTAAGCTCTCCTTTAAAACTTAAGCCTGTTATATACGGCCTTTTTATCCTGGCCGTCTTGCCGATTTGTGTTTTTCGCGATTTCACCCTGGCTAACGAACTGCGGTACCTGAGCATCGCCGATGAAGCGCTGAGGACCGGTTCCATCTTCACTTTTACAAACCATGGCGCTGACTACGCCGACAAACCTCCTCTCTATTTCTGGATAATTATGGCTGGCAAGCTGATTTTCGGGAAACACAGCATGCTTTTTCTTGCTATGTTTTCTATTGTGCCTGCCCTTGTAATTCTTCATGTTATGGACATCTGGGTCAGAAATCTCCTGACCCGCAATGAGAGACTGCTTGCAAAGATGATGCTTATAACCAGCGCCTATTTCCTGGGACCTGCTGTCTTTCTGCGCATGGATATGCTGATGTCCATGTTCATCGTTCTGTCCCTGGATTCCTTTTTCAGGATGTACAGCGGAAGCGCCAGAAAGCGCTATTCATGGCTTTTCCCGGTTTATGTTTTCCTTGCTCTCTTCACAAAGGGCCCGGTCGGTATAATTGTCCCTCTGGTATCTACCTCGGTTTTCCTAATCATCAAACGGGATCTTAAATCAATCGGTCATTACTGGGGATGGAAAACGCTGTCAATAATCGTAGTGCTGTGCGGAATCTGGTTTGCAGGTGTCTACATGGAAGCCGGAAGCCAGTATCTTGAGAACCTTCTGTTCCACCAGACTTATGGCCGTGCAGTAAATTCATTCCATCACAGCGAGCCGTTTTACTTTTATTTTGTGTCAATCCTTTATTCGCTTTTCCCCTGGTCGCTGCTGATTATCGGGACCGTAACCTTCGGTCTGATTAAAAAACTCACAAACAGCGACACTGAACGGTTTTTCCTGGTTGCTTCCCTCTCTACCTTTACCGTACTGTCTCTCTTCAGCTCGAAGCTTGACATTTACATGCTGCCCGCTTTCCCGTTCTTTGTGTACCTAACTGTATTGTGGCTTTCAAGGAGCGGCGTTAAAATGTGGATGGTTCTGCTTACCGCGTTCCCAGCCTTCATTTTCTCACTGGCTCTTCCCGGAATCATTCTTGCTTTCAGACAATATCTGCCCGAGGAAAATAACATTTCGGTGCTTCTCATTCTGGCAGGTGTCATTTTATCTCTTTCAGGCCTCCTGACATTGTGGTTTCTTTTCAAACGCAATCTGAACAGCTCGATAACGGCCCTGTCTGCCGGAATCCTTCTTGCAATCTTTACTGGTGGATTCGCCGTTCCTAAATACAACCATCTGATCGGCCCTGGGAACCTGTGCAAAAAAGCTTTGGAAAGAACAGGCAGCAGTGACAGTTCAAATTTCTATTACTGCAAGGGGTTCCGCGGTGCTAATCTGGACGTATACCTGGGTAAAGAACTCCGCATACTTGAAATAAAAGATCTCTACGCACCCGAAGGGACGATTGAAACACCGGCTGTCATCTTCATCGGGAACAAAACTGTCGAACGGAATGATTCTTTAAAAGTATATCTGGAAGGAAAAAATGTTTACAGGTCCGGCAGTTACAGTTTTGTTGAAATTGAATGATCTGACCTTAAGCATATTAGCATGGACTATAAGCTGACAATTATCGTTCCTGTATATAACGAAGAAGGGAACATTGGAAGGCTGCACAGGGAACTCTCCGCGTTTCTTGATTGCTCCGCCATGAAAGCCAAAGTCCTGTTTGTCAATGACGGGTCACACGACAGCAGCCTGCAGAAAATCAGGGAGATCTGTGAAAGCTCAGACCACTTCTCCTATTGCTCGTTTGACCATAACTATGGTTTAAGCGCTGCGGTTAAGGCCGGATTTGATTACTCTGACACTCCCTGGACGGGTTATATAGACGCTGACATTCAGACTAGTCCGATGGATTTCAATAAATTACTGGAATTCATTGATGAATACGACCTTGTTACTGGAGTCCGGCTTGACAGGCAGGATTCTTTTGTAAAAAACATCTCTTCAGTGATAGCAAACAAAATCAGAAGGGCTTTTACCCACGACGGGATGGATGATACCGGCTGTCCGTTGAAAATCATCCGTACTGACGTTGCCAAACGGATTCCGATGTTCAACGGATTGCACCGCTTCCTGCCAGCCATGGTGTTACTGCAGAACGGAAAAATCAAGCAGGTACCCGTACGTCATTTCCCGAGAACCGATGGCAAATCAAACTTCCACCTCTGGAACCGCCTTCTGGGACCGCTGATGGACTGCTTTGCATATGTCTGGATGAAAAAAAAATATATAAACTACAACGTCGAGGAATCCGGTAGAATTCTCTGATCATTGCTTATGAGTAACTGGATTATTTACTCGATCGGGTTTCTGGCACAATTACTGTTCTCCAGCCGCATTCTTCTGCAATGGATTGTCTCTGAAAGACATAAAAAAGTCCTGGCGCCTCAGCTTTTCTGGGAGATCAGCCTTTTCGCTTCAGTGCTTCTTTTTGTTTATGGGTACCTCCGTGATGACTTTGCGATAATGCTGGGACAGGTTATCACTTATTATGTCTATATTAGGAATATTCAACTCGAGCACCAGTGGAAAAAATTCCCTGTGCTGCTGAGGATTTTTCTGTACTTCTTTCCGACCATTATTTTCATATATGGCTATAACAATAATATCATAGACAAAGCCAACTTTTTTAATAAAGAAAATATAGGGCCCGCGTTGATGACGCTGGGAATAATCTCCCAGGTGTTATTCACCCTTCGGTTTGTTTACCAGTGGATCTACTCGGAAAAAAGAAAGAAATCGACCCTGCCCCTGGGTTTCTGGCTACTGAGTCTCACCGGATCATTGCTGATTTTCATATACGCGATCTTCAGAAAAGACCCTGTTCTGTTTATAGCGCATCTTTCAGGTATGGTAGCATATTCCAGGAACATTTACATTCTGAAGAGGTATGGGGAATGAGATAAGGTCGGAGGTCGGAAGGTCGGAAGGTCGGAGGTCGGAAGGTCGGAAGTAAAGAAACAAGAGGTCAGTTTTGACCTCTTGTCTCGTTGGGTACCCCGAACGGACAAAAGTTGCAGCCTGCTGCAACAGCATCTTTTGATTTACACCTGTAAAATCTGAATGATTGCCCCGGATTTTCAACTGATGAGCTATATAAATTGCACGTTGGCTAATCCGGTAATCAAACATTGATTAGGGGGAAAAAATCCGTTATATTCAGGTATTTAGAAGGTCAGATATAGCCTGTATGAATTCTTTGTGAACCAACGGCTTCTGAAAGGTCAGATCAGCACCCAGAAGTTTTGCACCGGTTAGATAACCCTCATAATTAAATCTGCCACCACCTGAAATCGCTACGATCTTCAATCCCGGTTTCTCTTTTCTCAGGTAGAGTATCAGTTCAAGACCTTCTTTTTCAGGCATCACAATATCAGTTACCAGAAGATCCGGTAGACAGGATTCAATTCTCACCAAACCTTCACTGCCGTTGCTTGCAGTATCAACTTCGTATCCTGCCTTTTCAAGCATTCTTTTAAGCATTGTCAGGATTGAAGGATCGTCATCTATTATCAAAATTTTGGCCATTGCTTAACTGATTATTTTTCATCCAGCACTTTTCTGATAACCTTGCTGAACTCGTTCAGTTTGATAGGTTTCAGGATTAATTCATAAGAACCGGATTTTGACTTTTTTGCATCAGATAATTTGTCGATGTACCCGGTTATAATAATGACTTTAAGGTTTGGATTTATTGCTCTCATCTTCCCGGCAAGTTCGGTTCCCAGCATTTTGGGCATTGTCTGATCTGTTACGAGTAATGAATATTTCCCCGGGTTTCTTTTGAACTCCTCAAATGCTTCGCTGCTGTTGGTTTTGGTGGTGACTTTGTACCCGAGATTTTCCAGCATCTTTTTGCCCATAAAAGTTATGTCCAGTTCATCGTCGACAAAAAGGATATCCTCGACTCCCCTTGGAAGCTGATCCGAGGATTTGATGTCATTTACGGGTTCTGAAGTGTTGTATGGAAGAAAAACAGTGAATAATGTACCTTTACCCGGAGTGCTTTCTACAGTAATTGCCCCATTATAATTGCTGATTATACCATGTACAACAGAAAGACCAAGTCCTGTTCCTGAACCCACCTCTTTACTGGTAAAGAACGGTTCAAAAATCCTTTCCTTGGTTCTTCTGTCCATTCCATGACCAGTATCTGACAATCTGATTCTTACATAAATCCCAACCTTAAGATTGGTAATTTTCTTCGTTGTTTTCTGATCTACCAGTACACTGTCGACATTTATGTCAAGGATGCCTCCCCTGGCTTTCATCGCATGGATGGCATTGGTACATAAATTCATGATAATCTGGTGCATATGGACCGGATCTGCATTAATCATCCCTATTCCCGGATCAATGCTTTTCTTTATCTCAATAGAATGAGGGAGAGATGGCTTGATAAGATTTACCACTTCGACCACCACCTGGTCAAGTTTAACAGGCTTCTTCTCAACGTTCACTTCGCGGCTGAATGTCAGGATTTGCTGGACAAGGTCTTTTCCTCTTAAAGCTGCATTATTTATCTGTTCCAGATCGAACCGAAGTGTGCTATCCTCAGGAATTTCTTCCAGGGCCATGTCTGTGTAACCCAGGATCGGTGTCAGAATATTATTGAAGTCATGAGCTATACCCCCAGCCAGCGTTCCGATAGTCTCAATTTTTTTGAGATGAAAAAGCTGAGCTTCCAGTTCGCTTCTCTGCTTTTCGGATCTTTTGCGAACATCAATCTCTTTCTTCAGTTTTAAATTGGTATCTGTCAGCTGTTGTGTCCTTTCAATTACTCTTTTTTCGAGGGTGCTGTTGACTGCCCTGACTTTGTCCTGTTCCAGTTCAAGGAGTTTTCTCATATAAAAATCCCTCCGTGACGATAGTTCCAGGGAATACCCTGCAAGCATCCCGATAATATTTGAACTGATAAAAAAGAAATTGTTATTGATAAGTATTCTGACAGGAGTTTCTGAGATCCATATAGCTGAGATCTCGTAAGAAATAACAATCAGCCAGCCCGCCAACGATGCATAAATAAACCGAGCTTTAGCAAATGTATATCCAAAAATGAAGATCAGTATAAGGCCGGCATAATATGAGTAGTTGGATACTCTGGCACCGAGAATTATCATTACTATAATTCCGAATCCGGTAATGAACAGGACGGCTGTTATCGACAATTGCATATATTTCCTGAACGCCTGGAAATATGTGAATGCAAATACTGATAACAAAACCGGTAGTACTACAGCGAACCTTATAAGCCAGAATATTTCCTTCAGCTCCGGTACCGTGGCTGAATCAAGAAGTGCAAACGCACAATAAAAGATCATCGCCAGAATCAGAGAAAACCTGAATGGGTTTAAAGCCTTGACATAGTAGTCATTTAGGAATTCAGATTCGTAATTCGACAAATGCCCAGTAAATGAAAGGGTTAGTTTATTAAAAGTCATTGATTCCGAACTTTCCCTACTCAATACCAGTAAATTATTAAGCGTATTTTTAAAAATATTCATCCTTTCTGACTATACATATGGTAATAAACGTCAGAAGTGGGCACCAGATTTTACCAACTGCTTTTAAAAATATGAGATAACAGCATTATTACCCTTTGCAGAGTATCGATTGAATTGATTTGGATTCCTGTTTAGAGAGCAACTTACTTCCGGTTTCACTGAATATTAAGAAAAAGATTTACACCAAGGGCTTCGGCATCAACAAAAACTTTCCTGTTCAGCAGGCCTGCCTCTCCGGCGATCTTTAGCAGATCCTCTCTGCTTCTGTAGTTAAGGTACCATTCAGATACGACCTCCATAAGGGTTTGTGATGGATTTTCAGTGCTGAAATTGCCAATTACAAGTTCACCTCCTTCTGCTACGTAATTGATGTATTTTTTCAGAAGGTAAACAAAATGCTTCTCCCTGAAATAATCAAACAATCCGGCACTCCAGATAAGATCATACCTCATATATGGCTCAAACCTTAACACATTGACTTTGTGATAGGAAATCAGTTTTTCAAATTTTTTGTTCTTTTCTGAGGAATAATCAATTGCATGCTGGTCATAATCCACCAGATCAAAACTGATATCGTTTCCGGTATACATATTTAGAAATTCATTCACATCTGTTGCCGGTCCCGAACCGAGAATCAGTACCCTTTTTTCACCGTGCTTTTTAAGAGCAAGGTTCAGGCATTGACTGATAAAGTAATCTTTACGGTTTCTCACAGCCGCTGTTCCGGCCTGATTCTGATAAAAAATATCCCAGTTTCGATATTTCCTGTCTCCGTTAACATGGTTGGAATAAATATGATCGATTAAATAGAAATCTCCCGGATATCCGAATGGTTTTGTGTAACTGCGGCCAATCAGGGTATTGACGTTTAGTATTGGGTTTATTACTTCCCTGAACTCATGCAGATCTTTTGTATCCAAAGTATGGACAAGGGAAACAAATTCCTCATAATCACGCAGTTCAGGACCTCCGTTTTTGACCAGATATTCAAGGAATAATTTTCTGTTTACATCAAATACACACTCTGACCTGGAAGCTACATTAAGCATTTTCTTCAGTTATAAGACAGTAATAAAATTGATCCCTTAAGGTAGGGATTTTTCACACTGTAGACAAACATAAAATATATTTTTCATATTAACATGCTCAGAGGCAATTTTTTAATCCCTGACATTGAGAATTACACAGTGATGGTTTCAGAATGTCCCAACAAGAGCCAAGAGGTCAGTTTTGACCTCTTGTGCCTCCGGGTACCCCCAACGAACCAAATTTGCAACCAGGCTATTTTAAGAAAAGTGAATTATTAAGTCAGATTTTTAATTAGTCCATAAAGCATTTTTGAAATTTCCTCAAGGTTTTTCTCACTCTCCTGGAAAGCCTGTTGAGTAATTTCCTTTGTTTCATTAAGGTATTCCATTATTGCTAAACATTCAAAGGCACTGCCTCGGGCAATTACAAAAAAATTTCTCCTGTCCTTATTACTGAATCGTGAAGTACCTTCAGCAATATTCAGCATAATGCTGAATGAAGCTCTTCGGAGCTGGTCATTAGTAGCCCTGTCAAAATTCCTTTCGTCCAGTGTTGAATAGATCACTTTACAGAAATTCTTTGATTTCTGATAGACCTCAAGCTTCTGAAAATCAAACATGACTTTAAGTATTAGTTTGGCACAATGAGAAATAAATCAGCAGCAATACATGACCAATTTAAGAATAATTCTGAAAAAACTAACAGGTCAGAAGTGTGAGTGTGAGAGTGAGTCTTGAGGAAAAAGAGACGAGTGTGCTCGCTCTCGCTCTCACACTCGCTCTTTTTCAGTACCCGGAGCGGGACTTGAACCCG
>ERZ1645192.689-NODE-689-length-28175-cov-7.975284_pt1 | contig 28175 bp, 26 predicted proteins | sample MGYA00575354_ERZ1645192 | MGnify/ENA primary metagenome ERZ1645192 (study PRJEB40844, sample SAMN11349763) | freshwater sediment metagenome | isolation source: river sediment | host: Sediment | place: India: Faizupur Khadar , New Delhi | collected 2017-02-21 ... | reverse complement strand
GGATCGTGTTTGTCAGGTCCGCCCCCGAAAGATTAGCTCCCGACAGGTCGGCGTAGGTCAGGTCTGCCCCTGCAAGGTTTGCCCCCGACAGGTCGCATTTTTTGCAGGTGTTGCTCTTCTTCAGTGTCTTGAGCTGTTTTTCATCGAAACCGTAGGATAGTGTCGAAGCCGCAAGAAAACAGACTGCAACCGCAAACCCGATCATGATCCAATGTGCCCTTTTCATAATTTTCCCCTCCCTTTTCCTATGGATTCCCCAATAAAAAAGCCGCTCCCGGAGAATTACTCCCGGTGGCGGCCCGACCATCCTTAACTTCGCCTCCAGAGATAGCTTACGTACCCCTGGACCCGTTGATACTACATCTGACTACTATTATTAATAGGTTGCGGTCATCATGTCAACACTTTTCGGCCAAAATCGATATCCCCTTCTTTTACGTTTGTGATATTAGTTTGTGATATTCGATAGTTGTGCTGATGAGACCCGGAAGTTCGATATCAGATACCGAACGTTCCCCCAAAGACAGTGATGCTCATGCCGGCCGGGGATTCCATCTCTTTTCAGGTCATCGGGATTACCGCGTGAAAACTCGCATGAAAAAACATGGTTTTGCTTTACAATTTTCCCGATGCGCTGGTAAAATCGAGAAAAATTCTTAAGGGGGGGTGTTCCCATGCGCTGTGAAAATTGTGGCAACGAAAGTCCTGAAGGATCAAAATTCTGCATAAAATGCGGGAAAGAGTTTCAGGCACCAGAGACTGCTCAATGCCCCCATTGCGGCGCAGATATTGCCCCGGGGACCTTGTTCTGCCCATCGTGCGGCAAGTCGATCGGTGCCCCTGAAGGCTCAGTCGGCGGCGGCATCACAGGCGGGACCGGCGGCGGAGCGACATACGAGCCATTACCCCCGCTGTCTGACCCGCAGGCCGCATCTTACACCTCAAACATTGCACTCGATGTCGTCCTTTCGGTTATCACCTGCGGCATTTATTATTTCTTCTGGCAGGCGAGACAGTTCAGGGCGGCGAACCATCTCCTCGGGCAGGAGAGATACAAGTTCGGGTTATGGTTTATCCTTACCCTCGTCACCTGCGGCCTCTATAACATTTACTACGAGTATTTTCTCGCACAGGGACTTACGGAGGCCCAGGAAAAGCACGGCAGGCCAAAATCGAAGGACCTTCCCGTCCTGAGCCTTGTCCTTACCATAATCGGATTGAGCGTCGTGGCGGATGCGATCCAGCAGAACGAGATAAACAAGTTCTTTGGGAAATAATATGCAGCAGTGCCTCATCCCCCGGAATATGGCGAGGATCTGCGCCGCGATATTCCTTGCTCTCGTGATTGCAAACCTGACGGGAATGGTGCATATCGAAAAGGTTGCGGGCGCCATTCCCGTCTTTTGCCCTTTTAAGGTAGTCACGGGCATTGAATGCCCGGGTTGCGGCATGACCCGCGCCCTGACAAGCCTCATCGCAGGGGATCCGGGTAACGCCGTACTTTACAACCCCTTCTGTTTTTTTCTCCTCTTCGTGCTGCTCATAAGTGTCTTGCCCTTGCACTGGTTCAAACCGGTCCTCCCCCGACTCGAGCACGCGCTCCCCGTCGTCTACGCCGTGGCCCTGTCCCTTGTCATAACGTTCTGGGTTTTTGACCGCCTCCTGCCGCACGCGCACTGAAGGCGGGTTCTACGTTCTGCGTTCTACGTTAAAAAAACTCATGCAAAGGTTCTGATCATGCGGGACAGGTTGAGGTGTCCGGAGTCTATTTCAAAGTGAAGCAGCCCTCGATCCACAATACAACCATCATCCCGGCCGCAAGAGCCGGGATCCAGATTTTTCGTCTTTAACGCGGAACGCGGAACGCAGAACGTTTTTTCAGTTCGGCGCTGTTTCGGGGAGGTAGTCCTGGCGTATCCTTGTGAGGCTGCGGAAGATGTTCTTTTTTACGTTGCGGTTATGCCTGCGGAGATCGCCGACAATGCTCTTGACGAGGGCGCGTTTCGATACGTCGCTGTGGGGGCACTCCGATGCTGCGACCGGCAGGTGGAGGAGGTTTGCGATGCGCGTGAGCTCGTGCTCCTCGACATACGCAAGGGGCCGTATGATCGCGAGCTCGCCGTCGAACATGTCCTGGTACGGCATCATCGTACCGATCTCGCCCTGGAAAAAAAGGTTGAGCAGCATGGTCTCGATGATGTCGTCCATGTGGTGCGCGAACGCGATCTTGTTCGCTTTTATCCTGCCTGCGAGGTCGAAGATGGCCTTGCGCCGGTTCCAGCTGCACCAGAAGCAATCAAAATTCTCTTTCTGCTCCTGCCAGGCATCGGGGGGCGGGATGATCATGTACGGGACCCCTTCCTTCTCGAAGTGCGACCGGAGGGTATCGGTGTTCACCCAGGAAAACCCCATGTCCACATGGCAGGCGATGACCTCGTACCTGATGGGTACGAATTTCAACCTTTCCTGCATGATCCGAAGGAGGCACAGGCTGTCCTTTCCACCGGAGACGGCCATGATGATCCTGTCCCCGTCGGCGATCATTTTGTAATCCCAGATGGCCTTACCCGTTTTCTTTGTGATGAAATAAAGCGGTCCGCGGATGTTCATGCAACCGATTCGGCCAGTTCCTTTGCTTTTTCGACAAACTCTCGCCCGACGCCTCCCTGGGGCAGGCATCCGGGCGCGTTGACCTGGCCGGCATACGTGACGCCGAGAAGATCGAACGTTTTTGTAAACATATCGATCGCCGGGCGGCAGGAGTCCATGTTGTCGTCGCCGAATGTCGTGAGGGTTATGGCCTTTTTCCCTTTGACGCGGGATGCGAAATTCCCATCCATAAAGGCGATGGACCTGTCCATAGCGAGCTTCAGCTGCCCTGAGGGGCCGAACCAGTATATCGGTGTGGCGTAAACGATAAGGTCCGATTCCATGATGTATTTGCGGACGTCTTTCATGTCGTCCTGGATCCTGCAGACCCCTGCGGGAAGGCAGGTGTAGCATCCCTGGCATGGCCGGATGTTCATATCGTTCAGGTAAAGCGTCCTGACACCCCAGCCTTTCCCTTTCAATGTGGCGATCACCGGACGGGCCAGTTCGGCAGTGTTGCCTTTCTTCCTCGGGCTTCCAAAAAGGACCACCGCATTCTTCATTGTTGCCTCCTTATTATCGTGGGTGCCTCATTATAACGGAAAAAATGGCCAAGTTCCATGCTCAGGGCCCTGATTCAGACTTTCCACTCCCGGTTTGCTTTAAATAATATCATACTTCCCAGCCTCAAAACTTGTGTTGATGTGGTACAATGGTTATAATGTGATATGCTCTTCCGGCCGGATTTGCCTGTGTTTCAACGGCGTCCGGGGATTCGGGGGCCCGTAAGGCAAGGGGAGGGGGATTGAATGAACACGGTATTGCTGGGTATCATTGCCCTGGCGGTTGTTGTTCTGGTCGTCTATGTGATCTATCTGATAGCCGGGGTAAAGAAAACGCTTGCGACAGTGAATGAATTCATTGCGTCGGCCGAAGAGACGCTGAAGCCCACGCTTGAGGAGGCCCGGATGACCCTGCAAAGCGTTCGGAGGATAACGGATGATGTGGGGGAGGTCACGGACAGCATAAAGGATGTTTCGGACTCGGTCAGGCGTATGGGCGCGAACATAGAGCAGGCAAGTCGTGCGTTGAAAGATGCGACCGAATCGTCCATCAACGAAACACGGGGGATTAAAGCCGGCATCAAGGCGGGTGTCGAGTATTTTGTGAAAAATGCCTGGCCTAAACGGGGCATCGAGCGATAAAAACAGGAGGTAATGCAATGGGACAGCAGGATAGCGGTTATGGTGCAGGCGCAGTTCTCCTTTCTTTTTTCATAGGCGGGATCATCGGGGCCGGCGTTGCCCTTCTCACTGCGCCGAAGACCGGTCAGGAGACCAGGAAGATGATCAGGGATTTTGCCGAGGACGCACGGGATAAAGCGGGAGACTATGTCCATCAGGTCACGGACAAGGCGTCCGACTATGTGGGCCAGGTCAAGGACAAGGCGTCCGAATATGTGGACAAGGGAAGAGAATTCCTGGATAAAGAGAAAAATATCATCTCGAAAGCCGTTGAGGCGGGCAAAGAGGCGTACGATAGAGAAAGACACGGCTAGGCATACTTTAGAGGTATTCTGACATTTCCGGGGCTGTCTCCTTCAGGCGGGGGACAGCCCTGTGCATATCGGAGCGGACATGGCCAGGGAAAACAGGTTTTACAGCATCGTCCTTCTTGTCATACTGATCGTGCTCGGGTATTTCTCGTATCAGGTAATACGTCCTTTTTTGTCCCCCATCATGTGGGCGATAGTTCTTTCCCTTGTCTTCTATCCCGTATACGCATTCATCCTGAAATATGTAAAATACAAATTCGTATCGTCGCTCATGACGCTGTTCATTATCGTTGTTATTCTCATAGGCCCCTTTTCGTACTTTGCATATGTTCTGAGCCAGGAACTTATTAACCTTGTGAGCCATTTCCAGGAGCAGAATGGCAACGTCGGCGTCGTCCAGACCCTTTTGTCGCACCCGCTCGTCAAGGCGACCGTTCAGAAAATATTGAATGCTGTCCATATGACGGAACAGGAGTTGTACAAAACCATTTCGACAGGACTGATGAATTTCGCAAAGCAGTCGACAGGGTTGATCAGGTCGGGTTTTGGCAATGTGCTTACCGTGGGGATGCATTTCGTGCTCATGCTGCTCTCGATCTTTTTCTTCCTCGAGGACGGCCCGGCGTTTATCGAGAAACTTGAAAACTTTATGCCCTTTTCTCCCAGGCAACGCGGGCGGCTCCTGAAGCAAACCAAGGATATTGTCGTGTCAACCATTTACGGAGGCGTCGTCGTCGGGATGGCGCAGGGCTTGATAGGGGGCATCGCCTTCGCGTCCCTCGGGCTCCACTCGCCGGTGTTCTGGGGCCTTGCCATGTTCGTGGCGTCTTTCATCCCGGTGGTCGGCACTATGGTTATATGGGGGCCTGCGGTAATTTACCTGCTGTTCCAGACCCAGTACTTAAAAGCGGTCATCCTTCTCATCGTAGGAGTTGTCTTCATAGCGGGGACCGACAACGTTTTGCGGCCGCTTATCGTGCGAGGCAAGATAAAACTGCCCACAATAGCCATCTTCTTTGCAATCCTTGGAGGCATTCAGGCCTTCGGGCTCATCGGCCTCATCCTGGGCCCTCTCATTCTCGCCCTTTTCCTCTCCGTTTTCGAGATATTCCGCTATTCCGAGGAACAACACAGCCGCGCCGGCGAGGAACACCCCCCGCACGAATGATAAGGTGAGCGGGCGGGAGGATGTCTTTAGGGCTGTTCGTCTTTGAATAGTGCTTGGATGTGGGATTTCAGGATTTCGCGGAGGCGGCCCTCCTCGGCGTGGTAGATGTCGCGGTACAGGTCCTCTCCGATCATGAGCAGCGCGTCGATCACATCCGGATCGAAATGTGACCCCCTGCCCTTTTTCATGATGTCTATGGTCTCGTCGTACGTCAGGGCGCGTTTATAGGGACGGGTGCTCGTCAGTGCGTCGAAAACATCCGCAACGGCAAATATCCGGGCATTGACCGGGATCTGTTCCCCCTTTAGCCCGGCTATGTACCCCGTCCCGTCAAACTTTTCGTGATGGTGGAGCACCACGTCATGGCAATCACTGAGCCAGGGATAACCGCTGATTATATCGGAGCCGTGCCGGACATGCATCTTCATGGTCTGAAATTCATCATCGGTCAGGCGGTCTTCCTTGAGCAGTATGAGATCGCTTATACCGATCTTACCGACGTCATGGAGAAATGCGCCTTTGATGAGGCTTTTCAGTTTGTCCTCGGGATGCCCCCCGGTCTGCGCCAGTTTTAACGCATAGAAGGTCACCCTGTAATTGTGGGTTATTGTCCCGTGGTCCCTCTTCGCTATTGCGTTGCCGAGGACCTCGAGCACCCCTATATTTGCCTGCTGCAAGACCCGGTACGCATCCTCAAGCAGAGCCTTCTTTCGCTTCAGGTCCTCGATCAATGTTTCGAGCCGCTCTTCCCGTGTTTCAACCATGACCATCATCATGCCGAAAGACTCAGCAAGGTCAGCTATTTCCGCCGGGTACTTGCCGGACTTGGTGAACTCGAATATTTCACCGGCGGTACGGTAATCTCCCCGGGCTATTTCTCTTGCAGCATTTGACAGGTATTCAAGAAGCTGTCGAAGGTCGCGCCCGTCGCTCATGGAATCAGAATAATACAGGCAAGAGGCAAGAGGCAAATAAATAAACGGCGGACGGCGGACGGCGGACGGCGGACGGCAAAACCTGAAGCTTCTAACCATTGCCTATAGCCTATCGCCTGTATCTATGAAACACTGTGGATCTTCTTCCAGGAAGTCGTTCCTTCCCTGCGACAGGGAGTATGCGTAGGCTATGGCCCTGCATCCTCTGCACTGTGACCACCGGGCGCATTCGGAGCATTTGCCTTTGTACGCTTCTTTATTGCGGAGCGCATTGAGCACGTCCGAATTGGCCCAGACCTCCCGCAGGGAATCCGTGAGGATATTGCCGATGGGTATTCCGAGTCTTCTGCAGGGTGTCAGTGTTCCGTCCGGAAGGACCGTGATGCCGGATATTCCGGCCGCGCATCCACCCAGGGGAAAGCCGCCCCCCTCCGGCATGTTGCCTGCTTCGCCTGTCTGTGATGCAAGCGGGTCCCCCGTCACAATGTGAAGACCGGGGACACGGTATGCAAGGGCCTCTTCGTAGATCGCGCGGGTCCTTTCCGGGCTTAGCATTTTTCCGATCAGGGACGATCCCCTGCCGTACGGGACGAGCCGTGAAAAACCGAGCTTTTGCACGCCGGCGCCGGCGGCGAGGGATATCATGTCCGGGAAATATCCGGCATTGATCTCGGAGAGAGTAATATTGAAGGTGACTGTAAGGCCGGCATCGATGAGGTGACGGGCCCCATTTACAGCCGATGTGAAACTGCCCCTGCCGCGTATCAGGTCGTGTACCTCTTCGGGGCCTTCGAGGCTCACCTGCACGCCCTTGACGGGGACGGAGGCGAGCATCGCCGATATGTCTGTATCGATGAGGGTCCCGTTCGTCAAAAGAAAGATCGTGAAGCCGTGGTCAGAGATCACGCGGAGGATCTCCTTGAGGTCGTTCCTCAAAAGAGGCTCCCCGCCCGTAACATTAAAGCCGGGCGAGAATGGTACGTCATACTCCTGCGACCATGCATCTATCGTATCTGATATCTTTTTCACAGCCGCGGCGATCTCAGGCAGGGACATTTCCCGGGGTGCCGGCCCTTCCTGGTAGCAATGTGTGCACGCCAGGTTACACCGCTCCGTAAGGTGCATCTGAATGAAGAAATCAAAAGGTTCCGGTTTTTTCGAATCCATTGCGCATCCTTCATTCCGCCCTGAAGATATTAGCGTTCGTGGAAATATCTTAAATAAACAGGCAGCCCGATCTCCTGTCGATCCGGCTGCCTGCTGTTTCTGCGCGTTGCAGACCTGCAACGTCTAACTCTTTCAGGATTTTCACTTGTGGCATCTCTTCGTGCTGTCTTTCGCAAGAGCTTCCTTGATGCCTCGCCAGAACACGGCCTCTTTCTTCAGTGTCCTTGCATCCTCCACCTTTTTCATAGACATCACCTCCCCCTTTGCGTATTTCCTGTGCACCTGCAACACTAATGTAAGTATACCACCCCTTCGCTGTGGGTCAACCGCCCAGAGGCCGTTCCGCGTTGGAGGCAGAAGAAATCTATGGGCGATAAATCTGGCCTGCCGCAAAATGAATGTTTTGCGCAGAACGCAGAACGTGGGACCTTTTTAGAGGGCTTGTTTCCCCTTGGCGAAGAGTTCGAGGGCGGCCGGGTTGAGCAGGGCAATCTTCCGGCCATTGACGGTTATGAGGCCCTGGCCCGCCATCTTTGCCATGATCCTGGACAATGTCTCGGGTATGGTGCCGAGAAGGCTTGCGAGCTGACCTTTCGATATGCCGAGAGTCACATGGTCCGACCCATCGCGCTTCGCGAGAAAAAGAAGGTATGCTGCCAGCCGCTGAGGGACTTCCTTAAGGGACAGATCTTCGATGAGGCGGGTAAAATACTTGAGCCTCTGCGACAGGATCGCCAGCATGTTCATCGCTATCGACGGGTCATTACCGATAAGCTGGCGAAAGGCGTTGCGGGAAAGGAACATGACCTCGCTTTTCTCGATCGCCTCGGCATACGCGGGAAATGCTGTTTCTGAAAAAAGGGCGACTTCGGCAAAAGGTTCGCCCGGTTCAATGATATGAAGGATCTGCTCCTTGCCTTCCAGGGAGAGCTTGTATATCTTCAGTCTCCCGGAAAGCAGGATGTAGAATCCCGATGCCGGCTCACCCTCTGAGAATATGATCTCCGAGGGGCTGTACCGCCTGGGGGGAAAGGCCTCACCCATAAGGTCAAGCTGCTTCTCGGTGAGCCCGCGGAAAAGCGGTATCATGGCTATCCCCTCTTTCCTGGCCATACTCTATATGACTCGCATATTTGAATGAAAAAGGCAAACGGCTAACGGAGAACGGCTAACGGAAAAAAAGACTGCACGCGACCAGTTTACTCCGTGCTTGTACTGTTCGGGCGCTAAGTTGGCAACGCTTTCCTTGACCGGTGCAAATAATATATCGTTTCTTGCCGTCAGCCGTCAGCCGTCAGCCGTCAGCCGTCAGCCGTCAGCCGGTGTGTTTTATTTTGGCTCTATATATTTACTGTGCAGATATGGTATTAATTACTCATCCGCTTGAAAATTTGACGGCCGTGAGGTGTCCATGGAAAGACCGAAGGTGCTGATCTTGCTGGGAAGCGACAGCGATATGACGATTATTGAAGACGGCCTGAAATTCCTGGCAAAGGTGAAGATACCGTACATGATCGATATATCATCGGCGCACCGGAACCCGGAAAAGACCGTTAAGTATGCGAAAAATGCACGCAAGCTGGGCATAGAGGTGATCATTGCCGTCGCCGGGATGGCGGCGCACCTTCCCGGGGTCGTGGCGTCGCATACGACGCTGCCGGTGATCGGCGTCCCGGCGTCGAGCGGGACGCTCAAGGGGAAGGACGCACTCTATTCAATAGTGCAGATGCCGCCCGGGGTGCCCGTTGCTTCCGTCGGGATAGACGCCGGAAAGAATGCGGCCATACTGGCGAGCCAGATACTTTCCATCAAATACGGGGACGTCGCAGAATCTCTTTCCCGGCTCAAGAAGGACCTGAAGCGGGAGAACGAACAAAAATCTGTCAACATGCGGAAGAAATTAAGTACCTGATCAATCTACTATCGAGGTGATCTTTCATGTTTAACGCAATTACCGACGTACCAGGGATCAAGGTCGGTCATGCTTCGGACTTCAGCGGTATGACCGGCTGTACGGTCATACTCTGTGAGGAAGGCGCCGTGGCCGGCATCGATGTGCGCGGGAGCGCGGCCGGCACACGGCAGGTCGATGCCTTGAGTCCCGGCCATATCGTTGATCGCATTCACGCGATCGTGCTGTCGGGGGGGAGCTCGTTCGGCCTCGACGCCGCCTCAGGCGTTTCGAAATACCTCGAGGAAAAAGGGGTTGGGTTCGACGTGGGCATCACACGGGTCCCGATAGTGCCCACCGCAGTCATCTTCGACCTTCTTTTTGGGGACCACAGGGTCCGTCCCACGGCGCAGATGGGGTACGCCGCGTGCCTGAGCGCCCAGGAGGAGGTGCCGGAAGGGTCAGTGGGGGCAGGGGTCGGCGCGGTCGTCGGAAAGCTTTTCGAAACGTCCCGGGCAATGAAGGGCGGGCTCGGAACGGCCAGCGTTGCCATGCCGGACGGCTTACGGGTCGGTGCCCTCGTGGCCGTGAACGCGTTTGGCGACATTATCGATAACATAACGGGCAGGATAATAGCGGGCCTGAGAAAATCCGAGGACAGCATAGAGTTTGCCAACACTGCCAACTGTCTCAAACAGGGGATCGTAAAACAGAAATTCGCCCTCGTCAACACAACCCTCGGCGTGGTGGCGACAAATGCCAGGTTTACGAAAAGGGACATCACGAAGGTCGCCCAGATGGCGCAGGGCGGGCTTATCAAGACGATCAATCCGGTTCACACCACGTTTGACGGGGACCTTGTCTTTGCGTTGTCGCTGGGTGACATCGAAGCCGATACAAACAAGGTCGGCGTACTGGCCGAATTTGTCGTTACCGAGGCGATAAAGCGGGCAGTCAAGAAGGCCGACGGTTTCGGCCTTATCCCGGCATTTAAGGACACGCATAAGGGCTGGAAGGCCGGTTAAGTATAAGTGAAGTGTTCATTCAGGCGGGTCACGGAATGGAAGAGTACAAAAAGATAGCCGATATCATCAGGGAGAAGAAATATATTGTCGCGTTCACGGGGGCGGGGATATCCGTTGATGCCGGTATCCCGGCGTTCCGCGGCGGGCAGGGGCTCTGGGAAAAGTACGACCCGATGGAGTATGCCGAGATATCTGCCTTTATGCGGCACCCGGAAAAGGTGTGGGTCATGCTCAGGGATATGGCGTCCGTCGTGTTCGCGTCCGCTCCGTCGCCGGCGCACACGGCCCTGGCCGAACTCGAGAAATTGGGCTTCCTGAAGGCTGTCATAACGCAGAATGTTGACGGTCTGCACCAGGAGGCCGGCAATACCAACGTTATCGAATATCACGGCAACCACCGCTGGCTCGTGTGCACGGACTGCCGGGAAAGGCTCCCTTTCACTCCCGAGTCGGCCGCAGTGCACCCGTATCCCCGGTGTGAAAAGTGCGGTAGGGCCCTGAAGCCCGACGTGGTATTTTTCGGTGAAGGGATCCCGATGTCGGAGATGGTGCGTGCAAATCATGAGGCGGGCCAATGCAAGGCCATGCTTATCATAGGGACATCGGGCGTCGTATACCCGGCCGCCGACATACCCTACCAGGCCAAATCGAACGGGGCGGTCATCATAGAGATAAACGTGGAAAGAACGCCGTTCACATCGTCCATAACGGACCATTTCCTCAAAGGGACGGCATCGGACATCCTGCCGCGCGTGCTGCAACTCCTGTAAGAAACCCCTCATTCCCGCCGTCTGTACAGGATATTTTTTTCCCATCCGGGGACTTTTTTGTCGCGCAAAAAGTAATATACAAAATTAAACCTCATAACAAACGAAGGGGTCAAAGCGTGATAGCACGAGTTCCCACAGCTACTCTGTACGGTATTGACGGAATAAAGATAGATGTCGAGGTGGATATTGCCCGCGGTTTGCCGGCGTTCAATATCGTCGGTTTGCCGGAGGCGTCGGTCAAGGAAAGCAAGGAGCGTGTCCGCTCTGCGATCAGGAATGCCGGTTTTGAATTTCCCGGCGACAGGATAACGGTCAATCTTGCCCCGGCGGACGTCAGGAAGGAGGGGTCTTCGTTCGACCTTCCGATAGCGGTGGGCCTCCTTGCGGCGATGAAGGCCATCAAAACCGAGTCCGTGCAGGGCCATCTCATAGCGGGCGAACTTTCGCTGGACGGGCGCGTGAAACCGGTCCGCGGCATCCTTCCCATCGCTATGCTGGCCCGCCATGAAGATATAGGGACCATCATCGTTCCGGCAGAGAACGGCAGAGAAGCCGCAATAGTGCGCGATATAAACGTCCTGGGAGCGGACCACCTCCTGAACGTGTTTCATTATTTCAAGGGCGATGGCGAACTCAACGCATTTGAACCGAACGACGACGAAGCGTTGGAGCCACAGGATACAGAAGACCTCGATTTCTCAGACATAAGGGGACAGGCCCAGGCAAAAAGGGCCCTCGAGATAGCGGCGGCAGGTGCGCACAACATCATCATGGTCGGCCCTCCCGGTTCCGGGAAGACAATGCTTGCGAAGAGGCTTCCGTCGATCCTGCCCCGTCCCGCGTACGCCGAGGCGGTGGAAACAACGAAGATCCACAGCATTGCCGGCCTGATCACGCCCGACCGGGCGCTCATCACGAAACGCCCGTTCAGGGCCCCGCATCACAGCATATCGGACGCCGGGCTTATCGGGGGAGGCGCCCACCCGAGGCCCGGTGAGGCGAGCCTTGCCCATAATGGCGTGCTCTTTCTCGATGAGTTCCCCGAGTTCCAGCGCCATGTCATCGATGCGCTGCGCCAGCCGATCGAGGACGGGAACGTGACAATATCGCGCGTCAACCACGCGGTCAATTTCCCCGCGCGCTTCATGCTGGTCGCAGCAATGAACCCGTGCCCGTGCGGGTACCTGGGGGACCCGAAGCATGCCTGTTCGTGCGGTGCCGCACAGATCTATAAATACCGTTCGCGCATCTCGGGGCCGCTTCTCGACAGGATAGACATTCACATCGAGGTCCCGCCGGTAAACATTAGGGAACTTGCGGGCGACGGGTATGAAGATCCCTCACGGGTGATCAAGGAGAGGATAGTAAGGGCCCGGGAAATCCAGCGAAAACGTTTCACGGGGAGGAAGGTCCATGCAAACGCCCAGATGTCCATACGGGATATCCGCACATATTGCGTTCACGACACGCAGGCGGAAAAGATGCTCTCAACGGCCGTGGAAAAATGGGCATTGTCCCCCCGCGCCTATCACCGCGTTTTGAAAGTGGCGCGGACAATATCCGATCTTGAAGGAGACGGGCCGATAAACGAAGCCCATATTGCAGAGGCGCTCAGGTACCGGGTGCTGGATAAAAAGCTGACATAGCGCACAAAAGGCGGTATAATTGAGGCCCGGCGGGGGGACCAGGCCTGCCGGGTTTTCTGTTACGTAACGAGGGAGAATGTAATGTATATTTCAGTTATCGGGCCCGCCCTCTCCGGGAAGACGACGCTTTTCCAGGCATTGAGCGGCGTTGAAAGCGCGCGTGGTTTCTCGGACGGGGACGCTATCATATCCATCGACGTGCCGGATGCCCGCGTCGATGAGATGACAAGAATATTCAAGCCGAAAAAGACCACATACGCACGAATAGAGCTTGCCGACACTGTTGCAATCAGTGAAGGCAATATAAAAGACGCGACGATCAATGCAAAAACCCTCCAGAAGATGCGCTCGAGCGATGCTTTTATCCTGACGCTGAACGATTTTGACGGCGCGGAGGGGACCGACCTCAAGCGTGGCTTTCACGATATAATAGACGAGTTCATCCTCGCCGACATGATCCAGATAGAAGGGCGGATCGAGAGGATAAAAAAGCAGGGCGGCAAGAAGGAGAACACCGCACTGCAGCAGGAGATCGAGCTTCTCGATCGTCTCCTTGCGCATGTCGGGGAAGGCAAGGCGCTCAAAACGCTCGAGCTTGGGCCGAATGACGAGAAGACGGTACGCGGGTTCCGCTTCCTTTCGCAGAAACCCATGATGATCGCGGTAAACCGTCCGGAGGGAGTGGTCGCCGAAGATGAAGGGCTTGCCGAGGAAATTGACGGATATCCCGTGCTGTGCGTCTGCGCAACGCTGGAACAGGAACTGGCGTTGATGCCGGATGACGAACGGGCGGCCTTCATGGAAGAGTTCAATGTGAAAGAATCGATCAGGGGACGGATGATCCGCCTTGCGTTTGACACGCTCGGCCTTATCTCGTTCCTCACCGTCGGCGATGACGAGTGCCGGGCGTGGCCCGTGAGAAAGGGGGTTACCGCACAGGAGGCGGCCGGTGCGATCCACACCGACCTTTCGACACGGTTCATCCGCGCCGAGGTTGTTTCCTACGACGACTTTATGAAACACGGCGGGATGAACGAATGCAAAAAGGCGGGGGTCTGGCGCCTCGAAGGAAAGACGTACATCGTGCAGGACGGCGATATCATGTCCATACGCGCGGGAGCGTAACAAAAACAGGCAATGGGCCATGGGCGATAGGTAGCAGGAAAGACTTCTTCAGAACAGGTGATGAATTCCTATCGCCCATGGCCTGTTATCTATAATTTCCCCATCGTCCATCACCCATCACCTCTCGCCCGTCTTTTCCGTATACCGTATACGGTGTCCCGTACGGGTCCGTACCATAAATAGATAACGTTAATCATTTCCATTACATGCAACTTTTTCCAAATTTTCTCTTGACAGTACTTTGTGCCTTCTTTAATAATGAGTGTACATGGGGGCATTTTTCGGGGAGCGATTGGGAGCCAGTTATATAGCCATCTTACAACCTGATAAAATTTCACGATACCCGCTCGAACGGATTACGGCGCGACTGATTTTTTCGTAACGCCACGCGTGTGGCATAGGAGAGATCCATGCCCGAACAAATTCAAAAGATTCTCGGGAAGCATGGCCGCAGTCCCGACGAGTTGATCCCGATCCTGCAGGACATCCAGGCGGTCTTCGGGTATATCGGGGAAGATTCCGTAAAAGGTATCTCCCGATACCTACGCATTTCAGAAAACCAGATCTACGGTGTTTCATCATTTTACGCGCAGTTCCGTTTTACGGAACCGGGACGCCACGGCATCAAGGTGTGTCTCGGGACGGCGTGCCATGTCAGGGGCGGCGGCACGCTGCTCGACAGCCTTGAGCACAGCCTTGGCATTCACTGCGGGGAGACAACCGAGGACCAGCGTTTCGACGTCGATCGCGTCGCATGCCTCGGGTGCTGCGCACTTTCTCCCGTGGTGCAGATCGATCGTGATATTTACAGCAGGATGACGGTCAATAAACTGACGGAGTTATTGAAAAACTATGAATAAACTCGCTAAGAAGATCGATTCGGCAAAAAGTAAATGGGAGAAGCTCAACGACAATAAAGAGCCCATCGTTTACATAGGTGCCGCATCCTGCGGCCGTGCCGCCGGGGCTCTCGACCTCAAGGAAGGCATCAAGACCTTTCTTGATGAAAACAAGAAATCCGCCCGCATTATCGAGGTGGGATGCATCGGGCCGTGTTATCTTGAGCCGCTCATCGACATCAAGATGCCGGGACAACCCCGTGTAAGTTACAACAACGTCAATGCCAAGATGCTGGGGATGATCCTGAAGTCCCACTTTATCGACGGTGCGCCCCATAAGAAGCTCGCCCTCGGCCACTTTGGCACCAACGACATTGACGGTATCCCGAAATTCTTCGATCTGCCCATGCTCAAACCGCAGGTCCGCATCGTGCTGCGCAATTGCGGCTTCGTCGATCCCGAAGAGATCGACCAGTATCTCGCTGTGGACGGTTATCAGGGATTTATGAAGGCGCTTAAAACGACACCCGAGGACGTCATCGCCGTTGTACGGCAGGCAGGACTGAGGGGCCGCGGCGGCGCCGGGTTCCCGACCTTCAGGAAATGGACGGTCTGCAGGGAATCACCCGGGGAACAGAAGTACCTCATCTGCAACGCCGATGAAGGCGACCCGGGTGCTTTCATGAACAGGTCGCTCATCGAGTCCGACCCGCATGCAGTCCTCGAAGGAATGCTCATTGCCGGGTACGCGATAGGCGCCAGCAAAGGCATCGTCTATATCCGCGCGGAGTATCCGCTCGCGATCGACCGGCTGAAGCGGGCGATAGGCCAGATGCGCGAATACGGGCTCCTCGGCAAGAACATCCTCGGCTCCGATTTCAGCTTTGAGATAAAGATCAAAGAAGGCGCCGGCGCGTTCGTCTGCGGCGAGGAAACGGCCCTCATCGGCTCCATTGAGGGCAAGCGCGGCATGCCGAAATCACGGCCGCCCTTCCCCGCGATATCCGGGCTTTTCCAGTCTCCCACCATCATCAACAACGTCGAGACGCTGGGTACGCTCCCGAACATCCTGAGGAACGGGCCCGACTGGTATACACGTTTCGGGAAGGAAGGCAACCGCGGGACCAAGACATTCTCCCTTGTCGGCAAGATCCGCCGGCCGGGGCTCATCGAGGTCCAGCTCGGCACGACCCTGCGGGAGATCATCTTTGACATCGGCGGCGGCGTGCAGAAGAACTTCAAGGCCATCCAGACGGGAGGACCGTCGGGAGGCTGCCTGTCCGAGGAATTCCTCGACCTCACGGTCGATTACGAATCACTCGCAAGCGCGGGCTCGATCATGGGCTCGGGCGGCCTCATCGTCATGGATGAGGACACGTGCATCGTGGATCTTGCAAAATATTTTCTCGATTTCACGCAAAAGGAATCCTGCGGGAAATGCGTGCCCTGCCGGGTCGGCACGAGGCATATTCTTGAGATACTCGAAAGGATAACGAACGGTGAAGGACAACCCGACGATCTTCTCGCTTTGAGGACCCTCGGCGACACGATCAAGAAAGGTGCGTTGTGCGGCCTCGGCCAGACCGCGCCGAACCCGGTCCTCACGACCTTACGGTACTTCCGGAACGAGTACCTGGAACACATCAAGGACCACAGGTGCCGGGCGACGGTATGCAAACCGCTCATCGAATATCGTGTCATCAAGGAAAAATGTACCGGGTGCCAGTCGTGCGTCCGGGTATGCCCGACAGGGGCGATTACCGGTCCGAGGTCCGAGCCTCATAATCTCGACGCCTCAAAGTGCATAAAGTGCCGATCTTGCTATGAGGTTTGCCGTTACGAAGCCATCGCGGGCGACGCCATCGTGATCAGGACAGCGGAGAGACAATCATGACCAGGGAGAAAAAGGTTTCCATAACGATCGATAACAGGAAAGTGGAGGCGAAGGCCGGTCTGACAATTCTCCAGGCGGCGCGCGAGGCCGGGGTTGACATACCGTCATTATGCGCCCTGGAGCACCTGCCTTCGTACGGCGCATGCAGGCTGTGCGTCGTGGAGGTTGACGGCATCAGGGGTTTCCCGACATCATGCACGACGCCGGTCGAGGAAGGCATGGTGATCAGGACAGATACCGCGGAGGTGAGGACGCTCCGCCAGGAGGTGTTGAAGCTCCTCTTGAGCGAGCATCCGGCAAGCTGTCTCTTCTGCGGGGAAAAAGATGACTGCACCGAATTCCAGGGAACGATCCGCAAGGTCGGTGTGACGACGGGCTGCCACTACTGCCCGAACGACACCTTGTGCGAGCTCCAGGATATAGTGGAAAAGGTCGGCCTGACGGAGACGTCGTACCCTGTTTATTACAGGAACTTCCCGCTGGAAAAGGAAGACCCGTTCTACGACAGGGACTATAACCTGTGCATTCTGTGCGGCCGCTGTGTGCGGGTGTGCAACGATATCCGTTTGAACGGGACCTTGAGCTTCAAACAGCGCGGGAAGCAGACAACTATCGGGCCCGCGTTCGGCCGGACCCATCTCGAGGCCGGATGTGAGTTCTGCGGCGCCTGTGTGGCTGTGTGCCCGACAGGGGCATTATCGGCAAAGGTGAGCAAATGGTCGGGAAAGCCGGACGGGATCGTGGAGTCCACCTGCCCGTACTGTCCGACCGGGTGTACGCTCGACCTGAAAGTGAAGGACGGCGAGGTCGTCGACGTGAGCGCCGATTACGACTCTCCGACAGAGCACGGCCTGATATGCGTCAAGGGGCGTTTTGCCATACCGGAATACGTGATGAGCCCGGACAGGCTGGCAATCCCCACCATTCTCGGGCCTGAAGGGTATGACTACATAAACTGGAACATAGCCCTCAACCAGGCCGCTGAAAAGATCAAAGAGGCAGGGGCGAAAGGGGTGTGTGTCGTTGTCTCTCCGGACCTCTCGAACGAGGACCTCTTTACGGCCCAGAAATTTGCGCGGGAGGTGATCGGGACCGAGGCCATCCTTTCGCCGGTCATTTACGACATGGGAAGCGACCTCAGGGCATTCGTGGACCTCGTTCTCACGTCGGAGCCGATCGATTCCGTGGAGAGCGCGAAAGGCATCCTCTCGATCGGCCTCGACACGACATATGGTTTTACGCCGCTCGGGATAGCCGTCAAGAAGGCCGCCCGGAAAGACACAACTCTTGTCACCATAGATGACGGGGAGTGCAACCTCGATTTCCTGTCGGAGGAGGCATTCCGGTCGAATCCCGAAAGCTGGCCGGAATACCTTGACGGTGTCATAAGGTCAATGTCGGGGAACGGCAAGAAAAGCAAGGTGCCGGCATCCTTCTTCAAGAAAGGGGAACGCAACATCGCGATCGTCGGCCCCGGTGCAATATTCTCGAAGAAACGCACAGAGATATTCGACCGCGTTCTTTCAATGCGGAACGATCTGGGGTGGAAGGTCGTTGTCTGCCACCCCTATACCAACCTGCTCGGTATGCTCGCCATGGGGGCATTCCCCGGGCTTATGCCCGGCAGTCTAAAATCAGACGGCGTGTTGAAGCTGAAGGACCCTGCGGCGGTAGTCGATCTTAAGGGAAAGCGTAAGGTCGGGTATTTCATCGGTGAAGTGCCTTCCGGCGGTCTGCCCCGGTGCGATCATATCATTTACCAGAATGCGCTTCCGGCACCGGAAGGGGTAAAGCCGTTTCTCAACCTGCCGGCCGCCCTGTTTACCGAGGTCCCGGGGACTACGATCAGTTTCGAGGGCAGGATACTGCCCTTTAACAGGGCATCGGAACCGTTCGGCGATTCGAAGGCCGACTGGTGGATCATATGCGGCATAGCCGACAGGATTAAAAAAGGAGCACTGAAGTACGGCTCAGTATCTGCGATACAATCGGAGATCAAGAAGGCTGTTCCCGGTTTTGCCGGAAAAGACAAAAAGATCACGAGGAAGAAGGTAGTCATGGAAGGCAAGCCCGCCGAGAAGCCTCTGTCCCGGAAGGTTGCGGCACAGGGCCCGGCGTCATTCCGTGGTGTGCCCCTTCACGATTACGTCGCCGGTATGAAGGCGATAGAAGAAAGGAGGCATAAGTGAATAAAGTTATTGAACGGTCCATGATCGTTCCCAATATGCATGTCCTTGTGGTTGAGGCGCCGGAGATTGCGACCAAGGTCAGGCCCGGGCAGTTCGTCATAGTCCGCGGCGCCGAGGAAGGCGAGCGCATCCCGCTTTCGATCGCTGACTTCGATCCCGAGAAAGGCACGATCACTATCGTCTTCATGGAGGTTGGCGCCTCAACGTCGGTGCTCGCCGGGCTCAAAGCAGGCGACGAGGTCCTCACGTGCGTCGGGCCGCTGGGAAACGAAACGGTGATCGACACATTCGGGAATGTCCTCCTTGTCGGCGGATGCTACGGGATCGGAAGCCTGTACCCCGTCGCGAGGGCTTTGAAGGCAAAGGGGAACAGGGTATCGGTTCTCCTTGAGGCCAGGAGTTCGTACCTTATCTACTGGCTCGACAGGTATGTTCCCCTGGCGGAAAAGATATACACGATCACCCGTGACGGCAGCATGGGAACGAAGGGCCACGTAAGCCGCCTGCCCGATATCATCAACGGCATGCGGGAGAAGCCCGACAGGATCATCGTCAACGGGTGCACATATCTCATGGCGCATACGTCGGAGGTCACCAAAGACCTCGGCATCCCGACCGTGGTCAATTTGAACCCGATCATGATCGACGGCACGGGAATGTGCGGCGTATGCCGGGTCACCGTCGGCGGGAAGATGAAGTTCGCCTGCGTTGACGGCCCGGAATTCGACGGCCGCGACATTGACTGGAAGGAATTTCTCGCGCGCAGGAAGGCGTATATGAGGGAGGAAGCCATGTTCTTCCGGAGAAGCGACGCCGCTTTCGCGCATAACGAAGGGAAGTGTGCCTGGCATGAATGACGAGAAAACTCAGGAAAAAGCAAGCAAGATAGATCTCAACCGGAGAGCGATGCCCCATCAGTCTCCGAAGATCAGGCGAAATAATTTCGACGAAGTGGCCCTGGGCTATACCAGGGAGCTCGCTCAGGCCGAGGCATCGCGGTGCCTGCAGTGCAAAAAGCCGAGATGCCAGACAGGGTGCCCTGTCGGGATCGATATCCCCGCTTTCATCGCCTGCGTCAAGAAGGGAGATTTTGCGGCGGGTATAAAAAAGCTCAAAGAAAAGAACTGTCTTCCCGCCATCTCCGGCAGGGTGTGTCCGCAGGAGTCACAGTGCGAATCAAAATGCATCCTGCTCAACAAGGGCGGTGAGATCGCGATCGGTCGTATTGAACGTTTTCTTGCCGATTGGGAAGCGGCACAGGGGAAGATCGACCTTCCGGAGAAGGCGCCGCCGACAGGCAAAAAGGTCGCCATCGTCGGGTCGGGCCCGGCCGGTCTCACGGTAGCGGGCGACCTCATCATGCTCGGCCACGAGGTGACCATCTTTGAGGCCCTTCACAAGGCCGGCGGGGTGCTCGTATACGGCATTCCCGAGTTCCGTCTGCCGAAGGCCATCGTCGCTCGCGAACTTGACTACCTGAAGGCGCTCGGCGTAAAGGTGTTCACCGACTTCGTTGTCGGGAAGACACGGTCGATAGACGAGCTTCTCCAGGAGTTCGACGCCGTTTTCGTCGGTACCGGCGCGGGGCTTCCCTGGTTCATGGACATCCCCGGGGAGAACCTGAACGGCGTTTATTCGGCCAATGAATACCTGACCCGAATGAACCTCATGAAGGGATACCTGGCGCCCAGGGCGGCGACCCCGGTCAAGAGGCATCTCAAGGTCGCGGTCGTAGGCGGCGGGAACGTCGCAATGGATTCGGCACGGACCGCCGTGCGCATGGGTGCTGCCGAGTCCCACATCGTGTACAGGCGCTCGCACAAGGAATTGCCGGCGCGTGCCGAGGAAGCGGAGAATGCCGAGGAAGAAGGCGTGATCTTCGACGTGCTGACCCTGCCTCTCGCATACATCGGCGACGAGAACGGGTGGGTAAAGGAGATCGAGTGCCTTAAAATGGAGCTTGGCGAACCGGACGCGTCGGGGCGGCGCTCACCGGTAGAGATCCCCGGCTCCAATTTCCGGATGCCGGTGGATGCCGTTGTGGTCGCTATCGGGAACAGCCCGAACCCGCTGGTCCCGGCGACAACGCCCGGGCTCGACACAACGAAAAGGGGAACTCTCGTTGCAGACCAGGAAACGGGCAAGACAACGCGTGATAAAGTGTGGGCGGGGGGTGATATCGTGACAGGCGCCGCAACCGTCATCCTTGCCATGGGTGCAGGGAGAAAGGCAGCGAACGCCATACACGAGTACCTGACAACAGGGAAACAGTAAACGGCCCATTGGGAGGATTGTAAAACGTAAGTCGTAAGGCGTGAGGTGTAAAAACCCCACGCCTTATTTTTTCGATCGTCCGTCACCTGTCTTCCCTTGACATTTTCGGATGCTTGTCATATAATTGCAGTATAATGAAACTAAGCAATAAGGAAACAAAAGGAGAGGACCATGACCGATCGGGAGATGGAGATCTTTGAAATGCAGGCGGATGTGTGCCTGGCCATCGGCAACCCGAGACGGCTTCAAATATTGAGTCTCCTTAAAGATGGCGAAAGTTCGGTATCGGCGCTTATCGACAGGGTCAACATAAACAAGGCAAACATGTCGCAGCACCTGTCTGTCCTGAAGCAAAAGGGGCTTGTTCTTACCCGACGTGAGGGGACGACCATCTATTACAGGCTTGCGAGCCCGCGGATCAGCGAGGCGTGTTCGATCATGCGCGATGTCCTTCGCGAGACCCTGCAGGAGAAGGAACGCCTGGCACAGCAAATGCGCATGGCGGCAGCGGATTGAAACGGCGGCGGGGAAGGAGGCATCTATGAGCGAAATGACAGGCCATGCAACACTACAGAAGGAAAAATACCCGGCCGGAAAAGAGCTTGCAAAGGCGAAAAGGTCACGTTTCCTGAGGCAGGCCGTATTCGGGACGACTTTCGTTGGTCTTGTCATTGCCGGATGGTTTTATTCACTGATCGGCTATTTTATCCCCCTGTGCATGGTCGCAGGCGTGGGATTGGCTTCGGTCCGCGGACGCACGTGGTGCAACTGGATGTGCCCCCGCGGGTCTTTCGCAGACACGTATATGAAGGCGATAAGCCCCGGAAGGACTATCCCCCGTGTCCTCAGAGGGGTGCCTGTCCGGCTCGGCGTAATAGCCTTTCTCATGGCCATGCTCACCTTCCAGATCGTGCGCCTGTGGCCTGACGCCTATGCGATCGGCCGGTTCTTTATTGTTCTCCTTACCGTCACGACGATTGTCGGGATATTCCTGGCCGCATTCTTTCACCAACGGGCCTGGTGCTCGATCTGCCCGATAGGAAGCCTGTCAAGCTGGGTCGGAAAAAACCGCCGGCCTCTGAAAATGGACAGTGATGCCTGTGTAAATTGCGGAATATGCGCCAAAAACTGCCCGATGCAGCTCAAACCAAACGCCATGAAAGAGCGATCGGTGATGGAATTTAAGGGCGACTGCCTCAAATGCGGCCTCTGCATCAAGGGCTGCCCGAAGCAGGCGTTGAAGTTCTGAAAGGAAAGAAAGGAGACTACGTCCGCGCCGACACATTCGAGAGGATGTCTTTTCCCGGTCCATTATATCTTTCCCGCTATCTCACTACCGGCAACTAAGCGCAAAAAATTTCCTTGTCCACCTTTTCACATGCGTCATTGACAAAGCCCTTACTTTACTGTAAGATTTGTGGTAATTTACTAAATTTCCAGTGTAATTGAATGGATACCGTCCGCGAACCGATGAGAGAGAAACGCCGGGGAGGCTCCCGGGTAGAGGTCAATAACCGGAAATGCCGGAGGTGCTTCTACTGCGTTCAGCTTTGCCCGGCCAAGGCCATCAAGCTCGAGAAAGAATCCATACGCATTATCGAGGAAAGATGCATATTATGCGGCAATTGTATTACCGGGTGCCCTCACCGGGCAATGACGTATCAGAGCGACGCATCGGCCGTTAAGGCTTTGATAGAGTCGAACGAGGAAGTCGTGGCATGTGTCGATGCTTCTTTTCCGGCTTTCCTGGAACTCGTGTCGCCCGGGGGTTTCAGCTACGCGCTGAAGGCATTAGGATTCAAGGAAGTGTGGGAAGGTGCAGCAGGCGCCGAGCTCATAGCGAGGCCATACCGGCAGCTTTTCGCCGGGGATATCAAGAACCCCGTTATTTCGTCTTTCTGCCCCGTGATCGTCATGTATATCGAGAAATACCTTCCGCAGCTGATAGATAACATCGCGCCCATCGTGTCTCCCATGATCGCGGCAGGCAGGATGATCAAAAAGGTCAAGGGCCCCGGGTGCAAGGTCGTGTACATATCTCCATGCCTGGCGCGTATGGGGGAACTCGATTCCGACGACGTAGCGGATGCGGTCGACCATGTCATCACGTTCCGCGACCTGCGCCTCATGTTTGCGGAGGCGGGCATTAACCCGAGAAACATCGCAGAGGCGACTTTTGACGGGCCCGGCTCTGCACTGGGAAGGATCATACCGGTCATCGGGGGGCTTAACCGGAGCCTCGGCCATAGCTTTGATGTCCTTGTCGGTGAGGTGAGTGTGGCATACGGTCGCCGCCGTGCGATCGCCGCCTTGAACCAGCTCGCCCAGGGCTCTATTCAGGCCAAATTCCTCGATCTTGATTTCTGTGACGGTTGTGTTGACGGTCCTTTTATCGAACGGGAAATGGGCGTTCTCGGCAGGCGGCAGATCGTGTCCCGGTACGCGAACGCAGGATTTAACCATGCGACGGCCCGGATGCTCCAGAAGCTTCAAAAGGACTTTGAAGATGTAAAGGTTACGCGCACATATCAGGCCGGCGTCGAGAAGCTTCCCGATCCGACCGAGAACGAGATACGAAATGTGCTGAAGAAGATAAACAAGCTTCCTCCGCATAATAACCTCGATTGCCGCGCATGCGGCTACAAAACGTGCCGGGAAAAAGCGGTGGCAGTCGTTCAGGGCATATCGGAGGCGGAATATTGCCTTCCGTATCTCCTCGAGGAGTCGAAACGCATATACCAACAGCTTGAAAAGTCGCACAAACAGCTCCAGCAGTCGCTGCAGGAACTGGAACAGGCACAATTCCAGCTGATAAGGACAGAGAAGCTTGCAGCGCTCGGCCAGCTTGCCGCCGGTGTGGCGCACGAGATCAACAACCCGCTCGGCACGATAACGATCTATGCTCACATCCTCAAGCGCTCGCTTGAAGCGGACGACCCGAGGCTTGAGGATATCGATCTTATCATCAGCGAGGCGGCGCGGACAAAAGAGATCGTCCAGGGGCTTTTGAGCTTCGCGCGGGAGACGAAGCTCAAACCCGGTGAGACGAATATCAACGATCTCATCGAGGAGACGATGGGCCTCATCGTCAACCAGGTCCTTTTTCAGAATATCAAGATCAAAAAGGTCCTGCAGGCGGACCTGCCGATGCTCTTTGCAGATGCAACCCAGCTGAAACAGGTGTTTCTCAACATCATCCTCAATGCAGCGCAGGCAATGGCAGGAAAAGGCTCTCTCACCATCAGCACGTCCCACGAGGCGGGCGTGATAACGGTCAGGATAAAGGATACAGGGCCCGGCATACCGCCGGAAAATATCGGGAAGCTGTTCAACCCCTTCTTCACCACAAAGGAGAAAGGCACGGGGCTCGGCCTCGCCATTTCCTACGGCATCGTTGAACGGCATTCCGGCAAGATCGATGTGGAAACGGAATTAGGCAGGGGAAGCACGTTCATTATAAGCCTTCCCGTTGATGGTAAAGCGATTGGGATTGCGGCACAGGCTAATGCTAATGGGTTAGCGGCAAATCAAAATATAAATACAGGGAGAAGGAATTATGGCAAAAAGAATTCTAATCATTGATGATGACGTCGATTTCGTTGATCTCAACAAGGCAGTCCTTGAAAACAACGGTTTCGAGGTCGAAACGGCATTCTCCGCCCGCGAGGGGATGGACAAGGTCCAGTTCGACGCACCGGACCTGATACTTCTTGACCTCATGCTGGAGAAACACGACACCGGTTTCAGTTTCGCGAAGTCTATCAAGGCAGACCCGCGGTACAAGGACATTCCGGTCCTCATGATCTCCGCGGTTGCAAGCGAGACGGGATATGAGTTTTCTCAGGAGCAGGACGGTTACTGGATGAAAACCGATGGTTTCGTCCCGAAACCGGTGGAGCCGGATGTACTCATGCAGAAGATAAACGCGCTTCTCGACAAGAAATAAGAAGAGCCCCCTTAAGGCAATGGCGGAACCTGTCACTATACTGGTCTGTGACGACGAAAAAGGCATTCGTGAAGGATGCCGGAGGATCCTTTCATCGGAAGGGTACACCGTTGACACGGCCGAAAACGGCAAACTTGGAATGGACAAGGTAAAGGAGAATTCCTATGACCTTGTCCTCGTCGATCTCATGATGCCCGTTATGGGCGGACTCGAGATGATGGAACAGGTGCGGCAGATCGATCCGGGTATCATACTCGTCGTGATCACGGGTTTCGCAACCGTTGAAACAGCAGTAGAAGCCATGAAGCACGGTGCCTACGACTACATACCAAAACCTTTCAACCCCGACCAGCTCCTGGCTGTCATAAACAGGGGCCTGGACAAGAGACGGCTGACCATAGAAAAGGAGAAACTTCGCGAAGAGAGGGACCAGAGGCTCCTTGAGGTGGCGAGCGAGAAGTCGAAACTTCACACGATCGTGAACTCTATGGCTGACGGCATCCTCGTTATAAACCGCGAACGCCAGCTTGCCCTGTGGAACCCGGCCGTGTTGAAAATGCTTAATGTAACGGGCAGGGTCGACTCGGGAGTCGGTATGGATTACCGGAAGGCGCTGCGGCAAAAAGACCTTGTTGAAGTGATCAACAAGGCGTTCTCGCCCGATTTTTCCCAGTACACGATAATCTCTGAGGAGGTTGTCCTCTCGGGAGAGACGCCGAAGACCCTGATGGTCATTTTAGCGGGGGTACGTGATGAAAAAGGAGAGAACCTGGGCGTCGTCTGCACATTCCGCGATATCTCCGAACTCAAGGAGGTAGAGGAAGTAAAATCGCAGTTCGTGAGGATGGTGGCGCACGAGATACGGGCTCCCCTCGGGGCGATCGAGGGGTACCTCAATGCCTATCTCACGGGCGTAGCGGGGACGGACCCGCAATTCAACAGGCAGATGCTGGAGCGGGCGAAGCTCAGGGCCCATTCTCTGATGGACCTTGTCAATGATCTTCTGCTCTTCGCAAAATTGGAATCGAAGAAAGTGGTAAGGAAGAAAGAGTTTCTCGACATGACGGAGATAATCGAGAGCACCGTTGAACTGTTCAAGGTCCAGGGTTCGACGAAGGATATCTCCTTCAGCGTGGACATCCCGGACAGGCTGCCGCTCATAGAGGCCGACCGGGCTGAGATGGAACAGCTTCTCACCAATCTCGTGTCGAATGCCATGAAATACAACGTCAAGAACGGTAAGGTAGCGGTGAGGGCGGTGCCGGACGGGCATTACCTCTCAATATCCGTAAGCGATACCGGTATCGGTATTGACGAAGAGTCCCTCCCCTGCGTATTTGACGAATTTTATCGGGTATCGGGACCGAACACGCGGTATACGACAGGCACCGGATTGGGGCTGTCGATCGTGAAGAGGATCGTCGAGTCGCATTTCGGCGAGATCACGGTTGAAAGCAAGGTCGAGAAAGGAACAACCTTTACCGTCAGGCTACCTTTGAAACAGGTGAACGAAAAGTAACCGTTTTGATAGAATTAAACTTTTATTAAAGGAGACGTTATGGCTACCAAGAAAGCAGCAAAAGTCAACCAGATCATGGAGAAGAGAATTCTTGCTCCGTCTATTACCATGTACAGGCTCTATGTTCCGGACATTGCGAAAAAGGTGAAGGCCGGACAGTTCGTCGTCGTCCGCGGCGATGATATGGCCGAGCGCATCCCTCTTACCGTTGCGGATTATGATGTGAAAAAAGGAACGATCACCATCATCTTCCAGGAAGTCGGAACATCCACGCAGAAGCTTGCGAAGTTCGAGGCAGGCCAGGCATTGCTCGACGTTGTCGGCCCCTTAGGCAAAGCCAGCCATGTCGAGAAATTCGGCACGGTCATCTGCGTCGGCGGCGGCGTCGGCGTAGCGCCGGTCCTTCCTATCGCGAAGGCCCTCCTGGAGGCAGGCAACGAGGTCATCTCGATCATCGGCGCCCGTACCCAGAGCATGCTCATCCTCGAAGAAGAGATGAAAAAAGCAAGCACCACGCTCCATGTCACGACCGACGACGGTTCATATGGGACCCACGGTTTTGTTACTGACGTCCTCAAGAAGATCATCGAAGAACGCGGTAAGGACAATATCGCTGAGGTCGTCGGCATCGGCCCGGTTATCATGATGAAGGCCGTAGCCGAAGTTACCCGTCCGTACGGCATTAACACTGTGGTCAGCCTCAACACGATCATGGTCGATGGCACCGGTATGTGCGGCTGCTGCCGTGCCACCATCGGCGGCGAGACAAAATTCGTCTGCGTCGACGGCCCGGAATTTGACGGGCACCAGGTAGATTTCCCGGAACTCGTGCTTCGCCAGAAGATGTACAACAGGGAAGAGCGGCGCGCCCTGTGGGACCACAAATGCAAGATGGACGCACTGGAAAAACCGATCAAGAAGGCACGCAAACGCGTGAAGATGCCGGAGCAGGCACCGAAGCAGAGGATCCAGAACTTCGCCGAAGTCGCTCTCGGATATACGAAAGAGAACGCAATGATGGAGGCACAACGCTGCCTCGGCTGCAAGAAACCGCCGTGTGTCGAAGGATGTCCCGTCAACGTCCAGATCCCGCAGTTCATCGCGAAGATCAAGGAAGGCGACTTCATGGGCGCCATCCATACCATTAAAGAAACAAACAGCCTTCCGGCAGTGTGCGGAAGGGTATGCCCGCAGGAATCACAGTGCGAATCCAAGTGCATCCTCGGCAAGAAATCGGAGCCGGTCGCCATCGGCCGCCTCGAGCGTTTTGCCGCTGACTACGAACTCGGTCTTGGCGATGTCAGGGTCCCGACACTTCCGAAGAAATCGGGCAAAAAAGTGGCCATCATCGGCGCCGGCCCTGCAGGACTCACCGTCGCAGGCGAGCTGACCAAGAAAGGCCACGAGTGCCATATCTATGAAGCGCTCCACAAAGCAGGCGGCGTTCTCGTTTACGGCATCCCCGAGTTCCGTCTCCCGAAAGCGATCGTCCAGCGCGAAGTCGACTACCTCGAAAAACTGGGCGCCAGGGTCCACGTCGACGCGATTGTAGGCCAGACGGTAACCCTCGACGAGCTTTTCAAACAGGGTTTCGATGCAGCTTTTATCGGGACCGGCGCAGGCCTTCCCTACTTCCTCAATAT
>ERZ1645192.688-NODE-688-length-28192-cov-14.315883_pt1 | contig 28192 bp, 20 predicted proteins | sample MGYA00575354_ERZ1645192 | MGnify/ENA primary metagenome ERZ1645192 (study PRJEB40844, sample SAMN11349763) | freshwater sediment metagenome | isolation source: river sediment | host: Sediment | place: India: Faizupur Khadar , New Delhi | collected 2017-02-21 ... | reverse complement strand
TTTAAACCACAGCATATTGGCAGAATCTTTGCACTAACTTTCGGCGGATGAATGTTCTGGCGCACATATACCTCTCTGGCGACTCTGATAACATAATCATCGGCAATTACATAGGCGACTATGTTAAGGGCCGTGATTACCTGCAGTACCCTGAGGGAATACGCAAGGGAATCATCATTCACCGCCACATTGATGCCTTTACTGACAGGCATCCTGTGGTTCACCGCAGCAAGCTGCACTTCGTAGGACGCTACCGCAAGTACGCAGGTGTGATCATTGACATTCTTTATGATCATTATCTGACAAGGGAATGGGATCTCTTTTCCAGGAGGCCTCTTGAGAGCGTAACCTATAACTTTTACAGGGCCATGGTGAACAACTTTGAGATCCTGCCCGAGTCAGTACGTGAGAAGATGCCATTTTTCATCATTGACAACTGGCTTGAGACATATCAGACCCGCAGGGGAATACGCAGGGTGCTGAAAACGCTCAGCGGCATTACTTCCCTTCCAAAGGAGACACGGTGGGCGATGAGGGTCTGGAAGAAACAGTATTACTCCATCGAGGAAGACTTCATGGAGTTTTTCCCGCAACTGATAAGCTACGTTGAATCTGAATTCGGGATAGAGCTTTCACCGGGAATCCGCGTGCCTTTCTGATCAGCCAAGATACTCGGTTCGCCCTGCGTCAAGCCTCAGGAAAATAAACAGAAGCATGGTGAATCCCCATAGAGAGCTTCCCCCGTAACTGAAGAACGGCAGGGGTATGCCTATTACGGGCATTACCCCGATGGTCATCCCGATATTGACAAAGAAGTGGACCAGGAACAGCCCGAATACTCCATAACCGTAAGCGCGTACGAAGGTTGTCCTCTGTCGCTCAGCCATCATCATCAGCCTGAGGAGAAGCCAGACGAAGAGTCCTGTTACCACTGTGGAACCGATAAATCCCCACTCTTCTCCGACAGTGCAGAAGATGAAATCGGTGCTCTGTTCGGGGACGAACTTGAATTTCGTCTGGGTACCGTTCAGGTAGCCCTTCCCGGCGAATCCGCCGGAGCCGATCGAGATCAGAGACTGGTTAAGATTGTATCCTTCCCCGAAGGGATCATCTTCCATGCCCAGCATGATATTGATCCTGGTCTGCTGGTGGGGCTTGAGTACCTCATGAAATGCATAGTCGACGGTAAAGAGGTACAGCAATCCACCCAGCAGGAAAGCGTATATGATTGCCTGGTTTACCATTCTCAGCCGGTAAATGAACCAGGCGTACACCACACCTGCAAGGAACACTGCAAGAACAATGATCAGTACTGTGTCAAGGTCAAGAATGTAATTCCCGATGAGGAAAGCCATACCTCCGGTGACAGCCATAACTGCGGCTGCTTTAAGGGTCAGCAGGTATCCGGAAGTAACCAGGAGAGCTATGGCTGCTACCACCAGCAGCCCGATGGCCACCGGCAGGTTTCCGAGTATCAGGGTCAGGAGGAACAGTGCCACGGCAAGGATTGCCGTGATAAACACCCATATGCTCATCCCTTCGCGGTAAAGGACAACGAAAAATGCAAAATAAGTCACCACCGATCCCATGTCAGGCTGGACTGCAATCAGCAGTACAGGGGCTATGATGATAGCTGTAGCCGCTATCATCTCCCTGATGCCAAGTAACTGCCGTTTGGAGTTGAGATATGATGCAAGCGCCAGGCCGGTGGCAAACTTGGCAAACTCAGAAGGCTGAATGCTGAATGCACCAACTCCGAACCAGGCCCTCGCGCCGTTGATTTCCTTCCCGATAACCAGCACAAGAATAAGCAGCAGGATGAAGAAGCCGTATATGAACCATGCAAAAAAGAACCATAGCTTGTTGTCAGTAACCATCACCATAACGGCCAGGATAATTGCCGCGATAATGAAGATCAGCTGTTTCCCGTAACGCTGCGACATGTCAAAGATGCTGGTATGTTGCTCATTGTAGACAGCCGCATAGATGTTCAGCCATCCCATGATCATCATTGCCAGCCACAGTATCACCGTAACCCAGTCAAGCCTTGCCAGTATGTTATTGCTCTTTTCCACTTGGTTTTATTACCATATTCAGGACGTGATCCTCCAGGTATTTTCTCTTTATGTCGTCAGTAAGGTATTTTTCTATCATCAGGCTGGCAATGGGGGCAGCGAATGTGGAGCCGAAACCTGCGTTCTCCACGTACACTGCAATCGCGATCTTCGGATCGTCCTTGGGGGCAAAGGCCACGAAGATGGAGTGGTCTTTCCCGTGCGGGTTCTGTGCCGTTCCGGTCTTTCCGCATATTATGATGCTGTCAAGGCGTGCACCGCGTGCCGTTGAGCCGGGGCCTCCGTTGACGGCTCCTTCCATTCCTTCAATAACAGGCAGAAAATTCTCCGGCGAGATACCGGTAATGTATTTCTGGGTATAGAGGGGAGACGGTGTTCCATTATCACCTATCTTCTTGACCACGTGAGGAATATAAAACGAACCCCTGTTGGCAATTACAGCTGCCATATTGGCCATCTGCAGCGGGGTGGCGCCAATCTCCCCCTGGCCGATAGCCAGTGAGATCACCGTGAGGGCCTTCCAGCGGTCCTTTCCGTAATAACGGTCATAGTATGACCTTGTTGGAATGTTTCCAGACAACTCGTTTGGCAGGTCTATCCCCATCTTGTTTCCGAAGCCGAAAGCCACCAGGTACGCCCGCCACTTGTCAAATGAATCCTGTATTGATCCGGAGGCAGGGTTCTCCAGTATATTGCGGAAGGCGTTGCAGAACCAGGCGTTGCACGACTGTGCCACAGCCTGGGGGAGGTTGAGGGGCGAGGCATGCGAGTGACATCCTACCGTCAGCGAACCGGCATGGTAACCGTTGCTGCAACTGAAAAGGGAAGTGGGTTTAATGACATTCTCCTGTAAGCCTATGAGGCCATTCATTATCTTGAATGTGGAACCGGGCGGATATGAGGCCATCAGGGCCCTGTCAAAGAGCGGCTTGACCGTATCAGCCTGCAAGGCAGTAAAATTCTCAGACCTGACTCTTCCAACCAGCAGTGAAGGATCATAGGTTGGAGATGAAACGAGGGTGAGAATTTCACCCGTCGAGGGTTCGATTGCAACGATTGAGCCTGTCTTGTTCTGCATCAGCCGTTCACCGTACTCCTGGAGGGTAAGGTCAATGGTAGACCACAGGTTGGTTCCCGGGATGGCCACCGTATCATACCTGCCCTCGGCATATGATCCTTTGATATTGTTGTGCACATCAACAAGGAAGATGTTGACCCCCTTCCTTCCCCTGAGATGCTCCTCGTAAGATTTCTCAATGCCGCTGACGCCTATATAGTCGCCCGACCTGTAATACCTGTCCTTTGCAATAAGCTTGTTGTCAACCTCGCCCACGTAGCCCATCAGGTGAGCAGCAACCGGCCGGGTATACTTTCTGAGGGTTCTGGCCTGCACGTAGAAGCCGGGGAAGCGGTAAAGCTCCTCCTGCAATACTGCGTATGTCTCTGAAGAAATCATCTTCATGAAAACTGACGGCGCCCGGCGCGAATATGATACGGCAGCCTTCATCCTGGACTTGAAATCATCCATGGTGATGCCAAGGACCTCGTTGAACCTCGTGGTATCAAAGGCGCTTGTCTGGACTGGTATCACCAGCAGGTCATAGGCTGCCTGGTTGTAAACGATCAGTTTGCCGTTACGGTCATAGATTAGTCCGCGTGCCGGATATTGCGTTACCGGCCGGAGGGCGTTGTTGGCGGCAGATACCCGATAGGTCTTGTCAACTATCTGGATATAGAAAAGCCGGGCAATGAGTACCACGGCCGCCAGAAGCACCAGCGCCATGATAAAGTATTTCCTGTTTGCAAACCGGTCCTTCATATCCGCATCCTCATCTGTGTGGCCTGATGAAGTCGAAAAGCAGGATGAAGAATGTGGTAACCGCAGTGCTCAGCAACACTCTCAGCAGAGTGTGGAAGAAATGCTTCAGGCTGAACAGCTCCACGAAGAAGAGGGCCAGGTGATGCACCAGCACCACTGTAACGGTATAGATAAAGAACCATCTCAGTCCGCTGCGGGAAGAAGAGGGCGACATGTCCCCCTCAGCAACCTCGGCGGTGACGTTGAGAGACAGCACCCATGGACGGACGAAGCCGGCTAGTACGGTTGCAAATGTATGAACACCCATGGTTCCGGTGAAGATATCGATCACAAACCCGGTCAGGAAGCCCAGCAGGAGAAGTATCCATGAGGGTATCGACACCGGGAGGATCAGGATAAACATCACATATACATAAGGGTTGACATACCCGCTGAACTCAATGTTATTGAATATGAGGAGCTGCAGCACTACCAGCAGTACGAAGGCGCCCGTATACCTGAGGATACTGTTCATTTCACCACCTCCTCCTCAAGGGTTTCCCGCTCATCCCTGGTCAGGTTGCCTATTACGTACACATCGGTAAGCTTTTTGAAATCTACCGAGAGCATAACCTCCAGGGAGATGAAGTCGCCTCCCCGGTTCTGATCGCCGGTTAGGGTTCCGGCCATCAACCCGGCCGGGAAGATTGCTGAATAGCCGCTGGTAACGATTGTATCACCCTCACTTACCGTCACATGATGAGGTATCTCCGAGAGCTTTGCATACCGGTAATTTATACCGTCCCATGCAAGGGATCCGAAATAGTCATTGCGGGCAATACTGGCACTGAGGCGGAAATCGGTGTTCAGCAGTGACATCACCACCGAGTAGTTAGGTGAGACACCCACTACCACTCCGACCACTCCTGAAGGGGAAGCTACCCCCATGCCAACGTGCACTCCGTGCTTTGATCCCCGGTCTAGGGTAATGAAGTTCTTCTGTTTGTTGACAGAATTACTTATGACCCTGGCATTCAGGTATGTGTAATTGACACCACTGATGGTATCATGTACTCCGGAAAATCCTTCCGCAGGCATGGCGGTCAGCCCCTCGAGGCGTCTCCGCAGCAGGGTGTTTTCCTTAACGAGCTCTTCGTTTACGCTTCGCAGGCGAAAATAGTAAGTGCCCCTTTCCAGTCTCCTGGCAACAAATCCGGAAATATTGCGGGACAGGCCGTAGAACACGGTCTGATGGTAATTATGCGATGTTGAGATCATGACGAGAGCCACCGCTTCCAGCACAAGGAAAAGGATCAGGGTTTTAAACCTGAGCAGGAAGTTCAGAAGGCTTCTCATTCATGAACCGGGTTTATCTCATCAGGAACGGATACTTCTCTACATTCTTCAGCGCCACCCCGGTGCCTCTGACAACTGCGTGAAGCGGGTCTTCAGACACCCTGAAGGGGATATTGATCTTGTCAGTGAGACGCTTGTCAAGGCCTCTCAGCAAAGCGCCGCCGCCTGCAAGGAACACTCCCTTGTTGACAATGTCAGCGTACAGTTCGGGAGGGGTCTGTTCAAGCACCTGAAGGACTGAGGCTTCTATCTTGGTAAGTGACTTGTCAAGGCAGTAGGCTATTTCCTGGTATGAAACCGGAATCTCTATTGGAAGAGAGGTCATGAGGTTGGGGCCGCGCACCACAAAATCTGCCGGCGGATTTTCAATGTCTGGCAGTGCAGCGCCGACAGCAATCTTAATATCTTCTGCAGTCTTCTCCCCGATCTTGATGTTATGCTGGTGACGCATGTAAGCCTGGATGTCAGCGGTGAAGCCGTCGCCGGCCACCCTTATCGACCTGTTGCATACTATTCCGCCCAGTGCGATGACGGCTATCTCTGTGGTTCCGCCTCCGATATCCACCACCATGCATCCCTCGGGCGCTTCCACGTCAAGTCCGATTCCTATTGCAGCAGCCATTGGCTCATAGATCAGGTAGACATCTCTTCCTCCGGCGTGCTCCGAGGAGTCACGGACAGCCCTTATCTCCACCTCGGTACTTCCGCATGGGATACCGACAACCATCTTCAGCGACGGTGAAAAGAACTTGGGCCCCGTGTTGATCATCTTGATCATGCCTCTGATCATCAGCTCGGCAGCGTGGAAGTCGGCAATGACACCATCGCGCAGCGGCCTGATCACCCGTATGTTCTCATGGGTCCTGCCATGCATCTGCCTGGCCCTGTCGCCTATGGCAATAAGCTTGCCCGTATTCCTGTCGATGGCCACTATAGATGGCTCATCCACCACAAGCTTGTCATTGGCAATTATATTTGTATTGGCTGTACCCAGGTCTATAGCAACCTCCTGTGAAAGAAAAGAAAATAATCCCATAGGTCCTTGAAACTGTTTCTTGTTAGTCTATTTTAATGTTTGAAATGTCTTACACCTGTAAAAACCATTGCAACACCTGTTTTATTGCAATAATCGATTGATTCCTGATCACGTACGGATCCTCCCGGCTGAACAACGGCTGAAATTCCTGCCTCATGAGCGGTGGTCACCGAGTCAGGGAAGGGGAAGTAGGCATCGGAAGCCATCACGGCTCCTTCGAGTGAGAAGCCGAACGCCTTTGCCTTTTCTATGGCCTGGCGAAGGGCATCGATTCTTGATGTCTGGCCTATTCCGCTGGCACAAAGTTGCTGCCCCTTTGCCAGCACAATTGCGTTGGAGCGGCTGTGCTTGACAATCTTATTGGCAAAGACCATGTCATCGTACTCCTCTACCGTGGGCTGCCTTGTTGTGACGGGCCTCATGCCTGAAGCCTCCTCGGTGGAGGTGTCACGTTCCTGCCAGAGGACTCCACCCAGCATTGATCTGAACGACTCTTTGTCACTCCCGGTACTGCGCCGCTGCAAAATGATCCTGTTCTTTTTCGAGCTGAGGATCTTCACCGCGCCCGGCGTGAAGGAAGGGGCCATCACCACCTCGAGGAAAATCTTATCCATCTCCGTGGCAGTGGTATCATCAATTTCACGGTTCACTATTACCACGCCCCCGTAAGCAGATACAGAGTCACATGCAAGCGCGTCCTCCCATGCCTCCTTCAGCGCCGGACGCGAAGCCACCCCGCATGCATTGTTATGTTTGATGACGGCACATGTCACCTCGCTGAATTCATCAATCAGATTGATGGCCGACTCAATGTCAAGGAGATTGTTATATGAGATCTCCTTGCCGTGCAGCTGGACAAAGACCCTGTCAGGGTCACCGAAGAAGACCCCCTTCTGGTGGGGGTTCTCGCCGTATCTCAGGGCATGCGCTTCCGTGAGGCTTTTCCTGAACTGTTTGGCATCTCCGTTCCTGTTGAACCAGTTGAATATGGCCGTGTCATAATGAGATGTCATTGCGAAGGCTTCAAGGGCAAAACGGTAACGGTCGTCAGCACTCACCATTCCCATGCCATTCTCCAGTAGCTCCATCAGGGCGCCATACTGGTTCCTTGAAGAGACAATGAGCACGTCTGCCCAGTTCTTGGCTCCGGCCCGTATAAGGGATATACCTCCGATGTCAATCTTCTCGATGACCTCCTGTACAGAAGCACCGGAGGCAACTGTTTCCTCAAAGGGATACAGGTCAACAATCACAAGGTCAAAGAGAGGGATGTTGTATTCGGTCACCTGCTTCATGTCAGTCTCGTTCTCCCTCCTGGCAAGAATACCGCCGAATACCCCGGGATGGAGTGTCTTAACCCTGCCTCCCAGAATTGAAGGATAAGTTGTTATCTCCTCAACTTTCCCTGCCGTAACACCTGCAGCGGTTATGAAATCCCACGAACCTCCCGTCGAAATGATATCGACACCAATCTCACTCAGTTTTTTTACGATGGCCTCGAGGCCATCCTTATAATAAACCGAAATAAAGGCTCTCTTTATTTTTACATCACTCATCATCAATGGCTTAGATTAACGATACCACGGCAGAAGCAATCGGATAAAAATAGATATTTTTTTTGATTGGCAATGTTTATCAAATAATTGAATTGATGATTTATTGCGGATGTATTGATGTTTCATAATTAATTATCTTTGATCGCAATTAAAGACGGGGACATGTGGTTAAAAATGTTCAAGGAGAGCTTTTTGTTCGCCTTCGGTTCAGTGGCGGCCAATAAGCTGCGCACCTTTCTATCGCTTTTCGGCATTACAATCGGGATTCTATCCATTATCTCAGTATTCACGGTGTTCGACTGGATGGAGAAAAGCATAAAGGATAGCATAGCCACTCTTGGTGATAACACCATCTATGTTGAGAAATGGCCATGGACCTCTGACGCAAACATCAAGTGGTGGGATATGATGAAATGGCAGCCCCCTTCGGTGGAGGATTATGAAGCCGTAGTGAAGCGATCTGCCTCTGCCGAGGCGGTATGCTATACTGTCGGGTCATCAGAAGCAATAAAATACCGCGGTAACCTGGCCAGTGACACATATATTTTTGCTGCCACGCATGACTTTGAGAATGTAAGGTCATTCGAGATAGAGAAGGGCCGCTATTTCACCCTGTCAGAGTCAGCATCGGGCAAGCCGGTTGCAATTCTCGGTTATGAGGTGGCTGACAAGCTTTTCGGAAATGTTCAGCCTGTAGGCAGGGAGATAACCATTAACAAATACAAAGCCCAGGTCATCGGAGTCTTTAAGAAGGAAGGCAAGGGCGGAATGAGTGACAACGGGATGGATCAGGCGGTACTGGTACCGCTTAACTTCAGCCGTCAGTTCATCAACTTCCGCAATCCGTTTCTCAACTCTGATATCATGATAAGGGGGAAAGAAGGGGTATCCGTTCAGCAGCTGTCAGATGAGGTGATAATGATCCTTCGCGCCGCCAGGCGCATAGGACCAGGTAAGGAAAACACCTTCTCCATCAACAGGGCAAGCCAGATAACAAGCACCCTTGAGCCGGTATTCAGGGGCATCAACATAGCGGGATGGATCATCGGGGGATTCTCGATACTTGTAGGCGGATTCGGCATTGCAAACATCATGTTTGTTTCGGTCCGTGAGCGTACGAGCATCATAGGAATTCAGATGGCGCTCGGGGCAAAAAGGAGATGGATACTTCAGCAATTCCTTACCGAATCAGTTCTGCTTTCAATCACCGGCGGGATACTGGGGCTGATACTCGTGTTTATCGGTACCCTTTTTGTGAATTATTTCTTTACCCTGGGGATGCATCTCACCGCAGGCAACATACTGCTTGCAGTGGTTATCTCGGCTACCATAGGGATTGTTGCGGGCTTTGCACCTGCTTCATCCGCCTCGAGGATGAACCCTGTCGAGGCCATAGGGTACTCATTCTGATCAGGGGCCAGTCAAACCCTGTTTTCTTCCACCCAGTTGGTCAGCTCCACAAACTGGCTTACAGATAATTGCTCTGCCCTCCTGGAGAGCAGCGGCAAATCTCCGGCGCCGGGCTTCACCATCGCTTTCACCGGGTTGCGCAGCATCTTGCGCCTCTGGTTAAAACAACGCTTTACAACGCTGACGAACAGTTTCTCATCGCACCCAAGACGTTCTACGCTGTTACGTGTAAGGCGTATCACGGCTGATTTGACCTTTGGAGGCGGGGAAAAAACATGTTCGCTGACAGTGAAAAGGTATTCAATGTCATACCATGCACGCAGAAGCACACTGAGTATTCCGTAAACGCGACTGCCCGGCTGTGAGCAGATTCGCTCCGCAACCTCCTTCTGAACCATGCCCACCGTCTCGGAAACATGATCACGGTAATCAAGGATTTTAAAGAATATCTGGCTTGATATGTTGTACGGAAAATTCCCGATGACAGCAATCCGGTTTCCCATCGGGTGCAGGTCAAGTTCCAGGAAATCACCCTCAATGATCTCGACCGGACCTGTCACATTGTGCCTCAGATAATCAACCGACTCCCGGTCAATCTCAACCACCCTGAAGGCGGGAAGCTCTCTCTCTGCCAGCAGGTGAGTCAGCACTCCCATCCCGGGTCCGACCTCCACCACTGAGTCACAGCCATCGGCACGCAAGGCGTCTACAATGGCAGCCGCAATCTGCTTATCCTTAAGGAAATGCTGTCCGAGATACTTTTTGGGTCTTACCTGGTGGTCTGGCATGACGAATCCTATTTGACCAGTTCCCATGGCGGCACCAGGCGGTCTGATCCGAAGCCCGGGATCTTAATTCTCTCCATCAGGTTCAGCAGCAGCTTCAGGAGATTGAAATAAAGGGTAACAAAGAGGGTTATGTTCAACAGCCATATTACAAGCATATTGAACCAAAGGGTTCCTATCCTGATATTACCGATTATTTTATATGGTGCATAGAAATGGGCCCTGCCGATGCGTGAATCGGGCAGCATAAGCACCGGATCCGACTTCTGGATAATCCGGTCTTCAGTCTCGTAGAACTTGCTCTGTACTGTTCGGTTCAGCACGATATCAGCAAGGTCATTGTTGTAGGTAGCCGTTTTCAGACGAACCAGCTCATCCTTCCCCATCGATGTCACGAGAGCATTTGTTATACTGTCCTTTACAGCTGTCTGCTCCAAAAATTTCCTGCGTATCCTCTTCTGAAGAGAATCGAGGTAGTCATTTACAATATAAGAGGCATCACGGGTGAACGGTTCCCGGTTTATCACCCTCATGGCCTGAGCGGGGTCAAGGCCGGTCTCGGTACTGAGCTCACCGATATGGGTTTTGAGTTTCTCAAGGCTGTTCCTGTAGACATCTTCATACTCCGGCTTGCCCGATGCATAGGCAGCCTCATTGCTCTTCCGCTTCAATTCGTTGACCAGGTAACCCGATTGCCAGTCGTACCGGCTGATCATCATATCCGTCTCAAAGAATGGCTTCATATACCTGTTTGACCTGAACTGCTCAACTGCCATGGCTTCATAAGCCCACCTCGTTGTCATGACATCTCCTATCACCGGGACATACACTTTTCTTGTCAGGGAATGGTGCAGGTCATCAAACCTGATCATGGCACCGCCGAGGAGAAGCTGGGGCACCAGCACAAGGGGGATGAGTATGTATATGCTTATCACGGACTTCATGCCGGCTGATATATTCAGTCCCACCATGTTGCCGAAGCATGAAGTGGTAAAAAGTATCAGCCATTGCCGCCACATCATCCCTTCAACCTGGAGGATGCGCTGTGATATTAGTACATACATCAGTGTCTGCACTGCTGACAGCCCGAACAGGAAGGTGATCTTAGAGAAGAGGTAGCTTGAGCGGCTTATATTGAGGTATTTTTCGCGCTCAAGTATCTTGTTGTCCCTGAAGATTTCTTCCGCACTGACCGTGAGGCCGAGGAACAGGGCGACCACCACACTCATGAACAGGAACACCGGGTAACTCTTGTTGTCTGAGAAGAGGTAGACACTGTCAGCGAGATACTTTGAGACGAAGGCAAGGATAAAGGCAAGCAGGGGTGGCTCAAGAAGGTTGATGACCATGTACTGTTTGTCTGCATACTTTCTCACAAGGTTTCTCCTGACAAATGTGGCAACCTGTTTCTTCCGTTTAGGAAGCTTGAAATTGCTGGCGGGCAGTGGCTTCATCTCCGGCCTGCCGGAGAGGGTTGGCTCCATCTTCTGCCTGTACCGGTGATACCACTCCACCGGCGACACCTGTCTCTCCTGCCCTTTCCTCCCGTCAGGATCAACAACCTTGGCTTCAACTATCTGGAGGATCTCATCTGTCTCCACGTTGCCGCAGGTGGGGCATTCGCTCTCTGCAGCGTTGGCCTGGGAAGTCTCCGTTTTGAAGTAGACAATGGCATCGACCGGATCGCCGTCATAGATCATATACCCTCCCCTGTCGAGCACCCAGAGCCGGTCGAACATCTTGAGAATGTCAGACGACGGCTGATGAATGATCACGAAGACCAGCTTGCCGTTTATGGCCTGGTCCTTGAGCAGTTCCATTACATTCCCCGAGTCATGCGATGCCAGGCCTGAGATAGGCTCGTCGGCAAAAAGAACTGCCGGCTCACGCATGAGTTCCAGTCCTATGTTAAGCCTCTTCCTCTGCCCTCCGCTGATCTTCTTGTTCAGCGGATCACCCACCAGCATGTCCCGGAATTCGTATAGATCCAGTTCCTTAAGTACGTCAACGACAACCTGGTTGAGCTTTGCCTCGTCATAGTCGCCGAAGGTGAGACGCGCATTGTAATACAGGTTCTGGTAGACTGTCAGCTCCTCAATCAGGAGGTCATCCTGCGGCACATAGCCTATGAGGCCGTTGAGCTCGTCCGGCTCATTGTGCAGATCATAGCCATTGATATAGACAGCTCCGTTCTCCGGTTTCAGCTTGCCGTTGAGGATGTTCAGCAGGGTGCTTTTACCTACGCCGCTGCCACCCATTATGCCCACCAGGTTGCCCGACTTCACACTGAAGCTCATGGGCTGAATGCCGTTATCCGAGCCTTTGAAGTGATACTCGATGCTTTGTCCTTCAAAGATGATATCCTCAACGAAGTTGGCCTTGATGAATTTCCTGAAAATGGCGGTATAATATAGTGGTCCCATTCCGTGTCCGCGGATGTTGACCCCGGGTTCCAGGAGGAATGGCCTCAGCGGTACAACGTTACGTCCCTTGAAATGCAGCTGCATCTTGCCATCGTACATGAACAGGAGATGGCCTGTGCTGCGGATGAAGAGAACGTAAATGGTGCCGCGCATACCGCGGGAGACCATATGGTGCCATTCATGATAGTTGGCATACCTTGACGAGGGTTCGCCGATGTTGCTCTCTCCCTCGATTGCCAGGAAGCTGGCAGGGGTTATTTTGTCAAACCTCATCCCGAGCATGAAGGCATGGGCATTGGTCTTCTCTTCCTTCGAGATATTAAAGGTTCGCGCAACAATGTCAATAATCGAATATTCCTGCTCTGAGACAGTCCCGTCTTCAAAGACGAACTCCAGCAACTGAAGGAAGACTATCATCCTCTCCTCAATGAAGAGTCCCTTCTTTATCTGCCTGCAGATATTGGTTATCTGGAAAGTGATCAGGGAGTCCTCGTCAGACAGTTCTCCCTCTTCCACAGCCTTGAGCTCACGTTCATAGAAATGGAGGTTGTTTTCATAGAGCTTGAAATACTCCTCCTCAAGTTCCTGGTTAAGATATCTCCTGAGGTAACTGCGAAGGATCTTCTTGCCCCTTGTCGTAACCCCGGCAGGGTTCACGGTAGAGATAATGGCAAAAATATGTATCAGCGCATGTAATACTGATTCCCTCATAACCTCAAAAAAAGACCGCAATTTTTATTTGCGGTCTTACTGTATCTGTTAATTGTTACTTCACCAGTTCGGACCTGACCGAGGTGACGGCTTTCTTCAGGTTTTCGATATCTGCCATTGTCAGGCTGGTGCCCAGAGTGGCGTACACATCGGTGACAGGCTGCATTGATGTCAGCATCCTCGAGACGAGCGGGTCAGTTGTATGGGGAGCGGCAAGCTCCTTAAAAAGGTCAAACGACTTTTTCTGGTCAAGCAGAACCGATTCAAATCCTGACAGATGAGCACCTGACTCGGAGACAGACATGGTGAGATACATACCCTCAACCCATGCACCTCCTACCATCAGCAGGGCAAGATTTGCCTGTCCGGCATCAACCATATATGAATAAGTACGGTCAAAGGCGCCTGTCAGAATTGTGACCAGCGTATCCCTGTTGTCGAAGTTGGCCCTGATCCTGTCATAAAGCGATTCGTCATATATCTGCGACAGGTTCTGCTCAAGAGCCAGGGTGCGGATGGCAGCGAGATAGTCAATCACATCCTGCTGCATGTTGTACAGCGTTGCATAGCTGAGGTCAGCGCCGTAAACGCCGAGGTTCACCGAACGGTTGTAGCTCTCGACATAATTGCGGGCATTGGCAGGTGGATTGGTGGCGCCGAGGATGTAACCCAGGTCCATGTCGGTGAGCTTCTTTATCACCTCTGCCGATGTGGGAAGCGGATAGACATTTTCTTCTATCTTCTGTTCAAGGGCTTCGAGCTCTACAGCGTTGATCTCCTTCTGTTTCCTTGATTCACCCCTGTTCTTGCAGGCGGATGCACCGGCAACTGTCAGAATCAATACAGCGACCAGTAATTTCGTGAAAGTCTTTTTCATATGACTGATGTTTGGTACTTGTGTTTTGGCTACGTAAAAATAAGACTTTTTAAGTTTATGGCCGGAATAATATTTCAGAATTATTCAAGGCCATTGCAGGCCCGGCGTTCATGCATCCTAAACACAGGTATCCGGCCGGTTGTTCATTATCATTTTCTGTTAACTTTGCATCCCGTAGCATTTACAGTCTCATGAAATACAACTTCGACGAGGCACCATGCCGGGAAAACACCAACTGCCTTAAATGGGACAAGCGTGAGGAGGTCTTCGGCAGAGCCGACGTGATCCCGATGTGGATTGCCGATATGGACTTCAGTACGCCTCCTTTTATTATTGAGGCGCTCCGCGAAAGGCTGAACCACGAAATACTGGGATACTCCTACAGGCCTGACAGTTATTTCAACGCATTCATAAACTGGGTTTCAGGGCTGCACGGATGGGATGTCAGGCAGGAGTGGATCGAGTTCAGCCCGGGTGTTGTGCCGGCTCTTAACATCTGCACGCTTGCATACACCTCCCCCGGCGATGAGATAATAATTCAGCCGCCTGTCTATCCCCCCTTCTACGGAGCGGTGAATGATCACGGGCGGCGGCTGGTATTCAACCCGCTTCTTGAAACGGAGAAGGGATATTTGATGGACTTAGAAGGCCTCCGTAAGATAATCACTCCGGCAACCCGCATGCTTATCCTGTCAAATCCGCACAACCCTGTCGGAAGAGTGTGGACCCGGGATGAACTGAACTCACTGGCAGAGATATGTCATGAAAAGGGAATTGTCATCCTTTCAGACGAGATTCATTCCGACCTGTTGTTGCCGGGGATGAAGCATATCCCGCTGGCATCGGTTTCAGAGAAGGCGGCAGCAGTGACAGTGACCTGCATGGCGCCGAGCAAGACATTCAATCTGGCGGGACTGTCGACCTCCTCGATGGTCATTACCGATCCGGTACTGATGGATAAATACCGGAAGACGCTGATCGGGCTTCACATGCACCTTGGAAACATATTCGGCAACGTTGCGTCTGAAGCGGCTTATACACATGGCCGTGAGTGGCTTGGGCAACTGATGCGATATGTTGAGGATAATGTTGACCTGGTCATGTCATTCTGCCATGAACGTCTGCCTGTTATCAGGCCGGTGCGGCCGGAAGCCACCTATATGATATGGCTCGATTGCCGTGCAATGGGCATGAACGGGCAGGAGCTGAACCGATTTTTCGTTGACAGCGCCGGCGTGGGAATGAATGAAGGTTCACGTTTCGGCCCGGGGGGCGAAGGATTCATGCGCATGAACCTGGCCTGCCCGCGGGTGACGGTTCTGCGCGCCCTTGAACAGATAGAAACAGCGTTAAAGACTGCAAGGTGAGAAACAATGACAGACTTAGTGTGCGGCTGACCCTCGAGGACGGTACCGTCTACCGCGGGTGGTCGTTCGGAGCGCCGGTGGCTGCGGCCGGCGAGGTGGTGTTCAACACCGCCATGACCGGATACCCGGAAAGCCTGACTGACCCTTCATACAGGGGCCAGATCCTGTGCCTCACATACCCGCTGGTGGGTAACTACGGTGCCCCGGGAAAAAGCGAACAGGATGATCTGTACATGTTTTATGAGTCATCAGGCGTCCATATATCCGCCCTGATAGTCTCCGACTACTCATTTGAATTCAGCCACTGGAATGCGATAGAGAGCCTCGACGAGTGGCTGCGAAGGAGCAATGTGCCGGGCATCTTCGGCATTGACACCCGCGCGCTGACAAAGAGGATCCGCGAAAAGGGAGCCATGCTTGGCAAAGTAGAACCTGAGGGAATGACAACAGATTTCTATGATCCAAACAAGGTTAACCTTGTGGCCGAGGTGAGCACCTCAGCCCGCAAGGTGTATGGTAATGGGAAATACCGTATCCTGCTGGTCGACTGCGGGGTGAAGTTCAACATCATCCGCAACCTGCTGAAGCGTGACACAACAATCATCAGGGTGCCATGGGATTATGATTATTCAGTTGAAGACTATGACGGACTGTTTCTCACAAACGGTCCCGGCGACCCGAAGATGTGCCGGGCTGCAATAGACAATATAAGGAAGTCGCTTGACGATGACCGTCCGATCTTTGGCATCTGCCTGGGCAATCAGCTTATGGCGCTTGCAGCCGGGGCCGATACCTATAAATTACGTTACGGCCATCGCAGTCACAACCAGCCGGTTCAGATGGTTGGTACCGACAGGGCGTACATCACCTCACAGAACCATGGCTTTGCCGTGAACAACAACACGCTGCCTGCCGGCTGGGTGCCGTTGTTTGTCAACGTGAACGACAACACCAACGAGGGGATGAAGCATGTCTCCAGGCCTTTCTTCTCCACCCAGTTCCACCCTGAAGCCTCCGGCGGACCGACGGACACTGACTTCCTGTTTGACCTCTTCATTGAGAATATTGAGAGGGCAGGAGGCAGCAGGCATTAGGGAGCAGTGGATTGGGCATAGGCCATAAAGGATTGCAGATGTGCGATTTGCGATGTGCGAATTTGGCCGTAGGCCATAAAGGATTGCAGATGTGCGATGTGCGATGTGCGATGTGCGATTTGCGATGTGTGCGACTTTGGCTATACAGAATTGTATCACCCGGGAACCTGATCCCCCTCCTCCCTGATCCTGTCAGCCAGCTCCTGGGGTGAATTGCCTGCAACAAACCGGCCCGTCACCTCTTCCAGCCTCTCTCTGACCAACTCTGTACCCGGATTTCCGATACTGCCTGTATGGGTGTACTGTGACGTGGACGGAACGGTAAACGACCCTGACCCTGCCTTTTTTGCAACCTCGCGATACGCATCCCTGAAAGGAATACCTTCGCGGACCATACGGTTTGCCTCCTCTGCTGAGAAGATATCGTTATAGCTGTTGTCACTCAGTATATCCTTCCTGATCACCAGCCCTGCCAGCGCTCCGTGCACAGACTGCACCAGTCCGGTTATACCGTCAAACGCATCAAACAGAACAGCCTTGAGCTCCTGGAAGTCGCGGTTATATCCGGGAGGCAGGCCGGCGGTCATCAGCATCACCTCGCCGGGGACAGCCTGCAACCTGTTGCAACGGGCCCTGATAAGCTCAAACAGGTCAGGATTCTTCTTCTGCGGCATAATTGATGAGCCGGTGGTAAGATCATCTTTCAGTGAAACAAACCGGTAACCCGGTGACATGAACAGGATCACGTCGGAGGCAAATCTCCCGATGGTGTTTGCGGCAGAGGCGATAGCGCCTGTCAGCTGCCGTTCAGTGCGGCCGCGGCTCATCTGGGCATAGGGTGAAGCAACAATCAGCCTTTTAAAACCGAGAAGTGAGGCTGTCAGCTCGCGGTCGATCGGCAATGAGGTGCCATACCCGGCTGCGGTCCCCAGCGGTGAAGCATCAGCCAGGGCTGCCGCACCGGCCAGAACGTGGAGGTCGTCACAGAGACTCTCGGCATATGAGGCAAACCATAGCCCGAAGGAGGTGACCATGGCTGCCTGCATGTGGGTGAATCCGGGCATCAGGTCGTGTTTATGTTCCTCACCCAGATCCAGAAAGTCGACTGCCAGATCCTTCAACTCATGTGCCAGCAGAAACGACTGATGCCTGATGTAAAGGTGAAGATCAGTCAGTACCTGGTCGTTCCTGGAGCGGCCGGTATGAAGCTTTCCTGAAGCACTACGGGCAATCTGGGAAGCCGGGCAGCCGGTATGAACCTTTCCTGCCGCACTGCGGGCAATCTGCGTGCCCGGGCGGCCTTCACCCGGATTCCCGCCCTCCCCCTCCATTTCGCCGAGGCGGATTTCCACCCATGAGTGAATATCCTCATACTCCTTTCCGATCGAGAAATCACTCTGCGTCACCTCATCAAGGAGCCGGGCAAGGCCGGCAAGAAGACTCTCCTTCTCACCGGCCGTTATCAGCCCGCACCGCTCAAGCATGACTGCATGAGCCATTGACCCCACAATGTCCCAGGGAGCCAGCCTCGCATCATACAGCCTGTCACTGCCACATGTGAAGCTGATGATCGATTCCCGCGTGGTGCCCCCCTTATCCCACAAGTGCATCTTCCGTCACTTTCTTTTTGTTTGCCTCCATGATGGCGTGGTGAGCCATCAGGCGGATGGCATTTATACGTATGAATCCGAGGCTGTCGGCCTGGTTGAATCCTCCCTCAATATCCATGCTCGACAACTCCTTATTATATAATGAGGAAGGCGACTCACGTCCCTCGATGATGATGTTCCCCTTGTAAAGAATCATATGCACCACGCCGTCTATCACCTCCTGGCTCTTGTCCATGGCAGCCTTCAGGAACTCCATCTCGGGCGAGAACCAGAACCCGTTGTAGACCAGCTCGGCAAACACCGGGGCCAGCATGTTGCGCAGCCGCATCACCTCGCGGTCCATGGCAATTCCTTCTATGTCCTTGTGAGCCGCATAGAGGATTGTTGCGCCCGGGGTTTCATAAATGCCCCTAGATTTGATGCCGACGAACCTGTTTTCAACCATGTCAAGCAGTCCGATGCCGTTGGCACCGCCAAGCTTATTGAGATAGGTGAAGAGCTCCAGCGGGTCACTGTAGCTGGTGTTGTCATCCTTGTTGGTGACACTCACCGGGATGCCGTCTTTGAAAGTGACGGAAATATGTGTCTCCTTATCAGGCGCATCCATTGGCATCACCATCTTCTGAAGGATATCCTTCCCGGCGAAGTAGAGCGGATCCTCAAGGATACCTGCCTCATGGCTGATATGCATCAGGTTGTCGTCCTCACTGTAGGGCTTGGAGATGGATGCCTTGACCGGGATGCGGTGACCGGCAGCATACCTGATCATGTCTGACCTGCCCTGGAACTGCGAAAGGAATTCAGCATCCTTCCAGGGTGATATAACCTTGATATCAGGTTTAAGGGCATAATAGGCAAGCTCGAACCGTACCTGGTCATTCCCCTTACCGGTTGCGCCGTGGGCGACATAATCAGCCTCGTATTCTATGGCAGCCTCAATCTGTTTCTTCGCGATCAGCGGACGTGCCAGCGCAGTCCCGAGGAGATAGCGGTCTTCGTAAACAGCGTTTGCCTTCACTGCCTGGAAAATATAATCAGTGACGAATTCCCTTTTCAGGTCCTCAATAATCACGGAGGAGGCCCCTATGGCAAGGGCCTTTTCGCGAACTGCCTCGAAATCATCATTCTGTCCTACGTCGGCCACGTAGGCAATTACTTCGTATCCTTTGTTGATGAGCCATTTGAGTATCACGGAGGTATCGAGTCCCCCGGAATATGCAAGCATTACTTTTTTCATTCTGTTCTCTGTTATTTAATTTCTGACTGGAAAATTGTGCGGAGGCACCCTTCAACTGCCTCGTTGCTGATGTTGTCACGCGGGATAAGCAGGATTGTGTCGTCACCGGCAACTGTTCCTGCGATTTCGTAACGGCCGGCTCGGTCTATCCTGATGGCTACTGCTGATGCAAATCCCGGCGGGGTGCTGATAAGCAGAAGTCCCCTTGCCCATGTCATGCCGGTAATTGCAGCCGCAGTGCTGCCCGGAACCGTCTCAGCAGCCTCCTCCCTGCCTGTGGGTAGAATATAGCGGTAACCCCCGCTGCCGTCAAATCCCCTGCTGATACCCAGCTGCCTTAAATCGCGGGAGAGTGTCGCCTGCGTACACTTCATCCCTGTGCCCTCCACCATCCTGAGCAATTCATCCTGTGAGCCGATCACATGCTCCCTGACCAGCTTCTCTATCAGCGCCAGTCGTGACGTTCTGTTCATATTGTATTTATATACATATCAGATGCAAATTTATACAATTTTTATTATTGCAAGCATTCAGGTCGCAAAAATTGTATTTTTACAATCCAAACAGGAACGATGAAGGATGATATTAAAAAGGTGCTGCTGCTCGGTTCGGGAGCCCTTAAAATCGGTGAAGCAGGTGAATTTGACTACTCCGGATCGCAAGCGCTGAAAGCCCTGCGCGAAGAGGGAATCTACACCGTACTTATCAATCCGAATATTGCAACTGTTCAGACCTCGGAGAAGATCGCCGACAAGATCTACTTTCTTCCGGTTACCCCGAAGTTTGTGGAGCGGGTCATTGAGCGCGAGAAGCCTGACGGGATACTCCTCTCATTCGGAGGGCAGACGGCACTCAACTGCGGCACGGCTCTCTTCCGCACCGGGGTATTTGAGAAGTTCGCAGTGAGAGTGCTGGGAACACCGGTGGAAGCTATAATGAACACCGAGGACCGGGAACTCTTCGTAAAGAAACTTGACGAGATAAGTGTAAAGACTCCCCGCAGCGTGGCCGTCACCAGCGTGGAGGATGCGCTCTCCGCGGCCGGACAACTGGGATTCCCTATCATCATCCGCGCTGCATATACCCTCGGCGGGCAGGGAAGCGGATTCTGCTCAAATACCGATGAGCTCAGGACGATGGCCGCCCGCGCCTTCTCCTACTCTGACCAGATTCTGGTGGAGGAATCGCTCAAAGGCTGGAAAGAGGTGGAATATGAGGTGGTGCGCGACCGGTTCGACAACTGCATCACGGTGTGCAACATGGAGAACTTCGATCCCCTCGGGATACATACCGGTGAGAGTATCGTGGTGGCTCCTTCGCAGACGCTTACCAACAGTGAGTACCACAAGCTCAGGGAGCTGTCGATAAAGATTATCCGCCATATCGGTATTATCGGCGAGTGCAATGTGCAATACGCCCTCGATCCCGGCTCGGAGGACTACCGTGTCATCGAGGTCAACGCCCGGCTTTCGCGCTCCAGCGCGCTGGCGTCAAAGGCAACTGGCTATCCGCTGGCATTTGTGGCTGCCAAACTGGCCCTGGGCTACGGCCTGCACCAGCTGAAGAATTCAGTCACCAGATCCACAACTGCATGCTTCGAGCCGGCGCTCGATTATATCGTCTGCAAGATCCCGCGGTGGGACCTTAACAAGTTCCAGGGGGTGGCCCATGAGATAGGAAGCAGCATGAAGAGCGTTGGTGAGATCATGGCCATCGGGCGCACCTTCGAGGAGGCAATACAAAAGGGCCTCCGCATGATCGGACTGGGGATGCATGGTTTCGTCAGCAACCGAAACCTGAGCTTTAATGACATCGAAAAGGAGCTTTCACAACCCACAGACATGCGCATATTCTCTATTGCCGAGGCTCTGGAGAAGGGTTTTGATGTTGACCGCATCTGGGAACTCACCAGAATTGACCGCTGGTTCCTTTACAAGCTTCAGAATATCAGCCATATCAAGAAAGAGCTTGAGAAATATGACTCCATGGAGAGTCTGCCCGACAGGGAGCTGCTTCACGCCAAGATAAACGGGTTCAGTGATTTCCAGATCGCACGGCATGTGCTGAAGTCAGAAAACAGGGCCATCAATGAAGCCATGCTCAGCGTCAGGCGACACAGGAGAAGCCGTGGAATTGTACCCTATGTCAAACAGATTGATACACTGGCGGCTGAGTATCCCGCCATGACCAATTATCTCTATCTCACTTACAGCGGGATGGAGCATGACATATGGTATGAAAATGACAAGCGCTCCGTGATAGTGCTTGGGTCAGGCGCTTACAGGATTGGCTCGAGCGTTGAGTTTGACTGGTGCTCGGTCAACGCCATCAACACCATCAGGAAAGAGGGTCTGCGCGGGGTGATGATCAACTACAACCCGGAGACTGTCAGCACCGACTATGACATGTGCGACAGGCTCTATTTCGACGAATTGTCGTTTGAAAGGGTTATGGATATCATTGACCTGGAGACGCCACGCGGAGTTATTCTCGCCATGGGCGGACAAATACCCAATAACCTGGCGATGAGGCTGCACCGGCAGGGCGTTCCGATACTGGGCACGCCGCCGGAGTCGATTGACCGTGCGGAGGACCGCCATAAGTTCTCCTCGATGTGTGACGCACTTGATATTGACCAGCCACGCTGGAAGGAGCTCCGGAGTTTCGAAGAAATCAACAAGTTCATTGAAGATATAGGATTCCCGGTGCTCATACGGCCTTCATATGTGCTCTCGGGTGCCGCGATGAACGTGGTTTCGAACAGCACCGAGCTGGTCCATTTCCTGGAACTTGCGGCCAGCGTTTCCAAGGAGCACCCGGTGGTGGTGTCTGAATTCATAGAGTATGCGAAGGAGATAGAGATTGATGCCGTGGCATCGGGCGGTGATATTGTGGCATATGCCATCAGTGAGCATGTTGAGTACGCCGGGGTACATTCGGGCGATGCCACCATTGTTTTCCCTCCGCAGAAAATTTATTTCGAGACGGTAAGGCGCATCAAGCGTATCACCCGCGAAATAGCCCGGGAGCTTAATATTTCGGGGCCATTTAACATTCAGTTCCTGGCACGTGAGAATGACATCAAAGTCATTGAATGCAACCTGCGAGCCAGCCGCAGCATGCCATTTGTCTCAAAGGTACTGAAGACCAATTTGATAGAGTTAGCCACAAGGGTAATGCTGGGGGTTCAGTGGGAGAAACCGCACAAGTCGGTTTTTGACCTTGATTATGTGGGGGTTAAGGCATCGCAGTTCAGTTTCTCGCGACTGGCCAAGGCTGACCCGGTGCTGGGAGTGGACATGGCTTCCACCGGTGAGGTGGGTTGCATTGGCGACAGCTTCCATGAGGCGCTGCTAAAGGCGATGTATTCGGTAGGTTACAGGATGCCGGTAAAGGCAGTGCTGATCTCATCAGGGCCTGCCAAATCGAAGGCCGATCTGCTGGAGGCTGTAAGGTTACTGGAAAAGCGGGGTTATAAGATCTTTGCCACGCGGGGCACCCAGCAGTTCCTTTCCAATGCCGGCATTGCCGCGAAGGTGGCGCACTGGCCGGACGAGGCGGCATCGCCAAATACAGTGGAGCTGATAAAACTGCGTGTGGTTGACCTGGTGATCAACATACCGAAGGACCTGTCGGCTACGGAGCTGAGCAATGATTACCAGATACGGCGCAGCGCGGTTGATTACAATATCCCGCTGATCACCAACGCGCGTCTGGCCTCGGCCTTCATCAATGCCTTCTGCAGCGTTCCCGAGAGCGAGATGGAGATCAAGGCATGGGATGAGTACTGATGAGGATTTGCGATTTGCGATTTGCGATTTGCGATTTTGCGATTGGCGATTGGCGATTGGCGATTTTGCGATTTGGCCGTTGGGTATAAAGAAATGTAGATCAGATTAGATAATTAAAGTATGATAAGAATCCGCAGGGCGAATCCCGATGATGCACCTTCAATAATCTCATTCCAACAGGCGATGGCGATGGAAACCGAGGGAATGGAATTGCAAAATGATGTTCTGACCAGGGGCGTTATGGCCGTATTTAATGACTACTCTAAAGGTCAGTATTATGTAGCAGAAAATCAGGGCCTTGTGGTAGCATCGCTGATGATCACCTATGAGTGGAGCGACTGGCGCAATGCCAGTATCTGGTGGTTCCAGTCGGTCTATGTTATTCCTGAATACCGACGCAAAGGGATCTTCAGAATGATGTATGATCATGTAAAGAAGGAGGGCATGGAGTGCGGGATTGCCGGCCTGCGTCTCTACGTGGAGTCGGAAAATGTGCGCGCACAGAAGACCTACGAGGCGATGGGAATGAACGGAAACCACTACCGGACCTTCGAGTGGATGGTGTAACCGGAATCCCTCATGTGGTGGCTTTTAATACCTGTAATAATCTACTCCTCAGGACTTATGGTCCTGTGGGTAATCCTTGTCCGGCGCAGTGATGGTGCAAGCGCGGGAGATGCCGGTTTGCCAGAAGCAGGTGAGGGTGCGGCCGCCCGCAGTACCGGCCTTCCCGGGGTAAGTATTGTTGTTGCAGCGCGCAATGAGGAGAGGCATATAGAAACCCTCCTCGGGAGCCTGGTGAAGCAGGATTATCCGGATGGCCTTCTTGAGATAATAATTGTCAATGACAATTCAACTGACCGGACGCCGATAGCCGCAAGTGAATTTATCACGGCCGATAAGGATAAATCCGCTCATCGCATGAGGCTCATTTACAACCCTTTCTCAGGCAAGAAAAGGGCGGTGAGATACGGAATTGATAAATCATCGGGTGAGGTTATCCTGACTACTGACGCCGATTGTGTCGTCGGGCCGGAATGGGTGCGACGGCATGCCTCATGGTATATCAGCGGCGGACCGGATGTTGTTCTCGCCCCGGTTACACAGAGGCCGGCTGCCGGTTTCTGGCACAAATTCGGGGCTTATGAGTTTGCTGCGCTGCAGGCCATCACTGAGGCAACTGCGGTGGCGGGGCACCCGGTAATGTGCAATGCTGCCAACATGTCATTTCGCAGGGATGTTTACCTCCGGCATGCAGACAGTCTGCATCCTGACCTGGCGTCAGGTGATGACATGTTCCTGCTTCATGCCGTGATGCGTGACGGCGGTACTGTCAGGCATGAAAGCAGCAATGCGGCGGCGGCGGAGACCGCCGGAGCGGTCACGGCTGCGGCTCTGGTGCATCAGCGCGCCCGCTGGGCATCCAAGGCCGGCCGGTACCGTGACCCCGCCACCCTCACCCTCGCCGCAGCCACGGCGGCGTGCAACGCCGCCGTCGCCGCCGCCGCGGTTGCTGCATGCCTGTCTGTGGAATACCTGCTGCCGGCAGCTGTAATGTACGGCATCAAAGCCGTGCCCGATTACCTGCTGATTGCAGCGGAAATACGCAAGCGTGGAAATCGCGTCAGAACCCTGCAATTCCTTGCATCAGAGATCATTTATCCGTTTTATTTTATGATTGTAGCGGTGATGAGCCAAAGCCCCTCAGCAGGGCAATTCAGGGGACGATGAACTGCCCCGCCTCAGACCACAATACCAAATCGCCTGCTGGTCGCCAATCGCAAATCGCAAATCCTGCTAGTTTCCTTCCGCCAGCACCTTGATCCGCACCAGGCGGATCTCCTCCTCCTCAAACTCGCCGGCAAGCTCGCTGATAGCCTCCTCCAGGGAGCCACTCTCAGCCTCCTCCATGAAATATGAGTAGATATCCTGCTGACGGTCCTCGTCAATGACAGTATCCACATAATAATCAATGCTCAGCTTCGTACCGCTGCCCACAATTGCCTCTATCTCTGACAGCAGCTCATCATATTCAATGCCCTTGGCGTCGGCAATATCCTCGAACGGCATCTTGCGGTCAATGCTCTGAATAATGTAAACCTTGAGACCCGACTTGTTGACCACCGACTTTACAACCATATCCTGCGGCCTGATGATCTCCTTGTCAGCCACATAGTTTTTTATCACCTCCACAACTTCCTTGCCGTACCGCTGCGCCTTGCCGGCGCCGATGCCCGTGATGTTCTGCAGTTCCTCGAGGGTAACCGGGTACTGGATGGCCATCTCCTCAAGTGACGGATCCTGGAAGATGTTGTAAGGAGGCTGGCCGGCCTGCTTCGAAATCTTCTTTCTGAGATCCTTCAGAATACTCAGCAACTCCTCATCGGCAGCTGCAGTACGCGCACCAAAGGATGCCTCCTCGTCCTCAGAATCCGTATAGTCATGATCCTCATTGAGCATGAAGCTTTGGGGCTTTTCAAGGAATTCATGCCCCTTTGGCGTCAGGCCAAGCAGTCCGTAGTTCTCTATATCTTTGTTCAGCAGCTTGTTGATGAGAGCCTGCCGGATCACCATGTTCCAGAAACGCTCGTCCTTCTCCTCGTCTATACCGAATGTCTCAAGCTTATGGTGCTTGTACGACTTGATGGCAGAGTTCATGGTCCCGGCCAGGATCTTGGCAATATGGTCTGCCTTGTGTTTTTCCTTCACTGCCAGAACCGTCTCAAGCATGCTGACGACATAGTCCTGTCCCTCAAACTGGGTTTTGGGGTGCAGGCAGTTGTCACAGGCCTCACAGTTCTCCTGTTTGTATTCCTCGCCGAAATAATGAAGCAGGATACGGCGTCTGCAGGTTGATGACTCAGCATAGGAAACCGTCTCAAGGAGGAGTTGCTTGCCTATCTCCTGTTCCGCAATCGGCTTGCCCTGCATAAACTTCTCCAGCTTTACGATATCATCATAGCTGTAGTAGGCTATGCATCGTCCCTCGCCGCCGTCGCGTCCGGCGCGCCCTGTCTCCTGGTAATATCCCTCGAGGCTCTTGGGCATGTCAAAGTGAATGACGTACCTGACGTCGGGTTTGTCTATCCCCATTCCAAAGGCAATGGTGGCAACAATTACATCCACTTCCTCCATCAGGAACTTGTCCTGGTTCGAGGTTCGCGTCGGCGAGTCCATGCCTGCATGGTATGCAAGGGCCTTGATGTCATTGACCTTCAGAGTCTCGGCCAGTTCCTCCACTTTCTTGCGACTGAGGCAGTATATGATGCCTGATTTGCCGGGATTATTCTTTATGTATTTGATGATCTCGCGGGTGGCGTCCTGTTTTGCCTTCACCTCATAATAGAGGTTGGGTCTGTTGAAAGACGACTTGAATACCATTGCATCGGCAATGCCCAGGTTCTTGAGTATGTCATGCTGAACCTTCGGGGTTGCGGTGGCAGTAAGAGCAATAATGGGTGCGCGTGCAATAGTATCAATAATAGGTCTGATCCGGCGGTACTCAGGCCTGAAGTCGTGTCCCCATTCCGAGATGCAATGGGCCTCGTCAACGGCATAGAAGGAGACTTTCACGCTTCTGAGGAATTCTATGTTTTCCTCCTTGGTAAGTGACTCCGGCGCCACATAGAGAAGTTTTGTATTGCCCTGCAGTACATCCTGTTTTACTTTGGTGATAGCTGTCTTGGTAAGCGATGAATTAAGGAAATGCGCCACATCATCGGTGGTGTTGAAGTTACGCATGGCGTCAACCTGGTTCTTCATCAGAGCGATCAGCGGCGAGATTACCACAGCTGTGCCATCCATCATCACTGCAGGCAGCTGGTAGCAGAGTGACTTGCCACCGCCGGTGGGCATCAGCACAAAAGTGTCATTGCCTTCAAGAACGCTTTTAATAATATGTTCCTGGTTGCCCTTGAACATGTCAAACCCGAAATATCTCTTCAGATAGTCGTGTATGGAAGCATCAGTATGCATATGATAATTCCTCTCCCCCTGCTGTTAGACGATAAATAATTATATAACAAGTTACGTAAAGTTTATCCATCATGTTACCCTTAACTCAAATTTAACTTAAATAAAAATATATATCAAAAGTTTTTGTCAGCTGGGGAATAAATATCGTGCCGACGGTAAGTTACGGAGCAGGAAGCAGGGGGTATTGCTTTGAAACCTAAGTTTTATCTATCTTTACACGCTTCAACGATGGCGCCGATTATGGCCGGCAAAAGCAAACCAAAGAACAGGAACACGGATGGGGAGATGACCTTCCTCCAGCACCTTGAGGAGCTGAGATGGCACATCATAAGGGCACTGGTGGCTGTTGTGGCCGGGGCAATTGTGGCATTTGTGTTCAAGAATATAATCTTTGATCATATCATTCTTGCCCCGAACAATCCGGATTTTATTACAAACAGGCTTCTCTGCCGGCTGGCCGACCTGGTGCACGTCCCGGTACTCTGCATCAACCAGGATCCCGTCGAGCTGATCAGCATCAAGATGTCAGGTCAGTTCACCACACATATAAATATATCATTGGTGGCCGGATTGATACTGGCATTCCCTTATGTCTTCTGGGAGTTCTGGTCGTTCTTCCGGCCGGCCCTATATGAGAAAGAGCGGAAATATGCCCGCGGGGCCGTTACCATGGCTTCCCTTCTGTTCCTCACCGGTGTTCTCTTCGGTTACTTCATCATAACCCCGCTCTCAATCAACTTTCTCGGGACATACCGTGTCAGTGACGTGGTCACCAACCAGATCAACGTCACATCATATATCGGTTCAGTAACATCTGTGGCTCTCTCCGCCGGGGTGACCTTCGAGCTCCCTATCGTTGTCTTCTTCCTGTCCCGTATCGGGGTGGTGACACCTGAATTCATGAGGAAATACCGCCGGCATGCCATCGTCGTGGTACTGGTGGTTGCAGCAGTGATTACGCCTCCTGACGTTTTCAGTCTCATTCTTGTGACCATTCCGCTGCTTCTCCTTTATGAAGTTAGTATCTTTATAGCGGCCAGGGTCATAAAGCAGAGGGAGGCCGCCGACGCGGAGGAGGCGGCAGCGGAGGC
>ERZ1645192.686-NODE-686-length-28226-cov-10.740655_pt1 | contig 28226 bp, 32 predicted proteins | sample MGYA00575354_ERZ1645192 | MGnify/ENA primary metagenome ERZ1645192 (study PRJEB40844, sample SAMN11349763) | freshwater sediment metagenome | isolation source: river sediment | host: Sediment | place: India: Faizupur Khadar , New Delhi | collected 2017-02-21 ... | reverse complement strand
CGCCGCGCGAGGAGCGCGTGCTGCGCATGCGCTTCGGCATCGGCATGAACACCGACCACACGCTGGAAGAAGTCGGCCAGCAGTTCTCGGTGACGCGCGAGCGCATCCGCCAGATCGAGGCGAAAGCGCTGCGCAAGCTGAAGCACCCGTCGCGAAGCCGCAAGCTGCGCAGCTTCCTCGACAATTGATCGTCTCTACAGGCCTTGTGGAAAGGGCGGCGCGCGCCGCCCTTTTTCTTTGCGCCCGCGTCAGGCTTGCGGCGGCTCAATGAGCCGGGCGACAAGCCAACGCACGAGAGGCGACATGGCCAGCAACACCGGAAAGGCGACGAGCCACGACAGCAGCCACGCGCCCGGCCAGATCTCGAAGAAGATCGCCTGAAAGCCGAAAGCGCGCAAAGTTGAAATGGCCGAGACGATGATCGTCATTAGGCCGGACAGCAGGAGCGGCGTGAGCACGGGGCCATACCGCGCCGGCAAGCGGCGGCGCATGCGTTTCGTCTCGGTCATCTATAATCGGTCCTTTCGTTCTGTCCTGCGGCAATGTTGCTGCCCGCAGTCCGAAGCGCAAGCGCTGCAGCGGCTTCGCGCCAAACCGTTGATAGTCGTCAATTCGATGCTGCGGAGCGGATGTTAAAGCGGATTCTGTTCCTTGCCGCTGCGAGACGTCCATGTCCCCAACGCCGCTTCTCAAGTCGGGCGCCGCGCCCGAGACCCCGCATACGGGCCTGCCATCGCTGCCGCTGCCGCTGTTCCTGCTGCAGCCGATCCTTGGCCATGTCGTCGCGCGCATCGCGCGGCTCTATCCGGAAATTTTCGAACGGCTCGGGCCGCACCAGCGCGCCACGTTCATCATCGACCCGGTCAACATGCCCTTCGCCCTGGCGCTGCGGCCGGAGCCGGGCAATCTGATGTTTCGCGCCGTCAGCCGCAGCGAGCTGCCGAAATATGACGCGCGCATCGCCGGACGTTTCCTCGACCTGCTGCGCCTCGTCGATTGCGGCGAGGACGGCGACGCGATGTTCTTTTCGCGCGGGCTGGAGATCAGCGGCAATGTCGACGCCGTGGTCACGCTGCGCAACGCCCTCGACAATGTCGATGGTTCGATCGCCGAGAGCGTCGCCGGCATGTTCGGGCCGCCGGGCCGCCTGGCGCTGAACGTGCTGCGCCGCATGAGCCAGCAGGACGAGAAGGAGCCGCGCGCATGATCCGCCCCGAACTCATCTGTCCGGCCGGAACGCCGGCGGCGCTGCGCGACGCGGTCGACGCCGGCGCCGACGCGGTCTATTGCGGCTTCCAGAACGCCACCAATGCGCGCAATTTTCCCGGTCTGAATTTCACGCCGGCGGAAATGGAAAAATCCGTCGCCTATGCGCATGCCAAGGGCGCGAAAGTGCTGCTGGCGGTCAACACGTTTCCGCCGGCGGGCAAGTTCGACCTGTGGCGCGAGGCCATCGACCTCGGCGTCAAATTCGGCGTCGACGCCTTCATCGTCGCCGACATCGGCGTCGCCGATTACGCCGCGCGGACCTATCCCGAGGCGCGGCTGCATCTGTCGGTGCAGGCGGCGGCCTCGAGCCCCGAGGCGATCCGCTATTACGTCCGCGAATTCGGCGTGAGGCGCGTGGTGCTGCCGCGCATTCTCACGGTCGGCGAAATCCGCGACATGGGCCGCGCCATCCCCTGCGAGATGGAGACGTTCATCTTCGGCAATCACGGGCTGATGGTGGAGGGGCGCTGTAGCCTGACCAATTACGTCACCGGCCTGTCGACCAATATGGACGGCGTGTGCTCGCCCGCAGCGCAGGTGCAATATGAGCGCGACGCCGAGGGCGGGCTGACGACGCGCCTCGGCGAATTCATGATCGATTGCTTCGGCAGCGACGACAAGGCCGGCTATCCGACGATCTGCAAGGGGCGCTATCTCGCCGATTGCCGCGAGGGGCCGTATTACGCCTTCGAGGAGCCGATCAGCCTCAATCTCTCGACCATGCTGCCCGATCTCATCGGCGCCGGCGTGCACGCCTTCAAGATCGAGGGGCGGCAGCGCTCGCGCGCCTATGTGCGGGCGGTCGTCTCCGCCTTCCGCAAGAACGTCGACGCCGTGCTTGCCGGGCAGGAGCCCGCGCTCGCCGATCTCGTGGCGCTGACCGAAGGGCGCAAGCAGACCGAAGGCGCCTTCCGCAGCAAGAAATGGCGGTGAAACCCATGACGCGACTGACACTCGGGCCGATCCTGTTTCATTGGTCGGCGGAGCGAAAGCTCGATTTCTACGCGCGCATCGCCGATGAGGCGCCGATCGACACGGTCTATCTCGGCGAGGTGATCTGCTCGAAGCGCACGCCGTTCTTCGAGCAGCATTATCCCGAAGTGATCGAGCGGCTGGAGCGCGGCGGCAAGAAGGTCGTGCTGTCGTCGCTGTGCGAAGTGATGATCAAGCGCGAGCGCGACATGATGGAGGCGTTCGCCGCGACCGACAGCCACGAGATCGAGGTCAACGACGGCTCGGCTCTCCTGCACGTGTCGGGCAAACCGCATCGCGTCGGGCCGTTGATGAACGTCTATAACGAGGCGACGCTGGCCTATCTCGCCGGGCGCGGCGCAAGCCATGTCTGCGCGCCGCCGGAACTGCCGGGCTCATCCGTCGCCATTCTGGCGCAGCGGGCGAAAGAGTTGGGCGTCGGTCTGGAAGTGCAGGTCTTCGGCCGCGCCTCGCTCGCCGTGTCGGCGCGCTGCTATCACGCCCGCGCGCATGGCCGGACCAAGGACAATTGCCAGTTCGTTTGCGAGGAGGACGCCGACGGCATGCCGCTGAAGGCGATGGACGGGCGCAATTTCCTTGCCGTCAACGGCATCCAGACGCTGTCGCACGCCTATCTCGACCTGTCGGGCGAGCTCGACGATCTGGTCGGCATGGGCGTGAGCGATCTGCGGCTGTCGCCGCATTCGCAGGACATGGTCGCTGTGGCGCGATCCTTCCGCGGCGCGCTCGACGGCGTCATCGAGAGCGGCCAGGTCAGCGAAAGGCTTGCGGCTTTGTGCGCGCCCGCGCCCCTCGCCAATGGCTTCTGGCACGGCAAGGCGGGTCATCTGCACGTCGCCGCGCGCTCCTAAGGCTTGCTCTTGTCCGTCTTCTTGTGACGCGGTTCGCCGACGCCGTCCGTGTTGTGGAAAATGGACGGCGTGTCGCTGGCCGGGAACGTGTCCTTCAACTGCCGGTCGAGGTCGGCCTGCATGGCTTTCTGCTCGGGGTCGGCCTTTGCGACGGCTTTCTCGGGGTGCGGGTCATTGCGATTCCACGGCGCGTTCTTGCCGACGGTTTCGTGATGTTCTGTTTTGCGTTTCGCGTGCGCCATGGCGGTTCTCCCCTTGGCTTGAGACATCTCAACGCGTGGATAGGTAAATAGGTCGCCGCGCCGCTGCGCCAAGGCTAAAATGACCCTTCAGGTGAATCGCCGACGCGAGGGGGCGCCATGAGCACGGAAGATTTTGAGGGCGGCCAGGCGCCGCGCGGCGATCTCGCCATCCGCATCAACGCCATGCCGAGCGACACCAACGCCAATGGCGATATTTTCGGCGGCTGGGTGCTGTCGCATATGGATGCAGCGGGCGGCATCGCCGGCGTGGCGCGCGCCAAGGGCCGCGTGGTGACGATCAAGGTCGACACCATGACCTTCATTCGCCCCGTGCGCGTCGGCGACGTGCTGGCGGTCTATACGGAGGTCGAGAGCGTCGGGCGCACCTCGATGAAAATCCATGTCGAGGCTTGGGCGCAGCGCTTCATGACGCGCCATTCGGAAAAGGTGACGGACGCCACCTTCACCTTTGTCGCCATCGACGACAGCGGCCGGCCGCGCGCCATTCCGCCGCTGGCGGAATAAAGCCGCCTGCGTTGCCCTTGGGCGCGATTCCGGTATATCTCAGCCGTTCCCCGGAACTCTGGCGCTTCGCGCCTCCGGGCCCTTAGCTCAATGGTTAGAGCCGGCCGCTCATAACGGTCTGGTTGCAGGTTCGAGTCCTGCAGGGCCCACCACCCAACCCCTTGATTGCCGGGTAGTTCAAGAAAAAATGTATTTCCAGCTTTAATCGTCAAATGTGAAAATTATTCAGCGTCTTATATTCGGTTTATTATTTATGATGGCATCATGATCGGCCGGTTTCAATCCAGAAATTTCAGATTATCCGGAAAGTCGTCCTTATTAACGAGCTCCATAATGGTCTTGCTCAGGTGATTGTTCCGCTCTCTGATTTGATTGAATGAAGTGTCGAAATCTTCATTTAAAACAGGATTTCTTTTTATGCTTTGAACATCCAGGCGTGAAACGGCGTCACGGCTGCCTGCGCCATGGTGGTAGATCAAATTTCCATAAATCCCGAACCACAGCGGGTGAAGCCGCGTCGTGTGCGACCGCGTGAGGGGATGCCAAGGGATTTGAAATTCACGCAATTTACCCAACAGGTTGCCGCCGACGTCGGTCACGCGATTGCCGGAAAGGTTGATCCAGGAATACCCCTTTCCCCAGTCGCCGCGAATTCTCTTCCAAAGCCCAACGGTCGTGACGCAGAAGCAGGGGTGCGGCTGCACGTCGCCAAAATTCTCGTCGCGGCGAATTGCGATCAATTCAAATTCCTTGAGCTTCTCATTGATAAAATGTTCCCAGTCGATGATTCGGAATGCGTCGCTATCGATAAAGACCAGCAGGTCGTGATCGCTTGTCGCGTGTGAAATGGCGATATCCGCCAACTTATTCAATTTTCTTGCGTGATCATCGTCGTCGGTATCGGAATAAAAAAAGAATTCGTTCTGAAAATTATCTTTGTTTACATCGGTAAAATATGAATAGAGTTTAAATTGATTGTGCGTGTATTTCTTCAAATAGCGAATTTGGGGAGCGAGCCAAAAATCCGTTTTCCAATGCACAGTCAGGATGTGGATCATCATTTGAACTCTTCGTGGTCGCCGGAAGACCCGCTGCTCGCTCTTGGCTGTCCGTTGGTTGAGGCAATAGCAAACTCTTCGCTGTGTGGCGATAAGGTGAGCAATTAAAATGGCTTAGCAACGCGTCTGCGCCATTCAGGCGATATGTCGCAAAAGGATTTGCCTCGGCGACTGGCGTGCGCCCGTTGTCGACGTGAGCGGGCTTGCCGCCGGTTGATTGCCAAGTGCGCCGCCGGCTTTGCGGACAGGATCGAGTTTCGCGTCCTGAATGGCCCGCCCATCCGCTGCATGATTGAAGCGCCATCCCACGAAAGCGCGCATTTTCCCTGAGGCAATGGCGCTGCTGCGCGTTTTCCGCATGAACCCTTGCATGTGGCTGAGGGTCGGTGCGTCAAAATGACCGAAATGCGCAGCGCCATTTACAAAATGCGCGAAATGCGCAATTTAGGCAAAATCGGTTTCGCCATCTGCGCATTGTGCGCATTTCATTTGGGGGCGGCTATGCAAATCAACATCAAGAAGTCCATCGAGCGGGTGCCGGGCGGCATGATGGTCGTGCCCCTCATGATCGGCTCGCTGCTGGTGACCTTCTTCCCCGACGCGCCGAAGACGTTCGGTTCCTTCACCGGGGCGCTGTTCACCGGGGCGCTGCCGATCCTGGCGGTGTTCTATGTCTGCATGGGCGCCAGCATCGACGTCAAAGCGACGCCCTATATCCTGAAGAAGGGCGGCGCGCTGTTCGCCACCAAGATCGCCTGCGGCATCATCGCCGGCGTGGTCCTCGGGCGCATTCTCGGCGAGGCGCCGGTTCCGGCCGGCGTGTTCGCAGGGCTTTCGACGCTGGCCGTCGTCGCCGCCTTCAACGACACCAATGGCGGTCTCTACATGGCCCTGATGGGACAGTACGGAAAGCCCGAAGACGTCGGCGCCTATTCGATCATGTCGCTCGAATCCGGCCCGTTCCTGACCATGGTCACGCTCGGCGTGGCGGGCCTTTCGGCCTTTCCGTGGCAGACGATGGTCGGCGCCATCCTGCCGCTCGCCTTCGGCATGATCCTCGGCAATCTCGACAAGGACATGCGCGAATTCCTCGGCCGCGCCGTTCCGGTCATGATTCCCTTCTTCGCTTTCGCGCTCGGCGCGGGCCTTGACCTCAACAAGGTCTGGCTGGCGGGCCTGCTCGGCCTGTTCATGGGCGTGGCCGTGGTCGTGATTACCGGCGTCGCCCTGTTCTTCGCCGATCGCCTGACCGGCGGCACGGGCGTCGCCGGCGTCGCCGCCGCCTCGACGGCGGGCAACGCCGCCGCTGTGCCGGCGATCGTCGCCGCCGCCAATCCGGCCTATGCGGAAGCGGCCAAGAGCGCCACCATCCTCGTCGCGGCCTGCGTCGTCGTCACCGCGATCCTGACGCCGCTCGCCACCGCCTGGGTCTACAAGATGGTCGGCGGCAAGCCGTCCGGGACGTCCGAAGCGGAGGCGGCGAAATCATGAGCGCGCAGACCCGCTGGCTCATCCTTGCCGATGACCTCACCGGCGCGGCCGATTGCGGCATCGCCTTCGCCAAGCACGGCGGTTCGGTCGAAGTGATCTGGAGCGAGGCGGCCCCCGCCGGCTCCAGCGCAAAGGCCGACGTGCTGGCTGTCGACGTCGACAGCCGCGCGCTCGGCCCGGTGGACGCCGCCGCGCGGCACGTCGCCGCGCAGCGCGCCCATGTCAGCCCGCAGACGCGGCTCTACAAGAAAATCGACTCGACGCTGCGCGGCCAGCCGGCGGCCGAGCTTGCCGCGCAACTCGCCGCGCTGGCGCAGGCGGGCCGCGCGCCCTTCGCCATCGTCGCGCCGGCCTTTCCGGCCGCGGGCCGCGTGACGCTCGGCGGGCGCGTCGTCGTCAACGGCGATCCGCTCGAAGAGACGCCCCTTTGGGCGCGCGACCATACCTACGCCAACGCCTCGCTGCCCGACATTCTGGCGTCGAACGGCGTCAGCGCCGAGGTCGCGACGCTGGCCGAGGTGCGCGCCGGCGTCGGCGCGCTCGCGAGCCGAATGCGCGCGGCGCGGGCGCGTGGGGCGGCCGCGCTGGTGTGCGATTGCATCGCGCTTTCCGATCTCGACGCGGTGGCCGAGGCGTCGTTGCAGCTCGATGACGTCGTCTGGGTCGGTTCCGCCGGCCTCGCCGTCGCGCTCGCCCGATTGACGGCGGCCGCCAACGCGGGCCCCGCGCCCGCGCCGACGCGCGCCGGCGCGGCGCTGGTCGTCGTCGGCAGCGCCGCCGACGCCTCGCGCATGCAGGCGCGCGCCCTTGTCGAAAGCGGCCGCGTCATCCATCTCGTCGTCTCGCCGCAGACCCTGCAATCAGGGCCGACCTCGGCGCTCTGGCGCGACGCCGCGGCTGCGCTTGCGCAAGGCTTGCGCGATGGCCGCGACACGCTGCTGCAAATCGACGAAACCGCGCCTGTCGACCTGGCGCAGGGCGCGGCGCTGGCCGCCAGCCTCGCCGAGCTGGCGTCGCAGGCCGGGTCCGCCATCGGCGCGCTGGTCCTCACCGGCGGCGAGACCGCGCGCGCCATGTTGATCCGTCTCGGCTTGCACGGCATCCGCCTCATCGATGAGGTCGAAGCCGGCGTGCCGCTCGGCGTCAGCGTCGGCGTGCGCGAAATCCCCGTCGTCACCAAGGCTGGCGCCTTCGGCGGCGCGGACACCTTGCACCGCTGCCTCGACCGCCTTCATTCTCTCGAAAAAGCAGGATGACCGTCATGACTCGGCCAATCGTCGCCATCACCATGGGCGATCCCACGGGCATCGGCCCCGAGATCGTCATGCGCGCGCTGGCGCATGCGCAGACCTATGAGATCTGCCGGCCGCTGGTCGTCGGCGATCTGTCGCGGCTGCGTCTTGCTGCCGGCATCGTCCATTCGGACCTCGACCTGCGCGCGATCGCCTCGCCGGCCGAGGCCGGTTTCAAATGCGGCGTCGTCGACGTGATCGACCTCGCCGTCTCGACGCCGGACCTGCCCTTCGGCGCGGTTTCGCCGATCGGCGGCGAAGCGGCCTATCGTTTCGTCGAGAAAGCCTGCGCGCTTGCGATGGCCGGCGAGATCGACGCCATCTGCACCGCGCCGCTGAGCAAGGAAGCGCTGCATGCGGCGGGCCATCGCTATCCCGGCCATACGGAGCTTCTGGCGCATCTGACCGGCACGCCGGAAGTGTCGATGATGCTGACCGCGCCCAATCTGCGCGTCATCCATGTCACCACGCATATCGGCCTGATCGACGCGATCAATCGCATCGAGCCCGGCCTCGTCGAGCGCACGATCGCGCGCGGCCACGCCGTTCTGGTCAAGGCGGGAATCGCCGAGCCGCGCATCGGCGTCTGCGCCATCAATCCGCACGCCGGCGAGGGCGGCCTGTTCGGATATGGCGAGGAGGCGGCCAAAATCGCGCCGGCGATCGCCGCCTGCCGCGCCAAAGGCTGGCGCGTCGACGGGCCGCTGCCGGCCGACACGCTGTTCTTCCGCGCCGGGCGCGGCGATTTTGACCTCGTCGTGGCCATGTATCATGATCAGGGCCACGGGCCGGTGAAGGTGCTTGGCATCGAAGCCGGCGTCAATATCACGGTCGGCCTGCCGGTCGTGCGAACCTCGGTCGATCATGGCACTGCTTTCGACATCGCCGGGACCGGCAAGGCCGACGAGCGCAGCCTGCTTGAGGCGCTGCGGCAGGCCGTGCAGCTCGCGCCCCGCCGCGACTGACGCCGCATCATGAGCCGCACGAGCCGGCGCCGTGAGCGCATTCTCGAATTGTTGACGAGCGGCGAGAGCGACGTCGAGGCGCTCGCCGGCGTCCTCGACATCTCGCCCTCGACCGTGCGCCGCGACCTGACGGCGATGGCCGAGGAAGGCCGCATCATGCGCACCTATGGCGGCGCGGTGCTCGCCCATGCCCAGCCTGAATCGACGCTGTCGACGCGCGAGGACGAAAACCGCGCCGGCAAGGACGCCATCGCGCGCGCCGCTGCGGCGCTGATCGAGGACGGCGACCGGATCGTTCTCGACGCCGGCTCGACGGTCGGCGCGCTGGGCCGGCTGTTGCCGGGGCTGCCGCTGCATGTCGTCACCTCAAATCTGCCGCTCGTGCCTGTTCTCGCCAATGCGCCGCCGCTCGAACTGACCGCGCTCGGCGGCGCGGTGCGGCCAATCAGCATGGGCGTCGTCGGGCCGTTGGCGGAACAGACGATGCGTCGGCTGACGGTCGACAAGGCGTTTCTGGGGTGCGACGGCGTCGTGGCGGAGCGCGGCCTGTGCGAAGCCTCGGCCGACCAGACCTCCTTGAAGGAATTGATGATGCGTCAGGCGGCGGAGGTGTTCGTGCTCGCAGACGCCAGCAAGCTCGGCCGCACGAGCCAGCCGCATTGGGCGCTGCTGCCGGCGCGCTGGACGCTCATCACCGACGCTTCGGCGCGCGACGAACAGCTCGAGCCCTTCCTGCGCTTGCGCCATGTGCGCGTCATCCGCGCCTGACCTGCCGCAGCTTTTTGCAGGCGACGGCGCTATTTCGCCGCGCCGTCCGCTGCGACGGGAAAGTCAAAATAGGTGTCGGGAAACGGTTCCCGCGCCAGCGTGAAGTGCCACCATTCCTTGTCATAGGGTTTGAAACCGCGGCGCGTCATGGCGTTGGCGAGACGCATGCGGTTCGCCCTGATCCGGTCGCCGACACTGGCGTCGGCCGGCCATGAGCGCGTTCCGAAATAATCGAACGGCGTGCCCATTTCGACGTCCGGCCCGGAGGCGTCATCGAGCCGCACAAGCGTGAGATCGACCGTCGAGCCGCGCGAATGGCCGGATTGCTCGGCGATATAGCCCTGGGCGAACAGGTCGCGCTTGTCGACGTCGGGATAGAATTCGGCCTTGCGCTTGACGTCGTCGATGGCCTTGGCCCAGCGGACGAAATGCGCGACGGCGCGGGCAGGGCGATAGCAGTCGAAGATCTTGAGCCCGAATCCCTGCGCCTTCAGGTCGGCCTGCGCCAACGCCAGCGCCGCGGCCGCCTCTTGCGTCAGCAGGCAGGCGTTCGACTGATAGCCGTCGATCGGCGCGCCGACGAAATTGTTGCTCCCGAGATAGCGCATGTCGACGACGACGCCCGGAATCGCGCGGCCGACGTCGACGAAGCGTCCCGCGGCGTCTTCGGTTGCGGCCGCGCCGCCGGGGAGCAGCAGGCTGGCGACGCAGGCGGCGTTCGTCAGAATTCTCCTCAGCATCAGAACCTCCCGTGCGCCGATGCGGCGAAGTCTGCGCAAAAATTGGCGCGCCGTAAACAGTGCCCTTACTTGATGAATTTCCGGTCGGGCGGATGTGAAGGGCAGGGCGCGGCGGGAGCTGCCAGCGCCGCCACAGGCTTGCGCAGCGCCGCGCCGCAGTGCGGCAAAATAGCTCCGTTTTGTATATTGACTATTTTTATAGATTTTATAGTTTTTATGGCAGGAGGTCGCCATGTCCCTGTTCGAAACTGTCAACGACGCCTTTTCCACCGCCCGGCCGCGCCGGCGCCAAATCAATGCGATGCCCGCAAGCGTCATACGTCTCGCCGGCAGCGCGTTCATTCTTGTCGCGCCTTGGGCGGCGCTGCTGGCGCTGTGGATCGGCGTCCGCCATTCCGGCCTGATCAAGCCGGGCCTGGTGCCCTCGCCGCTCGAAGTGCTCGATCAGGCCTGGAGCCATCTGCAATCCGGCGCGCTTCTCGGCCATCTTGCCGCCTCGACACTGCGGGTTGCGGCCGGCGTCGCCATCGGCTCGGCCCTCGCCATTCCTGTCGGCTTCCTTATCGGCCGGTCGCCGCAAGTGCGCGCGCTGATCAACCCGCTGATCAACTTCTTCCGCGCGCTGCCGCCGATCGCCCTGATCCCGCTGATCATCGTCTATTTCGGCATCGGCGAATCCGCCAAGATCACGGTTCTGGCCTTCGCCGCCTTCTTCGCCTCCGTCATCGTGCTCTATGAGGGCATCGGCCAGATCGCGCCGATCTACGTTCATGTCGCCAAGACGCTGGGGGCGACGGAACGCGAGATCTTTGCCCGCGTCATCTTCCCGCTGGCGCTGCCGCATATCCTCACCGCCCTGCGCGTCGCGCTGGGCGTGACCTGGGCGACGTTGGTCGCAGCCGAACTCATCGCCGCGCAGGTCGGGCTCGGCGCGATGATCCAGGTCGCCGCCTCGTTTTTCCAGCTCGACATCATCTATCTCGGCATCATCAGCATCGGCGTCGCGGCGCTGACGATGGATTTCGCCCTGCGTCGTCTCTCCGCCCATCTCGTCGTCTGGCAGGAGAGGCTGCACCCATGAGCGCGCAACGGCTTTTCCTCGATGACGTCTCCGTCGACTTCGGCGCCATGCGCGCGCTCGACCATGTGTCCCTCGACCTGCGCCCCGGCGAGTTCGTCTCGATCGTCGGCCCCTCCGGCTGCGGCAAGACGACCCTGCTGAAAATCGCCGCCGGCTTCGTCACGCCGACGCGCGGGCGCGCCACGCTCGACGGCGCGCCGATCATCGGCCCCGGACCGGAGCGCGGCGTGATCTTTCAGGAATACGGCGTGTTTCCGTGGCTGAGCGTGCGCGACAATATCGCATTCGGCCTCAAGCTCGGCGCGAACCGGAATGAAGCGGACGAACGCGACGCGATCGTCGACCGCTATCTTGCGCTGATGGGCCTTGCCGAATTCCGCGACGCGCTGCCGCGCACCTTGTCGGGCGGCATGAAGCAACGCGTCGCGCTGGCGCGCTGCTATGCGGTGCGGCCGCGCATCCTGCTGATGGACGAGCCCTTCGGCGCGCTCGACGCGCAGACGCGCCTCGTCATGCACGACCTTTTGCTCGACCTGCAGGCGAAGGAGCGCAAGTCGGTGCTGTTGGTCACGCATTCGGCGGAAGAGGCGCTCTACCTGTCGTCGCGCGTCGTCGTCATGTCGGCGCGGCCCGGCCGCATCAAGGCGGAAATCGACGTGCCCTTCGCCTATCCGCGCGATCGCAGCCTGCTCGAACATCCCGATTTCGCGCATCTGCGCACGCAACTGATCGAACTGGTGATGGAAGAATATGCGGCGCAGCAGCGCCTCGATCGCATCGCCGTCTGAACCTGTCGAACGAGGAGTGCAAACATGATGAAACGTCGAACTTTCCTTGCCGGCGCCGGCGCGGGCGTCGCTGCCGCCGTCACCGGCTTTCCCGCCATCGCGCAGGCCCCAACCAAGCTGCGCATCGGCTATCTGCACGGTCTGGCGACCGATGGCCCGCTGTGGCTGGCCGAGACGCTGGGCGCGTTCAAGGATCAGGGCCTCGCCATCGAGACGGTGCAATTCGTCACGGGGCTTGAAGCCTATCAGGCGCTCGTCGGCGGCTCGCTCGATCTCGTCACCACCGGCGCGGTCATTTCCAACTTCCCGGCGCGCGGTCAGGGCAAGGCCTTCCTCGTCAATTCCATCGAGACGGCGACGGGCCAGCTCTGGGGTCATCCCGATCAGGGCGTGAAGACGGTCGCCGATCTCAAGGGCAAGAAAATCGCCACCTCGCGCGGCACAACGGCGCATGTCCTGTTGCATCGCGCCTTGCAGACGGCCGGCATCGACTCGACCAGGGACATCGAGATCGTGCACCAGCAGATGGGCAACGCCGTCACCGCCTTCATCTCCGGCGCCGTTCCGGCTGTCGCCACCTGGATTCCTTTCGACGCCGCCATAGCCAAACAGGCGAAGGGCGCGGTGAAGATCGCCGACGCCGGCGACTTTCCCACCGCCTCCGTTGTCGACGGCTGGTCGGCGCGCAACGATTTCCATGACGGCAGGAAGGACGTGCTGAAACGCTTCATCAAGGCGTGGCGTCCGGCCAATGATCTGCTGGCGACGAGGCCCGACGAGGCCATCGCCATCCTGCACAAGACGAAATTCGCCGATTTCACCGTCGAGCAATTGCAGCAGCAGTACAAGGCGGCGCGCTGGCGCACCGCCGCCGACTGGACCGGCCTCTATCGCGACGGCTCGGTGACGAAATGGCTGAACAACGTCACCGACTTCAATGTCGAGGTCGGCGCGTTCAAGAATCCGGTTCGCGCCGAGAGCTATTTCGATCCCGCGCTCTTCCTCGAAACCATCGCTTCGATCTGACATCGCCGCCTAAAGGAGCCTCCCATGAGCAATGCCCATACGACCGTCGGCAATGCCTATTCCGCAGCACCCCTCGCCCAGCCCGACGCCGGCGAGCGCAAGCCCTACACGCTGTTCGATCTCAAGCTGGCCTCGCCGATCATCGGCGCCTATATCTCCGGCGTCGATCTGTCGAAGCCGCTGTCGGACGCGGCGTTCGACGAGATCGACCGCGCTTTGGCCGAACATACGGTGATCTTCTTCCGCGACCAGACGCTGACGCCGGAGCAGCATATCGCTCTGGCCGAGCGCTTCGGCGAAATCGACGTCAACCGCTTCTTCAAACCGGACGACCGATATCCGCAGATCGCGGAAGTGCGCAAAGAGGCCGGCCACAAGGCCAATATCGGCGGCGGCTGGCACACCGACCACAGCTACGACCAGATCCCCGCCAAGGCCTCGCTGCTCTATGCGCGCGAACTGCCGCCCGTCGGCGGCGACACGATCTACGTCAACGCCATCGCCGCCTATGAGGCGCTCTCGCCCGGCTTGCAGCGGACTCTGGGGGGACTGAAGGCGGTGCATTCGAGCCGCCATGTCTTTGGCGCCAACAGCCGCGCTCTGGCGGAATCCGACCTGCAGGGCCGCGTGCTCAATCCCGAACTGGCGACGCAGGACGCGGTTCACCCGGTCGTCTTCACCCATCCGCGCACCGGCAAGAAGGCGCTGTTCGTCAATCCCGGCTTCACCGTGCGCTTCGATGGCTGGACGGAGGCGGAATCCGCGGGCCTGCTGGCCTTCCTCTACGAGCACCACAAGCGCCCGGAGTTTGCCCATCGCTTCCAGTGGAAACCCGGCTCGCTGGCGATCTGGGACAACCGCACGACCTGGCATGTGGCGGTTAACGATTATGCCGGCCAGCGCCGCCTGCTGCATCGCATCACCGTCAAGGGCGCAGCGCTGAACTGAGCGCTGCCGCGCCTTCGCCAAACGCAAAGGGGCGGCCGGCCGCCCCTTTGTCGTTCGATCGGAGGTTTGAGGCGCGATCGCCTCAGGGCGCTTTCGTCACCAGATGCTGGAAAATCGAAATCCCCAACTCGGCGAGGATCAGAAAGACGATCGTCGCTTCGAGCTTGGTGGCGCGATCGGCGTCGATGATGTCGGTGAGCGCGCGCACGGTCTCGACGATGACGTCGAGCTTGCGTTGCAGGGTCTGCCCGCGCTCCTTGAGTTCGTATTCATCCTCAAGGCGGGCGTAGAGCCGCTCAAGATCGGGACGGTCCCAGAGCACGTCCGGCTTGTCGTCCACGGCGATGCGGGCCGAGACGCGATGCTGCACCTGCAGCGCCTGCCCGATCAGCTTGAGCATGGCGCGGCGGCTGCGGGCCGGGCGGCCGTTGCGCGCCAATTGGCTGGCGAAGGGTTCGATCTCGTCAAAGACGGCGTTCACTTCGCGCTCGTCGCGGCCAAGCGCGACGCTCTTGGCCAACGTGTCGGCGATGACGAGGAAACGCTCGTCCGACATGTCCTTCAGGCCGATGGGGCCGCCAGGAGCAATCCTGTCGTCGTTTTCCGCGGCGATCTCAAGCGTCGCCGTCTCGTCGTCGCGGCGAACACGGACGCCGACAATCCGCTTCTCCAGCTTGGCGAGAACGTCGTCCTCCTCGAGCGGGGAGAGGCCGACGAGCACGGCGACGCCGTAGCGGTACAGCGCGACGCGGCCGATCTCGCCGACATGGAAAGCCAGCGGCGCGGCCGAAATCGTGTCGGCCCGCTCAAGCCCGCTGATGTCGATCCGGTCTCCGAGCAGCAATGCGCGGGCCTTCAGCAGGCTCGGCGGTGTTGATGGTTTCTCGCTCATGTCGCTTCACTATCAGGAAAACAAGAGATCAGCGCAACCGTGGCCGACGCCGCGCTGGATTATACCAGCGCCGGCGACGCCCCCGGCGATGTGGTGTCGCCGGCTCCAAGCGAGCGCTGAACCATGACGACATCCGTCCATTGGCCGAATTTGAAGCCGACGCCGGGCAGGTAGCCGACGCGCTTGAAACCGCAATTTTCGTGCAGGCGCAGCGACGCCACATTGGCGGCGTCGATATATCCGATCATCTGTCTGTAGCCCGCGGCCGCGCTGGCGTCGATCAGCGCCGGCAGCAAGAGCCGCCCGAAGCCCATGCGCTGCTGATCGTGGCGGATGTAGATGGAATGCTTGACCGCGTAGCGATAGGCGGGCCGCTTGCGGAAGGGCACGACATAGGCGTAGCCCAGAATTTCGCCGCGCCGCTCCACGACGAGGTGCGGCAGGTGGCGATTGCGGAAATTCTTCCGCCGCCGCTTGATCTCCTCGGGATGAATCTCTTCGATGTCGCGCACGGCCGAAGGGTCGACGCCGCGTTCGATGTGATGACGATAGATCGCCAGCATGGCGTCGACATCGGCGAGCGTCGAGGGCCGAATGGAAAAGGGCTGTTGCGCTTCGCTTGCGCGTCCGGCGTCCTGTGGCGGGATTTGGCTGTTCGCATCCGGCATATGTGAAAAAAACCTGACCGCGCGCAGCCTTAAGCGGGCGTTGATGACAAAACGATGGGCGCGCGAAACCTTTGCTGCAAAAATATGACGGGCGCGTGACAATGTCTGCGCGCGCCTGCTCGGCCTTGGTCGCCGACGGCGATGCGCCGCCGCGTCAATGCAACGTATCTTCGCGCGACTCGAGGACGATGATGACGGCCTTGACCCGCAGCCAGACCTCGCTGCCTTCCGGATCGCCGTGGTATTCGCACAGCCGCGCGCGGTCGCCGGCGATTTCGGCCGCGCGCTCGCCGACGCGATAGCGCAAAACCTTCGCATGGATTTCAATCGCCTGGTCGAGCGAAACGTTCATCACTCTCCTCCTTCAGTGAAACAGGGATTCCCAGGGCTGCGCGTTGCGTGCGCCCTGCGGGCTCTGGTCATTCCCAGAACGGATCGGCGCGTCTGAACGCCTTCCAGCCCTTTCTGACTTCCTTGCTCGACGAGGCGCCGCCGTGCGCGCACCAGCCGAGCACCAAACCCTTCGCCAGTTCGAAGCCGGCCGCGTCGGCGGCGTCGAGCTTGCTCAAGACGTGCTGGGCGCCGGCGGCGTCGTTATGCGCGCCGAGAAGGTCCTGCATCGCCGATGTCGCCCGGACGAATTTCTTCGTCGCGCGCTCGTGGTCGAAAATGCTCCAGAAGAATTCCGAGCAATAGCGCAGGTTCTTGAGCGCGATGCGCAGGTCGTGCCGCTGTTCTTCCGTCTGCGCCTCGAGGCCCTTCGCGCGCTTTTGCGCGCGCCGGTAAAGCCGATCGAAAGCCTGGCGCGCAAAAGCTTCGGCCGGCTCGGTCAAGCGTTGCAGCCCGTCGGCGCCCGAGGTGGCGCGCCATCCGCGCCGCGAGACGAAGGCCTGCAACGACACGGCGAAGATGGTCGTCGCCGGGCCGTCTATGAGCGCGCGGGCGTCCCGGTAGACGGCGGCGCGGCGTTGCTCGACCAGGCGGGCGAGGTCGTCGAAGACGCCGTGCCGCGCCAGCAATTCGCGCAGATCCTCGGCGACGAGCTGCTGAAAGACGTCGGTCTCGCGCGCATCGCCAAGGCCCGTCGCGATGCGTCCGGCTTCCGCACGCAGCGCCAGGAATTCCGGACAGGGCAATTCCTTCTGCAGGATGCCCAAAATGGTGCGCAGGCGGCGCAAGGCGACGCGCATCTGATGAATGGCTTCCGGATCGTCGCCCTGGCGCAACGCGGCGAAATTCGACAGGAAGTGATCGAGCAGATGCGGCAGCAGGAAGGCGATCGCCTCGTCGCAGGTCAATTGCGACGGCAGCACGATCGACTGCGCCCTGACCGGCCTGGCGATCAGCCCGTCAGCGAACATGAACGCCTGCTCGGCCTTGCTGACGACGCTGAGGCGCATGGGCAGGTCGGCGGCGACCCGCGCGGCAAACGCATACATGTCCGCCGCCGCGCCCGACTTGAGCTCCAGCTCGACTTCCATGATCGGCGTGCGGCGATCGCCGGCGACGATCTCGCCCTGATCGAAGGCGACCTCGATCTCGGCGCCGCCGACATGCAGCGTGCGCGAGCGACGCTTGATGCGGGTCTCGAATTGCGGCTCAAGCGGCGCATCGCCGAGGATGCGCTGCAATTCGGCGGCGATCGTCGGATCGAAAAGCGAGAGATCGAGCTTGCCGCCCGGCGCCCGGACTTCGGCCTCGCCGCGCGCGAACGGGCCGGAGCCGGCATGCTGCGGCCATTTCAGCGCCATGACGGGCACGGTGCGCCCCGAGCGGCGCATGCGCAGCGCCATGCGGTTCTGGCGCAGCTTCTGATCGGCCGTGTCATAGTAGATCGACGACAACGACCGCTGCGGCGTTTCCGGTCCGGCGGCGGCCAGAAGCGGCGAAGCCAAAGCCGCCGCGAGCCCTGCCGCGTCTGCCTCGAACTTGAGTTCGATTTCCCGGTTCTCGGCGCTCAACTCACACCCTCTCGCTCACACGGCCCACGCCAAGAGTAGCGCGGGGGACGCCTCGACAGCCATTACAGTTTCCCATGACGGTTTGCTGTCGGTCGCTGCGCCGGCGTCTGCAAAAAACGCGGCGGCAGCGACGGGCGAAGGGCGACGGCCGTCAGCACGCCTGTCAAGCAGGCGCCGGTGTCGACGCAGATCCGGCCGGGCGCGACGACGGGGGCCGAGCGCGACGGGACATGGCCATGCACGACCGTGAACGGCAGTTTGTGCGCGTCGCGCTGGAACGGCGCGCGGATGTTCATCATCGTTTCCGACGTCTGCCGGTTGACCGGCAAATTCGGGTCGATGCCGGCATGAACGAAGAGAAAGTCCTCGATGGCGTAGGACAGCGGCAGCGCGTCCAGGAATTGCAGATGCTCGGCAGGGACGGCGCGGCGCGCGCGCGCCGGGCTGATGTCCTTCTTGCCCAGGCCGTAGGATGAAAGCGTTTCGAAGCCGCCCTTCTGAATCCAACGGCGGAAGGCCGCGTCGCTGGCGCCGCTCAGGGCCTCGAGCATCAATTGCTCGTGATTGCCGCGCAGAACGATCCAGCCATCCTGCCGGTCGGTCGGCCCCTGAATCAGCCGCTCGATCACCGATCTGGTCGCCGGGCCACGGTTGACGAAATCGCCAAGCACAACGATCGCCTTGCGCGCGCCCGCCGCATCCTCTTCGATCATCGTCAGCAGCGCGTCCAGCAGGTCGCGCATGCCATGGATGTCGCCGATGGCGTAATGCACGCTGGCGACGTCCGCCGCCGTCGTGAAGACGATGTCCGCTTCCGCCGCGCCATCGCGCGTTGGCGTCGCATGCGCGTCGGCCTCGGGCTGTAACCGGCGTCCGGTGAAATCGACGGCTCGCGGCGCCATCCGGGTGTCCTGTCCTCAGTCGCAACATTCGGCAAAGCAGGCTTTGTCCGTCGCGCATGTCCGCAATTGTATGAGTGTGCGACGCAAAGCCGGCAACATTCGTACAGCGACGGACGTCTGGTTTCTTGCTTCCGCCGGACAGGCAACCGAGCCCCGGCCGAGCGGGCTGCGGTCATCGCCGCGAACCGGCGGACGCTTGAAGGGATTTCCAGCTAGAGCATGCGCGTTGCGTTTTTGTGACAGGCGCCGAAGCGTTCCGCGCGTCCTGTGCGGGCCATCAGCCAAGAATATTGTTGCGGCGGATGATCCAGTAAACGATCGCCGACGCCAGGCAGCAAAAGAACGCCGCGAAAAGCGTCGCGTTGTCCGATTCGGCGAAGAACATGCCTTTGGTGTTCATGCCGAAAAAGCCCGTGACCAGCGTCGCGGGCAGGAGCAGGGTAGTCAGGATGGTCAGCACGAACAGGTTGCGGTTCGTCTCCGACGTCAACTGCGCGTCGACCTCGTCCTGCAGCATGCGCGAGCGTTCGGCCAGAAGGTGCACATCGTCATGCAGCGAGGTGATGCGTTGCACGACGCGCATGCCGATCTCGCGATAGATTTCGGCCGCGCTTTCCGATCGCGGCCGATCGAGCCGGCTGAAGACGTTGTGCAGGCCGCCGATCAGGCGGTTGTAGCGCGAGATGATCCGCCGCAGTTCGAGCAACGGCGCGCGCTCGTCGCTGAGGGTTTCCGACAGCACGCGATCTTCGACGCGGTCGAGCCTGCCGGCGATGCGGTGCAGCGCGGCCCCGACGTCGTCGATAATGCAATCGACCAATTGCTCGAACAGCGCCGCGCTGCTGTCGATTTCAGCTCCCGCCTCGATCCGTCGGCGCACGACATCGGCCGAATGGATGGGATGGCGTCGCGCCGTGAGCAGGAACCTCGGCGTCAGGATGAAACGCACGTCGGTCGAGTCGTCGCCAAAGCCGTTGAACTCGCGCTGGATGTCGTACAGCGTGCCCCACAGGGCGTCGCGCCGCCATTCGAGCTGGGGATGGCTTTCGGACGAAAGCACGGCCTCGCGCGCGTCTTCGAAAATGAGCTCCTGCGCCGCGATCCATTTGCGCGCGCGCGTGTCGGCAAGGCCGAGATGGGCCCAGACGAAGCCCTTGTCCTGCTCCAGGGAAAACGAGGCGTCGGGGCGCATCGTGCGGGCGTTGGATTGCTCGTCGAACGCGAAGATCCACGCGAAACCGTGAACCTGCTCGGTGTCTTCGACCTTGTTCGCGCTCATCCAAGCGGCCCCTGTCAGAATGCCGCTTGTTAGCGCACGGCGGACGATAAGGCCACATCCGAATTTTCAGCTGCGCCGGCGATCGGGCGGGCGTCGGCGCTCGTCATAAATCCATGTCCGGCGCGCGGCGGCGGGACGCGCCGCCTTTATGAAATCGTCATGCGAATCGTCGAGCCTTTCCCGCATGGCGAAAGCGAAAGCTGGCACATCGGCTCCTGCAGAAACGACATCTTGCGTTTCGCCTTGGCTCGTCGACGGACGGGCGCATCACATCCGCGCGGCGCGCGCAGGATTCTTCCTCGACATTGCTTCTTTTTTGACCTGGGCGCCCGACCGTCGCCCACGAAAGGGGTTGGCATGGCAAAAAATCGTGAGAAGCGGCGCAGCCGCGATCTGCGCGTCACTGAGGACAGCATTGTCGTGCCGTTCAAGAAGAAGAAATTCGCGTCCGAGCGGCGTCCCTTGCCGATCGTCGCCATGAACGCGCGGCAAGCCCATTATCTTTCCTGCCTGCAAACCCATCCGCAAGTTTTCGTGCTCGGTCCGGCTGGCACCGGCAAGACATGGCTGGCGGCGACCTATGCGGCCGACCTCTATCGCAAGGGCGAAATCGCCCGCATCATCCTGACCCGCCCGAACGTGCCCTGCGGCCGCTCGCTTGGCTTTTTTCCCGGCTCGCTCGAAGACAAGTTCGCGCCTTGGGCGGTTCCGGTGACGGACGCCATCCGCGATCGGCTGGGGCCGACGGTCTATGATCTCGCGGTCAAGAACGGCGACATCGAAGTCGTGCCGTTCGAGGTGATGCGCGGCCGCTCCTGGCGCGACGCCTTCGTCCTGCTCGACGAGGCGCAAAACACCACGGTCGCAGAGATCAAGATGTTTCTGACGCGCATCGGCGAAGGCTGCGTGACCGTGATCAACGGCGACGTGGCGCAATGCGATCTCGACAGCGCGTCCGGCCTGCGCCGGGCGATCGATCTCGTGCGCGCGCAGGAGCTTCCCGTCCCGATCGTCGAATTTTCCATCGACGATGTCGTCCGCTCCGGAATCTGCGGCATGTGGGTCCGCGCCTTCGAGCAGCAGCCGATGCTCGCCTGACGCGTCCCGGAAATCGCGCCGCGGCTTGCGATCTCAGTGCGAGAAGAACACCACCGCCCCGACGGCGAGCGTGACGGCGGAGGCCAAAATCAATCCACGGCGCGACAGCGCGCCCTGGAGATGCAGGGCGACGCCGACGCCGATGATGGCCGGCGTCATGACCAGAAGCGCAATCTGCGTCGCTTTCATCGCATTCTCCGTTCGTGCGGGCTCTCCGCAATCCTCTGATGATAGCGGATTCACAATCCGCTTGCGCGCCATGATGCGGCCGGGCGCGTCATGGCGCCCTGTCAGACGTCAAGCCTGCGGCGTCACGCTGCCGCTATCCCCGCCTCACGCATCCTTTCCCTGTCGCGCTCCGTCGCCGTGCGGCGCGGGACGAGACAGGCCGGGCAATATGCGTGCTTGAACCGTCGGCGCAGGATCTCGTTGGCGTCGAGGTCGAGGTAGGCGCCGATCCTGACCGCATCGACATAGGGCACGGCGCAGCACAGATAGGCGTCGCCTTTGCTGTCGATGGCGATCTGGTCGAAGAGCAGGGGGCACGCCTTTTCGACGTCGCTGTCTTGCGGGCGCACGGCCTTGATGCGGGCGAGAATGCGTTGATTGGTCATTTTGACGACGGGCGTCGGCGACAATGGATCGCCGAAGGCCTCTGCGATGTCGATTTGCAGGCCGGCGTCCTCGGCAAAGTCGCGCGCCGCCTGGACGTGATGCTGGTTATAGCTGAACTTCAAGAACCGCAGTGCGGCGACAGTCGGCAGATTGTGCTTGCGGATCAGCTCGCCAACGCTGCGGGCGTGGCGCAGCGTCCATTCGAGCCTGCCATTGACATGGTTGATCTCGTGAGTCTGCTGATCCATCCCGGATATCGAGATGAGGAAATTGTCGATCCCCGCGAGCAGGGCGCTTTCCAGATTCTTGATCTTCGGCAGCGAGAGGGTGGAGGAGAGCCAGCACGTCAGGTCGCGCGCCTTCACCGCGGCGATATAGTCCTGCAGGCGCTTGTTGAGAAACGGCTCGGTCCAGTTGAACAATCCGACCGCCGGGTAGCCCTCGTCCTTGAGCTTGTCCACGATGCGGCGGAACTGGTCGAGGGGCATATGGGCCGATGTGTTCGGCATCACCCGCAGGCCGCGCACGCAGGTCGTGCAGCGCAGGTGGCAGGAATCGCCGGTGTCGACATAGGCGACTTGGTGCTGGTATTCGACAGACACGATCGAGCTCGATTGTCTTCGGGAAGCGGCGGCCCCAGGCGGGCAGGCGTGCGCGAAGGGTATCGAATTCGTCAGTTAAAGCAAATCGTTAGCGGTCAACGGCAAACGCCCCCGGATGTGCGTCCGGGGGCGTCGGTCATTGCATCAAAGCCGCGTCGGGCGATCAGAAGAAGGCCTGGATGCCGGTGATGGCGCGGCCGAGGATGAGCGCATGCACGTCATGCGCGCCCTCGTAGGTGTTGACCGTCTCGAGGTTCGCGGCGTGGCGCATCACGTGATATTCGATCTGGATGCCGTTGCCGCCGTGCATGTCGCGCGCCATGCGGGCGATGTCGAGCGCCTTGCCGCAATTGTTGCGCTTGACGATCGAGATCATCTCCGGGGCCATCTTGCCCTCGTCGAACAGGCGGCCGACGCGCAGCGAGCCCTGCAGGCCGAGCGCGATTTCCGTCTGCATGTCGGCGAGCTTCTTCTGCACCAGCTGGGTGGCGGCCAGAGGCCGGCCGCACTGCTTGCGGTCGAGCGTATATTGCCGGGCGCGGCGCCAGCAATCTTCCGTCGCGCCCATGGCGCCGAAGCAGATGCCGTAGCGGGCGCGGTTGCGGCAGCCGAACGGGCCGCCGAGGCCGCGGGTGTTGGGCAGCAGGTTTTCTTCCGGCACGATGACGCCGTCCATGACGATCTCGCCGGTGATCGAGGCGCGCAAGCTGAGCTTGCCGCCGATCTTCGGGGCGGAGAGGCCCTTCATGCCCTTGTCGAGGATGAAGCCCTTGATCTCGTTGTCATGCGCCGCCGACTTCGCCCAGACGACGAAAACGTCGGCGATGGGGGCGTTGGAGATCCACATTTTCGAGCCGGTGAGGCGGTAGCCGTCGGCGACCTTCTCGGCGCGGGTCTTCATGCCGGCAGGATCAGAGCCGGCGTCGGGCTCGGTCAGGCCGAAGCAGCCGACCCATTCGCCGGAGGCGAGCTTGGGCAGATATTTCATCTTCTGCGCTTCGGAGCCGTAGGCCTCGATCGGATACATGACGAGCGAGGATTGCACGCTCATCATCGAGCGATAGCCGGAATCGACGCGCTCGACTTCGCGCGACACGAGGCCATAGGCGACATAGGACGCGCCGACGCCGCCGTATTGCTCCTTGACGGTGACGCCAAGCAGGCCGAGCTCGCCCATCTCGTTGAAGATGGCGCGGTCGGTCTTCTCGTTGAGATAGGCGTCGACGACGCGCGGCATCAGCTTTTCCTGCGCATAGGCGCGCGCCGTGTCGCGAATGAGCCGCTCGTCTTCCGTCAGCTGTTCGTCAAGGAGGAACGGATCGTCCCACTGGAATGCGCCCATCTTCGCCATTGTCATCAAATCCTTGTCGTGGTGGATGAAAATCCGGCAAGGACGACGCGTCTGGCCGCGTCGTCATCGCTTTATGGTTCCGTCATTTAGCGGCGATATGCAATGTCGGTCGTCAGCCGCGCGCCTCGCGGATCATGGCGCGGGCGATGACGATCTGCTGGATCTGCGTCGTGCCCTCGTAGATGCGGAACAGGCGCGCGTCGCGGTAGAAGCGCTCGACGCCATATTCGACCATGTAACCGGCGCCGCCGAAGATCTGCACGGCGCGGTCGGCGACGCGGCCGACCATTTCCGACGCATACATCTTGCAGCAGGCCGCCTCGGTGGCGACGTTCTTGCCGGCGTCGCGGCGGCGCGCCGTCTCCTCGACCATGCAGCGGGCGGCGAAGGCTTCCGTCTTCGAATCCGCCAGCATGGCCTGAACGAGCTGGAAATTGGCGATCGGCTCGCCGAACTGTTTGCGGTCCATGGCGTAGGCCAGCGAATCCTCGATCAGGCGTTCGGCCATGCCGATGCAGAGCGCGGAAATGTGCAGGCGGCCGCGATCGAGCACTTTCATCGCGGTCTTGAAGCCCTGGCCCTCGTTCTTCGGGCCGCCGACGATGTTGGCCGCCGGCACGCGGACGTTGTCGAAGATGACGTCGCAGGTGTGCGCGCCCTTCTGGCCCATCTTCTTGTCGACGGCGCCGAGCGACAGGCCGGGGGTTCCCGCCTCGACCAGCAGCGCCGAGACGCCGCGCGAATCCTTGGTGTTGGGGTCGGTGCGGGCGAAGACGGTGAACAGGCCGGCGCGCGGCGAATTGGTGATGTAACGCTTGGTGCCGTTGATGACGTAATGGTCGCCATCCTTGCGCGCCATGGTGCGGACGGAGGCGGCGTCGGAGCCCGCTTCCGGCTCGGTCAGGCCGAAGGAGCCGATGATCTCGCCCGAGGCGAGCTTTGGCAGCCATTGCTGCTTCTGCTCCTCGGTGCCGTCCATGACGAGGCCCTGCGAGCCGAGGCCGTTATTGGTGCCGATCAGCGAGCGGAAAGCCGGCGAAGTGCGGCCGAGCAGGGCGACGACCTGCACTTCCTCGCTCATGTTGAGGCCGAGGCCGCCGTATTCCTGCGGGATCGAAATGCCGAACAGGCCCATGTCGCGCATCTCGTTGGCGATCTCGGCCGGAATGGCGTCGTCTTCCGCCACCTTGAATTCGAGCGGGCGCAGGCGCTCTTCGACAAAGCGGCCGACGGTGTCGAGAAGTTGCTGCAGGGTGTCGTGGTCAAGCGCCATGTCCGGCCTCCGGTTTCGTTTCGCACTGTGCAACGGCATTTCATTTATCGCGGAAAATGTCATTGGCGGCGGCGCAAGTCAATTCGCCCCGCACCCCCTGTGTGGCTTCGTCGCGGCTTTTTTCGCAGCGGTCTGGCGGCGCAAGAGTGCGCAATAAAGTGAATTGACTTCACCTGAGCGGGAGAATCCCATGTCTGGCGGTTACATACCTCAGCTGATGGAGGGGCTCATGCGTCGGTTCGTAACTGGAATGGCAGGTTTTCTCGCGTCCTGCGGCGCCGGTTTGGCCGCCGATCCCGTCGTATGGGAGGGCACGGCCTATCTCACGGCCATAAAGGAGGCGACCGCGGGCGCCTGCATCAACAATGGCTGGCGCGTCGGGCAACATGCGCTCGGCGTCGTTCAGCCGAAGGTCGTCAATGGCACATTGAACGATACGTTCATGCTCAACTTCGCGCGCCCGGCGGCGTGGTTCAAGGTGACCGGCGTCAGCGCCGCCAGCATCACCAAGGTCGATATTCGCTACATCATGGGCCGCGCCGGCTTCCAGATCGCCGACGCGGTGACGCTGACCGGTTCGTCGATCACGCCGGCCTTGGCCAGCATCACGACGTCGACGCCGAGTGTCACGCTGCAACTGGTCGTGGCCAATTGGGCCAACAATTCCGGCTGCACGGTGACGATCCGCGGCACGTTCGCCAAGCGCCCGGTTTGAAACGGTTCTTGCTGACGGATTTGAACGGCGGGCCTCGGGCTCGCCGTTTCTTTTCGCTAGACGAGGCCCGCCGCAAGCTCGATCGGCTGGCCGTGCGGGGTCGCCCTGGCGGCGCGGTCCCAGGCGTCGCGCATGGCGGCGAGGCCGGCCGCGTCGGCAACGCCCTTGGCGACGACGAGTTTTTCCAGCGCCGCCAGCCAGTGCAGATAATAGTTCTGGCCGTTGTTGTCGGGCTGGCCGGCCGCCTTGGCCGCGGCGAATTCCGCGCCGATGGCGTGGGTCCATTCGCTCCAGGTGAACAGGCAGGCCTCGTGCAAGCGCACGGTCATGGCGAAGGCCTGCGCCTGCCACGGCTCGGCGAAGACTGGGCCGTCCGCGTCGCGCGGCAGATCGGGCAGGGCGGCGAGAAGCGTGTCAGAGGCGCTCAAGATAGGGCTCCCAGGCGTCGATGCTGACGGACAGGGTGGGATCGGCCTCCGGGCCCCAGAGTTCGCGGCCCTCGAAGCGCAAAGTGTAGCACCAGTGCGGGTCTTCGCCCTTGCCCAGCGCGTGGCTGTCGGGAAAGACGAAGCAGCCGCGCACCGCCTCGACCACGCCAATCTTGCCGCGCGCATAGCGCGGCAGGCGGGTGTGGGTTTGCGGATGCATGACGCGGGTGCGGACCGTCTCGCCGACAGCGTACAACGCCGGCGCGGGAGCGGGCCGGTCGTAGGGCGTGCCGCGCAGCATGGCCGGCTCGACGGCCTCGGCGGTCAGCGGCGACTTCGTCGGCGGGGCGGCGCGCAAGGGGCGGCCGGCCTCGATCTCGTCGGCGCCGACCAGGCCCCGCGCCGCGAGCAGCTTTTCCAGCGCCGCGATCCAGATCTCGTAATAGCTGTGCGACAGGTAGAAAGCCGGGTGCAGGCTTTCGCGCGCGAACCGGCTCATGTCGATGTTCCATTGGCCGAGCGCGCCGGCTGCGAGCGTCACGGCCAGCGCCCGCTTCTCCCATTCGCCATGGAAGGCCGGCTCGTTGCGTTCGGGCAGGACGGTGCCAAAGCCCATCATGCCGCCGAGATCCTGCGCGCCATTCATGCCGCTGCCTCCGACGGGTCGCGGGCGAGGCCCGTGCCGATCATCGAATCGCGCGTCACCAGATCGGCGAGGCGCTCCTCGCTCCAGCCTTCGGTTCCTTCAGGCCGCGCCGGGATGACGAGATAGCGCGTCTCGGCGGTCGAATCCCAGACGCGGATTTCCGTCTCCGCCGGCAGCTTGACGCCGAAATCGGCGAGCACGCCGCGCGGGTCGATGACGGCGCGCGAGCGATAGGCGGCGGATTTGTACCAGACCGGCGGCAGGCCGAGCACCGGCCACGGGTAGCAGGAGCACAGCGTGCAGACGACCATGTTGTGACGGCGGGCCGTGTTCTCGACCGCGACCATGTGCTCGCCCTGCCGGCCGGAATAGCCGAACTCGGCGATGGCTGCGGTCGCGTCCCGCATCAGTCGGGCATGAAAGGCCGGGTCGCTCCAGGCGCGGGCGACGATGCGCGCGCCATTGCGCGGGCCGATCTTGGTTTCATAAAGATCGACAATGACGTCGAGCGCCGCCGGATCGATCAGGCCTTTCTCGACCAGGATCGTCTCGAGCGCGCGCACGCGCAGCGCCGTCTCGGACAATTCCGAATGGTCGTGGCCGTGATCGTGATGGTGATCGTGGCCGTGATCGTGGTCATGACCATGTGCGTGATGGTCGCCGCTCATGCCGCCTCCCTTTTTTCGCAAGGCTACCGCAACCGCCGTCGGACGCCAGCGTTTTTGTTCCGCCCGAAACGGCGCAGCTGCCAAAATGTCAGTTTTCGGCAAGCTGTTGTTCGCAATGGGGCTCTGGCCGAAGGGAGCGTTCCGGCCTGCCATTTTGGCAGTTCGTGTCGATGGCGACACCCTGCTGTCAGGTAATAAATCTGATGTAAATCAACGACATATGAATCCGCATCGTGTTGGCATGGCCATTGCAATTGATGTGCTGAAGCGTCGGCGCGGCGGTTCGGAAAATGAGAGAGGTGCAGAATGCGGGCAATTGGCGTTCTTGTGGCGATGCTGTTCGTGTCGCCAGCCTTCGCCGCCGGCGCCTATCCGATCGCCGGCCTCAATCCGGGCGAACGGCCTGCCGGCGCGCCGGTCATCACGGAGCCGGTGCGGGAAAAGAACTGGGAAGCGACCTTCTTCAGGGGCGTTTCGAAGCCCTATCCCGCCAGTCTGAGCTGGTCGCGCGATCAGGGCTCCTGGCACACGCCGTTCAATCGTCCCGGCATGATCGGGCCTTACGATATTCGCGGCTGGCACAAGCCGTCCAAAGCGAAGTGACCCGGCCGGGCGGCGGCCAGCAATGAAATCCGGCCGGCGAGGCGCAAGCGTCGCGCCGGCGAGGCAAGTGGGTGAGAGGCCCAATTTTCAGTCCCGTTCCTCTTCCGTAGCGGCGGGACAGTTTCCTTGGTGGAGCAAAATCATGAAAGCGACTCTGAAGGCGGTGTTGGCGATGTCGGCTATGGCTGCGATTGCGGCCTCGCCGGCGCTCGCCCAGGGCATGTCCGGCATGGGCGGCATGTCCGGCATGGGCGGCATGTCGGGCATGGGCGGTATGGGTGGCATGTCCGGTATGTCCGGCATGGGCGGCATGGGTGGCATGTCCGGCATGTCGGGCATGAGCGGCAATAACCCCGGCTACGTCTGCACGCAGTGGACCTACGCGCAGGCCGGCATGGGCGGCATGTCGGGCATGGGCGGCATGGGCGGCATGTCCGGCATGGGTGGCATGTCCGGCATGGGCGGCATGTCTGGGATGTCCGGCATGG